>Ga0105104_10001258_pt1 | contig 19038 bp, 19 predicted proteins | sample PPLLaktember2015_3_FD_87034 | JGI IMG/M metagenome (GOLD analysis project Ga0105104, IMG submission 87034) | Freshwater sediment microbial communities from Prairie Pothole Lake near Jamestown, North Dakota, USA - PPLs Lake P7 Core (6) Depth... | ecosystem: Environmental > Aquatic > Freshwater >... | reverse complement strand
TGAATCGCCTTTGCTCGGTACTGGTGTGGGTGGTCTCGATGTCATAGAAGCCGGATCAGCTTTGCGTCACGGATTTGAAATGAGTGCCCCAGTGAATGTTGTTCTCTTCATCTATTGCTTCCACTCAAGCGTAGTGAAGGCGTTAGATGGGATCTCTCCGCAAAGACCTGATACGGTCACGTCGTCAGCCAAAATTCGCTGGGCATGGGATGTGTTCATCGCCTACAGTAAGGCCGACCGAGCTGCTGCAGAACGACTTTATGACGTGATTGCTCCACGGCTCAGGGTGTTTCTTGACACTCGCTCTATGGAACCGGGTGATGACTGGGACTTGGAAATCCCGCGCGCACTCCGCCAATCAGCGGTTACGGTAGTGCTCGTCTCGTCGTCGACATTGGACGCACGATACCAGCGGGAGGAGATCGCATCAGCCGTCAAACGTGCCCAGTTAGAGCCAAACTCGCATTTGGTGATGCCCGTCCTTCTGAACTCGGATTTTGATTTACTTGATCTTCCGTATGGTCTTCGTTTGAAGCAGCCCACAGTCCTCCGTACCGATCAGGATCTAGACGCTCTGGCGACCCAAATTGTCAAGGCACGAAACAAGCTGGGAGATAAGGCTGAGTGACTGCCCGATGCAGACAAACTCTCGATCGGTTCACCTCGGCCGTTCCTAAGTCTCAGAAAGATGGATGTCAGTGCTCGCATTACGATTTGACGATAGGCGAATAAGATGGAAACGTCATCAGAAGTGCGAGGCTCATCCCGGTCGATTACCAGCGAGTTCAGCTACTGGGCCTTTATCAGTTATAGTCATGTCGACGAAAGATTCGCACGGAGAGATGATAGCGGGAGAAGTCGCTGCCCCGGCGCTTGCCCTGAGCAACAGGGACGCTCTGCTTCGCCATCTGAATGCGATTCTGTTCAGCCTATCCAGTCCGGGTCTTAGCGGAAGGATGGTCGACTATGTCTCTCCCCAGGGGGAGCTCAAGGAGGACGCGATCACCGCTCTGTTAGAGGGCTTGATCGCCCAGTCGGGCAGCGCGGTGGCCCTAGCACGACAGTCGTTTGGAGATGCCGTGCTTGAAGCGGCCGGCTTGGGCGGTGATTCGCTTCTGACCGCTCTTCAGGCTCTGCCTGATCGCGTGCGTGATGTCTTTGCCCGGACGGCTCGCCAGGTGATTGAGCTACGCCAGGCTCTTGATACTTTCTCCCGCGACCTTGAGGGTCGGAACGCGGCCACACGAGCGGCCGAACTGGTTGCCCGATTGCTCGGGATCCCAACCGAGCCTCGACGAGGGGGGAATCAGGCTGATGACCGCTCCGCTGGATATCCCCTTCGCCGATTTGCCGAATTCGGCTTGCTGCCCGGTTACGAGTTCCCGACCGAACCGGCTGCTCTCCGTTTGTTGGGCGACGCGAACGAGGAAGAACCGGTCAGCGTTGCCAGGCGATTTGGGATTGATCAGTTCCGACCCGACGCTCAGGTTTATGCCCGCACGAAAAGATGGCGAGTCATAGGGCTCGACAACGCCTCGCCTTGGAATCCAAGGTCGGAAATGCCCGGGTGGACATATCGTGTCTGCGGTCAGTGTTCGCTTCGTTTCCGGGGCGACAGGCCCCGTTGTCCGAGATGTGGAGACGACTCGCCCGGGCGCCCGATTCCCGTGGGCGAGTACGGGGGATTTATAACCAGACGTGACGAGAGCCCGGTGCTCGACGAGGAAGAGCGTTTCGCGGTTCGTGCTCTGGTCCAGTCGTATCCCCAGTGGGATGGCGACGTAGTGGGCCGCTGGGCTGTGGCCGGGGGCGGGGCGCTGCGCCTGAGCCAAGGAGAGGAAGTTCAGTGGCTTAACGAAGGGACAGCACCGACGCCCAGGGATTTCGAGAGGCAGGTTCCTATTCTTAATGCCGAGGCCAAGGGGTACCTGCTTTGCGGTCTTTGCGGGCGGGTTCTCACCGTTCCCGACGTGAGTGACAGCCCTCGGGGAGGCCGGCGACGAGCTCGAACAAGCGCAGATGGTCCCGACCCGTACGGCCACAGTGATAACTGTCCGCGACGTGGGACCCCACCTCGCGCCGTTGCCTTGGGGACAGCAGGGAGAACGGAGGTGCTTCGCCTGGTAGCTCCCGTCCCACCTACCTATACCGGCGTTGCGGTTCGGGTTTGGGGTCTTTCCCTCGGCTATGCCCTTCGTACCGGGCTTCGAAGGCTCTATATGCTGGACGGATCCGAGATCGACTTCGAGCTGGAGGGACCTTGGAAGGCGGGCCCCGCAGCCTTGGATCAGGTGGCGCTATCTTTCATCGATCCGAGCCTCGGGGGCACCGGGTATCTCGAGCGGGCCGCGGGCGAATTTCACCTTGTTGCCCGCCAGGCGCTTGAGCAGCTCGATCACACGGGCTGCGAAACCGCATGCTACAGGTGCCTGAAATCTTATGCCAATCAGAGGTTCCACGATTTCCTGCGGTGGCCGATTGTGTTGCCTGATCTCGAGACCATTGCAACTGCGGCTCCCATAGCGCGGCCGCTTCAAATGGGAGACATCGACGATCCTCAACCTTGGCTTGACGCTTACGCGGCGGGCGTCGGCTCACCGTTGGAGTTGCGTTTTCTACGCCTGTTCGAGGAGTACGGTTTCAATCCGGAAAAGCAAGTCGCAATTCGTCTGTCCCCGGAGCAACAGCCTATCTCGATCGCCGATTTTGCAGTCCCTGACCGCCGCCTGGCCATCTATATCGACGGCGCCGCCTTCCATACTGGCTCCAACCTGCGCCGCGATCGCTACATCAGGGACCGCCTTCGCCAGGCCGATCGTGTCCTTTCGGCAAGCTTGCGTGACGCGGCAAGGAGCGGGAGATAGGCTTTCCGCCATGAAACTGCGGCCGATCCACCGTGGACAATCGTCAAGCTGAGGGCAGCGGACCTCGCTTGGGACGCGAATTGGTTGACCGGTTGGCCGCCATGACAGGAGCCGAGGCAATGTGACAGTCTAAGGCGGCGGGTTGCGCTTTACAGTGTCATCGGGGTGATGGAATTTCCTACTCGTGGGAAGTCAAGTCTCCTTTTTCAGGATTGGAAGCAAACGGATAAGGTCGAGAGGCGGGAAGGAGCGAGACAGACTCAGTGAAAACCAGTTGCCCGGGCAGCTTTGATGAAATGTGCAATCGTCGTTCATTCTACTTGTCCCATTGCTCGAATCGCGATCATTGCACGTCTAAAGCGAGATTCAAAAACCTCAGGCTGTTCCCAGTTCATAAAATCCAGAATGTGACGATCGAGGATCCTCTTCGCGAGATTATCAACCTCTCGGCTGATCGTCCCGCTGAGAAAGCCCCATCGTCTGATGAGCTCCAACTCAACCAGTCGGACCGGGAATAGAATGTATCTGCGACTCCGCTTCTCCCTTTGCAGGACTTTTCGCACTTCGCTCTTGACCCATTCGCTTGCCATACTGTGTTCGGAAATGACGAGGATGACGCGGTCGGTGTTTTCCAATGCCTGGTTAAGCTGTTCCGAAATGAGTTGGCCCTCCATCATGGCTCTCGCATCGACCCAAATTGAGACACCCTCCTCGGCGAACCTAGCTGCCAATTTCTCCACGAAGAGTCTGTCATGGTGACTGTAACTGATTAGGCAAGACGGGAATTCCACCGGCAGCCCATCGAATAGCCGAGAAGCCAGCCGATCGACTAACCTTAAGGCGGCCTCCTTGATAGTATGTCTGTCTCGCGGAGCAAATCCAGAGCCTTTCTGATCGGATGTGACCGCCACAATCGCCCCTAGCACACCGCCGTGGTTGTGTGAGATGGGAGCCCAAAGGCTCTCTGTTACGGGAGTTCCGGCAAGATTAGACAAAGCGGCTAGGCCGTAGTTTCGAGGAACGGGTTTCTGTGCCACGAGTAAAGCTCTCGGGAAGGCCGATGTCAAAAACTCGTCCACTTCGCGCGAGTTTGCCGTCGACCGAGAAGAGGACACCAGACTCCAGTCGCATCCTGGGCCTCTTCCCCATACAAAAGTGGCTTCAGCCTTTAAGGAATTGTTAATCTGTTCGGCCGTGTCTTCCAGCAAAAGGTAAGGCGCTTCAAGTTCTCTTAGAAGGGCCAGAGCTCTCCTTAATGCATCCGCCTTTGCGCCAATCTCGTTGTGAAGCTGCGCGTGCACACCCTGCAATTCCACAAGAAAAGTAAGTACTTCGTCGACATACTCAAAAGAAAGGCCGTGGGGTCGGTGATCGTCCTTGCTGCTCATTCCTGCCGATCTCGGGTTTCGTTACTTAAGAGTCGTTCAACCGACTTGACGAAGTCATCCAGATCAAACTCGTGTTCGAAGAAGACGTTGGCACCTTGTTGCAGACACAAGTCCCTCCAGCTTTCCATGTTAAGCGGGAGTTTGCTGGTGGTCGCGACGACCGGGAGGGGATTCTCTGCCTTGGACTCAGATTCCCTCAGCTGCCTCAGGAATTGGATACCTTGCCCGCGCTTCAGGGGCCCCTCTGGGATCTCGCGGACCTCATCCACGTCCAAGACTACTAAATCTACCCTGCCCGATTGGACATAATTCCAGGCTACATTAGTGGCATCCGTCCAGAAGGTAAGGTAACCAACTTGACGCAAAATCCGCTCGACGAGATAACGATAGACCTGATCATCCTCCACGATGAGAATCGTCTTGGTCCTCATATCGACCCCTCAGTTCTACGCTTGATTGCTCGCGGGAGGCTAAAGGTGAAAGTCACGGGATTGGAGCAACGCAGTTCGACGGCCAGACCGGGATGTGCCCGCGCCAGGATTCCTACTTTCCAAAGGCCAAGGCCAGAGCCAGTGACTACGGCATGTTCGGGAAGCCGATAAAACGGCTCGAATATCAATTCCTCTTTATCGCGGGGGATAGCACCAGGATTGCTTACACTAATCTCGGCCGAACGTTCGGTTGTCGAAACGACGACCTGAACTTTATCGCCACTAGAGTGCTCGCCAAACTTCACGGCATTATCAATAAGTTCGATCAAACAGGATGAAACGACTCGCTCATCCGCGCGACAAACCTCGGCCCCGCACCTCAGATTCAAATCGATTCCTACTTTCCCCGACAGTGACTCAGACTGTCGTACAACCCTTTTAACCATCTCTGCAACGAGAAACTCCGAATCAGCTGATATAACACTGAGATCGCCAGACGCGATCTTCGAAACCACATAATATGAGTAAATCTCATCCTGGGCTCGCCTCAATACAGTCTCCAACATGGACGTCAGCTCCCGACTGGACGGACGGTCCGTTACTTCGTCCTTCAGAGCTGCGACAAGCGCGCTTGCCCGCGTGATCGGTTTCGCCAGTCCGTGCCCTAGAAGGTCCAGCATCGACAGGGTTAGAGTGCTGGAGCGAGACAGAGCTCTACTCACAACGTGTCCGGCCAGTTCTAGACTGTCGCGCGTCGGTTTCGGGAACGCCTCCAACTCATCTGCCGCAGGACTCTCGGCCACTATCAAACCAAGCATGGGTTCGGGGGGTGTGCAAAGGAGTTGGCAAAGCATCGACCGCGTATCTCTTGATAGGGTGGGTACCAGTAGCGGGGCATCGGAGTCTACCGACCAGGTCATCTGTGATGCACCGGAAGTGATGAGAGTGTGTACGCTGAATAATTCAAATGGCCGCCCCTCCACCTGCTCTTTGTTGCATTGGCCCTTCTTCCCGCACAGGTGGGAAGCTAAAAAGAAATGGGGCCGATCCTGCGGTCGGTGGAGATAAGGTCGCAAGTATACCGACACCGTAGTTCCTTTCGGCACTACCGAGGATAGAGCAGCCAACAGTTGTTGGGCGGTCTTCTCCGCCCGCGAGAAACCGCTAATCGAGCTTAGCTCCGAGCTAAATCGCTTCCAACTCGCCCGTTCACGAGCGGCAAACAGCGCGGAGGCAAAGTGTCGTGCGAACAGTCGACAGCAAACGAGGCTTTGAGCCCGAGGCTCAGAGACCGTCCCCAAAGCCAGTATTGCCACGGTTCTCCGGCAGGCCCTCGCTGGGAGAAGGATTACTTTTTTTATTGGAGGAACGACGTCCCAGAGGGGTGCTAACCTGCCTGGCTCTAGTTCCTGCACTTCTTTGTCCGTCTCTATCACTTCCTCCAACTCTGGGATCTGATTAAGCCGGAGAGAGAGCCTGCCCGAGTCTTTCCATGCGATGATAGTTCCGTCGTCAAGGAAATGAAGAAGTTCGCACGTCTTGGAGTTGGCTAATCGGGTGAAGGTCGTGAGACCGAATCGGAGGATTTCGCTTTCCTCTTGCAGGGAAGCCAGTTTTAGCACTGCTTCGTCGATGATCAGTAAATCACTAACCGTGATCTCTGAATTTCTCCCGACTCGGCGCGGGCTTTTCGACATATGCAGCTAGTAGACTTCAAAGTTCAGCTTTCGAGGCGGGAGGATACCAGAGTTGTAAGCGTCCCGGCAATCTTTACCGAATGCCTTTACCGGACATCCTTGCGAAACACGGTTGCGGAAGACGTGCGTCCGCACGATCCAGAAGAGTAACAAAGTCACCTTGAACAGCATTCGTTCTTCAATTCTGGGTGCGAGAGAACGCCCAGAAGCTGGGAACTTGTGGGAGTGGGCATCACCTCCTTATTCTGTGATCGGGCCGACTGCGAGCTTGGTATGAACCGGGCATCGAGCGCAATTTTCGGCTCGCACTGCTGCTCTTAGCTCTCGAAAAGAAGCGGAGGACACTATATCGGCTAGCGAGTTCTGAGTCACCGACGCAGACCAATCGCGTCGGCTCGAATGCTTAAAAACCTCACAAGGTATGACATTCCCGTCGGGTTGGACAACGATCTTGCCGTCTCCTGCCCGGCACGGCACGATCTTCTGTCGAATTAGTTGATTGTACGGAGATCCTGTTCGAATTAGCACTCTTGCGGATGACTGAATCTGACTGACCTCCGCCAAAAAAAGCTTCTCCTCGCGCCTGGACATTTCGAGTTCTGCCCGATTCAGATGCCCGCGTCCTTGTGGAACAAACCGGAGCAGGCTGATTTTCGCTATGCCTCGTTCTTCAGCCAGCGCGACGAGCTTGGAGAAGCTGGCGGCGTTAGGACGAAGGGGGACGAAGTTGAGTTCGACCGGCAAGCAGACGCCAAGAGCCTTATCGAGAGATTCGAGGGTAAGTTCCTGACTGCCTGGCACTCCAGTTAGACCGTCGTGGACTTCTGGAGAGCCGCCCAAGAAACTGAAGATCAGTTTTACCTGCCCAGTCTCCCTCAAGGCCGAAAGCAGTGGTTTAGCCAGCGAAGTGAAACGCCTTTCCCGTAGTCTGATACCGGACGTGAATATTTCCGCTTTCACGCTCCTTCGCAGTGCGGCTCTGACACAATCCATCAAGAATGGAAAGGATGTGGGTTCGCCGCCGCCAAAGGAGAGTTGCGTGACTCCGAGATCTGCCGCCTCGTTGATCACTCTGAAACAGGTCGCCGGATCCAACGCGACAGTGGCAAGAGGGCCTGAAGATGAAGAGCAGTGACTGCAGGAAAGCGGGCACCAAGCTGACGGCTCAAGTACCAGTTCCCTCAGTCTTGACATACGCCGCTCCCGCCATCCCGCTCCATTCACCGTTTCGGTACCTCACGACGAGGCTGGTTGTTTGACGATCATGATACAAAAGGGCTCTGACGGATCAGATCAATGGTCAATCAGGATCAGGTTCTGGCTCGTCTAGGCCACTACCAAGGACGAGTGTCACAAGCTTTTCTTGATGCGGCTTAGCCCTCGCAATACTGCCTGGATGATCTCGTCGACCGTTTGGGCCTCGAACAATTGTCGATTCTCTTCTTCTGAGAGTCCATTGCGACTGGAAATGCCGGACAAACCAGTCTGCCTGAAGGCTGAGTAGACTGCGTCCGGAGACGCAGTGAGGTCATTTAATTGTAGAAGAGGCTCAATGATAGGTGGGTTCTCGTAGAGTGGGTTCGAACAAAGTGGGCACAGCTCATTTGGCGACCCTTCGCCTAGGAGCACACGGATTATCTGACGGGATGCACCGCCGAGTAGTTTTGCGAGATAAAGCGGCTCGTCAGCTTCGACCGCCAGAAGTGCTTCCTCGATTACTCCGGGGTATCTGCCCTGATATTGACGTAGCCGGCCGCCAAGGCAAAGTCGGGCATTCGTCCGGCTCGTCAGAGTACGACGCATGTGGGTGAGAGCTCTAGCACGAAGATACTTTCGAACGTTCGGATCAGAACTGCCCAAATAGGACACAAGGTGTTCGGGAAGGCCTGCTTGCTCGACTCTCAGCGTGCCCTTTAAACGGGACAACTGATCACTCCTCAGCCGTGGTGTATCGGGCCAAGCCAGAAAATTCACCATGATCGGCTGGGACTCTGTCGAGACTGGCGCTTGGAAGCGCTCCACGTACGAATGAACTGCCTCCATGACTCCGTCGTCTCGCCAGTCATGTCCGAACACGATTCGCACACCCTGGCCCAAAAGCGTCCCGGCTAGGCGAATCAGCGTTCGGTTCACCTCTGAACCGTCGAATCCCAAGCTGGCGGTCTCTTCGTCTTCGGATATGGACATACCGACAATACAACCGTCAAGCGGGCGTTTTAGAGAAGTCATTGTGTACTCCGCGCAACCGCTGTGGCCGGTGTCCCTAGAAAAACGCCGGGCACCAGCTGGTTGACAAGTGCGTTGGCCGCCTCGTATGCACCTGTCCGAAGCGGAGGGTCGGGGTACAATATCGTCGCCGTTTTGTCCATCTGATACTCGGCACTTGCTCTGATTTCTGTGCATGCAGTCAGGAGAGCCAGCATGCTGGGCGCGTAGGAGAAGGTGCGCAAGAGGCTCGTATTGGGGATGTAGCCGGCAGCTCTTAGCTCCTGGACCCGGCGTTGGAAGAGCAGATAACGCAATCCCTCCCTGACCGCGGCGTAGAGTACCCGGACGAGGTTGCCGTCTGGGATTCTGACGTACGGCATCCGCTCCAATCCCAGATCGCAACCCGGATAGGCGAGCCCCGGCCGGGCGTCGACCAGAACTGTTGGAGCGGCGACTTGCTCTGCCCAAAGCACCTCCTGTCGGCACCAGAAACGCTGCTCGTACGCGTCCGTCCTAAGAATTACCAGGACCGACGAGCAGTCAGCCTCTCTGAGAGCCGCCTTCCAATCCGACTCCTGAGTCAAATCGCGCGCGTCGTAAAAACTGCTCAACCAGACCGTCGTTTCAATCTGGTGTTTTAGCGCTTGAGCGAGCGGTAAACCGTCGAGTTTGGCGTGACTGATGAAGATTCGGAGGAAAGCCTCAGTGGAGCTGTCGGCAACCTGCGGCGCTATTACCCGCCTTGCTTCCTGAAGAACCCGGAGGCCAAAGTACCCGCAACGAATCGCAGTTTCCCCAAGCTGCTGAGGAGCCAGACATTGGACATCGCCTAATCCTTGCCGAACGTTGCGCAGACGCTCACCCACCCCTTCTTCTAACGCGAGCAGGATGAAGCTGTGGCGTCGGTCCGAGGCTTGTACCTGGCTCCAGCAGTCAGTGACCCAATTCAGGAATTGATCATCCTTGAGTCCTTCATTGCCTATTATGGGAACGAACACCGTGTGGCAAGCGGCGTCCAGGAGCCGACTGGGTTCCAGGCCCGAAGGTGCGTTGCTGAAACTCTTTGTTTCGACGCCCAGGTCGTCTCCGCCGGCAAGATACCCTCCGATGAATGATCCGCCTTTGAATGCTCGTTCAGCTGCCTCTTGAAACGGTACCCCTTCTTTGTCGGCTTCGACCCGTGCGAGGATGAGTTGCAGAGGCGGTTTGACAGACATATTAGCTCGCTCCGTTGATCATAGCGGCGCAGGTTTGCTGGATCAAGGACGCTTGGCTGGAAGGCCGAGCAGAGCGATTTTGTACACAATATCTTCTGGGCTCCGCCGCATTGCGATTCCGTTGTGGCGGGCTGTCTTGAAAACATTGACACCCATCGCTTCAGGCAGCAGCGTGTACACCGTTCCTGGCTTCTCCCTGCAGAAACGGTCGCATAGCTTCCGTAATCGTCGCGAAACTGAATTTTGCCAATAGAGGCAACACGCGCTCTGCCGGGTGGACCAATCCGGGTGCTTCGCCAACATCTCATCTCTGTGCTTGGAAAGGTCAAATACGACCACGGCGAACCAGTGTTCTTCTGATAAATCGAATACTTCGCTTACCAGAGGCGCTGCCGGGGGACAAGCCGACTTCCTATTCCAGTTAGGGCAACCCTTGGGGTGATCCGGATAGGGTAAGCGGCACCAGTCGCGGGCCCGTTCGTCAATCGCAAGAGTTCCGGTGACATTCACGATGAAATCCCACGCGGGCTCTCGCTCGGCAGATTGTCTTAACCCCAGATTGTCCACACTGTTTCTCGCTGCTGCCTTAACTTGTTCCGTCGTACCTTTCGAAGTCGGTGAATTGCTTCGGGTCACAGTAGTAGCCGGGAGTGAACTCGGTCCTCAGCCATTTGACAAAAAGGGCTACGAATTCTGGTGGAAAATAGCACTTCCGGCCGCGTCCGCTTATGCAGAGGTCCGTTTGACTGTCGTTCTTACCGCGAAAAAAAGCCGGCAGGGCGACGGCGTCTTTCCCGAAATAGTAGAACTCCTCACTTATCAACACGTGCTTGCTTTTCAGATCCCGTTTTATGTTCGCGGGATTGGGCTGGCCATCCGGAAGACTGTGATGCGAGTCGGCTTGGATCCACTCTCCGGTCTGCTGGTGGTAAGAGTAAATGTTATCGCCGTACATCTGTTTCAGGCTGCCGTTCATTACGGGCCTTTTACAGAAATAACGCGGATCATTCCAATACTCCGAAAATGTCAGTTTTTCGGTGACTCTCATCGCGTATATGAGGCGACCTTGGTTCCCGAGCGCAACGGAACCCGTCCCCACTACCCAGTCTCCCACCGAGGCAGATTCGCGCACCTCCGGCTTGCAGGTAGCCAAAGTGCAGTAACCACCGAACGGGTTTGGTGCAAAGCCGTAATCTCGGGCCACGACGTATGAGAACAATCGCATGTCAGCAATTCTCCCTGTGCGAGTTGAATGCCGGAGGGCGAGGCTGTCCGGCGGGTGTCAGCCAAGAATTTTGAGAACCCTGCATCGCAGCGATGATATTCTCAGAATTCCAGCCAACAAGAGCGTCCCCGTAACGGTCGAGCGCTTGCGGAAGATCCGAATCTTTCGCTCCTCTCACGTAAACCCCGACGATTCTCTTGCCCTCTCGGTGGGCGTGTTCAATCTCCCACTCTACCCAAGGCCGTTCGTAAGTTCTCGGCCCAATTAGGACGATCATTGTGCCAGCCCAATCGATCTGCGGACGCAGTAGTGACTTGATGTACTCAGGGCTGTTCGCGTTGTTGGGCTCGGAACCGTCTACCGAGCTATCGCGAAGATTGAATCCGCTTCTGCGCAGCAGCTCCCTCAAATTCCCCAATTCCTCAACGTCACCGTGGTAATGACTGATAAAGACATTGTGAGGATCCCCTCTCGCCATACTTGACCCCTTTGACTGTTCCCGAACAGGCAGTTCGATCGTATTTATGCTCCCAGTTGTCCTCTTTTTCAACGATTTACTGATCCGTCCTGGGCAAGGGTAAGAGGCGGAGAGCCGAGCTGTCTCGATTCTGTCACTCCCGCCTGTTAATATCGGGCCTCCATTCGACCAGGAAGATGGGTATGTCCCTCTACTCTCAGCTCTTGACACCGGTGCGGCGCAGGATCTTCGTCAGTTACCACCACGGGGGGGACCAAGGCTACTACGATTCTTTCTCAAACACCTTTTCGTCAACATTCGAAGCCGTTAGTGACAACTCACTTGACAGGGAAGTGGACAGCGATGACGCGGAGTACGTCATCCGTCGGATTCGAGAAAGGTATATCACGGGGAGTTCCTGTGCCGTCGTCCTCTGCGGGGCCGAGACTCCCTGGCGAAAATACGTCGATTGGGAAGTGAAAGCGACTCTAGACAAGCAGCACGGCCTTTTGGCCGTTAGACTCCCGACCGCGGTGGTCAGAGACGGGCGGTGGATAGTGCCCGAACGAGTCAACGACAATATCATTTCGGGGTATGCGGTCTGGACTACATGGGACCTGTTACTTTTAACCCGCCCACTCACCTAACCGGAATGATCGAGCAGGCGACGTCGAAGCCCGCCGATCAGATCAAGAACCACCGACCGATGAGGTCGAGAAATGGGGTTCCTCCATGGCGTACCTAAACCCGTCCTTTCTTCAACGCTATCAGACATCGTTGCGCGCGAATCAGGTAACGATACTCGAAGCGAAAGCCGCAACAACTACCCACAACCGAGTGTTCCTTTCACATTCAAGTGCGGACCACCGACATATCGATTCGGTCATCCTGTTCTTCAAAGCCTTCGGGGTCTCCGTTTACGTTGACGATATGGATCGTGATTTGCCACGGACGCCGAGCTTGGAGACAGCGAAAGTGATCAAGAAGAAAATCCAGGACGCAACCCGTTTCGTGGTCATTGTCTCTCCGAACACTCGCTTGTCACGCTGGATTCCGTGGGAACTCGGCATCGGCGACGTAACAAAAGGAGTGGCGAGGGTAGCTCTTCTCCCAATTACCCAATCTGGAGATGAGGAGTCGTGGACCAAAGAGGAGTATTTCGCCCTCTATCCACGGGTTCGCTCGGACGGAGATGTGTGGAAGGTCTCTGATCCGCGAAGCGGTGGCTTCTGGTACCTCCAGAACTGGCTTCAAGACGAGGTCAGTTAAGGTCAGAGCCTCCAGCAGGTCGTCCTTCCTTACCTCGCTCATCTGAGCAAACCCGCAGTCTTCGTCTGGTTCGCTGGAACTGCTACTAGTTATGGGAGCGGGGTGAGGAGGCTCTTGCCGAGTTCCAAGAACCATTTGTCGATTGTGACCTTTTTCGAATCAGCAAGGTTTCCGACAATAGCCCGAAGGAACAGCTTCTCCCCAACGTGCTCGCCGAGGCTGCGATAGGCTTCGAACTGCGCCTCGCTGAAGAATTGATCGGCAGTCGAATGATGGGGGAACGCCGGCTCATCAAGTCGGTATCTGCGTATAAACTCGCCTTCGTTTCCGGTGAGAGACAGCTTGAGATATAGCAAGTAGCCGAAATCGTCGTCGGAGCCGCGCCCCTCTTTTGGGTACCGGATACGACAAAACCGAAAGTGCGATCGGCTCAAGCCCTGTTCATTCAAACGGAGGTTGTCAAGGTCAATATCGATGCGAACACCGAGATCGATCGCTGCAAGTCGCTGCAGTGTAGTCAACGCCTTGAAGGTCATCTTGGGATCCTGCTCACCATCAATTGCCAAGATGTACTTGCAGCGCCGACGCAACAACTCGTAGATCCCGAGGTTCTCGATATGACCTCCGTCTGTGAGGTTGAGCCAGGGTCCTGTCTCGTTGATCCAGCCGGTCATTTCCCGGAGTAGACACAGGAGTCCGGGCCGCCAGCCAAACCGGCGGATTTTACTCCCCGGGTTACGCCCAGTAGCCGAGACGAATATTAAGTAAAGCGAGCCAGAAACTGAACCGTCTGATCGTCAGAAGTCCCATCTGGGGAGCAGCTGCGGCTCCTGAGATTGCCATCGCGGTCCCGAGATCTAGATGGCCATCTGCCTCCTCCCACAAAGTGGTTTGGTAATATCCGGTCAGTGGACTACCAGAATATCCAGGACTGAGCAGGAAAAATTCTGCTAAGCGGCCTTGCATGCGGGGGTTTTGTGAGCCCGGAACGTTGAGCGCGCAGTTGATGAGATGATACGGTGCGCAGCGAGTCGAACCGAGACGCGATAGAAGAACAGAGACCCCACTCTGGAAAGCATCCGGCTGCGTCGCTCGTTCAGATCTCTGAATCAAGAACGCCTTTGAGAGCCTGTTGCGGAAATGTCTGTGGGGAGAGGTAAAGTTGACGTCGAGTGCGGCCAGAATCAACACACTCAGGCAGAGGAATATCCATTGGATTTCGACAGCAATTCCCCAAAACCGAAGTGTCAGACCCGCCTCCGCCCCTCTGTAGATAACGAGATAAAGGCAAAAGAGGAACATGGGAGCGGCGATTGACGTGATAAGGAGAAGCCCGAGACTTACAGCTTTACGTGGGCCGGCGGACAAAAGCACAAGCGCGGAGGCGATCATCAGAATCGCGCCAGTGGTCACGAGCCAAACAGCAGGACTCTCCCAAGTCCATCCGTTTAAAGAGAACTCGCGGAACCAATCGTGAATCGTCCCAAGGCCACGCCAGAAAAGGAAGAAAAGCAAAAGCGCAGCCGGGAAGGCAACAAAATCATCCGTCCAATCCTGCAACCTGCCCCGTCTGCGAGATGCCAGTAATGCTACCAGAGAGCCTAATACCAAAACCGCCGTACTCGCAATTGTCAAGGTCTTCCACGCTTTTTCCGAAAGGAATGACCTAACGAAACGTTCTAGGACGACCCAAAATGCGACAATCGCGCCGATAGCAATAATGTTCAGTACCATCCCCCACAATTGAGCGCACACCATTCTGAAATCCTGCCAAGAAGAGCCGGCAGCGAGGTATCTGCTGTGATGACGAATATGCCTAATCGCTACCGCCTCACCTTCTTCGCGCTGAAAAGGGAGTTCGGTTGGCCGGAGGCCTATGCTTCTACCCTTTGACTGAAGGATTGCGCTAAGGAACGAACCGATATAGCCGCCACCGGAAACCGTGGACAAATAGTCAAACTGTGGAAGCAGATCACGTCTCGCAAGCGCTATCAGGACTCCCAGAGAGAAAGTGGCGGAACGGATACCCCCGCCTGACAAGGCGAGACCGGTAGCGTGAGGATCATTCTCAGGGAGCTTGTAGTGCTGCCTGCGTGCTCGCACGGCCTTGCGTTCGGCCTCGTTGATTTTACCTGCCATAACGGGGTCAATTCCTCCGAAAGAAATCGGAATTCCCCACTGAACCTTTGCACCCATTTCGCCGACGATTCGAGCTTCTGCTCCGCTGACTCCTGACGTGGCTCGCCGTGGCCGCTTGTTGTCACGTATGTGGAGGAGCAGATCGTCGAAACGCTGGAGCACCTTCTGGAGATCCGCTAACTCGCCGCGGAATTCATCCGTCATATCCAGCGCGGAAAGAAGACCTCGTTCGTTTTCCTGATGCCACTTTGCAGTAAAGGGGCGTACGTGGGTGTTCAAAACGTGCCAGGCGATTGTCTCAAAATGATGACACTTCGGGTGAGCGTCGACGATCTCGCGTGTCTTCTCAAAAAGCACGTAGAGGGACAGCAGAGCTGTTTTCTCTACTCCATCAAGATAACCGAGGCGCTGAGTCGCGATGCGCGAAGTTATTTGATTGTGCAGCTTCCCGGCCGCTGCGCAGTCCTCGTCTGTTGGGTTCCACTGTTCGTCGCCCCAACGGCTGATGAATTCTTCACTGAACAGGACGATACCATTTGCCTGGTAGCGCGTCAGAAAACTGGCCCAGTTTCTAGCGGGAGCGGTTTTTGAAGATTGCAACTTGCGCCGCCTTCCGTTGTAGATCAATCGACCGCCAGATCAAGAGTCGGTCTCCACCAAAATGCGGGTTCGGTCCGTAAGCGACCGGAATCATAGATCGACCTGTTGTGAGAAAGCAAATTACCAGCAAGTAACAGCGAATCCCAAAAGTTGCTACAATCCGGCGGGAACCAGAGGTTAGGCGGCTTGGACGCGTCACTGCTAGTCTAATGAAAGCGGGGGAATAGCTGTGAACATCTTCGTGATCGGCGGGGTAACGGTGCTGGATGGAGACCCAAGCAAGCAGGAGCAGGAGGCGCGCCTCTCTGTCCTGATGGAGCAAGCGGGAAAGGACATCGTGGAGCGAGGTCACAACCTGCTTGTGTGTAGTCCCTTCCCGGGTTCGGCGGATGCGGCAGCCGTGCGTGGGGCAGCGAAAGTGATTCCGGACCAAGGCCCAATCGTTGAATTTCACTTTCCCGATTCGGCGGATGTTCTTGACCAGTTGAAGCATCTGTGTGAGGAATTACATTTAGAGAGATTCCAGCATTTCGTGCACTTCCCGCTCAAAGTGGGAGGCAGCAAGGGGGAATTATCGACCCACGCTTGGTTGCTGGCTCAGTTGGCCGCAATGGACCGAAGTCACGCCATTATTGCTGTCGGCGGCAAGACAGACGCTTCCGCGAGCTTGCTGCTTGCACTTGCTGAAAGCCGAAACAAAGAGCTACTACCTTTCACCTTTCTGGGCGGAGCGGCAGCCGATTCCTATGAGAGACTGAGAGACTTCGGTACCAATTGCTGGACCGGCTCGGGCCGGACGCTTCGGTCCTGCACGACGACAAGCGTTTGAGCGAAGCCGGGGGGCTCGTCGAACGTCTGACAAGCAATAGGGTGGGTCGTTCGGGGAACCGTGAGAAAACGACTTTCTTCATCAGCTATCCTCGGAGCCGGCCCCAAGAAGCAGATTTCGTGGAGACGATTCTGCGCCGAAGAAGATTCGAGGTCTACAGGGACGAAAGAGATTTCAGCCCGGGCAAATCGCTACCCGGCGAGATTCGGGAAAACATTTGTCGCGCCAACGTCTTCATTGCAGTCTGGTCCAGGGAGTACGCGTGTAGTCCTTGGTGTTTCGACGAGCTGCAATTGGCTCTGGAACGCAACAAGGCCAACGCAACTAGGTTGTGGTTGTTGTGCGTCGATGAGACTAGGATCGTTCCGCCTGCCGCCCGGGATTTGGTCAACTATCCTTCTCGAACGCGGGACGAGCTGGAAGGGCATCTTGTAAGACTGGTGGACCTAATTCAACCGTGACCACAGTCCGGATGACCTAGGTTATTGTTGATGTCCGCGTGACGTAACTACGCATGTGAGGACTTGCATGTCTCCTGTGAAGATCTCCGTTGACGAAGAATTCGCTTACAGACAGTACCCCCAGAGGAGAGGGTCAGAGCTCTACCGAGTTCGGGTCCTCGACAAAGCAAAGGCCAGCGGCAAATGGAAAGTGGAGTTTCTGAACGGGCCCAATGAAGGGCTTGTCGACTATGCTCGTTCCGTTAATCTCATCTGTCTATGGCCATGAAAGCCAACCGTTTTTGAACGATGAAACCCGGCTTCTCAAACTGCTTGAGGCAGCAGCACAACAGTGGAAGGAGCGCGGCGATGCGAACGTCGAAGAGGCGATCAATTCGGTCTTTGAGGCCAGGGGGGAAGACGCGTACCTTGAGTCGTCGGGCGGGAACATCGGGATGGCTTCTTTGTCGCTGGCAGCCGCTCGACGCATGCTCGTGCGAACGGGTCTCGATTGGGACCCGTTGAGCCTGGATCCTTTAGCCTTTGTGGACCGGGACGGGATGCTCCATCTGCCTTTTGACGCCGCACTTCGGCTGGCGCAGGCGTTCGCCGCCGCTGAACCGAACTCGGTCGTCATTTCAACCAACGCAAAGCAGAGGCGTTGGGAGGATGAATGCGAGAAATCCACTTCTGACTCAACCGCTTATCTTGTGGATCAGTGGCGGGCAGGCTGGACTCTGGCCAGACAATGGGCGAAAGCAGGGCAGAAGGGCCAAGCTGAATCTCTATCTTTGGATGACGTAAGAAAGCGGGCCGAGCTCGCAACCGGTCAACTGTGGCTGAAGCTTGACGAGGTCGATCGTGAAAGGCGTGCGGAGATCAACCGCCTGCGCTCTCTGGTTGTCGGCGCTGGCGACATCCTCCGGCGCCAGGGGCAGGCAGAAGAAGCCGAGAATCTAATGCGGGCGTTGACCTCGGGCGACGAACCGACTGGGGGGTGAAGAAGCCATGGGAAACTTCCGCTATAACCGTCAGACTCTTTATGAGCAGGTTTGGTCGGAGCCGATGACGAGCCTCACCAAGAAATACGGGCTCTCGGACGTCGGTCTTCGGAAGATCTGCAAAAAGTTGAAGATCCCTCTCCCAGGGCTCGGCTATTGGGCAAAAGTGCAGGCGGGATACTCCAGCACGAAGCCTCCCTTGCCCCCGGCCCCGGGCCTTGAGGAGCTGGTAGTGTGGAGAAGCCCTATCGACCCTGACCCCCTTCAGGTGACCGGGGATGAGTTTTCTCAACTCGTCCTTTCTGAAAAGGCCCCTGACAAGCGGATCCACGTGGAGGAAAAGCCTACGCAGCTCCATCCGCTTCTTGTGCAGGCGGTACTACTGATGCGCGCCTCCGAGAGCGACGATTGGGGCTTGTTGCGCTTGCCGGATGCGCCATGTCTGGACATCAGGGTGAGTCGAGGCTCCTTCGATCGGGCTGTGCACGTTATGCAGGCGATCCTGACGGCGATCGAGAGTCGCGGGCATACGGTCTCGATCGTCAAAGAGGAATTTACCTTTGTAACAGTTGCCCGAGTCTGTGACGAAACCGTTCCCTTTTGCCTTCGGGAAGAGACCGAGCGCGTCGAGCGAGAGCTGACCGCCCGGGAAAAGAAGGAGAAACTGAAGCGGCCCTGGCTGTTTTCGGAGCCTCAATACGAGACGGTGCCTTCAGGGGAATTGACACTCCGGGTAATAGGCCACGCCGGCCGCGGAATCCGAAGAACCTGGGGCGACACGCCCAAGACTCGCCTGGAAGATCAGCGCAACTCGTTCATGGTCGGTCCGATCCGCAGCGCCGCTGCAGTGAGAGTCGACAGGCTCGAGCGGGAACGCCGCGAGCGTGAGTGGGAAGAACGCGAACGCCGCCGGATAGAGCAAGAACAGAGGCGAATAGAAGAGCAACAGCGGATCGAACAACTGGACGGCGAGATGGCCGCGTGGCAGAAGGCCCGGCGCATAAGAGAATATGCTGACGCAGTTCGCAAGGCGGCCACCAAAGCTCAAGGTTCCATCGAACCGGGGAGCGACGTCGACACCTGGCTCTCGTGGATGCTCCTCTATGCAGAGAGGATCGACCCCTTCGGTAAGAAGAAATCTAGGACTTGAATACTACGTTCTGGGTGCGCCCCCGGCTCGCCGGGGGCTTGGCTCGGATGAAGTGACGTCAAATCACGCCACTTTCTTGGCGGGTATCTTGATGGGTTTTCCGGTGCACACCCCGACGACACC
>Ga0105104_10001257_pt1 | contig 19038 bp, 18 predicted proteins | sample PPLLaktember2015_3_FD_87034 | JGI IMG/M metagenome (GOLD analysis project Ga0105104, IMG submission 87034) | Freshwater sediment microbial communities from Prairie Pothole Lake near Jamestown, North Dakota, USA - PPLs Lake P7 Core (6) Depth... | ecosystem: Environmental > Aquatic > Freshwater >... | reverse complement strand
GGTCCAGCCCCAGGCGGACCGCGGCGCGCCCGGCTGTATTCATACCCGGCGCAGGGGCTCCGGCATTGAACACCGCAATGCGGAAGCGCTTTTGACCCGGTTCCGGTGGATGAGGCAGGGCGCGGATCATGGTCTTCAGGGTGCTGAAGGCATCCTTGAAACTGGCGCTGCGCAGCGCCATGGCTTTTTCATAATCCTTGGCGCTGATGGCTTCTGCCACTTGCCGCGTCTTTTCAACACTTTGCATGAGTGGAATGCGGATGATGCGGTTGGCGCGCGTACCCACCACGATGGGTTCATCTTCCGGCTTGGCTTCGAGGATGGCAGCCACTGCTTCGTGTCCAAACAGGGTGGCGAGGTTGCGGTCATAGGCGCTGGGCCGTCCACCACGCTGGACGTGTCCAAGCACGGTGACGCGCACCTCTTCCTGCAGGGCGTCTTCGAGGACACGTTGGACATCAGTGGAGCCGATGTAATTCCCGTAGCGGTCCTGCGCGCCCTCGGCCATGATGACGATGTGGTCGCGGCGCCCGGCCTTGGTCCCGGCTCTGAGGCGTTCCACCATCACTTCCTGCCAGTTGTCCACATCCGGTGGTGCTTCGGGGATCAGGACCCAGTCCGCGCCGGTGGCTAAGGCGCCGTAGAGGGCGAGATAACCGCAGTTGCGTCCCATGACTTTGACAATAAACGTACGCTGGTGGCTGGCGGCTGTGCTGGTGATGGCATCCACCGCATTGGTAATACGGTGTAGAGCACTGTCTGCGCCGATGGTCATCTCGGTGCCGGAAAAATCGTTGTCGATCGAACCAACGATGCCAACAATGACAAGGTTGGGATATTTTGCTGCGTCTTCCACGCTGATCTCGCCGCTCTGCACGAGTTCAGACAGCAGCGAAGGCCATTCCCGGCGAAAAAGGTCCGCACCGGTCAGCGAGCCATCGCCGCCGATCACGACCAGTCCATCGACGCCAAGCCGCACCAGATTCAAAGCGGCTTGACGTCGGCCTTCGCGCGTGCGAAATTCCTCACAGCGCGCCGTGCCGATGATCGTGCCGCCTTGCTGTAAAATTCCGCCGACGGAATCCCAATTCATTTTGCGGATGCGCGCTCCACCTTCCACCAATCCCTGATACCCTTCGTAGATCGCGTAGACTTCAGCCCCTTTATCCAATGCGGTGCGGACCACCGCTCGCACGGCGGCATTCATCCCCTGTGCATCGCCACCACTTGTGAGAACTGCTATTCGTTTTGTAGGCATACTTGCTTCTTCGACTCCAGATCTTGATCAGTAATGTATAGCTTCAAAATTAGCCACAGAGTCCACAGAGAAAAACTCAGAGAGCTCTGTGCGCTCTGTGGCTAATTGTGCAGGCTGAATTGTACTACGAGCGAAGCAGTCCTGTGGACGCGTGAAATGCATTCGCGTCATCAGTATGCAGGGATGTTCGTCCAGTTCCTATTCGGGTTGATATACGCTGATTTCTTCCGGATTCAACAACACCTGGAGTTCATCCCCATATTTGATTTCCGGGATGGGGGTTGCGATCACTTCGACCAGTGCAGGGTTTTGGAAGTTGCGCTCCTTCGTTTCAGGGTGTGGATAATAAACCCATCCGTCATATTCCAGGTCCTTAAAAATCACCTTGCAGCGGGAAAAGGAAAAATCCTCGGGCGGATGCAGATCCGTCCACTCGACGTGCCGGAACGTGTATTCCGCCTTCTTCAGCGCGAACGCATACGGACGGATGTCGATGTTCAACGTGCCATTGAAATAACCATCGAGGTCGAGTCCGCGGCTCTTGAAGATCGGCCGTTGGCGCTCCAACGATCCGTACGGATAGTCAGCCGAAGGTCCCGAAGCAACCCGGTACCCCTCCACCAGCATGCCCTGCAGTGAAGTCCATTGGGTCATAGCGATGATTTTACTTGATGCATTTGTTTTTGAAGTGTGCGCCAATAAAATGGGCGACCTGTCTTCGGCAGGTCGCCCGTGTGTTTCTCGATCCGTCCAATTGAACTTACGGGCACGTGATCGTATATTCCTCTTCGGCTTGCAGATTGTTGGGACTGGTCACAACCAACCGCACCCAGTAGCTCCCTGCCGTGAGCGGCGGGGTGTAGTCCACAGAAAAATCCTGCTCGCCGAATGTATCGAACTCAGTTGTCTGTGTGGACATGGAGCCGCCCTGCTCAGTCTCGAAGTGCCAGGTGACCGTCACAGGCCCATTCGTTTCGATTGCCCCTGTGATCTCGATCGGCTGGATCGGGCCCGTGCATCCCGCGACGCTAATGGTGTTCGGGTCCACATCGACACTCGCCTCGGTCACCGTTGCGTTCGGCGCGGCAGCCACCGGGATGCCGGCCAGGTTGCCCGCCGTGTTCGTCACGCTGGAGGCGACCCAGCAATTCCGGCCGGAACTGAATGGGTCAACGATATACCACCAGCCTCCATCGGCAGTCTTGCCAACGATCTGGGCGCTCGCCCCAACATTCAATCCGCTCAGGACGATCCAGGCCGTGCTGGGTCCCAGGCGGCAATTGACCGCCACCTCTCTGGGGAATGCAACCGGGACCGTAGGTGTGGATGTGTTTGGAGGTGGAACTGTATTGGTAGGTAACGCGGTTGCAGCCGGAGTGTTCGTAGCCAGAGCCAGGGATTGGGTTGCTGATGGCGTCGTTGCAGTCAATGTAGGTGTTGCGGGGACGTTGGAAGGCAGGTTGCAGGCAGACAGGGCTAAAGCAAAGACAAGCAAGGACAATAAAATTCGTGATTTCATTACTCTCTCCTTTATTGGACCATTATAGTAATACAGATGTCCCAAAGATGGCAATAGTTCCCGGTAGCTATGCAGAAATCCCTGATGCAAACATCAGGGATTTCGAATACCACTTGAGTTTCGAATCTCACTTTATTTTATCACCGGGTAGGGTGAGGAAGGTCTGCTTTTCCAGAGGCGATATATTGCCTGCGCCACTTCGATGCTTGAGACAATGATCACGATCCCCAGCACCAGGGTGGGAAGCAGGTTCGCACCCTTTGCAAAAAATTCCGCGGACTCCGCCAGGGGTGTGCCTGCCAGTCGCTCCGGCGTCAGTGAGACAAGGGCCGGACCCCGTAGCATGGTTACCGCGAGTGCAATATTCGCAAGTTCGAGCAGGATATTTGCAATGCGTGATGTGAGGTTCCAGGCTCTCTGGCGCAGCAGGTAAACAGCAAACCCAATTTGCAGCACTGTCAATATGTTGATCCAGGGCAGGTAACTGAAGAATGCCTCTGTTAGCAACGGTGAGATGAACACCCATTCGCCTTCACTGAAAAAGCCGAATCCGATCCATCCCGGATACAGGTTGAGCACGATCAGGAACAGGACCGAGAAGAAGATGGTGGTAATTTGCTCACCCAGGCTCACGCGGTCGGGATCCGGTTCGCTGGCAAGTTCTTTGGGATCCCAGTCTTCCATCTCTTTTTCGAATTCGGTTGTGGGCAGGAACCGCTCGAGGATGGCAAATGACAATGCGATGCCGCCAAAAGCTGACATTAAACCGCCCAGCAGACTCACTGCCGAATTCCATATTGTTTTGAGAAATTCAGGTCCGGTCATGTTTGATTCGAAAAGTCCAATCCCCAGCCCCAGGAGCGTGGCTCCAACTACGACAGCAAACACGATCCGTATGATCATCTCGAAGAACGGGTACATGCGCGGCCCGATCAAATAACGCGGACCTACATAGGATTCAGCCACCTTGCGCGGCGCGCCATATTCCTTGAGCAGCTCGATGACTGCCGCATCGTCTAGCGTACCGTGTGCCTGCTTCCGTTCCTCGAGCATGTCCTCCAGCGTCGAGCGGATCTCGGCTTCGATGTCTGCACGGTTTTTGCGGGGCAGGTGTTTGCCGACCTCGGCGATATATTTGTCAATTAGATTCATTTCATTCTCCTTCTTTAGGACACTTTCTGCATGGATGCAGGGATTTCAGATTTTTGTTTGCTAAACTGCCTTGCCATGCGTATGGAATGGACAATTTCCCATACGTAGATGCCTGCAATCACTGCGGCGCTGATGTCAATGCTCCACGTCACCACTTCACGCAACCTTGCTGTTTCGAGGCTACTATCGAGCATGGCAAGGAAAGCCGGGTTGATCACATCCTGGGTTAACACCAGGGCCGCGATGTAACCAATGGAAATCAGGCTCAGGATCACATTGGTTGCGGTGAGGGCAGGTGTCCAGTTCCCAATCTTGAGCTGGAACACCTCGTGGACCAGGGTCAGTCCCATGATCACAAAAAAGAGTGGCAGCCAGAAATTCCACAGGTCCGGGTGCAGGAACGGCACAGAGTCACTGCCACCCCGAATCACGGGTAAGGCAATCCAGATCATGAGAAAGAGCTCGGTTGCGATGTTCATTACCGTCTCGGCGATGCTGATCTGGCGTGTTCGAGGCAGTTCCGGCAGCTGGGCGATTGTCCAGGTCCGGATGTGGGAACTCAATGTTTCGCCGGGGACTGCCTCGGAACGCTCCATCAATACAAAGACGAGCGTCATCCAGAACCATATTTGCAAGCCCACGTTGAACGCGCCGCCAACTGCATTACCGGCCGCATCGATAAAATCCAGGGGGTCTTCTGTCAGCGTCAGAATAAACGTCACCGCGGCGAAAATCGGCAGCACTGTGAAAAGGACGCGCTGCAGGGTTTTTATGTACACGTCGTACCAACCAGGACCGATCAGGTAGCGTTTCGACGGTGCGTACTGGGAAGCGAGTAATCGAGGGTCGCCAAGCTCTTCAAGAACCTCTGCAATCATCTTTTCATCCACAGATCTGCCGGCCTGCTTCCGTTCCTCGAGCATGTCCTCCAGCATCGAGCGGATCTCCGCTTCGATGTCTGCCCGGTCCTTCTCGGGCAGATGCCTGCCAACCTCCGCGACATATCTATCAATAAGACTCATCTCTTTCTCCTTCACTACGACAGCATTTTCTTCATGGTCTCAGCCATTGTGGACCATTCACGTTTAAGTTTGTTCAGCACCGCACGTCCCTGCGGGCTGATGACGTAGTAGCGCCGCGGACGGGCTTCGTCCATGATGCGCCAGTCGGACTGGAGCAGCCCCTGGGACTCGAGGCGGCGGAGCAGGGGATAGAGCGTGCTCTGGTCGATCTCCATCCCCAGGTCCGAGAGTGCCTTGAGCAGGGAGTAGCCGTACTCCTCCTTGCTCAACTGGCTCAGCACCGCGATGGACAGGACCCCGCGCCGCAGCTCCAACAGCATGTTTTGGACAAGTTCATCATTTTCCATTGGTCACCTATGGTCACGTTATACTGTATATCATACAGTATGTCAAGGGGGAAAGTATAGTGTGATGTAATAGGAAACACGCCGATCGGAATGCTCTCCGCCGCGAATTGCTTGAAAAATTCGTGGGAATTCGCAACATCGTGCCCGAAGGATAAATTCACGGCGAGGACTACTAGGCAACACCTGCATCCTCTTTGCTCTTAAAAAGAAACTCACCCTGGAAAATGAATCTCGGGGTGAGTCATGTTGCTCGTCGATTATTTATCTTTTCGGTTTTGTCTCCAAAAGTTTTCTATCTTGCGAATCAGCCTGTATAGCGGTGGACCCAATAGGAAGACAAACAACACAAATAGGACTAAAAGTTCTTCCCAGCCGATCGCGATCACGGGCCGGCAGGCAAGTGACACCAGTAAAAGCAGCCAAAGGCTCTTCTTCATGGATTACTTCAACATCGGCATCTTGATGCCATGACGTTTTGCGGCTGCGATGGCAGTTTCGTAGCCCGCGTCAGCGTGCCGGACAACCCCCAGACCGGGGTCCGTTGTCAGGACCCGCTCCAGCCGGCGGGCTGCCTCGGGCGTCCCATCCGCCACGATGACCTGACCCGCGTGCTGGCTGTATCCCATTCCTACGCCGCCGCCGTGATGGAACGAAACCCAGGTCGCGCCGCCCACGGCGTTGATCAGCGCGTTGAGGATTGGCCAGTCCGAAACGGCATCCGAGCCGTCCTTCATCGCTTCGGTCTCGCGGTTCGGCGAAGCGACCGAGCCCGAGTCGAGATGATCGCGCCCGATCACGATCGGTGCTTTCACCTTTCCGCTTGCGACCAGTTCATTGAATTTAAGTCCCGCCTTGAGACGCTCGCCGTACCCCAGCCAGCAGATGCGCGCCGGAAGGCCCTGGAACGGGACTTTCTCGCGTGCCATCGTCAGCCAGCGCCTGAGATGATCGTCATCCGGGAACAACTCCAGGATGGCCTGGTCGGTCGCGTAAATGTCCTCCTTCTCCCCCGACAATGCCACCCAACGGAAGGGTCCCTTGCCTTCACAGAACAAGGGGCGGATATAGGCGGGCACAAAACCGGGAAACTCGAACGCATCACTTGTCCCATTGTTGTATGCCTGCTGGCGGAGGTTGTTGCCGTAGTCGAACACTTCCGACCCCGAGCGCTGGAAATCCAGCATTGCCTGCACATGCTTCGACATGGAGTCCATCGCCATCTTTTTGTATTTTTCCGGGTCGGACGTTCGCAACTCCCCCGCAGCTGCCACCGATAAACCGGAGGGGATGTACATCAACGCCTCATGCGCGGACGTCTGGTCGGTCACCACGTCGGGGATGACGCCGCGCGTGACGAGTTCATTGTACACGTCCGCGGCGTTGCCGATCAACCCGATGGATTTGGGGATCTGCCGTTCCTTCGCTTCCTCGACGAGGGTCATCGCCTCTTCGAGCGTGTCCACCACCGTGTCCACGTAACCGATCGCTCGGCGCCGTTCGGCGCGCTCGGGATCCACTTCGACGATCAGCCCCACACCTTCATTCATTGTGATGGCCAGCGGCTGTGCGCCGCCCATCCCGCCAAGACCGGCGGTCAGGATGAATTTACCTTTGAGCGATTCCCAGCCTCTGAGTCTGGCGAGGGCGCCGAAGGTCTCGTAGGTGCCCTGCAAAATCCCCTGGGTGCCGATGTAGATCCATGAGCCCGCGGTCATCTGCCCGTACATGATAAGGCCCTTTTTGGCTAACTCATCGAAGTGCTCCCAGGTTGCCCAGTGCGGAACGAGGTTGGAGTTGGCGATCAACACTCTCGGTGCGTCTTTGTGTGTCTTGAAAACGGCGACCGGCTTGCCAGATTGCACGAGAAGGGTTTCATCTTCCTCAAGGTTCTTGAGCGCTTCCAGGATGGCGTCGAACGCTTCCCAGGAGCGCGCGGCTTTTCCCCGGCCCCCATAGACGACGAGGTCCTCCGGCTTCTCCGCCACTTCCGGATCGAGATTGTTCTGGATCATGCGATAGGCGGCTTCACTGAGCCAGTTCTTGCAGGTGAGATCGGCCCCGCGCGGGGCGCGAACGGTACGGGAAGAATGCATGCGTTTCTCCTTATTCCATATTTGGGGTGAAGGATTTTAGGATAGGCATTAATTCGTCAATAATATTAATCGTCTTGTCGAGCTTGGTATAGATTATCTCAAGATAAGTTTCCTCTGTCTTGATCAGGAGCATGCCGCTATATGCCATAGAAAGGTGATGAAGTATAAATTGTGCGGCGCGTGGACAACTCTCGGTCCAGACATAACGTGGTCTCCTTATTGAAATAAAAAATCCCTCCGGCAATTATACGCCGGGAGGGATATGGGGTCGGAAACGAAATGTCATTGAGGAGGAGTAAGGAGAGTAATGCTGTTGATCAGCTGGTCAAAATCTGGCATCACAAGATCTTTTTTATCTAATACAATGTTTACATCAACAGCCATGCTCCCCCCGGGGACTTTGAACATAACTCTTCTGCGGTACCCCATGCCTGTCTGGCTGGCTCCATTGGAAGTAGCCCATTGTTCTTCCATACTGACGGCTCGCAGGCCCTGGGAGGTTTCAAATGCTTGCGAGGATAACAATTTGTATTTTTTATAGCGCGGATGGTTCTTTTTTTCCTCCGACTTTAGTTGTTCCAGAGTTCTCGTATCGCCCTCATCAAAGACCACATCGACCTGTGTCACATCATTAAAGAGAAAATGGTCGGCACGAATATCCAGGCCTGTCATTCGGAACACTTTTGGGTCCGCGTTTTGGATATTGGCAAATATATCTACATACTCAGGATTCTGTGTCTCCGGCAATCCCCAGGCTTTATAGTATTCCTCTTCCCCCACCCGGACGACCAGCCAGTTAGACGGAAGGGTCATCTGCATGCCTGCCACGTAATCGGTAAATTGGGTGGAACCATCCGCAAGCTTCATCAGAGATGTCCCTGAAGTGGATACTTTGGGCGTGGCGGTGGGAGTATCCGTGGAGACAATGGTTTCTGTAGGAGAAACCGGGTTCGCCTGCTGGGTCTGCTGCTCGGCGGCTTGCGCGGTGCCAACCACGGCGGTCTCTATGTTGATGGGATTCGTCACAGGCGCCGGCGGTACGGTTTGACCGGGAAGCACGCAGGCAGCAATCGCCAGCAGGATAACAACCATAATTACAGCGGAATGCACAGGATTTCGGTTCATGATTTCCTCCGGGATCAAAATTCCCTCGCGACACAGGTTTGCCGCCCGGGATTTGCCTTCTTACGATCCACGTTGCTTGCGATACAAAAGTGTTTTTTAAAGTGCCTGGAACGTCCAGGTTGCCGTCGTGCGGACAATTTCATCCGGGTCTTGCTTTGCCTGCTCCAATGGTTCAACGGCCCGTTCATCTGTATACCATGCCACAGTCGACGCTGCGGCGCGCCAGACATTTGTTCAGCGCTAGGGTGCAATGATCTTAATGGACTCCATGATCGATTTTACATCCGTTGAAATTTGGGCGCGGTAATCTTCAAGGTATGAGAATGTTACTCGAACTCCCGAACTGGCTGTCGGTTTGAAAAAAATGATGGTGGTATAAAACGGGATGGTTCCTCCCTCTCCGTCGCTCAGCGCCCAACGCCCACCAATCTCGATCATCTTTACATCACTGTCCTCATGTAATTGGGCAGTATCCGCGCGAAACCCTGGAATGCCACCCGGGGCTTCCAGGCCCCGCACCAACTCCCCCATGGCAGCGCTGTCGAGGGGCAGTGCGGTTTCCGAATCCCAGACCAGCTTCGAGTACCCAAGCATGACGTTCTTTTTAATGTCAGGCCGGAGAACATATGCATAGAGCCGGTCATAATTGGCTTCATATCCGGCCAGGTCGGCTGTCATTTGCTCCTGCAGCATGGGGTTCAGCGCGCCGTCCTTTGCCAGGGAGGCATTGAACTCCTCTGAATCAGGACGGACTGCCAGCCATCCGGCAGGGAAGGTGATCTCGAAACCACCATCGTAGTCGGTGTATTTGGCACCTCCGCCCTCCACCTGCTCCATGATCGTACCGGTCATGCGGGTTGCCAGAGGCTGTACTACGGCCGTCTGCTGGGCAGCGGCTTGCGCGGTGCCGGCAACAGCACTCGCGACTGCATTGGCGTCCAGTCCGGATGCCGGTTGTGTTGCCTGACCGGGAAGCCCGCAGGCCGTCATTGCAATCAGGATAGTCAGCGCACTTAACGCACGTTGTAAATGACAGCGATTCATGATCTCCTCCTGATTTTAAAAAATCCCTCCCGAGAGTTTCGAGAGGGAGAATAGATGAGCTGGGAGATTAGTTGGGCATCTTTGCCATGAGCTGCGCAAAGTCTGTTCTCTTGAGCCGGGCTACCAACTCTTCCTGGGCTTCGCACCAGACCGAGCGGATCGGGCAGTCATCATCGAACGTACAGTTCCCATCCGGCCCAATGCATTCATTAAGTTGGATGGGACCATCGATCGCTTCGACGACTTCGAGAAGCGTGATCTCTTTGGGGTCCCGCGCAAGTGTTACGCCGCCACGTGCACCTCGTGATGTGTGAAGGAGACCTGCGATGGAGAGTTGTGAAATGATCTTCGCGAGGAACGACGGCGGAATGTGCTGTTCCTTTGCTACGACGCTGGTTGCGGCTCGATCGCCATTCTTGATCTGTGCCAGATGTAAAACTGCACGAACGGCATAATCAGCCTGACGGGTGATTTGCATGGGTACCTTCCTTGGTTTGAAAAAACAGACAATACCTGTCTCTAAAGAATGATTTTAGTGTCACATGAAAATGACAGCAAGTGATAGAGGTCATAGATGAATTATGACCTTTTGCTCCAATTAAAAACCCCCTCTTCCGACCGAATTGAGCGCATTCGGAGTGGAGTGAGGGGGCAAATGGAGCGGAAAACCCTAATCAGTGATCACCAGATTGCCAGCAGCCATCTTGACGATGACCGTCAGGGTCGAACCTGACCCGTTTTGCGTGTATTTTTGCCCGTTTTGGTCCCAACCTGAGCTGTGATTCACGTTCAGAGCTGCCCCTTCCACTGTAACAATCGCATCCACCTCTTCAGGGATCACCAGGCTCAAATCCCCGAACCCTCCTTCGATCGTCACAACCGCGTCGCGTTGCAGTTCGCCGCTGAAGTCGAGTGTGTAGTTGCCCGCGCCGCCGGAAAACGTCAGCGTGGAGAAATTCGCGTTCGCCAGACCCGTTAATTTCACGTTCGAAGCGCCTGTCTCGTAGCGCAGGATCGACATCTCGGTTTGATTCAGTTCGCTGAAGGAAAGGTCCACGTTCGCGGCGCCATCTTTTACGGTCAGGCTTTTCAATGCCAGTCCGCCCAGCTCAAGGTTCCCTTCATAGGCGCCGGCATTGATCGTCAGGTCCATGGGCATATCGCCCAGCTTTAGATCCCATTCATTCTTCATATCGTCAAACGGAGGCAGACCTTTGAAATCGCCCTGTCTGATCTCGATGCTGCTGCCATTTTCCTTGATCTGCGGCTTCAGCTCTTCGACGTTATAGACGGCGGTGCCCTCCACCAGGCTCTGCGCACCGGGGGATAAGGTCAACTCACCCGCGCCGAACGAAATGGTTAAACGCGCCTCCTCCGACTCCGGGTCTGCTACCGTTATGGATTCTTCGACTTCAGGCCCGGCTTCCGGCCGATCGGGTAGATCAATAGTAAAACCGCAGGCCAGGGAAGCAAATGCGAGCACAAGGATTGCTAAGATGATTTTTACGTTCATGAGAAATCTCCTTCTGTGCTTTATACGAAGGAGATCTGGATGGGTTGCAGAATGGAAATATTGTTGCGAGCCGCACAGCGGCGAAGGCTCGCAACAACATCGTTACGCTACCTTGCGGCCTTGTGGCAATTCCTTTTGGATGCTCAGCGCGGCATCCAGTGCCTGCTGAATGGACCGCACCTCAATGATCTCGATGCCCTGAGGATACGGTTCCCCTTTTCGTAACGCTTTCGGCACGATCGCGGTCTTGAACCCCAGTTTCTGTGCCTCGCGCAGGCGCGCCTGCATTTGTCCCGGCATGCGCAATTCACCGGCGAGACCGATCTCGGCGATCAGGACTGAATCGGCTTTGACAGGGATGTCTCTCCACGAGGAAGTGATGGCGGCTGCAACCGCCAGGTCTGCAGCTGGCTCATCGATTTGTAAGCCACCCACCACGTTTACAAAAACATCCTGCTCGGAAAGTTTTAATCCCATCCGGCGCGTGAGCACGGCCGTGATCAATAACAGACGGTTGAAGTCCACACCATTCGCGGTCCGGCGGGCATTGCCGAATTGAGTGGGGGAGGTCAGTCCCTGGACTTCCACCAGGATGGGGCGTGTGCCTTCCATCGTCACGGCGATGGCCGAACCCGCGGCATTGATCATACGCTCGGCAAGGAACGCCTCCGATGGATTCGTCACTTCCGTTAGTCCGCCTTCGCGCATTTCGAACACGCCCACTTCCGACGTCGCGCCGAAGCGGTTCTTCACCGAACGCAGCAAACGATATGCCTGGAAGCGGTCTCCTTCGAGATATAAGACCGTGTCTACAATGTGCTCGAGGACGCGCGGACCGGCGATGGTCCCTTCCTTTGTCACGTGCCCGATCACGAACACCGAAATACCGCTGGTCTTTGCCAGCTCACGCAACTGTGAAGAACACTCCCGCACCTGCGAGACGGACCCGGCTGAGGAATCCATGTTCGAGAGATAGACGGTCTGGATGGAGTCAATGATCAATAAATTAGGCTTTACTTCGTTGACGTGGTTTAGAATGATTTCAAGGTTTGTCTCTGTGACAAGCAGTAAATTCCTGGGCAGGTCTTTTTTTCCATTGAGACGCGTCGCGCGCATCTTGATCTGCCGCTCCGATTCTTCACCGGAGACATATAACACGCGCTGCTTGGACCCCATCTCCATTGCCATTTGCAGCATCAACGTGGATTTGCCGATGCCCGGGTCGCCGCCGACCAGCACGATGGAGCCCGGCACGATCCCGCCGCCGAGCACGCGCGCGAACTCCCCGATGGGCAGGTTGATACGGTCTTCCGCGTCAGAGGAGATATCGCCGATCGGGAGCGGAGCAGACCGCCCCGTCAGCCCGCGAACGGCTGTGTTCTTCGCCACAGGTTCATCGTGGATGACTTCCTCGACCATGCTGTTGAACGATCCGCACTGCGGACATTTTCCCATGTATGTCGCAGTGACGCGCCCACATTCCTGACAGACGTAACGTGTATGTGTTTTTGCCATAGATCTCTCCCCCCTCTCCTTGTAGGAGAGGGGCAGGGGGTGATGTCCAGTATAACAGAATTTATGTTCTATTCAGGCGGTCAGGGCGTAAATTTGATTGAGCATCTCCAAAAATTCCCCCGACGGTCTGTGTTTCAATATTTCCTTGCGAGACTCGCGATCCAGTGTTCTCAACAGTAAGTACTGTACTGCATACTTGCGAAAGAGACGCTGCCCATCTTCTTCGCCGTAGAATTGGATGCTCTTTTGCAGATGTTCATGCACGGTTTTTTGCAACTGTTCAGGCGAGATCTGCTCCCTGTCCAGCCCTGTGAAGATCCACGGGTTGGCGATCGCGGCGCGACCAATCATGACCGCATTACAGCCAGTGTACTGTTTCATGCGCTGGACGTCGGCTACGGTCTTTACGTCGCCGCTGCCGATCACAGGGATTTTGACCAGGGATTTGACTTCGGCGATCGCGTCCCAGTCGGCTTCGCCGCTGTAACGTTGTTCCTTGGTCCGTCCGTGAATGGCGATCAGGGAACCGCCGTTCTCCTCCACGATGCGGGCGATCAATTTATAGTTTTTGCTCCGCTCCCAGCCCAGGCGGAACTTGCCCGTCACCGGCACTTTCAGCGCCGCAGTCAGTTTTCGAAAGGTGCGCGCGATCTTCAGAGGAGTCAGCATCATGCCCACGCCGGCGCCGCGGTCCGCGATGCTTTTGGCGGGACAACCCATGTTGATGTCAAGAATATCCGGGTTCAACTCCTGTATTCGTAACGCGGCTTTTAGAATCAGATCCGGATCGTCGCCATAGATCTGAAACGTGACGGGTCTTTCTGCTTCTTCATAGTACAGTCTTTTGGCTGGTTCCTTCGAGCGACTTAAGATCTTCTCTACTTTTACGAACTCGGTATAGCTCATGGCGGAACCCAGCGCACGGCAGAGCGACCGGAAGGGCCAGTCGGAGTAACCGTCCATGGGCGCGAGAACAGCATCCCCGTAAATGGGAATGTCGCGTACTGAAAAAGCTGGGGCTAACGTTTGCATCTCGTTCATAAGGCGACGCAAGTATAACAAAGTTTATCCACAAAGAAGCTGTTAAAGTATAATCTCGACATGTTGACTTCATAGCATGGGAGGCAGTCATGGCAGATGATCCTTTGGAGCGAGCAATTGGGCTGATTCAGGCAGGAAAAATAGATGCCGCCCGTGGACAATTGGAACTCATTATCAAGAATGATCGCAGTAACATCCCAGCCTGGCACTGGTATGCCCAGACCTGGCCCGGAGCCAGGGAAAAGGCCCGGATATGGCAGGCCTGCCTTCGTTACAATCCCACAAACGAGCAGGTTCAACAGACATTAAAGAATTTGAATTTCGATCCGCAACGACAGGTCCATTCGGAGACGAAGGCGCGTGCTGTCACCTTCCCCACCAGACGGACCGGTCCATCGCCCTGGTTGTTGTGGATCAGCATGGGCTTGCTGGCAGCGGTGGCAGTATTTGCCTGGATGGCTGTAGAAAATTCCGCGCCGAAGGACCCGGCAGAATACAGGCACGTCCAGCCGGTGGAGTATTACTTATACGTCCCGAAAGCTTATTCGGCTGACTCGGAATGGCCCCTGTTTGTGGGCATCCATGGCGCAGGCAGTAATGGTTTGCAATGCTGGCAATTATGGCAGGCATATGCAGAGAAGGAAGGCTTTATTCTTCTCTGCCCCAGCATACCGGGCGAACAATTCGGATTCCGCCTGGATGTGGGAGAAAATATTGTCTGGAGCGCGATCGGGGAGGTGCAAAGGGATTATCGCATTCGGCCGAGAATATTCTTTAGCGGCTTTTCGGCAGGCGCCTACTTTATTCAGGCATTCACTTGTCATTATCCCCGAGCCGTGAGCGGACTTGCGATCCTCTCTTCAGGAGTGTACATGGAACCACGCTCGTTTCCAGAGTTGATCCCCATGCTGGTTGTTATCGGCGGTAGCGATGATCCGGTCGCTGTTGAAACAAGTGGGATATTCATCCGCGGTTTACAGGGATATGGGTTTGATGTCCACTATGAGGTTCAGCCCGGGGTCGGACACACAGTCACAAAGGACGGAGTAAGCCTGACCCTTGAGCTGTTCAGAAAAACGATCGGGAAATGAGAGCAGCCCAACCGTGAAACGCTGTGCAGCGCCTTATCTTTTGTATTTGATTTGTGCTTTGAGCGTGGGAAGTTGTACTCCCAGACCGGGCAGACCTCCAGTCGCAGCCTCACCCGCTTCAGGCGCTGGGTCGTCACAAATCCTGTTCGATGACTTCTCCTACTCCACTCACGCGGAAATGACCTCGAATGGCTGGATCCTCCGGGACAGCTCGGGCTGGCCCGGCGTGCCCGGGGCGACCTTCCGCCCGGAGAATGTCTCGTTTCTGGATTATCCCGATCAAGCCGACAATCGTCTCCTGCGGATGACCTCCTCGACGGATGGCACCCGCGAGAATACGTATCAGACGCAGATCTGTCATCAGCGCAAATATCTCGAAGGGACGTATGCAGCGCGTGTGCGCTTCAGTGATGAGCCGGTCTCCGGAACGGATGGCGATGAGGTCGTCCAGACGTTTTACACGATCACTCCCTACCTCCAGGCTCTGGACCCGGACTATAGCGAGATGGATTACGAGTATTTGCCGAACGGCGGCTGGGGCGGCACAGACCTGACCTTTTATGTCACCACCTGGGAAACGGTACAGATCGAGCCGTGGAATGCGGATAACACCAGCAATTCCATTCATGGCAGCCTGGCAGGCTGGCATACTCTGGTAACACAGGTGAACGGCGGAACGGTTCGCTATTTCATCGACGGAACGTTGATCGCCCAGCATGGCGGGGCATATTATCCGGATGCCCCCATGTCAATTAATTTCAACTTGTGGTTTATCGATGGCGGATTGACTGAGGCAGAGGGGATTCGTGAATATCAGGAAGATATCGACTGGGTATTCCACGAGGCGAGCACTCTGCTGATGCCCTCTGAGGTCACTGCGAAAGTGGATGAATTGCGGAATGCTTCGATAACATTCCGGGATACGGTCATTTCAGGGATCCAGGAATCGCCTTGTGATCTTTGATTAAAAAGATAGACCCTAAGGATTATTGCCAAGCATCTCCAAAGTAATCATGGAGGCGACAAAACCCTTAGGGCCTTTATAACTTACACCGGCTGCTTCTTCAGCATCTCAATGAAGTGCTTGCGGAATTTCCCTACCTTTGGCGCGACGACAACCTGACAATAGGGCTGGTAGGGATTTTTCGCGAAATATTCCTGATGGTAATCCTCAGCCACATAGAATTTCTCGAACTTTGTCACCTCGGTGACAATGGGATTGTCCCAGATCTTTTGAGCATGGAGATCCCGGATGGCTTCCTCGGCGACCTTCTTCTGCTCCTCGTCGTGATAAAAGATGGCAGAGCGATATTGTGTGCCGACGTCTCCACCCTGTCGATTCAAAGTGGTAGGATCGTGGATGGTGAAGAACACGTTCAGCAGGTCCCGGTAGGAAATGACATTTGGGTCAAAGCGGATCTGTATCACTTCGGCATGGCCGGTGTTGCCGTTGCAGACTTCCCGATACGTGGGATTGTCCGTCTGCCCGCCTGCATAACCGGATTCCACGGAGTGGACTCCCTTGAGTTCATCGTAAACAGCTTCCAAACACCAGAAGCATCCCCCAGCCAGGGTGGCAGTTTGAAGATTGGTGTTCATAGTATTACTCCTTCTCTCTACCGCTAAAGCGGTGCTCTGTAAAGTTTCTTACGCCTCATAGACAACCTGTGGCAAACAAAACTTATTAAGAAAAGATTACAAAAAAGAACTAGGGGCAGGTCTTCGCGAAGCACTCCCGCAGGGAGCTGACCTGCCTAAAAAATTGTCCCACAGTCGAACTGCGGGACAATTGACTACTATTTCATTTTGTCTTTCTTACACGGCTGGTGCTTCTTCTTTTTCCTTCTCAGCCGCTCGTTCGAGAACGACCTCGCCTTCTGCGTTCAAATTCACCAGCACCCCATCTCCATTTTGGAATTCGCCGCCCAGCACCCGATCCGATAGCGGATCTTCTACTCGTTGCTGGATGACGCGTCGCAAGGGACGTGCACCAAAATCGGAGTCATAGCCCTGGTCTGCCAGTGCCATAAGAGCTTCGGGGGTGGCGGTCAGCGCAAGGTTATGTTCCTTGAGGCGTTCCGCAACCTTATCCAGTTCGAGGGAAACGATCTTCTGGATGTCTTCCTTATTGAGCGAGCGGAAGATGACCACTGCATCCAAGCGGTTGATGAATTCGGGCCGGAAGGCGCGCTTGAGTGAGTCGTTCAACTTCTTGCGCATGTCCTCATACGAGAGTTTCTCTTCCATGACTTCATCCCGTTTGAGCACAAAGCCCAGGGATGATTGGCGCTTGATTATGTCCGCACCGATGTTGGAGGTCATGACGATGATCGCGTTGCGGAAATCCACTTTGCGACCCTTCGCATCGGAGAGGTGACCTTCTTCCATGATCTGCAACAGCATATTGTGAACTTCAGGATGCGCCTTTTCCACCTCATCAAAAACAACAATTGAATAAGGCCGGCGGCGCAAGGCCTCGGTCAGTTGACCAGCCTCTTCATAGCCGATGTATCCCGGAGGGGCACCGACCAGACGGGAAGCGGTGTGTCGTTCCATGAATTCCGACATATCCAGTTGGACTGCCGCATCTTCACTGCCAAACATGAACTTGGCGAGCGTCTTGGTGAGTTCCGTCTTGCCCACACCTGTGGGTCCCAGGAACATGAAGGAACCGATCGGGCGCCGCGGGTCTTTCAACCCGGCGCGGGCACGCCGGACGGCACGCGAGATCGCGAGGATGGCATCGTCCTGCCCAATAATGCTCTTGCGCAGTTCATCTTCCATCTTGAGCAAACGCTGGGACTCTTCCTCCGCCAGCTGCATCAGCGGGACGCCGGTCCACATGGACACCACTTCCGCGATATCTTCCGCAGAAACGACGGGGCTGTTTGTGCGATCCCAGCCGGTGCGCAGACGTTCGATCTGCTCACCCAGTTCGACTTCACGCTCCTCCCATTCCCGCACATCTTCGCTGTTGCCTTCTTCCTGAGCCAGGGAACGGTTTTGGCGTGCCTGCCGCAATTGACCAAACAGATCCTTCGACTCTTTCGCCGCGGCGCTCTTATACATGCGCACACGCGAGGAGGATTCATCGATCAGGTCGATGGCTTTATCGGGCAGGAACCTCTCCGTGACGTAACGGGAGGATAAATGAGCGGCCGCTTCGAGTGCCTCATCGGAAATCACAAGATGATGGTGCTCTTCATAAGCATTACGGATACCCTTGAGGATCTCGATCGTCTCTTCTTCCGAGGGCTCTTCCACCGTGATGGGCTGGAAGCGCCGTTCGAGAGCGGCATCCGACTCGATGTGTTTGCGGTACTCGTCCATCGTGGTCGCGCCGATGACCTGCAGCTCGCCACGTGACAGAGCTGGCTTCAGGATGTTCGCGGCGTCCACCGAGGAACCGGCGGCGCCTGCGCCTACCAGCATATGGACTTCATCAATAAACAAAATTGCACCTGATTGTTTCAATTCATCAATGACGCGTTTGAGTCTTTCCTCGAACTGACCGCGGTACATCGTGCCGGCCACCAGGGAACCCACGTCGAGCTGCAGTAAGCGTTTGTTCATCAGGGGCGCGGGCACATCGCCTTCCACAATCCGCTGGGCGAGACCTTCGACGATGGCCGTCTTGCCAACGCCAGGCTCACCGATCAATGCCGGGTTGTTCTTGGTGCGGCGCGCCAGGATCTGGATGACGCGCTCGATTTCCATTTGACGCCCAATGACGGGATCGAGTTTTTTCTCTTCCGCCTTGGTCGTCAGGTCAGTTGCAAGCTGGTCCACCAGCGGAGTCTTGGCGCCGCTGGCTGCAGAACCGCGCGCCAGGCTTCCGCCTGTAGGCGTTGGGGAGGAGGCGGACTCGTTCAACACGCGGCGAGTCTGTCTGCGAATCTGTTCCGCAGTCACCCCAAGCCGGCGCAGCACTTCCATCGCAGTGCTGTCCACGCGGACAAGCCCCAGCAGGATATGCTCTGTACCAATGTAATGATGACCGAGTCGACGCGCTTCATCCACCGCATGTTCCAGAACCTGTTGGGTTTCAGACGCGAGTTCAACGCGATTGGGATCGAAACTTGATGAGCTGGTAGTCACGCGACGGATCACTTCGCGCACCCGGTCAGACGTCATCCCGAGTTCACGCAGTACACGCCCCGCCACACCGCCTTCTTCATCCATGAGTCCAAGGAGAAGATGCTCTGTACCTATATTATTGTTGCGAGATTGTTCAGCCTCTTGATGTGCAAGGCTGAGGACACGTCTCGCTCGCTGTGTAAAACGCTCCATACCTGCCATTGTTTTCTCCTAAATCTAT
>Ga0105104_10001256_pt1 | contig 19039 bp, 23 predicted proteins | sample PPLLaktember2015_3_FD_87034 | JGI IMG/M metagenome (GOLD analysis project Ga0105104, IMG submission 87034) | Freshwater sediment microbial communities from Prairie Pothole Lake near Jamestown, North Dakota, USA - PPLs Lake P7 Core (6) Depth... | ecosystem: Environmental > Aquatic > Freshwater >... | reverse complement strand
TTTCTGCCCCAAGATTTGTTTTTTTTAAAAAAGTCGATATATCACTAGCGATTTCATGCTCAGGTTCAGGCCCGTAACGAAAGACGGAATAAAGTTCATAACACATTAAGTTTAACAGTAAGAATAGACACTAACACTCCTCTAACAATATTTTCTCGTAGATGATAATGTATCAAGGAAGGCGTCCTCGCGGTAGCAAGAAAGCTATTTCTCTTGAACAATTCCAAGAATGGTCTTACACTGCTTACAGGAAACCAAGTAACATGTAGCTTTAGGGAGACTTAATTCTTCGATATCATAGCCATTTGATTGTATGTCGGAGCCGCATTTTGTACATTTTGCCATCCTTCATTTAATACAGGAACTAGTAATATCAATCTTCTCTCTCACGTTTATTTCATTCTATTATCGGATTATATAAAAAGTATCGGTCCAAATGTAGCATTTATGGGCTTTTCTGGACAATATCTACCTAATACTACCTTGTTTTCTTCTCATGGTTTGCACGGTCTTTGGCCTTTTTGCTACATACTAATATCTTTTCGATCTTTACAAGTATAGAGTCTAGTTGGTTAGATATAAATCGGAAAAGTGTATGCAAAACGAACACGGTATTGTAACACTTTGGTAGGCATGATATAAAGTCCTGCCCACAACTCACTTCACGAGCAGGCTACTAAATGGATAGAATTTCTATTCATAAATAAAGACCAATGTATCTCTATATACCATGTTTTTGAAACTACATCAGGTGATTTGATTTATCAATAGCATCAGATCAAAGAAATACTATACTTAACTTATACAATTCAGGGATCAACCCTGAAATAATTGCACTGGAATTAGACACAAACATGGATGACATTATGCAGATTATCAGAGATGAAGTAAATAATAGGACACAGAAAGTTTCTTTACGGAGCAAATTAGGAAGCCCTTTTATCAACAAATTATATCTTGATGCAGTAATCGACATAGAATCCGTAATTAAAAATTCACAAATTAGAATGTGGAAGGCTTTAAAATCTAAGCCCGAATTTAGGATTTCACTTAGTGAAACTCAAACCATTCTAGAGAAATTCGTAGAATCCAAAATCAATCTCGTAATCTTGCATATTGATTTAGTGGGTTCGACAAAGATGTCGATGACCCTGTCTATTGATAAGCTTTCAGCTATCATTAGAGCATTTGCTGAAGAAACTTCTTTGATAATATCGATGTATGGAGGATATGTTTTAAAGTATGTTGGAGATGCAGTTTTAGCATTTTTTGTAATTGAAAATGAGTCTAGCGCGGATAGAGGAAACAAAAAAAACATAACTAGCAACGATGTTGTTACCCCATATTCTCTACAAAGCAGTAATGCGATAAGTTGTGCATATACAATGATCCAAGTGATACAGAAAGGCATTAATCCTATATTAAATCAGTATGATTATCCAGAATTAAAGGTAAGAATAGGGATAGATTTTGGCGAGATTGGAGTAGTACAGTATGGTATAGATATCGATAAATTAGATGGAAAGGCAATATTCGCAAGACCACATATCGATATGATAGGGCCTACTATTAGTATAGCAGTAAAAATGACATCAATTGCAAAACCTGATCAAATAGTCATTGGGCAGAAGCTCTATGATATGTTGAAAGATACACAAAAGAAAGCTTTCAAAAGGATTTCAGGTATTTCTACCGTTTGGAATTATGCAAACAGAGTAGGTGAAGGAAGATATAGTCTATATGGAAATATATAGGAGCGCCACTAAGAGCAGGGCAATATTCTAACAGTTAGAGACACAAAGATAAATAACAATGAAAATGGATATGGATTACTTTATTAGACGAGCAGCAAATATCCAAATATTGTAGACTACTCTATATACGAACAATATTATTGGTTTCTTAGTGTATATATTCGTAATCATTTTATTTTAGTCAATTAATCTAACGAATTTTCGAATATTTGCAATCCATGCATTCAAACTAAGCTATTGTCCTGGTCGTTAAATATTATAGCGGACTTTCAAGTTATCATAATACGATCCAAACTAAAAAAAGAAAGAAACTCTTCCGTAAGAACATCCGACAACAGCACTAGCACAAATATGACTTTATTATTTTGTGTACCTTAGTTGCATTCCACAAGAATAATTAACTAGATGATCAGCAAGTAAGATCGACCATAAAATTGAAGTCTAATTCATTATCCTCTAGTCAGGGCGAAAGATCATTTTTCTCCTCATCTTCTGCATGGGAAGAGATGGATGAGTGGGGACCTGAAAAAGTACTGCAGGTTTACGATCCTGATACTGGTATGAAGGGCATCTTGGTAATTGACAATACATCCACAGGCCCAGGCAAAGGAGGAATAAGATTTGCAGAAAGTGTAAGCCCTCTAGAAGTATTTAGATTGGCAAGGACCATGACGTGGAAGTGTGCTGCAGCTGGGCTACCTTTTGGCGGTGCAAAAGGCGGAATAGTTGCTAATCCAAATGCAGTGGATAGAGTATCTTGGATGAAATCTTTTGCAAAAATGATCAAGCCATACTGTCCTTCTCAGTATATTGCTGCTACTGATGTCGGAACCACAGAGTTAGAGATGGCTGTATTCGCACATGAGATAGGAGATATGCGCGCTTGTACTGGCAAGCCATCAGAACTAGGTGGAATTCCACATGAACTAGGTACTACTGGTTATGGGGTAAGTGTGGCATTAGAGGCGTCTCTGGAGGTGCTAGATAGGCTGCCATCATCAAACTTGACTCGTGTACAATCTACACTTAAAGAGCTGGGTGACAGGTCAGAGGGAGGACGAGAAAGGACCGTAACAATACAAGGTTTTGGTAATGTTGGATCTTTTACTGCAAAATTTCTGGATGATTTACCAAGGATTAAAGTCGTCGGAGTAAGCGATGTCTCTGCATTTATTTATGACAGTAATGGACTAAATATTCCCAGATTAATGACGGATATGAAAGGCAAGACAAAACTGTCCGAATTGTCTACAGACCAATACACTTCCCCCTCCTCTAAACATAGTTCTTCCAATTCTAATAGCAACACTGCGCGTGCACATCAATACGATATTAGAGATAAAGACGAAATATTTGATGTAGATGCTGATATATTCATCCCAGCTGCTTTGGGAGGAGTCATAAATGACAAAACTGCGCCGAAACTACGCGAACATGGCGTAAAGATCATAGTAGAGGCTGCAAATATTCCAACGCTTCCCAGCGCTGATGAGTACCTAATTAAGAACGGGATCTTGATTATACCTGACTTTCTCGCTAACGCAGGTGGTGTTATAGGATCCTTTGTTGAATACCAGGGAAGGACAGAAAAAGAAGCGTTTGAACTTATCAGATATAAGATAACCAAAAACATAAGACAGGTTCTGGTGGAGGCCTTGATGCAGACAAGCTCCGTTCGAGAATTAGATTTGGAAATTGTAAATCCAAGAAAAGTTGCTGTTGAGTTGTCACAACAAGTAGTATATAGAGCTATGCTACTTAGAAAGGGTGCCATAAACGTAGCAAGAGAGGCGTATGCAAGGAAGGACAGAATATCTATTTGAAAGATGAAAGAGCGATCTCGCCACATTACAAAATCATTTCGAAGTATTATGAATACGCATTCTTTCGGTTGAGTGTGTCAATTGAAATGACTATTAGATAGAAAGAAGAATTCGACGGCTCATCCGTTAACTGTTAACCCTGCTCACAACAGAATTCTTCTAATTGGCAGAAATGTAATTAGTATATGCTTCTGTTTGAATCGTTTCTTGAGTTTCTTAATATATTCTTCGAAAAATCTTATGGATTCTTTATTTAGTGGAACGACGACATAGAATCCGGAATTAATATCAGCGTATTCTTTCAAATCATCATCTATCCACAAGCCTTCCACTGGTATCAACGTAGTACAACCGCCAAAATGTTGCGCCAGTTCCCCTTCGGTATTAGCAAATTTTGACTTCTCTATTGGCTTTCCGTCGTTATATGATAATGGTAATAAGATTTCTACACGAATCTTATTTGGATTAAATTTCAAACCTGATATCGAATTAGTTAATTATTTGTTGTCAATCTTGTATTTGATGTTTCTGCTATCAAGTAACTCACATTGAGAATGACTTATTATATATTGACCATTATCTAAGCCGTGAACTGGTTTACCGGAAGTCATCAATAAGTAAAAGCCGTCTATTTGGTCTTTTTTAGTTTCGAAGTGGATTCGGACAGGTTTCAAGCCTTGTAGATAGTCGCTGGAATCGGTAGTCATGACTTATTATATGATCTTCCACGCTGTTTCATATTTGTTTTGCTGGTGAGAAGACCAGTGGGCGGTGGTGCGCTGTATCTCGTAGACCTTCATTGGGCCGTGGATAGGTTCATTAAATGAAAATGCACAGCTTAAAATAAGTATCCTGCTATCTGATGTACGACTGAATTGGATATGAGTAGAGGACTAATAGAATACAGTGGAAAAATCCCTGAAGGATCAAATCTTCAGAAGATCGTCGAAAAAATGCTCTCAGAGTTATGGGAGAACGGTAGATTAGCTCAGGCATCTATTGACAAGATAATAGCTGCAGGTAGGCCTTCTACGTAAGTATGTGGCTTCAGCAGTTTACTATCTACGCTCAAAATCACTAGAGATTAAGCTGCGAAGCTAACTCTGTCCTCTATAATGTTAACTACCATTAGTAACTAGGTGCCCAATGTCTGCAGTTCTGGCATTAATCATTTTAATCAGGGTATTTCCAACAGTTTAACCTAGATAGTTTAACCTAAACGTAAATACTAACCTATTGAATTTCGATTGACTCCAATCCGATAGGAAAAGTAACATCTGGAGGTCAAAAACATTAGAAGTATCATATGCCATCTTTAGTCTAAATCACTTTTATGCAATACCATAGGAATTGCTTTAAAGATGGAATAAAAAACATTGGGGGATAATTCCTTAGTTTCAGTTGAGGATTCCCAGAAGGTAATACGGCTTCAGTATCGTGTCTCAAACTATAATCATTATCTTAGGAGCATCAATTTTGGTATTAACTGTCTTGGCTACAATTATTATAATCAAAAATAATTCTCCCTCCTAATGGGATGTGACTCCAAAAATAGGGCTGTCTATTCAAAGGCCGGCCATTAGACAACAATACTGTCCTTAGTAATCCCTTACGATGTCCTTGCAGGGGCTTTGAAGATGTTCTAGGAACTACTTCTATAATGGTTCTTATTTTTTCTTACAATCCTTGTTCGTATGCTCTTTACATCTATAATCGTGTCTCCAGGATCCATTGATAAAGACTTGGAGGTGATCGGAACCATCTGCATCAGTTACAACTCGTTGGGTTCCATTCTTTGGATTGTGTGATGGGTCCCTTGACCCTGACTTGGAGGACACTTATGTACTTACTCACCATTGCTTAAGAAGGATTGGAACCAAGAAATAAAACGAATGATTCTAATACCCTATAAGAAAAATCTTTATCCAAAGTCATATAATATGTCACACAAGAGTGATATTATAGCGCTTTCACGCTCAGGACTTTGTTGCTCTACCTAGTAACAAAAGAAAGAAAAATTAAATTCACAGAAAAACCATATATATATCCATTTAGTACCGAGAACATGACTTTATTAACTCCAGGTGAACTCAATATGTACAGACGTCGATTTTTATGTGCACTCTATAAGTTAGCAAAAGGACTTATGGATAAACCAGTAGATGCTGATAAGGTATTCAAAGAGATGGATATTGGCTCTTTCAGTGGTGCTGAACAAGATGCTACAGACAACCTGGTTGAAGATGCAATACTAAATGAATATGTTAAACGAGAGAACGGACATGAAATAATGTTAACTACAGACGGAGTTCAGTGGTGCATGAGGGAATGCAATTCATGAGTAAAAGAAAGGCAAGCAAAGAATCAACCAATAATCTAAACATAAATACTATCTTATTGAATTTCGATTGATTCCAATCCCAATTGGAAAAGTTACAACTGGAGGTCAAAAACATTACAAGTATTGTATACCGGTTGAATTATGTGAGTCAGCCCGTGAAACGGCAAAAATTGATCTAGTGAATATTAGCCTATTTCTTAAAGGTGGATTTAGTATTGCTTCCCTTTCAAATATTACAGAAACTTGGCTAAAAATATCACAAATGCCCTATAGGTTTGAAGCCAATGGAGACAGTTCTAAAATTATAATTGAGCACGATATGGGGCTGAAGTATTCCTACCTAATTAGGGAAGTCTCTAAATATCTCTTAGAAGTGGCTTTTGAAGCAAAATCGTCGTGCGATATTACAGAGAATACTGTAGTTATAAAACTTAAGCAGTAAGTTTGATCATGAAGACTAATTTCTTAGTAATATCTTAACGAGTTCAGATCAATACTATCCCTGATTCTCAACCAATAGTCAACTATTATCACTATAATGCATAGAAATAATAGACCTACGAGGTAACGAGGTACACTTGCAAACTGATGACAACGTATAATAGGCTAAGATTGTGATAATAGTATTTTAGAATTGTTATGGCACTGATTAGACTTAATATAGCGTATGATTTGTGGCTGAAAAAAGCCAAGCATGAAAATAATGAAATATTGCAGCCTATCGATAAAATCTATTTTGTAATATGTAATTCATGTTATTGGTGTGCGACTTATTTCGGCATTGACGATTTAGAGTCTCTATCTGGATCAGCATCGCATGTGCTCAATTGTCCTATTTGTAATTCACATAATACTGAACTGATGCCTATCGCGACTGACGAATCATTTAGAATAGAAAATAGTCTAACCAGAGGAATGGAGATAGAATTCTATAAGACTAACAAAGTTGTTGTAAGACAGCAATCTGATACCAAGTATGATGCTCCACAACAAATACTAAAATAACTTGTGTTCAGTTAGATTGTGAATAACAGTTACTATCCAGGGATATCAATGATTATGATATGCCGGATGGAGGTTATGGCTAAATAATGTTATGCTTGATATCGCAATATTTATGAGAGTAATGTCTTGGCCGCCGCTACTCACGACAGTATGATTGCGCGTGATACGTTCTCTATAAGAGACATAAGGTTCATTCTGTTTGACTTCTATGATACATTCTATCTTTATTTTAATTCTGTTATGACATCGCATAAAAATACATGACCTTTTCTAACACAGAATTAGAATATTATGATTGATAGCAGTTAAAATTTTAAATTGGTTTAACGTAATGAATAACGTCAGTTTTTCAAAGCTGAATAATTTCACTCTGGGATTGGTTGTTGATACCCTCCAACTTCTGCTATCACTAGTAAGCTTCCCTTCTAATTTCTCACAACCAAGTCTGAATAGCATTAATCTTGTTCGCCCCGTAAAAAATGGGCATTGGATCAAAAAACACTATCAACTACGTCTACTGAGTACGCCAGCAGTATACAGGCATTACATGATTTGCTCGGATCATGTCATATAACTGAAATGTCCGCGAATTTATCACATTTATCCAATGGGGTAGAATATTCGTTCGTAGAAATAACCTGCGATGACGGCGTACAATATGGTTTACAAGCTTATGGAAAAGAGGCTCTAGAGCTAAATAGAGTAGCTCTTAAAAATATCTCCAAAGAGCAGAAACCTCCGATGTTTAGCTATATAAATAAATCCTAACTCGCATCTGTTGAACTTGTTACTACCTCCGCAGTTGCAAATCTACTACCCACGGAATTAATCTTGATCTTTATGTTTTTGGCCCCGGCTTTTGCATTTTTTACAAAAATCACTAAGCCTTCGATCCTCGTAATACCGTCCCCACCTCTGCCTGTATCGGTAATATCTACCGTGTACTCTTTGCCTGTTTCTACAGGTTTTGAGAAGCCGTTCGGTGCTCTCGTGTTCTGTCCGTAACTCATTAAAAGTCGTAATTAATAGGCATTATGGTAATATGAACTAATGTATTAATGTATTAAGTCCGGCGCCACTCTAAAATGTCTGTCTAAATGCTAGTTGGTTTATAGCCTATTGACATTTATTTGACAGCCGTTTTTGATTACCGTCAGCTTAACTATATAAAAAAATCAAAAAAAAGAGATGTAATATTGTTTATCGATTTTTAACAAGTAATGAACCTCGATCTATTGTTGGCTTGTAACTTTTAATCTTGTCTTGTCCTGGTTGGAAGTCTCTGACTGAATCATGCCCCTTGCCACAATCTATTCTATCTGCTCCGTTTCCTCCTGTATTTACATCGTCTTCCTCGGCACTGAGTATACATGTCGTACGCAATTCTTGCAGAGCTGCAGAAAAGGGCAGAAAAGGGAGACAGGGTAGCCATTATCACACTCAATGATCCAGACACGGCTATGGATTATTTTCGTTTCATAAAGGTACTGGCAATACTTCATATACAAGATACTGCGGGTAAAGTAGCAAAAACAGGGTGACTGAAAGAAATGAGGATATACAAGATACGATACTACATAGACGACGATGGAATTTCTATTATGTTAAACCCAGTTGCACAACCAGAAATAAAGTTAAACTAAGGTAGTAATCTTTTGTTCGTGTAGGAATCGTCTTACCAATCCATAGAAACACTAAGTCGATAGGTAATTCATTAGGGAAAAGCCTTCCTGAGCAGTAGCCATAAGTTTAATTAATAAATTAATAAATAATTAACATACTTTACCAATCTGCAATAACCTTCTCAGAAACTACGTGTTGGGACTTCAGTCGATATAATACTGCTCCTTCAGTAGTATTCCTTTTTGCATATCTGTCCGCCTTTTCAGACCCCACATATCTTGCAGAGATCTTTCTCATCCAATGTAGGAAATCATTGGATTCATCTAGTGTCTTCTTATCTTGTATATCTGGACCCTCTCGATAGCGCCTAAAGCACTCAGCTTCACCAAATATTGTAACAAACGAATATGGATACTCCTGGTAATCTACACAAATACTGATTCTTGGATCACGCTGAATGTTCTTTCCTTTAACTGAACTAGTCTCCGTTCCAAAAATAATATTGTCTTCATCGTCGAGGACAAACCATAGGGGAACAACATGGGGACTTCCATCTTCCTTAACTGTGGCTAGTTTTGCCGTAAAAGTTCCTTGACTAAGAAAGCTAACTAGCTCATTTTTCGACATCGCTGTCATAATAATGGGCTACACCAGTTTTGTTTCTAACTTTCTTCGATAATGGTCTTCAAGTGATTCAGATCTTTTTCGACAGTTTGCATATCTTTGGCATATCCTTCATCTGTCATCTCCGGTGTATGAAACACTGTCAGCATAACTTCGCTTCCATCGCCGTTCTTCACGACTCGCATAGGAACGTATACCTCTATTCCAGAAGTCAACTTAACGTAGTGGTCTAAGATTCCAAAGTTATTTCTTTCTGTAAGCATAACCTTATTCTGTCCATTTGGAGTGTGACCCATTCCCCATCCACCTCTTTAATGGAAGGAAAGGTGCTGGAAGCCCACCTAGGCAAGTTTTCAAGGTTTGAGACGAAATCATAGACTTTTTTAGGATCGCTTTTTATAGAAATATTCATCGTCTTTGATTTCAACATAGCATCATCAGTTGGCGAGAGCTGCCTAATAAACAGCTGAGGACGAGTCCGATTTGCACAACAAATTATAAAAATGTAGAAGGATGTAATAGGACCGAAAGTTTATCAGCTCAATCATGTTGTGTTGTCTGTCCAATACATTCCTATCTGAATACATACTATTGTCGTTAACAGCGGTCCCATAATTCACAATATCCTATAGAGATGGTTATGGGTAAAAAGACAAAACGACCTGTAGTGCAGGAATTTCAAATAAAGCATAATTAATGAATATGTGTAGTCCTATTGATAACGTCATAAGTTGTCGGATATATCCTGACTTATCAGTTGCAAGTTTAGTTAACATTATTAGAGATAAATCTATACGAACATTATAGAAGATAATTACTAGTGATATGTTAATTTAATTGAAATAGCTTCAGCTATACCATACATTAAATGAATAGAACTGTACCCGTAATTTTAGCTGTATTCATTATTACAGCAATGATAGGGGTTAACGTATCCTTCGAACAGGCTTTTGCATCATCTTCGGCGGCGGCAGCAGCTAGTGGTGGATCTGCAGCGGCAGCGGCAGCGGCAGGCGATAGTTCAGCGGCAGCGGCAGCTAGTGGTGGATCTGCAGCGGCAGCGGCAGCGGCAGGCGATAGTTCAGCGGCAGCGGCAGCATCCTCAGATGATGATGATGATGATGATGATGATGACTGGCATCACTGTGACGAGGACTGGCATGACTGTGACGATGATGACGACTAATGAGCTAACACCTCTCTTCTTTTAGCAAGATTTTTTATCAGTCATTGATGAGTAATATGTGTAGTCATATAATAATCAAAATTTGCTTTAGTTCTATTATCTAAAAGTACGAAGAGCGGGATTTAAATCCACTAGTAGAAATTGAATTTCGTTACTTGATTAGGTATTCCCTTAGGAAACTATTTGTATTGGAGAAGTTGTATTGGATTCTGGAGTATAGTACAGAATAAATGGAAATGCATGAGGCATTCCTTAAAACACATACAATTTCACTTGGATACCTGCTTGTTCCAATATTTGAACAGAATTGCTTAGTAAGACATCTTTTGATTAATTGTTGTTTCAGTGGCTCTGAATATTTGATAAATCTGTTATGCTTTATGAAAAATTAGAAAAATATCACAATGCAAACAATAATTCTAACGGTAGGTGGAATCTTTTGGATTCTTACTTATGTCTTTATAATATCCAAGGGTTTCAAAGACAAAACTTATGGAATGCCTCTTATTGCGCTATGTGCTAATATCTCTTGGGAGTTTATATACTCATTTATTCTACCTCCTTCTGCATCACAACTTTTCATAAATTATCTCTGGTTTGGGTTGGACTGTGTAATTGTATTCCAGTTCTTCAGATACCACAGAAACGAATTCCCAAATTTATCATCATCAAAAATATATACTGTATTTGGTTTAATGATATTTTCCGCATTTAGTATAATACTAGCCGGCGCTATATTGTTAGATGACCATAGAGGAGTGTATGCTGCATTTGGACAAAACCTTTTGATGTCGATACTATTTGTAGTCATGTTTTTTAAAAGAGGAGATGGGTTAAGGGGTCAGTCAATTTTCATTGCAGTTTTCAAAATGATTGGTACAGGTTTAACAAGTCTACACTTTTATCTGTTTGAACCGGTATCGCAGAGTTCTTTTGTATTGCTTTCTTTATTTGTCTCGATATTGTTTTTTGATCTTTTATATGTTCTTTTGTTGGCAAATAATTACAAAAAAAATGAGATACCTATGCTTAAGATCTGAACAGCTAGTGTCTTTGGTTTGGTGATTTGTAAGAATGTTTAGAATATAATCAAACAACTTCACAGGAAGTTGTTAATTCACCGCTGGGTCTAATGGTTAGCATATGAATGGATAAAGAAAGAATATTGGTCAACTCATCAAACAGCGAGCTGAAATGGCTTGGGTAATGATCTTACTTTTTTGATATAGCAGCTGTTCTTTTGAATCATAGGATTCTAAATTTATCCTCACATCACCTACTACTGATTGTGTTTTGTGCGGCGTAGATTCAAAATATATATAAAGAAATCTTTCCTGCCTATACTCCATTCTAACGGGCTATTACTATTTATTTATATCCCGTCTGATTGTAGATTCAACCAAGGACTCTATATGTAGGTTGAATAGACCACTTGGATAAAAGCTAAGAGTGGTCAATAATATCCATAAATAATTCATAGAAAGGAGTATAATAGGGATGAAAGCATCAGAACTTTTCATAAAATGCTTAGAGGCGGAGGGTGTAGAATATATTTTTGGCCTACCTGGTGAAGAAACAAATGACTTGATGATCTCTATAGCAAATTCATCCAAGATTAAATTTGTCTTGACAAGACATGAACAAGGAGCGGCCTTTATGGCGGATGTCTATGGTCGACTAACTCAAAAAGTTGGAGTATGTCTTTCTACTTTGGGACCCGGGGCTACTAACTTGACTACAGGTGTGGCAAGCGCGAATATGGATAGATCTCCTCTATTAGCAATCACTGGCCAAACAAATACCGATCAGCTACATAAAGAATCGCATCAGAACATGGATCCTATAACCATGTTCAAGCCAATAACAAAGTGGAGATGGTCTATGCGAAATGCTGACAGTATTCCTGAAATTATAAGGAGGGCATTTAAGATAGCATTGGAAGAAAAAGGTGGAGCAGTCCATCTGGAATTACCACAAGACATCGCCAAAATGGAATCTGATATCAAACCAATAAAAGCCGAAGAGGCGTTAAGACCAAGACCAAATAAAGATCTGATAAGAAATGCAGTCAAAATGATTTCAGAATCAAGACTACCTATAATTCTAATTGGAAATGGGTGTATAAGAAAAAATGGTAGTATTGCTTTAAGAAAATTTGTAGAAAGAACAGGGATATGTTCGGTAAATACATTCATGGCGAAGGGTGTAATATCTGACAAGTCAGAAAGGCATTTACAAACTATTGGAATCAAAGAAGCAGATTATGCCCTGACAGCCATAAATAAAGCAGATTTAGTAATAGCTATAGGATACGATCTTGTAGAATATAGTCCCAAAAATTGGAATCGTAATTTGAAAAAGAATATCATTCACATTGATTTTACTCCTGCAGAAGTCGACACGTATTATCCCCCTACCATCGAAATCGCCGCAGACATTGAGTACACGATACAAGCCATACAAGATGAGTTAGAAAGAAGAGAAAAACAAGAAGAAGAAAAAATGCAGAAGAATCCTGGTTTAGAAAGATTTAGAAATAGGGAAAAAATAATTCCAGATCTCTTCCAAAAAATAAAAAAAGAGGTAAAATGGAGGATTGAGCGATTTAGTAAAGATACTGCATATCCAATAAAGCCTGAGAAATTAATAGTTGATGTAAGAAATACTCTGGATCAAGACGACATAGTCATATCCGATGTAGGAGTTCATAAGTTGTGGATAGCAAAGGTGTACAATACCTATTCTCCAAATACTTGTCTTATTACAAACGGTTTTTGTTCGATGGGTTTTGCACTTCCTGGTGCTATCACCGCACAACTTGTAAAACCAAAACAAAAAGTTGTTGCGATGTGTGGAGATGGGGGTTTCCTAATGAATGTCCAGGAAATAGAGACAGCTGTTCGTTTAAAATTACCCATAATTGTTATTATCTGGTGTGATTGTGATTTTGGTATGATATCACTAAAACAGTCTATGGAGTTTGGAAGATCAGCATTTACAAGGTTTACAAATCCAGATTTTGTTAAGCTTGCCGAAAGCTTCGGAGCTGTGGGATATAAGGTTAATTGCACTCAAGAATTTCAAAGAGTATTGAGGAAGGCAAGAGATTCTGTAGCTGTCCCAGTTATAATAGCTATAGATGTGGATTACTCCAGAAATGACATTTTGCTGGAAGATAGTAATAGCTTTAGAATATAGTTGATAATATGCACGTTCCGGTCTGGTATTATTATATTTTCAAGTTATCCTAGGTGAAACTGCTTATGCATCATTCAGAGGCCTTAAATCGTCCTCTCGTTTAGCGAATACATGCGTCTGTTAATCTAGTTAACTACCGATATCAGTTCATCCAAAATGGTGCATTCTAAGTTACACACTAGACGGATTCCGCAGTAATGATGTCAAAAGTATTTATTCAGTCTCTGAAACTTAACCACTATCATTATGGTCGATCTTAAGAAATATCACGATAGGTTACAGAACAAAATACGCGAAGCAATGTCTGCAGACAAGATTCTAGAGGGCCCTTGGTGGGAAGTCGTAATAAAGGATTTGAATCTGATGTCTTATTACTGTGCCAGGGACATTGCATTGGAGACAAAGGGCTCTTGTGATAAGAATTACCTCGACGGAACGCTTGCATACAAACTGCCTTACGAGGAATGGCCCCCAATGCGTCTCATGGCATTGACTCTGATAGTTAGTTATTGGCTGGGGTGGATAAGTACGTCACATGGTTTGAAGGATGGTTCAAGTTTGATTCAGGGGGCATATACGGCCGGCCTCACCGAGTATCTAAATAGCATAGGTGCACATAATCCAGGGACTACGATGTCAAACCCTTCTAAGACCGCTGAACCAATAACCCCTAAAGATGGGCAGAACGGAACTCACGACACTAATGCCAAAACTGAAGAGACATCCTGAAAGCATCGAAGAAATCATCATGTGAAGTAGCATCTTTATCTAACATACCCTCCCCATTTTCGACTGCTGTCCTAAATGCTGTGATTAGTTTGTTAAATCGTGGATTAATAGCAACCAATCCATTCCTGTACTCCATCAGTTCTTTGCAGTGTGCCAACATTGCCTTATGTTCCTTAGCAAAGGGTACTGGAAGGCCTTCAAACAGATAACAACCTTGTGCAGCACAACAGATTGCAGAAGTTTTTATACAAGAGATCTAAATAATAAGATATAGAAGCGTCCAGCCAAGGTAGATAACAAAGTTAATCAAAACTTATTTCTCATGATTAGAATTGTACGGTTTGGAATGTTTGAATATTTGTTGATGCAAGTATTTGACATAAAAGAAGCGGCCGTATTTATTCCACTTGGATTTGGATTATTAGTTGGGTTGGTATATGCTATAATCTCATCAATACGTCGTAAAGACTAATCATAAAACCACTTACACAAAAAAAGTCACCCACTACCTACGCTACAGATGCCAAAAGATCAAGGATAGGCGGAATGCGTCAAAAGCGTCATAAAATGAAGTAGCATCTTTATCTAATGAGCGCTCTTGTCAGTGGAATATTCGATATTGAGTTTGTTACTCTCTAACTAGTAACGCTATTAGATAATCTAATGTAAGTTTATGCATTGCAGTATGATTAGTAATAAAGATGTCCGATTCTGGAAGTACTACTTCCCCTAAGGATAAGTTCCATTGCTACTTAAGGAATGCCATGCAAAAGATTGAATCTTCTGTAAAAAGTGCAAAGAATATCGTGATGGAATATCTACAGGCTGCGGAACGTCGAGACTTTCAAACGGCCAGAGGCTATTTGAGCGATAACATATCGTACGTGGGGCCTCTTAATTCGTTTGATAGGGTTGAACCATATCTGAATTATCTTGAACACCTGAAACTACCAAAATTCGACTACAAGAAGGTGTTCGAGGATGGCAATGATGTCTGCCTTCTCTACGAGTTAAAGGTTGGCACGCAGCAAGTAACTTCCCCTGTGTGTTTGTAGGCTCATATCGGTGATGATGGGAAAATAAGTTCGATTAGGGTGATTTTCGATCCACGACCTTACAATCAGCAGAGGTAGTCGAGATCCCGGAGAGTCTGCTAGTGCAGCATTTACGTCGAACTAGAAGCCACCTTTCTTTTTTTTAATGCCAGAACATTAGGCTCAGTTTGAATCCAGCAGATCGTCATGACTAGTCACTTCCTTGTCTAGGACACCTACACCGATCTCCACTGTCGTGCGTAACGATGTGATTAGTTTTTTGAATCTTGGGTGCAAAGGGAAACGTACCTGACGCAGTCATAATGGTTGATCCAAAATATTAGTATATTTCGGATAATCCAAAAGATAATACTGTTGCGTGCTGCCGGGTCTGTAGTATAAGTGAGGATATAATACGAGCAACGAGTCCCCAGCGAAGGAATGATGAACCTGATACCGTCTCACTTCACCCATGGTCGTTCCTAAATGAACTCATCAACAGAAATTCTTATGTATTACAAGGAAAAACATTCTCCAATGAGGACAAGTAAAACATGGAGGACTCAAAGATACAGAACTTCATCCTAGGACTTTGGGGCGTTCGATATCAAGTCAAAGAAGTTCAGCGCTCGATTGCGTTCTATACTAAGATGCTCGGTTTCAATCTGGACCAGCAAAATTTGCCTGCTTTCGGTCAGGTTTCGATCGGCAATCTTAAACTTATTCTCAGCGGTCCCGGAGCCTCTGGTTCTCGACCGATGCCCGATGGCCGTCAGCAAGAGCCAGGTGGATGGAACCGGATAGTCCTCCAAGTGCAGGACTTGCCTGCACGTATTACCGAACTCAAGAAGGAGGGAGTGCATTTCAGAAATGAGATGGAAGTCGGTCCCGGCGGCAGACAGAGCCAAGTGGAAGACCCAGATGGAAACCTGATTGAGTTATTCGAGCCTGCCCACCGGTAGGGGCTGATAGGTATTGTACTTGCCAGCAACCAGCAACATGAGGTACTATACTACTAAGAGTAAAGGATTGTAGTTATTATCATTAGCATGCTTATCAGATAGACATAACCAATGCCCTGGTCCCCCAGGAGTAGATTGCCAGTGCATTTCCAACAGAATACTTTTTCTTTTGTAGACATCAGAATAGCTCTGAACATTCTCTATTTTACGTTGTAGACTAGTTGCTAACGCAATAATGCAAAGACATTCTAAATGCATCAAATGAGTCATATGGTTAGTTGATTCCTTATCAGAACTATAGAGAAATCTCATATAAACAATAACTGCGCTTAGCTATACCCTGGCTAATATTTATGCCTAGTATAAGCTGGGAGAGATTATTATTATACCCAGCCACTATCATGAGAATCCCTTGAGTCTACGTATAGTCAAAGATAAGAACACAACAACAACATCTATTTTAGACAAGATTACGAATAGATAGTACAAGAGGCGAAGGAATGAAAGATTGACCTCTGGCAAATATTTCAATAAGGGAGTAAAAGCATTAGACGCTGCAGACGTGGGGCATGTGGTCAGAGAGACTACAGATAAAATTATTGTATTTGGAAAAAAGGGAGAAAGATTTGATATACTTATAGATGAAATTCAGCAGGTGGGTGCCAACGTTTTGATAGGACTTCATCTGTCAGATCTTGTAGTCAGATATAAGGTTGGACGTAAAGAACCTATGCCCCCAGGAAGAAAGGAACCTTGGCCATCTGAGGCAGTTGGCATAGATCTTGCTACATATGAAGGAAAATATCCTACATCGCTATTCAACAAAGGCGTTAGAGCAAATAACGAAGATGATTTGGGACATATAATGAAAGAGACAAACGACAAGATAATCGTGTTTGGATATTCGAATACTAGATATGATATACCGAAAGATCACATAATTGCTGTAGGGAGAAACGTTATTGTAGATATTGATTTTCCTGAAATAAATAAGTATCAAGTTGAAAGGGACTCACCGCTGCCCGTTTCTGATGGTGATAATAATAATGAAGGCCAAAAAGTGGATTTACATGTAGGTGATAAAGGAGATCAAGAGGAAGAAGTTAATGAAAAAACAAAAGAAAAGTCAAAGGAAGAGTTCTACAGATATTACCATGGTCCTAAAGAAGAAGAGCTAAAGCAGGCTCAACATAAAGAACAGTCAGACCAGCTATTTGATCTGCAAACACTTCTTAGCCAAAGACAAGACAGACTATGGGATGCACTAGAAGAACGATATCAGTATAATACGTCAATAAAACGTAGTCAAGATTTTTTGTTAAAACACGTCAGTTCCAAAATTCCATTTGTAGTCATGTTTGTCGATCTTGTAGGTTCTACTGATATGAGTATGTCTCTGCCTGCAGAAAAGCTCGTTACAGTAATGACAGCATTTTCACGAGAAGTATCTTCAGTTATAGAAAGTTACGATGGATATGTACTGAAATATGTAGGTGATGCAGTTATTGGGTTTTTCCCATCCATCTTTAATAAATATCTTGCCTGTGACCGTTCATTTGAGTGTGCAGAATCTATCATTAGTGTGATTAGAAATGGAATTAATCCCATACTAGTTAGAATGGGTTATCCAGAACTATCCGTAAAGTTAGGTATGGATGAAGGAGAAAATGTAGTTGTTCAGTATGGATATGACCGAAGCTCACCGATCGACATACTTGGATATAGCATGAACGTAGCGGCAAAAATAACCTCTCTAACACCCGCAAATAAAATAGCTGTAGGAGAGGATGTCTTTAAGTTGCTGCATCCAAAAATACAATCAAGATTTAAACAGCTACTAACCACTAAGAGTGAATGGAAATATATTGACCGTCATAGCAGAAACCCGTACAAAGTCTATTTCTTGAAATGAGATCTCTAGTAGGTAGTAACAAAAAATGGAGATCCGATTAATCGTTATTTGTGGATGGAGTATACTAGGTGATATTTACAATTGATAAAGTATTTGATAAGTATCAAAAGAGTTTGGGATGAACGAACAGCTTCGATGGACTTTTCTATCTTATAAGCCAGACTTTTGCCACGCGGCCTAAGTAAAAAGGAGTCAAATATCGATCTATGGATCAAAGACATGGCTCCAAGTAATATAAGAAGATAGGTCTGAAGTCGAAAAATGTGCTTGGGTGGTAGTGCAGAAGTAAGGGCGTATATTATAAAACCAAGAACGGGCCTATTCCCATCTCTTCGCGAGAATGCAGATTTTTTAGTTGGTACGGTAAAAGCTTCAATTAAGGAAGGAGAACTAAAAACTAATCATATACTAAGAGATATCAAAATGAGTTAGCTTACACTCTGAAATATCCCTTCAAAGCGTACGATCATTATTATCTGAAAAATTCAGATTGTTCAAATAGAAAACCATATAGACTTAGGGCTTTATAATGAAAGAGATTCGGATGAGTGAGGATTTCGTCAAGGTAGCTGATACGAGGGATATTCTGCCTTCACACATGAAAGAAGTTCAAGTTGACGGTGAGAATATCTGTGTAGCTAACATTGATGGAAAATATTACGCTATTGGAAGTATTTGTACCCATGAAGGTGGTCCTCTGGCCGATGGCACTCTTGAGAGCTTCGAAGTTGAATGTCCTTGGCATGGTTCCAAATTTGACGTAAGGACGGGAGAGGTAACTAGCCCTCCTGCAAGTGAACCAGAACCAACCTATCAAATAAAAGTAGATGGCAATAATGTTCTGATTA
>Ga0105104_10001255_pt1 | contig 19042 bp, 19 predicted proteins | sample PPLLaktember2015_3_FD_87034 | JGI IMG/M metagenome (GOLD analysis project Ga0105104, IMG submission 87034) | Freshwater sediment microbial communities from Prairie Pothole Lake near Jamestown, North Dakota, USA - PPLs Lake P7 Core (6) Depth... | ecosystem: Environmental > Aquatic > Freshwater >... | reverse complement strand
TATGGATGGGAGCTCATATTATTAGGCACGGCTGCCGCAGTCGTCACCAAAGACATCAAGAAGCCGGTTTTTCTTTACAAGAAGACGGAAAAAGAGAGCTTTGGAAGCGTTAGGTCTCCGGAAGGATTTAACACCGTTGAGGCTATGAAATCATGCGCGGATTTTTTGGTGACGTTTGGAGGCCATGCCAGAGCATCAGGATTCAGAGTGGAGAATAAAAATCTGGAAAAATTCAAACAAGGTTTAATGGATTATTTCGCAAAATAATATGAAGAAAATCATTATTTATACGGATGGAGCTTCGAGGGGAAATCCCGGAAGGGCTTCCATAGGAGTGGTTTTTTGCAATGAAAAAGATCAGATAATAAAAGGATACGGAGAATATCTAGGGGATAAGCTCACTAATAATGAAGCTGAATACCAAGCGGTTATTTTTGCTTTAAAGAAATTTAAAACTCTTTTTGGAAAGGAAATTGCAAAAACTTCAGAGGTGGAAATAAGATCGGATTCTGAATTGATGGTTAGCCAACTTACCGGTAAGTTCAAGTTGGTAAACGAGAATATCCAAAGACTTTTCATTGATGTTTGGAACTTGAAGACAGAATTTGCTGAGGTGAAATTCAGGCAGATTCCCAGAGAGAAAAACAAAGAGGCGGATAAATTAGCCAACCAAGCTCTTGACTCCAGACCGCAAACTTTGATATAATATGAATGTCATAGCAAGATGAGCGGTCGCTCCCGCCTTGGCGGGAGAGGAAAGTCCGAACACTCCTCCGATGTCCATCGGAGCAAAAGGCAGCAATCCTAATAAGGTTGCCAGTCCCGCTTCGGCGGGACCAGAGGTGCGAACAGAGACGAGTCCCCGCCTTGGCGGGGAGTGAAACGGCTAAATCCTTGCCGGGTGCAAGAACAAACCAGGAAATTGGGATACGACTCAAAATCCTGGAAAAGTAGTTCGCTTAGATAGATGATCGCATAAAACAAAATTCGGCTTACTATCTTGCTGGATTCAAAAAGCCCGCTTTGGCGGGCCTTTTGATTTTAGCGGGATTTTGATATATTATGACCTTGTGAAAAGATTGATTGTCATTCTAATAGCTATTTTTCTTGCAGGAATTTTTGCTTTCCTTTATTTTCTGCCCAAAAAAGAAGTTGCTTCTTTACCGGAAGCAAAAAATGAAGATCAGGCATTCAATTCTGAAAGCTGGAGCTGGAAGAGCGCTGTTTTATCCGCCCAGTGGGAAAAGAGAGACGCCCACACAGTTGATATCTTTAACGGCAAGTTTTATTTAATCGGAGGGGTTGGGGGGAAAGCTCCTGATTACAGTCAAAATAAAAGTGATATTTGGTTCTCGGAAAATGGAAAAGATTGGAGCCTTTTAACCGACAAGGCTCCTTTTGGCAAAGAAAGAGCGCATGGCGCAGCTGTTTTTAAAAACAAGTTTTGGGTGTTGGGAGGAGTGGACGGAGCGGAAAGGTATAGGAATGACGTTTGGAATTCTGATAATGGCATAAATTGGCAGAGGGTTGAAACAAAGAACATCTGGACTCCCAGAAAAGGCCATTCGGTTGTTGTTTATAACGATAAACTTTGGGTAATGGGAGGAGTTGATATCTACGGAGCTGTAAATGATGTTTGGTCCTCCGGAGACGGCATTAACTGGATTCAGGAAACATCCAATGCTCTTTGGACCCCGAGGTACGACTTGGCTGCCACTGTTTTTAATGGCAAGATTTGGCTTGCCGGAGGAGTGTTCCCCGGCGAAACGGGAGAAAAGGACATTTGGGCTACTGAAAACGGGAAAGATTGGGAATTGGTTGCGGACAACGCTCCTTGGCCTGGAAGGCACGGGCATTGCCTGATCGTCTTTCAAGGTCTATCGTGGATTTTAGGCGGATGGAATGGAAACGGGCTGGGATACAATGATGTTTGGTTTTCCGATAATGGCAAAGATTGGCAAAAGTTTGAAAAAGAGAGTCCTTGGGCAGGAAGAGAAGACTTGGCTTGCGTTGTTTTTGACAACAAGCTATGGATGATGGGGGGAATGAAAACAAGCGGAAGCAGGACAAACGATGTCTGGTATTTGGGGAAGTAAATTTCTCAGCTTAAAAGAGGCCCGTCCTCCTAAAAACTGCATGCAAGATTTTGGGGAGGACGGGCCTCTAAAAAGCTTATGGATTATTTAAAAATTCCAATTAAGACTCATTTCATAACAACTTCCGATAAATTGGAGGAAGTGGTTGCAACGTATGCGATTCCTCCTGCTAAACCAAAGGACATTTTTGTTTTATGCGAAAAGATAGTTTCAATAACCCAAGGAAGGGTGGTTTACAAGAAAGATGTCAAATTGGGTTTTTGGGCAAAATTTCTTTCCAAATTTGCCAAGAAAACGCCTTCCGGATTTTCTGTGGGGAACCCCTTCAAGATGCAAGTGGCGATTAACTTGGCAGGATTGCCAAGAATCCTTTTAGCCTCTTTCATGGGGGGGATAGGAAAGCTAATTGGTTTTCCCGGACTTTTTTACATTACCGCGGGGCATGCAATAAGCAGAATAGATGGGTTTTATGGAGAAACTTTCAAAGAATATTCAGATTTGGGAATATTGGGTTGCATAAATGGAGACAAGGCCTGCAATGATTTAAAAAACAAATTCGGATATTCCTTTGTTGTCGCGGATGTTAATGATTTGGGCGGGAATATTTTAGGGGTAAGCTCAGATTTAAAGGGGAAAGAAAAAGAGATGCTGGAACAGCTGAAAGAAAACCCCGCCACTCAATCCGCCGCCCAAACCCCCATAATAATTTTGCGAATCAAGATCTGAAATGGTAAGATTAAAAAATGTTCAAGAAATTTCTCAATTTTGAAACTAAAACTATCAATTCAGCAGCTATCATTTTAGCTGCTTCCTCTTTAATATCGGGGTTATTGGGACTTTTAAGAGACAGATTGCTGGCAGGCTATTTTGGAGCTGGAAACGAACTGGACATCTATTATTCCGCATTCAGGATTCCTGATTTTATCTCAACAATTTTAATTATCGGTTCAATTTCTGCGGCTATTATTCCGATTTTCAGCGAACATTTGGCGAAATCCAAAGATGAAGCTTGGAAATATTTCGGCAATTTATTAAATTGCTTTTTAATTTTATTAATTGTCGTATCCGTTCTAATGATTGTTTTTGTTCCGCAGATATTGCATTTGATTGTCCCGGGTTTTTCAGGCGATAAATTTGATAAGGCGGTTGAATTGACAAGAATAATGTTTTTGAGTCCGATTCTTTTGGGCATAAGCAACATGATTTCGGGCGTGTTAAGGATATTCGGCAGATTTGTTGTCACATCTTTAAGCCCGATACTTTATAATATTGGAATAATAATTGGCATAATATTTTTAGTGCCGATTTTTAAGCTTGAGGGGTTGGCTTGGGGCGTTGTGCTCGGAGCTTTTCTTCATTTTCTTATTCAAATCCCAGTTTTAATTAAATTGGGATATAGGCCTATAAAGCCTTTAAATTTCTTTAGCCCAGGCATTAAAAAAACAATAAAACTAACTTTGCCGCGGACTTTAGGCTTAGCCGCAAACCAAATAAATTTAATTGTTGTTACGGCTATCGGATCTGTTTTATCAGCTGGAAGCATAGGCATATTCAATTTGGCCAGCAATTTGCAAGCGCTTCCGATTACCTTTATCGCGAATTCTTTTTCATCCGCCGCGTTCCCTTTTCTTGCGGTTTATTTCTCGGAAAAGAAGAAAGATAAATTTAATTCTGAGTTTGCTTCTGTTTTCAGGCAAATATTCTTTTACGTGATTCCTATAAGCCTTCTAATAATTATTTTGAGGGCGCAGATTGTAAGAGTGCTGTATGGGACAGGAAGGTTCACTTGGGGGAATACGCAGATAACCGCCGCTTGCTTGGGATTATTTGCTGTTGGAATATTTGCGCACAGTCTTTCGCTTTTGATTTCCAAATCTTTTTATGCTTTGCAGAATACAAAGATCCCGGCAATAATCGCTTTTGCGAATATAATTGTCAATGTGATTCTTTCATTTTTCTTTTTATGGATTTTAAGCTTTGGAAATGTTTTCAGCGATATTTTAACAAGGATGCTGGATGTAAACGGACTGAATGGAAATATTGTAATCGCCTTGCCCTTGGCGCTTTCCTGCTCCAGTATTATTGAATTGTCCTTGTTATTGATTGTTTTCTGGAAAAAGTCAGGAATTCAGTTCAAAGATATTATTTATTTCTGCCTCAAAGTTGTTTTGGCGGGATTGGCGTTGGTTATCACTGCTTTGTTTATGAGAGATATTATTTCCGGGTTTGTAAATATGAAATCTTTTGCCGGAGTTTTCAGCCAGGCGGCTGCGGCTTCACTGGCCGGGATAGCGGTTTTTGCTTTTATCGCGTATTGGCTTGAGCTTCCGGAGATTTTGATATTCAAACAATTGTTTTTCAAGAAACCCCGCAAAGTCCAAAGTCTGCCCGAAACCTATTGACGCCTCGACAAAGAATTGACCGCGATCAAAAAACGGGGGTTGTAGTCGATTTAACTGCAACCCCCATTTTATTTCATTTCCATTTCATAAAGAAAAAGATAGATTGAGGGCATGAGAGAGGCTAAGAACGAAATTCCATTTAATGAGGATAGCGTACAAAAATGCGAATGCCCAAAATGCCCGGTGCAGACTACCAGCGCTTGCGCAAAGGATTGGCTCACGAAAATGGAAAAGAGCGGGGATATTGAACGTCATCCGGGAATATACTGCTCAACCGGCCAGTCTGATTGTCCTGATTTAGATTTAAAGCAAATGTGTATTTGCGGAGCATGCGCTATTTGGCATAAATACAAGTTGATGAATAAGGATCCAAAGAACTATTACTGCCAAAATGGAGAGGCTAAAGACGAGCCCGGCATAATGGCAAAAAGAAGAAAACATCTTACGGAAGATATAGAAATAAATGACAAAAAGACAAAATTTTGATAGAATATAACTGATGGAAATCAGGAATTTTGTTATTATAGCTCACATTGATCACGGAAAATCTACTTTAGCAGACCGTTTTTTGGAGTTGACCGGAAGCGTTTCTTCCCGGAAAATGAGGCCTCAATACTTGGACAGCATGGATTTGGAAAGGGAAAAGGGAATTACAATTAAAATGCAGCCGGTAAGGATGGTTTATAAAAGCTATGTTTTGAATCTGGTTGATACTCCGGGCCACGTTGATTTTTCCTACGAAGTCTCCAGGTCTCTTGTTGCGGTTGAAGGAGCTATATTGCTCGTTGATGCAGGAAAAGGGATACAAGCCCAAACCCTCGCGAATTTGGATTTAGCCAGAAAACAGAATCTGACTATCATACCCGCAGTAAACAAGATCGATCTTCCTCAAGCTAAAGTTGAGGAATGCGTCAAGGAATTGGCCGAACTCTTAAATGTTCCGGAAGAAAGCATATTGAAGATATCTGCCAAGAATGGAACAAGCGTAGATAAGCTTTTGGATGAAGTTATTAAAAAGACTCCGAGGCCCAAGGAAGAAAATGCCAGGAAGCCCCTAAGGGCTTTGATTTTCGACTCCATCTACGACTCTTACAAAGGCGTAGTGGCTTATGTCAGGATTATTGACGGGGAGGTAAGCAAAACAGACAAGCTTAAGCTTTTAGCTTCAGACATTGATTTTGAAATAAAGGAGCTTGGTTTTTTCAATCCCGAATTGATTCCTCAGGATAAGCTTTTGACAGGGGAAATAGGGTATATTGCCACAGGGGTAAAGGAGCCTGGAAAAGTGAGAGTGGGAGACACTATAACTTTAACGGGAACTCCGGCGCAAGCTTTAGCAGGGTATAAAGAGCCCGAGCCAATGGTTTATGCCAGCCTTTTTCCGGAAGATGCAGATGATTTTGACGTTTTAAAAGATGCCCTGTCTAAGTTAAAGCTTTCGGATCCGGCTTTAGTGTTTGAACCAGAAACAAAAGAAGCCCTGGGAAGGGGATTTCGATGCGGTTTTTTAGGAACCTTGCACGCGGAAATCATTTCCGAAAGGCTTCGCAGGGAATTCAATCTTAACTTGGTTATTTCCACTCCTTCAGTGGTTTATAAGATAGTTGAAATTGGGGGAAAAGAAAAATTCATTTATGCCGCAACGGACTGGCCCGACCAGAGCCGAATTCAAGACACTAAAGAGCCATGGGTTTTAATGGAAGTTATCACCCCCAATTCCTACATGGGCAAGCTGATGGAAATATTCAATAATATCAGGGCTGTTTACAAGGAAACTAAGTTTATAAGCCAGGAGAGATTGATTTTGCTTTACGAAGTTCCCTTAAGAGAAGCGATTATAAATCTGTATGAAAAAATAAAAGGAGTGAGCAAGGGGTTCGCTTCAATGAACTATGTATTTTTAGATTACCGAAGTTCGGATTTGCTTAAAATGGATATTTTAATAGCGGGGGAATTAGAGCCTGCATTTTCCAAAGTAGTTCCCAGAGAAACAGCTTTTGATGAAGGGAAAGCCTTAGTCGCCAAATTAAAAGAATCCCTGCCTCCCGAACAGTTTTCAGTCGCTTTGCAAGCGGTAATTGGAGGAAAGGTCATAGCCAGAGAGACTATAAAACAAAGAAAAAAAGATGTGACAGGGTATCTTTACGGAGGAGATTACAGCCGCAAAAGAAAGCTGCTCGAAAAACAGAAGAAAGGAAAAAAGTTAATGAAAGCAGCCGGAAGGGTGAATATTCCGCCAAAAGTGTTTTTGGATGTTTTTAGAAGTTAAAAATTGAAAAGAGGAGCAACTGTAAATATTATAGTGCTCAATGCCACCAAGGCCACCATCACAATCCAAACTATTCTAAAAGCTTTTTGGGAAGTCATATAATAAATTAATAATACCAAAAATGAGAAGGGATTTAAAGAGAAACGGCGGAAGATCCATAAAAAGCATCATGCTCTCCCTTTTTTTTATTGTTTTATCCGCAGCTGTTATATTTTTCCTGGGATCAACAAATTGGAAAATATACCAGAAGAAGGCAAGCCTTCAAACAAGAGTGGCGGAGTTGAAAAAAGAAGCTGATTTTTTGGAGCAAAAAAATAATGAATTGAATAAAAACCTTTCTTATGCTAAAAGTGATGATTATTTGGAGATGATCGCAAGGGATCAGCTAGGAATGAAAAAGCCCGGCGAAGAGGTGATATCCATTCAAAAAGAGGAAACAAGCTCTTTGCAGGATAATTCCCGGAAAGAAGAAGATAAGACTTGGTGGGACAGCCTAAAAAGCATATTTATAAAGTAATACCAGGCGAGTGTAGTATAATGGCAGTACATGACCTTCCCAAGGTTAAGGCGTGGGTCCGATTCCCATCACTCGCTCAAGTTTTAAAGAGGCCCGTCCTCTTGAAATCTTGCATGCAGTTTTTGAGAGGACGGGCCTCTAAAGGCTTCTTTGCCGGAGTAGCTCAGGGGCAGAGCAGTTGTTTCGTAAACAACAGGCCGTGAGTTCGAATCTCACCTCCGGCTCATGAGATTGTCCATAAAAGTAAAAATCAGGGCTAAGAAAGAAGGAATCAAAGAATCCGGGCAGGGCGGATTAATTGTTTCAGTAGCCGAAGCTCCGGAAAAAGGAAAAGCCAACGAGAGAATTATAAAGCTTTTGGCTGAATATTTCGGCATTGCTAAATCAAATATAGAAATTGTTTCAGGACGCGCTTGCAGGACTAAAATTGTGGAAATAAAAAAAGCGGGTGTCTAAGACGCCCGCTTCCATCCGGCTTCCTGCCGAACGTTATCGCAAATTCGCGATCAATTCATTTCATATTTTGGGTTGGAAATGAACTATATGAATATCGTAGCATATATTTATATATTGTCAAGGCATCAATTGCGCCCGCTTTTTGATTATGTTAATATTTAATTGTAAACTTAACACCATTAAATTATGGATAGGAAAGAACTGGATATTGAAAATCTCAAAGAAAGAATCCATCATTTGATGGACTGTCTTTGATCTAGAAAAAAAGGAAGAGAAAATTAAGGAATTGCAAGCAAAGAATGATTGGAAGTTGGGCCAGGAAATAGCCGGTTTGGAGGAAGAAATCGGGAGAATAAAGGAAATTCAAAAGGAAGCTCAAGAGTTGCAAGAGTTGCAAGAGTTAGCTTCTTTAAATGATGAGTCTTTGAAGCCAGAAATTGAAGAAAAAGCGGATAAATTAGAGAGAAAGATAGAAAGTGAGGAAGTGAAAGTCTTTTTGTCCGGCAAATATGACAAAGGGAATGCCATCATGGAGATATTTTCGGGAGCGGGAGGAGCTGATGCCCAGGATTGGGCAGCCATGCTCTTGAGAATGTATGTCAGATATTGCGAAAAGAAAGGGTTTGAAGCCAGGACGGTTCATCAAAGCTTCGGGGAAGCTGGAGGTCCAGAGGGAAGAATTGGAATCAAATCGGCCGTAGTGGAGATAAAAGGAAGATATTCTTACGGATTTCTTAAGAAAGAAGCGGGAGTTCACAGATTAGTGAGGCAATCTCCTTTCTCTGCCAAAGACTTGAGGCACACCTCTTTCGCTTTAGTGAGTGTTATTCCCGAAATTTCCCAAGAAGAGAATGAGATTAAAATAAACCCTGAAGAATTAAAGCTGGATTACTTTAGATCTTCGGGCCCGGGAGGGCAGAACGTGAATAAAAGGGAAACGGCCGTACGGATAACTCATATTCCAACTGGGATTGTGGTGTCTTCCCAAGTTGAAAGGCTCCAAGCTTCAAATAGAGAGAAGGCAATGCAAATCCTTTATTCCAAGCTTGCCAGAATAGGAGAAGAAAAAAAAGAAAAGGAGATAAAAGAGGTAAGGGGGGAACAGGCTTCAGCAAGTTGGGGAAATCAAATCAGGTCCTATGTTCTTCATCCCTATAAAATGGTAAAAGATTTGAGGACAAATGTTGAGAGTTCAAATCCCGATGAAATTTTAGATGGAAATTTGGATGAATTTATTGAGGCCGAATTAAAAGCAGATGATATCCATTAGGAACTTAAGCAAGATATATCCTTCGAGGACAGGTTCAGGAGCGGCTATCGCCTTGGATGACGTTTCTTTTGAAATCCAAGAAAAAGAATTTGTTTCAATAGTAGGAAAATCCGGAGCGGGGAAAACCACTCTTTTGAAGCTTATCTTGGCTGAAGAAGCTCCCACCAAAGGAGAGGTATTTTTTGATGGGCAGAATGTCCATAATTTAAGAAAAAACCAGCTTCCGGCATTAAGGCAAAGGATTGGAATGATCTTTCAGGATTATAAGCTTTTCAGCTCTAAAAATACTTATGAAAATGTGGCTTATGTTTTAGAGGTGATTGGGGCGAGAGAGGATGATATAAAAAGAAATGTGCCTGAAGTTTTGGAATTGGTAGGGTTAACAGATAGAGCGGAGAATTTTCCATCCGAGCTTTCGGGCGGAGAAAAGCAAAGAGTAGCCATTGCCAGGGCTTTTATACACCGGCCCGATGTTATTTTGGCAGACGAGCCGACGGGCAACCTTGATCCCTATAATACATCTGATATTATAAAGCTGCTGGCGAAGATAAATAAGCTAGGCACGACCGTTGTTTTATCCACTCACGACAAGGAAGTGATTAATGGTTTGGGGAAGAGAGTCATAACATTAGATCAGGGAAGGATAATAAGAGATGAAGAAAAAGGGAGATTTGTGCTGTAGCAATCCAAGGAGAGATTCTTTAAATCATGCTGATCTCATTAAAGAGAACAATCAAAACCGGATGGAAGGGATTTTCCAGGAATATGGGACTGAGCTTTGCCACCATATTTGTAATGATCATGGTTATCTTAATGATAACCTTCCTTTATTTCTTGGGACCTGTTTCTGAAATACTGATTTCTGACGTAAAACAGAAGGTGGATGTTTCGGTTTATTTCAAAGAAGACGCTGATGAAGAAAACATAATGAAAGCAAAAGCCGAAATTGCTAAAATGCCCGATGTGAAAGAGGTGGAATATGTTTCTAAAGAAGAAGCCCTGGAAACTTTTCTTAATAACCACAAGGGAGACTCTGTTTTAATAGAATCCCTCACTGAAGTGGGGTATAATCCCTTTTTGGCTTCTTTGAATATCCGGGCGCAGGAGGCGTTTAATTACGAAAATATAACCAAACTTTTGGATAACAATCCCTTTAAATATCTGATTGAGAAGGTGGACTATAACCAAAGAAAGCCTGTGATAGAGAAAGTATATGCTTTTGCCGCGGGGATAAATAAGACAGGAATTGTTTTAAGCGTTATTCTTGCCGCAATTGCCGGAATTATTGCTTTTAACACTATTAGGATTGCAATCCATAACTCAAGCGAAGAGCTTTCTATAATGCGCCTTGTCGGGGCTTCCAACTGGTTTGTGAGGGGGCCATTTCTGATGCAAGGGATGTTTATAGGTTTTGTTTCCGCCCTTATCGCCTTTATAATCGCATTTCTTTCCGCTTACACAATTAATTCTAAAGTGGGGGCTGTGATGAATCTCAACGCTTTTGAGCTTTTCATGAAACATGCTTTCCGCCTGCTTCTCATTCAGATCGCAGTAGGGATCGGATTGGGCGCCGGATCCTCCTTGATTGCTGTCCGGAAATATCTTAAGATATAGCCCATAGATTATTGCGGGATGGTGCAATGGTAACACGTCGCCCTCTGGAGGCGAAGTTCTAGGTTCGAGTCCTAGTCCCGCAGCAAGTTATTACAGTCGTGAGCAACAATTGCCGTATTAAACGGCTTTTTCAATTCAAAAGTGAAGTTTTTGCCCTGCAATTTGCAGTTCTGAAGTAGAAATTTCAAAAATGCCCTTTTTTCCATAGCTTCAGAACTTTTGAAGATTGTATATGCTCTTTTTGCAAGTCTTAAAATTAAAGCAACAGTAATATAGTATTCCTTATCAGCCTTATGGTGTGTTGCTAACTCGTTGTTTATTAGGGCCTGCTTTGTTTGATATTCTTCTAATTTTTTGTCGTAATCTTCCTGTAGGATTTTTTCATCTGCCAATCTATCAAGTAAATTACTTTTCCTTTTCTCGTATCTATCGTATTCTTCCCTCAAGGATTTAACTGAAGCCTCAAAAAACCTGTCTTTCGCCTCGTCTGTCGCTTTTAAACCCGTTATTAAACGCTCTATCTGCCCGTCTGTGAGGCTTATCTTCTGTAAAGCGGTATAAACTGGCTTCAGCAACACCTCCTCGTTAATATATAGCCTTTTGGCGTGCATTTTTTTGCCGTTTGTGCAGCTGTAATAATTATATTTTCCTTTTGTTCTTTCTGCCGTTATCGTGCAACCGCAATCAGCACATTTTATCAATCCTCTAAAAGCGAAGGGCTTGCAAGCATATCTAAACGGCTTTTTGTTATGGCCCGAAAAAACAGCCTGCACTCTTCTAAATAATTGTTCTGAAATTAAGGGTTGATATTTATGCGGGTGCAACTGCCCGTTTATTTTCATTTCTCCATAATAGAAAGGGTCTTTTAGGATTGAATGAATTTGACTTCGGTATAATGGTTGAAGGTTGTCTGTATTGCTCTTTAATCCTAATTTTTCCATATCTTCAGCGATTTTCTTGGTTGAGCAAGTTCCCGTTGCATACATTTCAAAGATTTTAGCAATATAATGACTTCGGGCGGGGTCGGGGATTATGTCTGTCCTTTTGCCTTTTTCGTTATAAACTCCCGCATAGCCGATTTTAGCCTTCGTAATCCATTCCTTATTTTGAATTTTAAGCTCGTTTGTCCTTTTAACATCATCAGAAAGCCTGTTTAAGTATTGTTTGGCAATAAATACTTTTGCTTCCCACATAAACAAATCTTGTCCCGTAGAGTTCTTGTTTAAAAAAAAGCTGTCCTGCACAAAATGAATTTCCAAATTTTCGTTTCGCCTCATTTCGTCCAAATCAACAGCGTCCTTAAAGTTCCTTGTAATCCTGTCCACATTTTCGCAGAGTAAAACCTTTGTGTCTTTATGGCTTTTGATATAATCCATAACCTCTAAAAACTTCTTTCTGATTTTATTGCCTGCACTTTCAGAAAAACTAAAAGTTTTGACTATTTCAAAGCCTTTTCTTTGTGCGTATTCTTGCAGTCTTTTGTTTTGGGCCTTAAGCGAGTGTCCTTCTGCCTCTTGCTTAGCAGTTGACACTCTGGCGAGTATTACCGCTTTCATAAAATTACTTAAATAAATCTTCAAGTGGTTTCCAATCTTTGTTTTCGTTTATTTTTCCTTTTTGGTAAGAATAATTTTCTGCGTCGTTATAACACCAGACACCATTTTCAGGCACGACTATGCCGCCCACAAAATTCTTGCCCAACTCCTTTATTTTTAAAGCCAAAGACTTAGCTTTATCAATAGTTTCCTGCCGAATAGCTGTTTCGTCTTTTTTTGTGTCAAAAATTCCTATTCTACCGTCTTTGAAGCGAATAATCCAATCAGGATAAAACAAGGCTTCTTTATCTTCTGTCGTGTCAAAATACTTAATGCCAAAATAATCCTGCCCCTTGTTTCCATTCTTAAACCACCAATCAATATCTTTATTTTTGCTGTCTATATATTCTATAAAATTGGTTTCATTTTTCTTGCCGTTATAATCTTTCAAAATAAACAGCTTGTCTAAAACGTATAATTTTTGAGGCGTTTCTTCATAATCATCAGTAAAGTCATACCTTTCTTGAATTTCAAAAGCGGGAGCTTCTTTTTCTTCCTGCTGTTTTTTCTTCTCTTTAAGTATTTCTTGTGCTACTGGCTTAAAATTTATTAAAGCCTGCGTTAATGCTGGTCTAAACTTACTGCTTGCTCCCTTTTGAATATCTTTAATAAAAACTCTGTAATAATAATTGCTGTCATCGCTTAAAACAGACTTAAACCATATTCTAATAGCAGATTTCAAAACTCCCCAAGAACGGGCGATGTTGGTGTATTTTGCCTTTTCATCTGTTTGTTCTTTCAAGAGCTGATAACAAAGGTAATTAAATGTTTTCTCAACATCATTGGTAGACATATCTAAATTTACATCAACGCCTTTCTTGCTAAATTCAAATGCAAGTTGGTCAAAGTCTTCAAAATTAGCATTGGCAATAACAGAATTGGTTAGCTTTTCGCTTAAATCAATTCCAGCCTTTTCTAATTTCTTTTCTGCTCTTCCTAAAATATCCTCTTTGGTAATGCCAAAAAATTTATTCAATGACTTGCTAAAACCATCTTGAAACTTAAATGAGGCGGGAATATCGCCGTAATCAATGCGAGAGATATAAGCCGATTGCAGTTTAATGTTTTTAACCCCATCTTTTCTTTGTGAGTGCAGGGTATATGGTTTATTCCCGTTAATCTGGTCTGGGACTTTAACTTGATTTCTTTGATAATTGGTAAATAAGTAGCCGATTCTTAAATTCGGGCTATTTACATAATCTTCTTTGAGTTGCGGCTCTGCCATTCTCAAAATTCTCCCAATGGTTTGCGTATAGAATTTATCAGACCTAATTTCCCTAAACATCACTAAAACAGAAGCACGGGGGCAATCCCAGCCCGTTCCAGCCGCTTGCTTAAACAGCATAAAATCAATATCATTGTCGTTATCGGAAATGAAGTCTAAATTTTCTTTCTTTCCGTCAAACCATTTCGCAATTTTCGGATTTTTTATGCCCTGTTCGGAAAGATATTGGCAAACAACCTCTTCTTTTGTTTTATCACCAGTAGCTATAAGCTCTTTGTCGTCATTGGGCAACTGGATTAACATCAAGGGGTTTATATCCTTGCCCAATGCCTTATATTCTTCTTTAAGCTCATTCCTTTTTTCTATGCCCAACTGCAAAAGCAACTTATCTAAATCCTTGCCTTTAAATTTTTGCAGGTCTTCATTTGTTTGAACAGAAATCTTTTCTTTAATTAAACCCTCTCCAACAACTGCCTCCCTATCCACCTGCACAAAACTCCCAATCGTTGCCGCCTTTGCTATGTCCCTATCAGGCGGGGTAGCGGTGATATGAATTATAGTTTTAGGGTCAATATAATCAATTATGTTTTGTGCCAGCTCGGTTTCCTTGTGAGTGTGAGCTTCATCAACAATTAAAATGATTTCTCGCTTTTCTTTTTTAGTTTCATCAATAATGTCCTCAAAATAACTCCCCGTTTCTTTTTTGTTTTCTTCTTCGGCTGGTCTTCTTAAAACCCTTGTTTCCGCAGACCTTGAAACAATCTTCTGCCAATTCAGGAAAAGAATATCATTCTCGTAGAGTTTGCCCCTGTTTATGTCATTAACGCTTAATAAAGTATTCTCTAAATTGTTTTCAAAATACTCTTTGAATTTATCTCGGCTCTGCATTGCCAAGTCATCACTAAAAGTAATCCATATAAAAGCCTTATCCTGCTTCCATTGCGGCAAATGATTAAGCCCCCTTACAAAATGAGCAATAGTGAGTGTTTTACCGCTCCCAGTGGGAGATTTAAAAACAATGGGGAGCTGTCTTCCGTCTTTTTTCCATATTTTTAAGAAGACCTCGTTAAGCTCATCAATCGCTTTCTTTTGAAATTTTAATAAAGGAAAAGCTGGCATATTAAATAAGGTTATAAATTTGTTTGTATATTTCTAAAATAGGCTGGGGTATTGTTTTTACCTTTATATTTTTGTCATCTTCAAAGCCGTTAAAATCAAGCTCTTTTTCCCAGCTAAAAATATAAACAACAACTGGTTTTTTTAGTTCCCTAATTTCCTTTTCAAACTTATCAAACTTATCAAACTCCTCCCTAAAATAAACGGCTGTGTATTGTTTGTCGTTTCCAAACAACTGAAAATAATCATTTTTTTCAATTTCTTCAAGCGTGTTTTCCGCAATCGCTAACATTTCCCCTGCATTATGGGCAAGTTCAATTTTATCTTTATCGTCAGCGTTCAGTATATTATTTTTTCCAACAAAAGCAGTTTTATAAAACTTAACCGAACTGCCCAACGGCTTTTTGTTATTATAACCCTTAATAGCGTTTCTTATTCTTGGATAGCATATATCTGTCATTATTTTGTGCTTTTCTCCATTAACAACTTCGTCATTATTCGTTATTAGTATAAACTGCCTTTCACCATTATCTTTTAGATTTAAGTCCATAACCGCCTCGCCAGTTGTGCCAGAACCAGCAAAAAAATCTAAAATTACCGATTGATTGTTCTGCGTGGAAAGATTGATTATTCTTTTAATAAGTTCAATAGGTTTTTTGCCAAATTTCAAGTCAACTCCGCCTTCTTGAAATAAATTATTAAAACTAACATCTGTCCACAAATCACAAACTAATCTTGATAAAGTTAATCCTTCGGGAGTATCTTTAATACTTTTTGAAAGTAATTGAACTTGTCTACCCTTGTATGCAAAATATCCGTCCATTCCCTCAATGGAGATTATTTTTTCTTGATTATATTTATCAACATTTCTAATTTTTGCCAAACCAACTGGTTGAAATATATTGTCTGCATTTTGTGAGATAAATTCCAAAAATTCTGGATTGTCTAAATCAGCAGTAAGATTTAATTCTTTGAGTTTTTCGTTTAGAGGAATTACTTTCCAAGTCTTATAATCTTTCGTTTTCTTTTCTATAAACGAATTAAAATGTGCGTCCCATTTATCAGCTTTTTTGAATTGCGGAGTAAACAAAACTTTTTCTTTATTTTTTGCATATGCGAGTAAAAACTCTTTTTCCTTTATAATCGTTTTTTTAGCGTGTGTTGTTTTTACGCCATTCGGAGGGCTAACTCTCATAGCAATCATTGAAATAAAATTATTCGGTAAAAATATCTCATCACATAATAATTTTAATTGTGCGAATTCATTATCATCTATGCTTATAAAAATTAAACCACTTTCTTTCAAAAGATATTTTGATAATTCAAGACGCTTTTTCATAAAAGAAAGCCAATAGCTATGCCTTAATGGGTGGTCTACTGGCACTTCTGTGCCGTCTGGGTATTTGTCTAAAATTCTTTTATCTTTATATTTGAAACCATCTGAACCCGTGTTATAGGGTGGGTCAATATAGATTACATCAACCTTGCTCTTATGAGTGTAATTTAAGCAAGTTAATGCGTGATAGTTGTCGCCCTCAATTAAAATATGGGTGGGTTTGTCGTCTTTGCTTTTTATAGCTAATCTTGGCACTTCTTTTAAGATTGGGAGCTTGTTTTCTACATCATCTTCAAACCCCTCTGGCACATCAAACCAAAACAAGCCGTATCTGTCTTTTGCAAACTTTGTAAGCTGTTTTTTAAGCCTATCGTTTTCTTTTTCCAGCTTAACTATTTTATTATCTTTTGGGTCTGTGTGCGGCATATTATTTGTTTTTTACTTTGTTTAGAAAGTTCTCAAATTCGGCTTTATCTATTCTAAACTCTTTGCCTATTTTGTAGGCTTTCAGCTTTTTAGCTTTTATATAACGGTAAATTGTCATTGTTGAGACACGCAGCTTTTGGGCCAGTTCTTCAACAAGATAAAAATCTTTTTCTTGTGTCATAAATTATAATGCTTCAAATAAGGTAAAAATAACTATTAAATAAAAGATAAAGTTAAAAATTCCGTTTATGTAAAATTTTATTGTAATCTTATTTTTTGTGTTATTAGCTCTTTCTTCTGCCTCTTTTTCGTATTCGCTTAGGTCTTCTTTTAGGAGTTTTCTAATTCTCTTAAACTCAAAATCTAATGCTTGCATAAAATTTAGCTGTTCAATTCCTAAAACGCTTGAAATGCTAATTATGCTTAAATAAATCAAAACTAAACCGCAAACAACTACTTTTTCAAAACTTGTATAAGCAACAGATAAAATTCCTAAAATAACAAACAAAGCAATTAAATTTTTTACTACTTCCCAAATATAGCTCAATGTTTTTGCTTTCATAATTTTAGTATTTATTCGTTAGTATTACTTGGTTGAGTAAATTATTTAATAATATAACATTTAACAATAGTTGACAATGATAAATCTGTGGATTAAACCCCGTCCTGCTGTCTTTTTATTATTTCTTCGGCCAGTTCACCCAATTCTTTGTGTGTTAAACCATATTTTACCTCTACATTTTTGCCAGCGTAATCAACATTCCTAATAATTTCTATTTGTCTTTCTGTTTCAACTTTTCCATACCCATAAGAGCCGAAAGTAGTCCCTGTATCCTCGTGTCCGAAGTTTTGACTAAATGCCTTTTTTTGTTCCTCATTAAGAGGAAGTTTCGCAATTTGTTTTACTAAAAAATGCCTAAAAGTGTGCGGGTGGTAATACTCAATACCCGCCTGCTTAAACCTTTTTTCAAAGATTTTTCTCAAACTTGTTTGGCTTTTCCAAAAAATTGGCTCAACTTTCCCCGTATTAAAATAACAAACATTATCTTTGCCGTTCTCAATTTTAGTCATTGGAAAAATCGGATTTTCTGGCTTAAAGTTTCTTTGGTTCAGTAAATAGTCATACCAATTCAAAAAATAGCCTAACGCCTCCTTGTAGAAAAAGGGGATTAAGGCAGAAGTTATGTTTTTTGTCCGTTTTGTTCTCACTTCAAAGAGGGGATTTTGGTGTAAAACAAGTTTTTCTTTATCAAAACTTTTCATTGGGAGCGTCATAAGGCTATCAATTCTCGCCCCCGTCATAACGGCTAAGGAAAATAAGGCTTTATCTCTCATTTCAATTTCTGTATCTCCCTTAATGTTTTCAATAAGCCTTTTAATCTCGTCTAAGTCGGGACATCTTACGTCTTTGGGCTGTATAGCTTTTTGCTTTTCGGGGTTTGTTAGTTGTAGATATTCGGCAGCAATAGGGTTTATTTTTCTATACCCCTTTTGTTTAGATAGCCAGTCAAAGAATAATTTTAAGAAACGCAAAATGTGGTAGCAATAACTTAGGCTAACCTTTTCTGGGGAGCGGGTTTTTTTCTTATTTTTAAGCCATTCGGTAAATTCTATTGCTGTTGTTTCATTAAAATACTTAAAATCCTTTTCGGTAAAATCCTCGTAAAGATAAATAGCATTTTTGTAGCGACTTACGCTTTTTGGAGAGAATTGTTTTACGCTTGTTAGATATTCGTAAAACTTTCTTTTTAGCTGCTCGTTTTTGTATGTTGTTTTCATATGCTTGTTGTTAATACTTAAAATAGGACATTTAGAGCCAGTAATAAACAATTATTTAATCTCACTGGCATACCTTTGAATTATCGTCCCGCATTTCTCGCAAATGCCTATTCTTAATAATAATTTTTTATCGTTTTTTCCTATGGTTTTGCCCGTGTCTATTATTTTTTCACTACCAGTTTTAGCTATAACTGCGACTTTACATTTTAGGCAGTAAAACTCATTATCTTTTAGCTTTGTTTTTTTACTCTCCTGTTTATTTTTTAGAAAAGCTATTAGGTCAACTCCCAAAACTAACGGGGAGCTTACATAACCCTCAATGGTCTTTAAGCCCTCGTCTCTTATCCAACGTCCGCAAGTTTTCCTATTTATCTCAAAAAGGTCTGCCATATCTTTTATTCGGTAGCTATCCCTTGCCCTAATTAAATGTGTATTGTAATTAGGCATTGGGGGTTTTCTTTAATTCTGTTTTGGTTTTCTCTCGTTGTTGTTCGGCAAGTTGTTTGTAAAACTCTGGGTCAATGCGTTGGTCTATCTCTAAAAGCAACTTAAAAAAACCTACCATATTTTGCTCGGCTTCAAAATCGCTTTCGTCAGTTAAGTTGGGGTTTTCTGCTTTTTCCATTCTGCCCCAATTCTCTCACAACAAATAAACTTAAATAAATCTTAACAATAGACAACAAAAAAGCCCGTTTTTATTGAGCTTTTATTGCTTGATTTTTACAATTAAGTTCTTTTAAGTTCCGTTAAGTTTCTTGTCGGCTCTTTTCTTAGCAGTTGAAAATTGTTTCTCTGTCATTATTTTTGTTTTTATTTCTGGGTTAATCGTTCTTATATCTCTGCCGACAATAATATCTGTTAAGGCATATTTCCCGCCCATATAAAGAGGGTTGTTTTCGTTATAGTTAAAGTAATCTCTCATAGCGGTTGAAATATCTTTA
>Ga0105104_10001254_pt1 | contig 19057 bp, 19 predicted proteins | sample PPLLaktember2015_3_FD_87034 | JGI IMG/M metagenome (GOLD analysis project Ga0105104, IMG submission 87034) | Freshwater sediment microbial communities from Prairie Pothole Lake near Jamestown, North Dakota, USA - PPLs Lake P7 Core (6) Depth... | ecosystem: Environmental > Aquatic > Freshwater >... | reverse complement strand
CTCGCAGACCTCAAGGCTGTGTTCTTCGTGCGAGACTTTCAGGGAGATCCGGAATACAGCCCAATCGCTTTCCTCGGAAAGACTCCAGTTGCGGAAAAGCTCTGGGTCCGGATTCGGTTCGCGGATGGCGAGACGCTCGAGGGCAAAGTTCAAAATTCCGCCGATTTGTTGACACAAGCCGGTTTCTATCTCTGGCCGTCCGACCCCGGCACCAACAACGAGAGCGTCTTCGTGGTCAAATCCTCAGTCCGCACCTTCACGGTCCTCGCAACCTGCTAGCAGCTATACGTCTTGACACAGAACGAGTCTTAGTCTATTTCTCGTGTGCTCTGGCGTTATCGCCGCCAGATACGTTTAGGCAACAGGAGACTTCATGATTCGCAAATATCACCTCGACGAAGCTGAGATGCCCAGGCAATGGTACAACCTGGCCGCCGACCTCCCGACTCCAATGCAGCCGCCGTTGACCGGCGACGGCAAACCGATAAGCCCCGACATGCTCGCCCCGGTCTTTCCGATGAACCTGATCGAGCAGGAGGTCAGCCAGCAGCGCTGGATCCAGATTCCCGAAGAAGTCAGGGACATCCTCCTGAGATGGAGGCCGACTCCACTGCGACGCGCGGTCGACTTGGAGAAGTACCTGCAAACCCCGGCACGTATCTACTTCAAAGACGAAAGCGTTAGTCCGCCGGGAAGCCACAAGCCCAACACGGCGGTCCCCCAGGCCTGGTACAATAAGCAGTTCGGGATCAAACGGCTGACCACCGAAACCGGCGCCGGCCAGTGGGGATGTGCCCTGGCTTTCGCCTGCACCCTGATCGGGCTCGAATGCAAGGTCTTCATGGTCCGCATCAGTTTTGACCAGAAGCCGCTCCGCAAGCTGATGATGAAGGTGTGGGGCGCAGACTGCATCGCCAGTCCCAGCAGCGAGACCGAGGCGGGACGGAAAATTCTTGCCGAGTACCCCGACACGCCCGGTAGCCTTGGAATCGCAATCAGCGAAGCCGTGGAGGCTGCTGTCTGTGACAGTTCCGGACAAACGCGTTACTCGCTCGGCAGTGTCTTGAACCACGTCCTGCTCCACCAGACAGTCATCGGCCAGGAAGCCCAACGTCAACTGCAGCTCGCCGGTGAGAAGCGACCCGACATCGTCGTGGGATGTGCGGGCGGCGGCAGTAACTTTGCTGGCCTCGCATTCCCCTTTACACTCGACAAGATCAATGGGGCGGACATCCGGATCATTCCGGTCGAGCCATCCGCATGCCCAACAATGACCAAGGCGCCGTTTGTCTACGATTTCGGCGACACCGCTGGAATGACGCCGCTGCTGCCGATGTTCTCCCTCGGCCATTCCTTCGTTCCTGCACCTATCCACGCGGGGGGCCTCCGCTATCACGGAATCGCCCCGATGATCAGCCAGGCCATTGTCGAAGGCCTGCTTGAACCCCGCGCCATCGACCAGGTGCGCTGCTACCAGTCGGCAATGACCTGGGCAAGGACCGAGGGATCAATCTGCGCCCCGGAAACCAGCCATGCGATTGCCTGCGTCATCGAGGAAGCGCTGCGCGCTAAGGAAGAAGGCAAGGAAAAAGTGATTCTGTTCTGCTACAGCGGGCACGGATTGATGGACCTTACCGGGTACGACAAGTTCCTCTCGGGTCAATTATCCGAAATCGGCTTTTCGGACGAGGAGATGCAGCGCAATCTCAAACCGCTCGAACACCTGCCGAAGCCGGCCGCAAACAAGACCGGCAAGTGGTGAGACGGAGGGCTGACCAGCTAACCGGCTGACCGGCTGAGCTGTTTGTAAATGTAACCAACCGGGCCGAAAAGCGGCGGATTCTAAACAGCGAATCCGCCCTACGACCACTCGGCGTGCGAAAGCAGTCACTCGCAGGGCGGATTCGCTGTTCAGAATCCGCCGCTTTTCGGCCCGGTTGGCAAGCTTCATCAGTCGTCTTCAGTTTCTATTGTCCACTGGTCAGCTGGTCCACTCCCTGATCAGCTCCGCTTCAGCCGGAAACTGCCCGATCAGCTCCCCTCGCTCGCCGAGCTCGAAGTCCTCAAAATCAAAACCGGGCGCGACCGTGCAGCCAACCAGGGAGTACGGAACACCGGGCAAGGGAGCGGCGCCAAACCAAGTGTTCGCCCGCACCAGGTACTGGAGGTGTTGGCCGGAGCCGATGTCGTGCCCGAGGATGACACTGTCCCACCGGACTCCCCCCGGCTCCCTCAGAAAAACCATCCGGAGGGGACCTCCCAGGTAGAAGTGCCATATTTCATCCGAGCGAAGCCGATGCAGGCGGGACCGCGTTCCTTCGGGCAGCAGGAAGAGTATCGCGGTGCTCAGGGCCCGGTTGCCCGAGAGCACACCCGGCAGGGCGGACGCAGAAACCACGGCCGTAGAGCGGTACGTTTCCCGGAAGAAGCCGCCTTCCGGATGCGGGCGAAGTTCGAAGCGGGCAATCAGTTCCTGGGACGTCATATTTTCTCCCTGCTACAATTCTATTGGTGCCGCCTGACTCGGTTCGACTGGACAAGTGGCTGCAGGTTGCGCGTCTTTTCAAGACCCGTTCACAGGCTGCGCACGCCTGCGAGACCGGGCGCGTCAGCGTGAACGGCGCGACGGCGAAAGCCCATCGAACCGTGCGTCTTGACGATCGCGTCGAGATCCAGATCGAGTCGTGGAAAAAAGTCGTCCTGGTAAAGGGTCTCCGGGAGAAACCAGTCTCCAAGGACGAGGCCAGATTGCTTTTCGAAGATGTCAGCCCTCCCCGTCCGGTGCTCGACCCCCTGGAACAGTTGATGCGCCGTTCCTCGGCCACGCGCCCCCGCGGCAGCGGACGCCCGACCAAGCGGGAGCGAAGGCTCATCGAACGCCTGAAAGATGACGGAGAGGGCTAAGTGCCTCGTTTCAGAGATACGGTAACGTTTGTGGCGAGCGCGACGGCCTCGATGGCGCGAAGCGACGACGAAGGCGATGCCGGAGCATCGTCAAGGAGGAGCGACAAAGCAAGCGAGGCCGTCCCGCCGCCACCCGGAGGGCCGAGGCCCTGGCGGGCGATCTCTTTGTCGTTCGTCGTCGCCGATGCTCTGGCATCGACTCCTCCTCTCTTCTCGACCTCGCCTCGCCAGGGCCTCGGCAAACGTCACCGTATTTCTGAAACGAGGCACTAAGCGAGCACTATGAACCTGACGACGAGCCAGGCAGACACGAGCGAAACAGCCAGCAGAATGGCTAGATTCAGGACGCGGTTTCTCCTGCGTCGCATCCCGGACGGGCCGGTCCACTGCAGTTCGGCCTTCTGGTAATAGCGGGCGTAGTTCTCGATGATTCCAGCCACAACCGAATATGCAATCGCGTAAAAGACCGCCAGAAGGACCGTAAAGAAAACGATGGCGATGAGCTGAAACGACAAAGTCACACCTCAGCGAGTTGTTCGCAATACCCCCCCGCCGCTGCCCTTGCCGCCCTTTCCAGGCGGCAGGCTGTCCCGGTCCTTCATGGTGGCGATGTAAGGCAGGTGTCTGTAAAACCCTCGGAAGTCGAGCCCGTAACCGACCAGGAACTCGGACGAGACGTTGAAGCCGACATAGCGAATCGGGATCTGGGCAATCCGCAGATCGGGCCGATCAAGCAAGGTGCAAATAGCCAGTGAGGCGGGTCTTCGGTTGCTCAGATTGCGGATCAGGTAGTTCAGTGTCAGTCCCGTGTCGACTATGTCCTCGACGATCAGAACCTCTTTTCCGAGAATTTCGTCCTGAAGGTCCTTCAGGATTTTCACCTCGCCCGTCCCGGGCCGCTTCTCGTAACGGCTTATCGAAATGAAGTCCAGATGCGCAGGGACCCGCAGACGCCGGATCAGGTCGCAGGCGAAAATGAATGCGCCGGTGAGGATACCCACGACATAGACGTCGCGTCCTCTGAAGTCACGGCTGATATCGGAGGCCAGTTCCCTGACCCGCTGGGAGATCGCGGCGGCAGGAAGGACGACGTCGCGAATCGGCGGTGGAAGACGATCCTCGTTCACCTTGTACTCGCAGACGCTACTCAGCCATCTCGCCAAACTTGAACAACAGTCGCCGGTAGTCCCGCCCGTAAAATATCTTGATGTTCACGTCCGGATAAAGCTGCTTCAACAGCCGCACTTTGCGGTTCTTTTTCGTGACCAGGCTCTGCTTCATCGTCGTCAGCTCAACGAAGAGGTCAAACTGCGGCAGATAGAAGTCGGGAGTGAAACTGAGGGTCACCCGTCCTTGGGGATCCCGCTCGAGGGGGAAACAGAGGGGTTCGTATCGCCACTCGATCTGGTAAAAATCCAAGAACTGGGCGAACTCTCGTTCACTCTCGTGGGCGAAATCGGCAACAGATGCTAAACCTGCACTTCCGGTCATTAGCTCTGTAATCATTGTATCAGAGCGTTCTGACACCCCGGAGAATCAGGTCGGCATGCCGGTTTGCGTGCGCCGACGGGCGAAGAATTCCCTGATCACCTCACGGCACCTTTCCTCCAGAATTCCCTCCACAACCGGCACCGCGTGGTTGAAAACGCCTGCCAGGTTGCCCTGGCTTTTGGAGAAAACCGCTCCGGCCTTGGCATCACGGGCTCCGAAAACCAGCCGCCCGATGCGCGCCCAGATGATCGCCCCGGTGCACATCAGACAAGGCTCGATCGTGACGTATAAGTCGATGCCGGGGAGCCGGTAATTCCCCAGGAGCCGTCCCGCCTCTCTCAAGACGAGCATTTCAGCGTGGGCGGTGGGATCGTTGTCCTGGACGCTCCGGTTGTGATTGCGGGCGATGAGCTCGCCATCGAGCACGGCAACCGCCCCGATCGGCACTTCACCGTGCGAGGCGGCAGCTTCGGCCTCCTCAATCGCGAGCAGCATCCATTTCTCGTCGTCGGTTTTGCGCTGTCCGATCACTGTTCCTCGACCCGCTCACTGAACCAGGTCCGCCTCGTCTTCTTCGTCCCACGAGCCGTCGTAGATCACGTCACAGCTCTCATTGCGGAGCATCTGACAGATCGGGCAATCGTCCTCGAAAAGCTGATCGGGATCAAATTCCTGAATGCGTCGCGCGATTTCCTCGGGCTCCGGGCAATCCAGGTGGATCAGATTGTACTTCCCGAGTCGCGAGATGACGGCGGTTTGCCCGTAAAGGTCCAGAAGCTCGCTTTCGGTTTTCGATGGTCCCCCCGAGTTCAGCAGACACCATTTCTGAGACATGCTTCCTCCTCGATCGATACGGGGAACCGTTGTTGGTTCCCCATATCTCTAACGCTCGAGGAAGAAAAAATACGAAGATTTCTTCAGGTTTTTTTACTTGCTGGCCACCTGAGGAGGAGGTACGACCTGGAAATTGTCCTGCGCGCTGATCGTCTGACTACTGATCAGGTCCTTGACGTCAATCGCCACCGTGTAGGTCCCGGGAGCCAGATCCTTTAAAGGAAGGGCCTTGATCAGGACGACTCTCTGGCCGGAAAAGAACTGGACCGATTCGCCGCTCTCTTCCTTGATCTCCATGACCGGCTGACCTTCCTTCATGATCTTGTAGCTCACCGCGAGTTGAGGCGAGAAGTTCGTCTGATCCAACCCTACGTTGTACAGCTGGAGATAGACGCCAAACGGGCCGTCAAATCGGAAGCTCTTGCGCAGGCTGGGACGGACTTTCACGTCGCCGAGCACGAACATCTCATCGTCCTTCGGGATCTCGGGCAACTGCTGGATAAAATCGGAGAGGATCAATGAGCTGACCGACAGCTTCTTCTCGTCGTACATCGGAGGGACGATCGCCAACCGCTGAACCCCCGTGTGCCCACTGTTCAAATCCTTGACGACAAGGTCGATGCGGTAGCGCATCTTCTTGTCGAGCGGAACGACCTTCTGGTAAATCGATCGGGTCAGCAGGCCGGTGGGCAAAGTATCCTGAGAGTAGGAGGCGGCGACATCGTCGTCAAACTCCATAATCACCCGGTTCGTGATACTCGTGATGATGCCGTAGATCGCCATCTTGGCGGTGTGCGTCCCGTTCTCTTCCTTGAACGTCAGATCCTTGTTCTGCACTTCCACGCTGATCGGAACGAGAACCTGCTGCTCGTTCAGCTTGATGTAATCCTGACGGACCTGGAAGGGCAGAGGACGGTAGTCGATATTGATCGAAACCACTTCCTTCAGGTCCTTGTACTTCAGCTCTGTGGGCCGCTGGATCTTGGTGTACACCTCGTAGCGCTCGAAGGGGTTGTCCTTCGCGCGCATGTGCATCAGGGGATAGTTCTCGCGGTTGCCGGGGTTGAAGAAGGGACGGTCCTTTTTCTCGGCCATTCCCAGCTCTTCCGCCAGGGTCAGACCCGCGCCGGGAACGTACAGAAGGGCATCCTTCTCATTGGGATCCATCGAGAGGCGATACTCGCCGCTCATGCTCGGGTCCACGAATTCCAGTTCCACGTCCTGGCCGATGCCGTCGATGTGCCGATAGCGCCAAATTTCGAACGGAAAAGTCGAGGTAGTTCCGCCGCCCTCATGCATCGGACGGTTGTAGGTGCCGCCCGAGGGATGTGACTCTTTTTCGGCCGGCTCTCCGTGGATGATGTAGATTCTGCCGCGATCGGTCATCCAGCCGGGCATGCCGCTGGCGAACCTCTCGTTGGCGTACGCAATTCGCCGGTAGTGTTCTTCTTTGAACTCGTTGCTCGGGGTCATCGGGTCCGGATCGCGGCGATACCAGAACTGCTCGATGAACTCCTCTTTTTCTTCGTCAGTTGTCAGCTTGGAGAAGACGCCTTTTTCCTCGGGGGCAATAATGTACTTTACGTCTTCGTTCAACCACTTTTTGTAGTAATCCTCGCCCTCTTCCTGTTTGAGTGCCTCGAGGTCGGTCTTCCTGTCCTTGGTATCTTTCTCCTTGCTCTGTGCAAAGAGAGCCGTCGGGAAAGCCAACGCTAGAACGACGGCCAAAACAGCCATAAAACTCGCTACTTTTTTTGTCATACGTCAACCTCGGCTCATTGCCTGGGACCAGCAAGTGCACCGATTCCAGTCTGAAGTATACAACAAAAGACGGGATTTCCGGACCCCAGGTTCATTCCAACTGCGGCCGGTCGAATTATACCTCGACGGCGGCTATCGGCTTGACTTTTAGGACCCGAATGGGCGACAAAGTACTGTTGTCCGTAGCTGTAGGTCAAGTGGGCGATGTCCGACGAAGGAGCCGGGACCCAACCCGGACGGTCAGTGCGGAGCGTCCAGGTTCATCATGCAACGATTCAAGCTCCTCCTGGTGGTTATTGGCGTCCTGGCGATCTGGTTCATCCTCGGCGGAGGGTTGAGCCTTTACGTCGATTCGCTCTGGTTCAATTCGGTCGGGTACCTGGAAGTCTTCCAGAAATCTCTCTGGTCGCGGTTCCTTCTCTGGTTGATCGGGTTTGGCGTGGCGCTGGGAGTCCTGAGCATCAACCTGAAACTCGCGTCGCGATCCTCCGACCAGGAGTTCTGGGTTCGCCAGGACCTTCCTGGCTTGACGCGTGACCGCGTCACCTCAGCGTCATGGATCGCGGTCATGGTCGTATCCGGCTTTTTGGGGGTCCTCGTCCAGGGTCAGTGGCTTGCGATTCTCCAATTCACCCAGCAGGTGACCGGCGGACCGAACGATCCTATTTTCGGACGCCCCCTATCTTTCTACTTCTTCACCTTGCCAATTCTCTTCCTGGTGACGGGATACGGGCTGATTCTACTCTTCTTCACTTTTCTGATCGCTGGATTCAATTATACGGTCAACGGTCACGTCGGCTATCTGCGGCGTCTGCAGCTCAGTTCGGCGGCCCGAATACACGCAGGCATTCTGCTGGGCAGCGGCTTCGTTCTGCTGGCCATCCGCTTTTGGCTTAAGCGATTTCAGCTGATGTACAGCGAAGAAGGAGTCACGTTCGGCCCCGGCTACACGGATGTCCACGCCTGGATTCCGGTCTACTGGATCATGGCCGCCGTCTGCCTTCTGTGCGCCGTGATCCTGTTTGCCGCCCCGGCGTTCGGGAGCCTCCGCCCCGGAATCGCCTCGCTGATCGCCTTCGTCGTGGTGTACGTGCTCTCCGGGCTATATCCGGGGCTCATACAGTCGCTGTTCGTAAAGCCTAACGAGCTGCTCAAGGAGCAGGAATACATCGCGCATAACATCGCGTTTACTCTGAAGGCCTATAACCTCGACAAGGTGGAGGTGCGTGACTTCACCAGCACGACCCGACTCGACAAGGCAGGCCTGGCCAGAAACGAGGCGACGATCCGCAATATACGGCTGTGGGACTGGAGACCGCTGCAGGATGCCTACGAGCAACTCCAGACGATCAGGCCCTACTACGTCTTCTCGGACGTGGACCTTGACCGCTATCACATCGGCGGCATCTACCGCCAGGTCATGCTCTCCGTCCGGGAGCTCGATTTTTCGCTGATCTCCGAGCAGGCGCAGACTTGGATCAATCAATACTTTCAGTACACCCACGGGTATGGAATTTGCGCGAGCCCGGTGAATGAAGTGACAGAGGAAGGACTCCCGGCGCTGCTCGTCCAGGATATTCCGCCTCAGTCAAAAGTGCAGGAATTGAGCATCACGCGGCCCGAGATTTACTTCGGCGAGAAAACCGAGCATCCGGTCTTTGTGCGGACCAGGATGAAGGAATTCGATTACCCGGTCGGAGATGAAAACGCCTTTACCACGTACAACGCCGACCGCGGACTTCAGATCGGCGGCTTCCTCCGGCGACTACTCTTCGCCTGGGAGCTCGGAAGTTTTGAGATCCTCTTTACTCAGAACTTCACGGACGACAGCCGCGTGCTGCTGCACCGGTCCATTCAGGCGCGTGTCAAGAAAGTGGCTCCCTTCCTCGATTACGACAAGGACCCGTACATCGTGGTCGACAATGGCCGGCTCTTCTGGCTGCAAGACGCATATACGACGTCGTCCCGGTACCCGTACTCGGAGCCGGTGCTCCAGGGACAGTTGAATTACATCCGCAATTCGGTCAAGGTCGTCGTAGACGCCTATCTGGGCGACATCCGCTTCTACATCTCCGACCCTACGGATCCGCTGATACAGACGTACGCCCGGATCTTTCCTAAGCTCTTTCGTCCGATTTCGGCGATGCCGAGGGGTTTGCGCTCGCACGTCAGATATCCTGAGGACCTCTTCGATGTTCAGCGACGCGTGCTGTGCACGTACCACATGCGCGATCCCCGGGTTTTCTATAACAAGGAGGATGTCTGGCAGATCCCCACCGAGAACTATCGCGGGTCCGACCAAGTGATGGAGAGCTACTACACGATCATGAGCCTTCCCCACGCGGTGAAGGAGGAGTTTGTCCTTCTGATTCCGTTCACGCCGAACAATAAGAACAATATGATTGCCTGGCTGGCGGCCCGCTCCGACGGCTCTAACTACGGCCGGCTGATCCTTTACCAGTTCCCCAAACAGGAGCTGACCTACGGGCCGATGCAGATCGAGGCGCGGATCGACCAGGATCCGAACATCTCTCAACTGATCACCCTGTGGAGCCAGAAAGGATCGAGTGTGATACGAGGCAACCTCCTCGTCATCCCAATCGAGAAATCGGTCCTCTACGTGGAACCGCTGTATCTTCAAGCGGAGAAGAGCAAGATACCTGAGCTGACCCGCGTGATCGTGGTCTACGAAAACCAGGTGATGATGGGCGAAGACCTGGCCGAAACCATCCGGCGCGTTGTCCTCTCGCCGCCACCTCCGAAGACTCCCTCGTCGACTTTGACTTCGGCGGTTACGCCGACCGGCGATCCCGGGACCGAAACGCCTCCGGCGACGACCGCCATCGATGTGCAACAGCTGACCGAAGAGGCCATGCAACACTACCAGAACAGCCAGAACTACTTGCGCGAGGGCAACTGGACAGGGTACGGCGAGGAGCAGCGCCTGCTCGGAGAAGTTCTCGAGCGCCTGGCTGGAGCCGCCCAGACGCCCGAGCAGCAACCACCCCCGGCGCCTGCGCCGAAACCCTGACCTTCGGAAACAACAAGAAGGTCAAGTTGCTTCTCCTAATTGACCTGAGTGTCAATGGTTGGCTAAAATATACCGACGCCGGGCGTCGAGTGGTGCCTGCTCTGTGCGGTTGGGAAATTCTTCAACACTCGCCCGCGAACTATCGAGGAAGGAATCAGAACGAATGCTTACACTGACGGAAAAAGCGGTCGGGAAAGTCAAAGAAGTCATTGCGGAACAGCCGGAATCCTATGCCGGTATCCGAGTTGCGGTGGTCGGCGGCGGATGCTCCGGTTTTCAGTATGCGATGAATCTCGAAAAAGACGCGCAGGGTGACGACAAGGTCATCGAAATCGATGGCTTCAAGGTATTTGTGGACAACGCCAGTCTGAACTATCTCAGCGGGACGGAAATCGATTACGTCGAGACCGTTCAGGGCGCGGGTTTCACCTTCAAGAACCCCAACGCCAAGAGCACCTGCGGCTGCGGCGAGTCTTTCCATGCGTAGTCTAAGCTGAATCTTCTTGCCGGACCCCAAGGGCCACGAGGACCACAAGGACCTCAAGACACCAACGACCAAAGACAAAGCGGTAAACCCGCCGCTGCCTTTGTCCTTGCTGTCCTTGAGATCCTTGTGGTCCTTGGGGTCCTTGGGGTTCGGCAGCATCTCCCCGGCAGGCCCTACCGATCCACCGACAACGCCCGACGACGGCGCCAGCGTTCAAATCCCAGCTCGATAAGCTGATCAAGCAATTCCGGGTACCGGAGACCGGTTGCTTCCCAGAGTTTCGGATACATGCTGATGCTGGTGAAACCGGGAATCGTGTTCGGTTCGTTGATCCACAGTTTCCCCGACGCCCGGTCCATCAGGAAGTCCATCCGGGCCATTCCCTCCAACTGCAGGCAGTTATAAGCCCGCACCGCGAGTGCCCGCACTTCCTCCATTTGGCCGGTTGAAAGTCTCGCAGGAATCACAAGCTCGCTGTTCGAATCCTCGTACTTCGATTCGTAGGTGTAGAACTCGCGGGAGGGCACGATCTCCCCGGCAAACGAGGCCTTGGCCTTCAGATTCCCCAGAACCGAGACCTCAATTTCACGGGCATCGATCCCCTGCTCGACCAGGACGAAGTCGTCATACTTGAACGCAGCCCGAATATGCTCCAGAAGCTCTTCCCGGTTCCGGCTCTTGTTGATCCCTATCGAGGAACCGAGATTGGCCGGCTTGACGAAAAGGGGATAGCTCAACGACGAAGTAATCTGGGCGACAAGGCTCTCGGCCCCCTCTTCCCATTCCACGCGATTCATCGCGACGTACGGGAGAACCGGCAGGCCTGCATCGGCGAGCACGCTCTTGCAGTGAATCTTGTTCATGCCGACAGCCGAACCCCAGACTCCGGCGCCGACGTATGGGAGGTCGAGCACTTCCAGGGCGCCTTGAACGGTGCCGTCCTCCCCATAGGGACCGTGGAGGACAGGGAAAACTACGTCCGGCGAGGAACCGAGCAACAGCTCCACCCAGTGCTTATGGTCGAGAATCTGGACCGGGGTGTCAGCCATGGTCATTTTCGATTTCAGCTGATCGGCCGGTATTACTTGCCCGTCCTTCGCGATTCCAATCAGAGAAATCCGGTAGCGGGACGAGTCGAGATTCCGGACAACCGAACCGGCCGAGACGAGCGAGACATCGTGCTCGGCTGAACGCCCCCCACACAAGACGATGACATGAAGCATGATTGACTCCCGAAGAGAGCGGGCAAAATGCCCGCGGTCCCAGTGCGGACGGGGCGTTCGCGCTCCAAAACAGACGTCCGCGCTTCAAAACACTACAGGATCTTCTTCCCCAAAGCTGAACAGATGAGCTCGACGGCGAGCAAGCCGGTGCTGTTTTCCTCGTCGAGCACCGGGTTGACCTCGACCAGCTCGAGCGCCACCATCTGACCGCTGTCGTAGATCATCTCCATGGCGAGGTGACTCTCCCTATAGGTGATTCCGCCAAACACGGGAGTCCCGACGCCTGGCGCAAACCGCGGGTCGACGACATCCAGATCAAAGGTGCAGACAAACCCCGTGGTTCCGTCGCTCGCCAGGGCGATTGCTTCTTCCATGACTGCAGGCAAACCGCGAATGTCGAGCTCTTTCATCGTGATCACTCGCAGGCCGGTTTTCTGGATGTTCTTCTTCTCGCCGTCATCGATGCTGCGCGCGCCGACGACGACCGCGTTACCGACTTCTATCTTGGGCGAAAAGCCTTCAATGGACGCCAGTTGCTGTGGACCAAGGCCCAGGATCGCGGCCAGGGGCATCCCGTGGACGTTGCCGGAGGGACTGGTTTCCGGAACGTTAAAATCCGTATGCGCATCGATCCAGATGAGGCCTATTTTCTGTCCCCGCTTCTTGAAAAACGAAGCGACGCCGGCGACGCTGCCTGCCGCAACTGAATGATCGCCCCCCAAGACCACAGGGAACCTGCCATCCTCGAGCGATTGATGCACGCGATGGGCCAGCCGCGTGCACACCTGGGAGATCTCCTCCACGTACATCTCGTGCTTTTCACCGTAATGGAATTCCTCGGCGATACGCACTTCGATGTTGCCCGAGTCCTCCACGTCGATCCCGAGATCCCCGAGCTTCTCGTGCAGACCGCCGATCCGGATTGCGGACGGGCCCATGTCGACACCCCGGCGACCTCCGCCCAGGTCCATTGGTACACCGATGATTCGAACAGCTTTCATATGAAACCGCATGCCGACCGGCCGACAACTGACGACTGTCAGTTGTCAGTTGCCTACAAATCCCGCTTCTCGTACGCCTGGATGATCACCTTGACCAGCCGGTGGCGAACGACATCCTTCTCGTTGAAATAGCAGAAACGGATCGTATCGACGGGCGAAAGAACCTCGCGTGCCTCGACGAGGCCGGACAACTGTCCTCTGGGGAGGTCTATCTGGGTCACATCCCCGGTCACGACCACCTTGGAATTCAGCCCCATCCGCGTGAGGAACATCTTCATCTGCTCGGAGGTGCAATTCTGCGCCTCGTCCAGAATGATGAAAGAGTCGCTCAGAGTCCGGCCGCGCATAAAAGCCAGCGGCGCAATTTCGATGATTCCCCGCTCCAGCAGCTTGTCTATCTTCTCGCCCTCGACCATGTGAAACAGGGCGTCGTAGAGCGGCCTCAGGTACGGGTTGACTTTTTCCTGAAGGTCCCCCGGCAGAAACCCGAGTTTTTCGCCTGCTTCCACTGCGGGGCGGGCGAGCACGATCCGGTTGACCGTCTTTTTCAGGAGGTAGGCGATGGCCATGGCCACCGCGAGGTAGGTCTTGCCAGTGCCTGCAGGCCCGATTCCGAAAACCAGGTCGTACTGCTCAATGGCCTGGACGTAACGCATCTGATTGAGGCTGCGCGGCAGGACTTCGCGCACTCCGGTCGTCAGGACAGCTTTGCGTGGAACGAATTCGTGAAGGCTTCGGGCTGCTCCTTCGGCGATCTGCTGAAAGGCGTCGCGCAGCTCCCCGTTTCGGAACTGATGCCCTTGCTGCAGGAGGGTTGCGAATTCAACGAGGATCTGTTCGACGGCCCGTACGTCTTCCTCTTCTCCCTGAACAGTCAGTTCGCCGCCACGTGCGTTGATGGTGACGTCAAACAGCGATTCCAGGAAGTGAATATTCTCATCCTGGACGCCGAACAGTACTTCTGCTCCACGATCTGGCAGCAGAATCTTCCTGTGTTCCATAGAAACGGAGGCCGTTAGTCTCTAATGCCGGACAGCGTTCCGCCGTCTGGCGAGACAGATCGTGGTGAAATTTACACTAGGAGGCAGACTGATTCAGGTGCTGGGTCAAACGGGATTTGTAGCGCGCAGCCGTATTGCGATGAATGACGCCTTTCTGGGCAGTCTTATCGATAATGCCGTACACCCGAGGCAGAAGGTTGCGAGCCTCATCGACCTTCTTTTCCAGCAGGAGGGCCTTGAATCTTTTGATTTCAGTTCTCATTCGGCTTCTGACCTGGCGATTCATCAGTCTGCGTCTCTCGCTCTGTCGAATCCGCTTTTCCGCCGATTTGGTATTCGCCATACGGACTTTCTTCTCCTTCTCGTGTGAAGCCTTCGATTATACGGAGATCCGGCAACAGGTGTCAATTACAAGCCGTTCCATGTAAACCTTCATGTCCACGCTGCTTGATTTCGAGGTGCGATCGGCTTCAAACAAACGCAGGATGATGCCCCTGACTTCCTTTTCCTTGAACTTGCGGACGGCCGACTCGCGGTTTTTGTAGCTCCAGAGGTTCAATTGCCTGACGATGTCGGGAAAGCGCTTGCCACGGTCCAGCAATTCGAGCGCAACCAGCAGCCGCCTGAAGTTGGCGTAAAGCGTCGAGATGATCAACTGGGTGCTCATGCCTGACTCAAACAACGCGTTCAGAATGCCGAGCGCGCGTTTGGCATTGCCCGAAGCAATCGCCTCCCCGAGGGCAAACACGTCATATTGCCTCGCCTGCGAAACCGCCTGGCGCACCGAGTCGATGGTGATCTTCCGGTCGTTCAGCCCATAGAGGAGCAGCTTTTCCAGCTCGGAGACGAGGAGCTGCAGGTCGTCACCGACGACCTCCACGAGTGCTTCGATGGCCCCCTCTTCGACCGAGTAACCCTCGCTTTGCGCCTTGCGCGACAGCCATCCAGCCAAGTCCGCGCGTTCGCCCGGCTCTATGATCGGAAACTCAGGCCATCCGGCTGGGCATTTGTCCACCTCGAGCACCATGACCGTCCGCTCGCTCGGCTTCTGCAGATACGGCAGGAGCGCCTTGTCTGCCGAGTCGGCATTCTTGACGTAAATCCATCGTCGAGGCGAGAACCAGGGCAGTGTGCGTGCGGCACTCACCAGATCCGATACCTGGTCGCGTTCCAGATCGAAGACATTCCAGTCGAACGCACGCCCGGCCTCCGGCACCTGTCTGGCGCAGTGGTCGTAGATCAACTTCCTGATATAAGCCTGGCTGGTCAGAAGAAGATAGATCGGCTCGGGTGAACCCGACCGCTTCTGGAACTCGTTGACGTTCATGTTCGCTCAGAAATCCTCGAGCACCGAGGTGACAACGCTTGCCGCGAAGTCCGTGGCGATCCGGTCCAGCGCCGGGTTCAATTCGGAGAAAAAATTCCGAGGGTCGATATTAATCTCGTATTGGTCCCTGAACACGTAGTTGTCGTTTCGGAAAACGACCTTTCCACTGGACTTCTCCTGGATCTCAATCGCGGCATTGAGGGTCACGAGGAAAGTGGACCCGAACCCGGAGCTCCTACCCTGCGGGTTCGGGTCCGTTTCGCGGCCGAAGATCACCGGAGTCGCATAGACGTTCACGACCCGCCCCTTCAAGAGAAGGTCGGGACTGTCCGTCTCATCCACGACCTTGAAAGCGGTCTTCTCGACGAAAGACTTGACGAGTGCCCGGGTCAAGATCTGCTCCACCTCGAAGGTCGTCGTCTGATTTTGCAGGGGCGTCACGGTCAGCGTCTTATACGAGCTCGCCAGCCGGTTCTTGGAAGCCACCCTGTACCCGCACGATGTGCAAACCACCGCCAGGAGAAAAAATAAGACGCTGATCCGCGCTGTCCTATTCCGCATTCCGCAATCCGCATTCCGCATTCGGCTCATTCCGCATTCCGCAATCCGCATTCGGTTCATTCCGCATTCGATCAGTTGGCGACGATGTTAACGAGCTTCTCAGGAATGACGATGACCTTTCGAACCGTCTTTCCTTCTACAGCCGCCTGCACCTTGGGGTCCTTCAATGCCATTTCCTCGGTCGCTTCTTTCGTTAACCCGACCGGGGCGGTGAATCTACCCCGAATCTTCCCGTTGACCTGGACGGCGATTTCAACCTCTTCCTCGGCGGCAAGCGCGGCGTCGAATTCGGGCCAGCGGGTACAAGCCAGGCTGTCCGAATGACCCAGCGTCTCCCATATCTCCTCGGCAAAGTGCGGCGCAAAGGGGTGAATCAGCAGCATCATTTTTTCGATCGCGTCTCGGACGAGCGCGGGGTGAACGCTGGGCTTCTCCACCAGCTCTGCGATCAGGTTCAGCAGCTCCATGATCGAAGCGATCGCGGTATTCTGATGCACCCTTTCCAGGTCCCCGGTGACTTTTCGGATCGTCTGGTGCACTTTGCGCGTCAAAAGCCGCTCATCGGGGCTGACCTCGTGATCTTCGGGAACCGGTCCAGCGGCGACTAACCGCTCCCTGTTTCGGTAGACGAGTCGCCACACTCGGGTCAGGAAACGAAAACAGCCTTCGAGGCCCGAATCGTTCCAGTCCAGATCTCCATCGGGCGGAGCGGCGAACTGAATGAACAAGCGCAGGGCGTCCGCGCCGTATTCGCGCACGATCTCGTCCGGTTCCACCACGTTCCCGAGAGACTTGCTCATCTTGGCGCCATCCTTGATGACCATTCCCTGGGTAAACAATACCTTGACCGGTTCGTCCAGCGCCTTGAGCCCGATGTCGCGCATCGCCTTGCTGAAAAAGCGCATGTAGATCAGGTGCAGGATCGCGTGCTCGACGCCCCCGATGTAGATATCCACCGGGAACCAGTAATTGACTGCGTTACCGTCAATCGGGGCGCTCGCCTCCCGGGGACTGGTATAGCGGTAAAAGTACCAGGAGCTGTCAACGAACGTATCCATCGTGTCCGTCTCGCGACGGGCTGGTCGCTGGCAATTCGGGCAAACGGTATTCACAAAATCGGGCACCGTGGCCAGCGGGGAGCCACCGAGGACTATACGATCAAGCTTTGGCAGGACAACGGGCAAATCGTTCTCAGGAACTGGGACGACCCCGCACTTATCGCAATAGATGATCGGAATGGGTGTACCCCAATACCTCTGCCGGCTGATTCCCCAATCTTTCAAACGGTAGGAAGTCGTACCCTCGCCGAAGCCACGCTCGCGCGCGAAGGCAGTCATTTGCTCCAGCGCTTCGTGAGAGTTGAGGCCCGAAAACGGGCCGCTGAATGTGAGCGTTCCATAGTCCACATAGGCCTGAGCCGGCAGGCTGCTTGTCTGCCCGGGAAGAGGCAGAATAACCTCCCTGATCGGGATGTCGTACTTCTGCGCGAACTCGAAATCCCGCTGATCGTGGGCCGGAACAGCCATGATTGCGCCGGTTCCGTACTCCATCAGGACGAAATTGGCCACCCAGATAGGGACTCGTTCCTGATTGAAGGGATTCACGGCATAGCGCCCGGTGAAGACACCCCTCTTCTCCGCCTCCTCGGAAGTCCGGACAGCCCGGTCCTGGCGGCGCATCTCCTCTACAAAATCCGAAAGGGCCTGGCCATATTCCGGGTCGGAAAACCACGACCTGACAAGCTCATGCTCTGGAGCGAGAACCACGAAGGTGGCCCCGAAAATCGTGTCGATGCGGGTCGTGAAGATATCGAACGACACGTGCGAATCAGCAAGCGCGAAGCGAACCTTGGCCCCCTCGGATTTGCCGATCCAGTTGCGCTGCATGGTCAGGACTTTTTCAGGCCAGTCTTTGTCGAGACTGTCAAGGTCTTTGAGCAGCTCCTCGGCATAGTCGGTTATTCGCCAATACCACTGCTCCAGCTCCTGTTGGACGACCGGACTGCCGTCTCGCCAGCACCCGCCGTTGATGACCTGCTCGTTGGCCAGGACGGTCTGGCATTTGTTGCACCAGTTGACCAGTCCTGTGCGCTTGTAGGCGAGCCCTTTCTTGAAAAGCTGAATGAAAAACCACTGATTCCAGCGATAGTAATCGGGGAGGCAAGTCGTGACCTCGCGTTCCCAGTCGTACGACCAACCGAGCCCCTTGCACTGACTCTTCATCCGGGCGATGTTATCGAGTGTCCATTTTTCCGGCGGGACGCCCCGTTTGATGGCGGCGTTCTCGGCGGGCAAGCCAAAGGCATCCCAGCCAATCGGATGTAAAACGTTGAACCCCTGCATCCGCCGGAAGATGGCGATCGAGTCGCCTAGTGAGTAATTGCGCACGTGACCCATGTGGAGCGCGCCGGAAGGGTAGGGCAGCATCTCGAGGACATAGTATTTCGGCCGTTCCGGGTCCGGGACTGCCCGGAAACGACCTTCCGCCGCCCAACGTTCCTGCCACTTCCTCTCGATCGCCTGGAAATCGTACCTTTCTTGCATGTCTAGGTTCAGCTTTCTGGTTTGTTTACTTTAGCAAAAACGATGTCCTTCTGTGCCTGATACTTGCCCTTGCGGTCGCGGTAAGACACCGTGCATGTCTCCTCAGCCGCGAGGAAAATCACCTGGGCGATCCCTTCCCCGGAATAGACTCGGACCGGAGACGGGCCGGTGTTGACCAGCGACATGGTCACGAACCCTTCCCATTCCGGCTCAAACGGAGTGATGTTGGCCAGAAGACCGCATCGGGCGTAGGTCGATTTACCCGTGCAGATCGTCAATACGTCGCGCGGGATGCGGAAATACTCCACGGAGCGTGCAAGAACGAAGCAACCCGGCTCGACGACGCAGGAATCGCCTTCGAAATCCTCGAACAGTCCGGTGTTGACTTCCTTGGGATCAATGATCTGACCCGGCTGGCCACGAAAGACCCGGTACCGTCGATCGACGCGCATGTCGTATCCGTACGATGACACGCCGAAAGAGATATGCCCGTCACTGACCAGTTTCTCTTCGAACGGTTCGATCATTCCCGTTTCACGGGCCATTTTGATGATCCAGCGGTCGGATTTGACCGGCATAACGCCCCCCTTCTCCCGGCAAACTGCAGTCCCCTGACCACATCGCGGAGAGGGAAAGTGTAAACTTACATACCCGGCGCATCAACTGCTGGGGGAGCGAAAGATGCGGCTGTGCTACTCTTGACACACCCGTTAGAATGCAAGTATAGTCGAATTAACAGTTTAACGGAGGAATCAAGCTCCAGTGATAAAACAGGACATCGTCACACGCGTTTCCAATAAGATGGGCATCACCAAGGTGCGTGCCGAAATGGCGGTTGACTCGGTCTTCGAAGCTCTCAAGGCGGCCATGAAAGGCGGCGAGAGAATCGAACT
>Ga0105104_10001253_pt1 | contig 19097 bp, 21 predicted proteins | sample PPLLaktember2015_3_FD_87034 | JGI IMG/M metagenome (GOLD analysis project Ga0105104, IMG submission 87034) | Freshwater sediment microbial communities from Prairie Pothole Lake near Jamestown, North Dakota, USA - PPLs Lake P7 Core (6) Depth... | ecosystem: Environmental > Aquatic > Freshwater >... | reverse complement strand
CTGGCAGAGGTGTTGACCCACCCGCCCTGCGATATTGCCATTGTCAATTCCCATGTTTCTGATGGCTTGAATAGTGTCTTGATCCCCATTCGCGGCGGTCCCTACGCGGAACTGGCACTGCGGATTGCATTGTCCATGCGGCGGTTTCGGCAAATCAATATCACTTCCCTGCATATGGTTCCCACGGATCCCGAACGCAAAAGAGATGCAGCGTTTCGGGGCATTGCACGGGTATTGAAAAACCTGCCTGAAGTGAAGGAACATAATGTCGCCACGGATAACTCAGCCGAGGCCCTGTTCGAGACGTCCCGTCAGTTTGACTTGACGGTGATGGGCGCCAGCGCGCGTTCGGTCGATGAAGTCGCGTCGATCGGTCCCGTCGCGGAACAGATCATGAGGGAGAGCCGGCACGGCCTGATCGTCGTGAAAACCAAACAGCCGCCGCGCTTCAGCCTGGAGAGCGAAGAAGTGGGCCAGACCGCCATTTCAGTGCTGGTGGATAAGTGGTTCGCGGAAAACACCTTCCATGCGAATGAGTTCCAGGATCTGAACTATCTCCTGAGTCTCAAACGTGAACGCGGGGTGTCCATCAGCCTGGCGCTCCCGGCGCTCAACGAAGAAGCGACGGTTGGGAACGTGATCCAAACCATCAGGCAGTCGCTGGTCCTGGCGGCTCCTTTGCTGGATGAAATTGTTTTGATCGATTCCAATTCTGAAGACCGTACGCGGGAAATTGCCCGCGACCTGGATGTTCCTGTTTACATTCACCAGGCGGTTTTGCCGGAGTACGGCGCGCGGCGTGGCAAGGGGGAAGCCCTCTGGAAGAGCCTGTACTGCACGAAAGGCGATATTGTGATCTGGCTGGACACAGATATCGTCAATATCCATCCGCGCTTTGCCTATGGTTTGATCGGTCCCTTGCTCCTGAGGCCGGATGTCCAGTTTGTCAAAGGCTTTTATCGGCGCCCGCTGAAGGTGGGCGACAAGATCCAGGCTGGCGGCGGAGGTCGGGTGACGGAGTTGACCGCGCGCCCGCTCCTGAACCTGTTCTATCCCGAACTCTCCGGTGTGATCCAGCCGCTTTCAGGCGAATATGGCGGCCGGCGTACCGCGCTGGAGCAGTTTCGGTTTTTTTCAGGCTATGGTGTGGAGATCGGTATGTTGATCGATGTGCTGGATAAATTTGGTTTGAGCGCCATTGCCCAGGTGGATCTGCAGGAGCGTATCCATCACAACCAGCCGCTGGAGGCATTGAGCAAGATGTCCTTTGCGATCATCCAGGCTGTAATGCGCAAGCTGGAATCCCGCTACGGACAAAGTTTTTTGGAGAATGTCAATAAAACCATGAAACTGATCCGCTATGAGCAGGATAGCTTCCGGCTGGACATTGAAGAGATCGCTGAACTGGATCGTCCACCTATGCTTGAGATCCCTGAGTATTGTGAGCGACCGGGCGCGTGATTTCTGAGTTGGTGGGATGGGCAATTAATCTTTGAACTGTATTTTTATGGTATAAAAATTGCGGGTCGATATTGATTCTGAAGGGGAAAAGGGGTTCTTCAAGAGAGGATAATTTTCCATGAAGGAAAAAATAAAACCGGTCTTGAAACCGGTGAATAAGAAATTGACGAAGCTCTTTACTGAATTTTTTGAGAGCGAGCGGTCTTCGGGGGTCGTTTTGATTCTTTGCACCCTCATTGCAATCGTGATTGCCAATTCCCCGTTTGGGAAAAGTTACGTGGATTTCTGGCATATAAAACTTGGGTTGGAGACAGGCGGCATCGCTTTGAACCTGAGTCTGGAACATTGGGTCAACGATGGTTTGATGGCAATTTTCTTCCTGTTGATCGGGCTTGAAATCGAACGTGAAATTTATATTGGTGAATTGTCGGACTTGAAGAGTGCCTCCCTGCCTATCGTCGCTGCCATCGGCGGCATGGTGCTGCCAGCCCTTTTCTATTTTCTGTTCAACCGTGGAACGGAAACACAGGGCGGAATTGGCATCCCCATGGCGACCGACATTGCTTTTGCACTGGGAGTGCTTGCGCTGCTGGGGAAGAGGACCCCGGTATCTTTAAAGATTTTCCTGACTGCCCTGGCGATCATAGACGATTTGGGTGCAATTCTGATCATTGCCATTTTCTATGTGGGCGATTTTTCATTTCTCTATCTCATGCTGGCACTCACAGTCTACGCAGGGTTGTTGATCTTAAATCGCCTCGGTGTGCATGGCTTGCCTTTTTACCTGATCCCGGGTGCCTTAATGTGGTACTTTATGCTCCAATCCGGTGTCCATGCGACGCTGGCCGGTGTTCTGCTGGCGTTCGCTCTTCCGTTTGGCGATGGCAGTGAGACATCCCCCTCATACAAGCTGCAACACTTCCTGCATAAGCCAGTCGCTTTTGGCATTATGCCGGTCTTCGCGCTGGCGAATACGGGCATAACATTAAGCGGCCGGTGGTTCGAAAGCCTGGCGGCCCCCAACAGTTTGGGCGTTTTTGCCGGTTTGTTTTTTGGAAAACCATTGGGTATCTTCCTGGCTGGCTTTTTAGCCGTGAAAACACGTTTGTCCCAGCTGCCCAATGATGTGTCCTGGAAACATATTATCGGGGCGGGTTTTTTGGGTGGCATTGGCTTCACCATGTCGATTTTCATTACGTTGCTGGCTTTCAATGACCCTGAGATCGTCCAAAGTACCAAGATCAGTATTCTGCTCAGCTCCCTTCTGGCAGGTGTCGCGGGATTTCTGATTTTGAGATGGCAAACAACCAACGAACGTTCCCAATGAGACTGTTTGAACCATGCAGCTATAATTACATTTGCCAGTCAGAAGGATCATGCCAGGTCACCTGGCGTACAATTAACAAATAACAAACAGGTAGAGTGTAAGGAGGTTGCATGGAAATTAGCAAGTACATGAAGCGCCATGTGGTTTCTATCCCTGAAACGTCCACCATACGGGAGGCGGCTGCAGTGTTAGTCAAGCATCACATCGGACTGTTGCCCATCGTCGGCAAGAACAAAAAACTCATTGGTGTAGTCGGGTTGCGGGACCTGCTCGCTCTGGAGCTGCCGGACTTCATCAACTTTATCGCGGATGTGGATTACGTCCACGATTTTGGCGCGGTGGAGACCACCCGTCCGCCTGCAAAGACCCTCGATAAATCCATCACGTCACTGATGAACCCCGCAATTAGTGTTCCTGAAGATACCGGGTTGCTGCGAGTCTACGCGCTGATGTTGCAGCATCAGCTGCATGATATGCCGGTGGTCTCAAAGGACAACGAGCTTGTCGGAGTGGCTTCGCGCGTGGACATTGGAGCTGCCATTCTTTCCGCCTGGGCAAAAGTGGAATAAACATGCTCCTTGCTGCTGTTCTATCCACACTGATCTTTTTAGTAAGCCTGGTGTTGATCTTTTCCGAAAAGATGAATCGCGCCATCGTTGCCATTGCGGGCGGCGTGTTGATGGTGGGCCTGGGAAAGATCATGCATTTTTACTCTGAGGAAGCTGCGCTGGAAGCCATCGATTTCAACACCCTGGGGCTTTTGCTGGGGATGATGATCCTGGTTGCCATGCTCGAGCCAACCGGCTTCTTCGAATATCTTGCCGTGTTAGCTGCACGGGCTTCCAAAGGGAAACCCATCCGCCTCTTCGTACTGCTGGGCAGTATTACAACCGTTCTTTCCATGTTTCTGGACAACGTGACGACCGTCGTTTTGATCGCACCGGTCACCATCCTGATCAGCGAAATTTTGGGAGTCAGTCCAATTCCCTATCTTGTGACAGAGGCATTGCTATCGAATACAGGCGGTGTGGCAACGCTGGTGGGCGACCCGCCAAATGTCCTGATCGGTTCCGCAGCCGGATTGTCGTTCGCTGATTTTCTTATTTATTCATTGCCCATCGTGATGGTGGTATGGGCCGGCGCGTTGTTTTTGCTGCGCTATCTCTTCAGGAGCGAACTTTCCAGGCGACCTCGCAATGCTAAAGCCGTAATGCAACTCAACCCGGCAGAGACACTGAATCATCCCAAAACCGCGCGCCAGATATTGATCGTTCTGAGCGCCGCTGTTTTTTTCTTCTTTATTCACCATATCTTGCATATTGCCCCGTCGTTCGTGGCACTCGGCGCGGCAGCTGTTGCGCTGGTGGTCGTGCAGCCTGACATCAACGAAGTGCTCAAACGCATCGAATGGAGCGTGCTGATTTTCTTTGCCGCCCTCTTCGTCATGGTTGGCGGGTTGGAAGCCTCCGGGGTGCTGGAATCAATTACCGGCTTGTTTCGAGGCGCTTCGAGCGTCCAGCCGGTCTTGTTCGGCGTTCTACTGATCTGGATCGTCGCCGCGCTTTCCGCCGTCGTGGATAACGTTCCGATCACGATCGCTTTGATCCCCGTGATCCACGGGCTGGGCGAGACCGGCATGGATATTACACCTTTGTGGTGGGCGCTTGCCTTTGGCGCAGGCTTTGGTGGGAATGGAACGATCATCGGTTCGACTGCCAATATTATCGTTGCCACACTTTCTGAAAAAACGCGCACACCGATTACGTCAAAGCTGTGGGTACGGCGCGGCTTACCGGTCATGCTGGCTACTTGTGCAATTGCCAGTATCCTGTATACTATTCTCTATAGATGGTTCTAAACTCCGTTGGAGGAGGTCCGTATGGAAGATGTCTCGGTAAAGCTATTGTTGTTCGCAGTTGTGCAGGAGCAGGACCAGGACTCCGCCACGCGGGCGATCGAAAAGTTGCAACTGCCCGTAGTGCACTTGGCGAGCGCGGGGGGATTTTTAGGACGTAGGAACACGACACTGCTTGTGGGCCTGCCAGCGGGACGTGAAGAGCAGGCGCTCAAAGCTCTGGAAGAATCGTGCCGGCAGCGCATCGAATACCTCACTCTGCCATTGGAAGGTTCGCCTCTCCCCATGCCTACGCCTGTTCCCGTGACCGTGGGCGGCGCGACCGTTTTTGCGTTACCCGTCGAACACTTCGAAGAAATTTGATCGTCAGGAGCGTGCATTATGAAAATGGTCATTATCATTGTCAAAGACAACGACTCGGACGAGATCACACAGGCTCTCACGTCCGAAAAATATCGTGTCACCCGCATCGCTTCCACAGGCGGATTTCTGCGGAGCGGCGTGGTCACCCTTTTGCTGGGTGTGCGGGACGAACGCGTGGAATCTGCGCTGGACTTGATCCGCAAAAAATTGACTCCTCTGCCATCCGGGGAAAGGCGGGCGACTCTTTTTGTGGTCCCGGTGGAGCGCTTCGAGCAGGTGTAAGCTGGGACCCTCCCATCCCCAAAATGGTCTATGGCGAGATCAACAGAGACACTGAGAAAATATTCTCTGTGTCTCTGTGTGTTGTAACCCTTATGAGGTAAATATGAGCAAACACGTTCGGCCCCTTATTGTTTTTTTCACTCTGGCAAGTGCCATCCTGGCTTGTGTCTTGCCGCAGATCCCGCCTATAAGTCAACCCACACCGGGCGGCGGAACGGCGATCCCTCCCGGTTCCCCTGATCTTGAAGACCTTGGGACCGTCGTTGCGCTGACACTGACAGCCTTTGTGCCCGGACCCGTCGAGAGCACAGCAACGGTCGCAACCATCTCATCGCCCGAAAATCCCACATCCCTGCTCCCACGCCCGCTTTATTATCTGGCATCTGATGGTACGGGCATCAATCAGGTTTTCCGGCTGGAACAGGATGGAACCACCCGGCGCCAGATGACTTCCGAGTCTGTCAATGTCAGTGATTATGACGTTTCCCCGGTGGATGGGAGTGTTGCGTATGTGGCGAACAATCGATTGTTACATGTCAATGCTGGTGGATCGGAGCGCCGTGTGTTAATGAATGGCGGCGAGGCGGATCCGAATAATCTATTCATGAGCACGATCAGCAGTCCCGTTTTTTCGCTCGATGCACAAACGCTGGCGTACGGATACAAAGGTTTGCGGTTCTATTCCTTTTCGTCCGATCAGAGCAGGCTCGTCCTTCAAAATCTGATTGATGACGCCGGTGGCGGGATCCTGGTGCCACGGGAATTATATGAACCCGAGCGTTATTCCCCCGACGGAACGAAGCTGCTTATCAACCTCAGTTATTACGAAGGTGGATCATCTGCAATCTATGATCTGGCGACAAATGCATTGGTTCGACTTAATGGAGGAGAAGGCGCATTGATTTGGGCTGACAATAATGAATGGTCAGCGGATAGTTCAAGTATCTATTCAGCCAATCCCAGTATGGGCATGTTCAGTTCCGGTTTATGGAGAGTGGATGCTGCGACAGGGGAAGTGACAACCCTGATTCCGGGAGACGCAGGAGGCGGCAACTACAATACGGCCGATGAAGCGTATCTCGCACCCGATGGTCAGCTCTATTTCTTCTTGGCGACGGTACCCAGCCCCGAAGGGATCATCATGCGCTCACCTTTGCAACTGGTCCGCTCCGCCCCCGATGGCTTAACCGGGCGGACGGTCCTCAGTGAGGAGGATTTCCAATTGCTGAATGAAGCGTTGTGGGCGCCGGATGCGAGCTTTGTCGTCGCAACCTTTGCGCCCATGCAGGAAGTGTATCAGGGTGGGCAGGCAGAAATTGTTTATCTGGATGGCAGACCCAATGTGGTGCTTGCGCCGTTTGCCTTGCAGATGAAGTGGGGACCGTAACCTCGGACTGCTCAAATTTTCCAGCCCCTGACTGTTGACGAGTGATGTAATCTTAATCATGCAACTATTAAATTAGTTGGTTAAGATGCGAAAGGAGAGAATGCCTCACCGATTTTTCCGTAGATATACAAGCCCGTTCCTTTGGTTGGGGATAGTGCTCGTTCTGACGGACTGCGCGCCGACAAGCGTTCCTTCCAGTCTCACGCCAACCGTTCCGCCAGCGTCCACACCAATGGTTGTGTCGGCCTGCCCAAGTGCGACAGAAGGCACGCAACTGCTGATGAACGAAGAGTATGGCTATTGCCTGTCGTATCCGGACGGCTATATCCGGGTGGATCCCCTCCCGTACGAGGTGTGCCTTGTCCCTGGGGAATCCTCCATGGCATGTCACAGTGCGCATCTGATCATCGAAGTGGAGAATGCCGCTGAACGCACTGCCGGTCAGATCGCCGACGCGATGATCGCGGACCAGGAGTCCTCGATTCCGGGGATTGAAATTCAGCGCACAAACCTTACGGTCTCCGGCGAGCAAGCGGTCGTGCTGGATGGGATGTCGGGCGTGGACTTTTCCCGAAGGATCGTGCTGGTCCACGCCGATCGCCTGTACCAGCTGATGTTCATACCGTGGGACGAGGCCGGAGAGAACTTTCCGCAGTTAGAAAACCTCTACAATACAGTGATCAATTCGTTCCAATTCCTGCCTTAGCCTGCCGGGAAGTAATTAGCCGATCATTCTACATCTGATTGCTGAGTGGTTGTATATGGATGGAACGTACTGGAAAGTGAAATTCGAAAAAACTTTTCGACCGATGACGATCCATAGCTCGTACTGTTGGCCGGTGTAGTTCCTGCGGATGCTCAAAGGACGGGTGGAGCCTATTTCAATAAATATTCATCAAAAAACTTGATAACCCGTTTGGTGTAGCGCGTCTCGTAAAAAGCGTACATGTTCAAATGGGGCACATCCTCTTCTGTCCATAACTGGCGCGGCTCACCGGCCGCCTCGTACAACCGTTCTGCGGAATCGAGGGGCACCATCCCATCCGCCATGCCCTGAATGAGGAACACCGGACGCGGGCTGATGCGCGCGATGTCGTCCACGGGACGGACCCAGTCCAGGTTCACGCCCGACTCCCATTCTCCGAAGAAACGGATCAACGGGCGCATCCCCGGGAAGGGAATCCGCAGGTTCATTTCCTCTTCGAGGGTCACAAATGGGCTGTCCGCGACGAGGGCTTCGATCTCCGGATACTGGGCGGCGGCGCGGATCATCGTCACAGCACCCATGGAGCCGCCCCACGCGCCGACGTGTTCGACACCCGGTTGGCTGAGTGCGAAATCCAGGGCGGCTTTTGCATCGCGAATCTCGTAATACCCCAATGAACTGAAATCCCCTTCACTCGCTCCGTGGGCGCGGAAGTCCCAGGAAACCACACCGTAACCATGACTGGCAAAGAGCGCATGGAAATGTTCAGCCCGCGTATCCCCGTATCCATGTGCAACCAGGATGACTGTCCTGTTTTGTGGCGGGGTATACCAGGCAGAGAGCTTGATCTTATCTTCGGTAATAAATTGGACTTCTTGAAAGGGGATCCCATTGGCTTGCAGCAATGTTCCGGAGGCAATTTGCCGCTGTGGATGAATGTAATTCATGGTTTCTTGATAGCTGAGCCAGATCAAAATCCCTGCGAATGTGAGCAGCAGGGAAAAGATCGTGACAAAAACAAGTCGTGCCCAATATTGCCACCTGGAGAATGGTTTCATGGATTGCTCCAATGTGAGGCGGGTTGCCAACCCTCCAAAACTTGCCTACTTGTCACGCTTTCAGCGTGACCTGCATCTTATTCCAGCACAAAATTATCGATTAATCTTGTCTTTCCCAGGAAGACAGCCATCGAAAGCAGGGCTTTGCCGGTCACTTCTTCCAGTTCTTCCAGCGTATCGTAGTCCGCGCACGAGACGTATTGCATTTGCGCCAATGGTTCCGCTGCAAGCATATCCTTCATAATCTGGCGCAGCTTTTCAGCATCCCGCTCGCCGTTTTCATAGGCGTTCCTGGCGGCGGTCAATGAACGATACAGCACGGTCGCGGCTTTGCGTTGCTCGGCCTCCAAATACACGTTGCGGCTCGACATTGCCAGCCCATCCGGCTCGCGCACGATTGGGCAGATGACGATCTCGATCGGGAAGTTCAAATCGTGGGTCATCTGACGGATGACAGCCGCCTGCTGAGCGTCCTTTTGACCGAAAAAGGCTCTGTGCGGCTGGACTCCATTGAATAGCTTGGCGACGATCGTTGTGACCCCCTTGAAGTGACCAGGCCTCCTCGCGCCTTCCAGCGGACGCGTGATCGCCTCCACCTCCACCCAGGTCTGGTACCCTTGTGGATACATGCTCTCGGCTGTGGGGAACCAGACCAGATCCACGCCGAGAGGCTCCATCAGGCTCAGGTCGCGGTCCAGATCGCGCGGATACTTGGACAGGTCCTCCTGCGGCCCAAACTGGGTCGGGTTGACAAAGACGGAGACAACCACATGATTGCACTCCTCCCGAGCGCGCCGGATCAATGAGAGATGCCCTTCGTGTAGATAGCCCATGGTCGGGACCAGTCCAACTATTCCTGCGTAAGAGCGGCGGACGGAGTGTAAGTCACTAAGGGTAATGACGGTTAGCATACACGAAACTCCTGATTGCATATGTAGAAAATCCGTGCTAAACTTACAGTACAACTTTAAATCAAGGAGAGAATAACTTATGGCGTACGCGTTTACAAATTCAAAGGGTGTAACCTACTACCTGCACACAAAGAAGTCCCAAACTTCAACCGGCAAGACACGCACTCTGTTCTTTTTCTCGAAGGAAGTCAAGGAAGGCACGCTCGATGCCGTGCCCGAAGGCTACCAGGTCGTTGAGATGAAGACAGGCTTGCCTGTCCTCAAGAAAACAGGAGGTGAAACGGAAACTACATCGGAAACGGCGGCAGAAGCCGCAGGAGAGTAAAGTATAACTCTGTTCGAAACAACTAAATACGGTTCTTTTAGATCCCAGGAGACTAATCATGACACGTACATTTGCATCTAAAAGCTCAGAACGACAACATCAAAAAGAGAGGGAAATATGCCAGCATTAAATCGCGTCCAACTCATCGGCCGTCTAGGCAAAGATCCTGAAGGAAAATATACACCATCAGGCAAGCAGGTCACTCATTTCAGCCTTGCCGTTTCGCAGCATTGGAAGGCAAACGGCGAAGCAAAGGAATACACGGAATGGGTGAACGTCGAAGCCTGGGGCCGACTCGGCGAGGTTTGCCAGGAATATCTCAAAAAGGGCAGCCTGGTCTATATCGAAGGAAGGCTTAAGACCGAGAAGTATGAAGACAAAGGGGAACAAAGGTACTTCACAAAAGTTGTGGCCTTGACCCTGCAATTCCTCGATAAGAAGCCAACCGACGAGCCAATGCTGACCGTTGAAGAAGAGGCTGTGGATTACGAGGCATAGCACTTCATTCTGACCCCATAACAATTTAATAACGAAGGCGTAATGCAACCGACAGGAATATGCATTACGCCTTTCTGTTTACCTGTCCACAGGACTGCTCCGCTTGTGTTATATTTGGGGTCAGATCCTTCATTCGAAGTAATTTTCCCACAAAATGCCTAAGCGTAAAAACACCGCCACTTCATCGTTCGGTTCCCCTGGACGCGAGGGACATGATTCCTCGGCATTCTATAACACGCGCCTGTATGCCGACCGGCTTCAGGGTGAGTCTGAGGCGTATGTCGAGAATGCTCTCGCTGAGGTGGACGTCATTTTTAATTCCTCCTGTGAAGACATGAAGGAATTGCCCGATTGCTCGGTGCATCTCATGGTGACCTCGCCGCCCTATAACGTGGGCAAGGAGTATGATAACGACCTCACGCTCGAAGAGTATCTTGCCTTTTTGATGCGCGTCTGGAAGGAAACCTACCGGGTGCTGGTGCCCGGAGGGCGTGTCTGTATCAATGTCGCGAATGTGGGCCGCAAGCCATATATTCCGCTGCATGCCTCCATGATGAGAGACGTGATCGACCTGGGCTTTTTAATGCGTGGCGAGATCATCTGGGATAAAGCCGCCTCGGCCAGTACCTCCACCGCCTGGGGTTCGTGGCAATCGGCAACCAATCCGACATTGCGGGATACCCATGAATACATCCTTGTTTTTTCCAAGGGGAGCTTTCGCCGCGATAAGATGGATGGACGCACGAGTACGATCTCAAAGGATGAATTTCTTGAGTTTACGAAATCAGTTTGGGGATTTCCCTCTGAGTCCGCAAAAAAGGTCGGGCATCCCGCGCCCTTCCCCGTTGAACTGCCCTATCGTTTGATCCAGCTGTACACGTTCTCGAATGAAATTGTGCTCGATCCGTTCATGGGCTCGGGACAGACCGCTCTGGCGGCCCTGAAAGCAGGCCGGCATTTTGTCGGGTATGAAGTGATCGATGACTATTGTAAGTTGGCAAACCAGAGGATTCAAAACAGGAAATAAAAGCTAGTGCTTGCGGGGGTATTAGAGTGTGAACAGGATGATCGCCACAAAAGCCAGAAGCACCCCAAATGCCTGCAGCCAGGTGAGCCGCTCTTTCAGGAACATCCATGCCAGCAATACCGTGGAGGCAGGATAAAGGGCGCCCAGCACTGCTGCCACGTCGATCCGGCCGGTCTGTGCGGAAAGGACAAAAAAGGCATTCCCCCCGATGTCGATGATACCGTTGATGAGAGCAAGCCCCCACACTTCGCGCGGTGGCATGATGGGCTGGTGGGTTGCAAGCGCGTATAGCCAAAGCGCTATAACACCTGCGAGACGTGCCGCAACGAGGGGCCAGAAAAACGCGTGGAGCGTGGCCTGGTGCAGGATGATAAAGTATAAGCCAAAGAAAATGCCTGAGAGCAGGGGCAGCCGCAGGTCCGCGAGGCTGTGAAGTCCGTGCAGGGGAGAACGCCAGTTCGCCATATCCGTTTGCGAAATGAACCAGACCGCCAGGAAGGCGAATCCAAATCCGAGCAGGGTTGCCAGCGGGGGGACTCCGAGCGCGAAAAATCCGAAGATCACTGGGACGAGCGCGGCAAACAACGCCGAGACCGGCGCGGCAATTGTCATTTGACCGTCGGCGAGGGCACGGTAAAGCAGGAGAAGTCCTGCGAGACCCAAAAGGCTGGAGCCTGCACCAAGCAGCATGTCAGCTCGGGGTGGGATCTGCTCGCGCGTCAGGAGGGCGAGGGCGGTAAACGGAATCAGCCCGGCGATCTCTGCCAGGAAGAGGACACGATACGGGCTGGTGCGTTTACTCGCCAGCCCGCCGATAAAATCTGCCGCGCCCCATGACCCGGCCGACAGGATGCCATAAAGAATGGAAAGCAAATGAATTCCCTCAATAATTGAAATTTATAAAAAGTCACTCTGAGCCATCGTTGGGCGGTTTGCTCAGAGTGACAATATTATTTCCCAAATTATAACTACTTGTCTCGATATGCATTCCACCAGTTCATCAGAAAACCATAGATGATTTCATCGCCGGCTGCAAAATCAGCCAGGGGATAATTCTTGCCTCCATCTGCAATAATTTTGACAAAATTCTTAACCCCTCCCCTGCGCTCCTGTACTGATTCCATTCTGATCTCTTCAATTTGACTCGCGCTGATTTCTGTTTCGCCAAAGAATGTTGCTAGAGTCAGCTTATGTGGTTCCACCTTAATTGTCCCAACTTGAAGGAAGGGGGCGACCATGAGAAAACCACCAAAAGCGGCTACGAGTAAGGTTCCCCCTATACTAAGCAAATCCCAATGTGCATCTTTTATAGAAAAAACGACAAAAATTAAAATCAGACAGAAGAATATTCCACCAAAGGTAAGACTATATAGTCTAAAAAACCCCTTCTTGAAGATTTTTGTGCCAGTAAATGCCGGACTGGAAGTGGGTTGTGGCTGGCCAGTTCCTGGCGCCGGTGGATTCCCCCGCGCAGGAGCAGGTATGTCTGCTCCAAAGAGATCCGGCCGCTTCTGTCGAAGGATTTCGATGACAAGCTGGTAGCGTTCCACCTGCGTTGAAATCTTCACCACTCGCCCCTTTTTCGAGATTAATTTCAATTTTCGCTTTGCCGAATCGGATTGGAGGTGGGCAATGTCCTTCCATTTGATCTCAGCGCTGCTCAACAGGCTGGAAGTAAGAACACCTGTTTCGTTGATTACAACCTTGGAAGAGACAGACAAGGCAAAGGCGACCATGAAGAGCGCCGGTATGAAATAACGCAAACTGTTGCCAACGTCCTGCGCAACCACTAATAGACAACCCATGCCAAAACCAATGGCTCCAAAAATGTAAAGCGATCGAAGCCCGCGGGGTGAATAACTAAAAACCAAAGGTTTTTCCAGACCGGTGCTGGATGATTTTGGCGAGGCAGGTGACTCTGCCCGTGGCGCGGCTGATAATACCGGTGCGAACCCGGGATCAGAAGGAACGCGTGGTATTTCTGAGGAGGGAACCGGCGACGAAGTAATCGCTGAGGAGTTCTGCACAGGAGCAGGCTGAGCAGGAGGCGCACCCATCGCCAGGCGGTCCATTTCGAGCAGTTCGTCGCGCGCGATCTGGTTGATGGGATCCAGCGATAGCACGCGGTTCAGGCACTGACGTTTGCGCTCGGGTTGTTCGACGACAGCCGCGACCACCAGCCAGGCATCCACATCGTTGGGATTGGCGGCGAGCGCCTGCTTGATGAACTCCAGGGCTTTGTTGTTTTCGCCACGATTTGCGGCATCGATCGCGGATTGGACAAGTGGCTGCATAGTTTTCCTCCCGTAAAAGGATTACATCAATTATGCAGCATTTGCCCCGCTTTCAACGTAACCAATTTCCTTGCAAAAAATCATATCTTTCCTGCCGCTTTTGCCCGATCCAGAACGTTTTGGGCGTTCTTCAGCAGCGGCATATCGATCATCTTGCCGTCCAGGGCAAATGCGCCTCGGCCTTCCTTTTGGCTCGCTGCGAACATCTTGACGACTCTTTGCGCATACTCGATGGCTTCATCGGACGGGGTGAACGCCTCCTGTACCGCCGTGATCTGGTTCGGGTGAATGATCTGTTTCCCGCTAAAGCCGAGTCCTGCTCCCTGTTGCGCTTCGAGGCGCAGCCCCTCGACATCGTGGAAGTCAATGTAAACCATATCGATCGCCTGCAGCTCGTTCGCGGCGCAGGCTGTGACGACCGCCGAGCGCGCGTACAGCACTTCGGTCGCCTCCTGGGTGCGCGTCGCGCCCACCGAGGCGGCGAAATCCTCCGCTCCGAAGATGAGGGCGTCGAGACGTTTGTCGGCTTCGGCGATCTCCTTGAGATTCAGGATGCCCCTGGCGGTTTCCACACCGACCAGCATCCGGATCGTGCCAACCTCCATCCTGCTGGAGAGCTCGTACATTTCGATGTATTCGCTGATCGAGCGGACCTGCGCAGCCGTTTCTATTTTCGGCACAACGATTGTGTCGGGGTTGGTCGCGACCGCCGCAGCCAGGTCGAACTTTTCGAAGCCGGACCCGAAGCTGTTGATGCGGATGCAGCGCTCGGCGCTGCCAAAATCCAGCTCCTTCATTGCCTGCGCAATGACCGCCCGCGCTTCCACTTTGCGCGTGATCGCCACGCCGTCCTCCATGTCCATGCAAATGCAGTCCACACCCAGGGTGGTGGCTTTTTCAATCTTGCGCCGGTCATCGCCGGGCATGTAAAGTAACGCGCGTCGTGAGTGCATGATTCTCCTCGCAATGACAGGTTATTTTGACTTCTTCAGAAACATTGCTGTCCGTTCGAACTCCACCACAATTGTACCGTCCGGCTTTTTGCCTGTGCATTTGATCCGCACGATGCCCGCCTCGGGCCTTGATTTTGACTCGCGCTTCTCGATGATCTCACTTTTGGCGTAGATCGTATCGCCATGGAAGACGGGATGCGGATGCACAACTTTATCGTATCCCAGATTTGCCACAATTGTACCTTCGGTCAACTCGGGGACCGTCAAGCCGACCACGAGTCCGAGCGTGAAGACGCCATTGACCAGGCGCTGCCCAAACTCTGTTTTCGATGCAAAATCTTCATTGACGTGCAGCGGCTGGGTATTCATTGTCAATGCCGAGAAGAGGACGTTGTCCATCTCGGTCACGGTGCGTCCCAGCGCGTGCGTGAACTTCATCCCAACTTCGAGTTCATCAAAATATTTTCCGGGCATAGAAACTCCTTTTCACCGCGAAGTACGCCAAGAGCGCGAAGGACTTAAAGGACTTCGTGTGCTTCGCGCTCTTGGCGGTTAATTCTCTCCGATCTCAATCAAAACTTGCTCTCGTTCCACAGTTTGCCCCTGTTTGATAAATAATTTCTTGACTACACCATCCATGGATGCCTGCACGCGGATCTCCATCTTCATCGCTTCGAGCACCAGAAGCGTCTGACCTTTTGTTACTGCATCCCCTTCGCTGACGTTCAGGGCGCGGATCTGCCCGGGCATGGGGGCAGTCAGTTCGCCCGCGGCGTGATGATGTCCGTGCCCGCCTCTGCGCGCGCCTGATGATTTGGTCAGCACGAACGTTTGCCCATTGACCGTTACCCAGCGCCTGGCATTGTCAGAGGAGACGTAGGCAGTCACGCGTTTGTCGTCTATCAATAAATCCAGCCTTCCATTCTCGCCGTGTCCTATTTCTGCATGAATCGTTTTATCATCCAGCGTCAATGTAAATGTTTTGCCATTGGAGGAAATATCAAGCGCAGTATCGTTAAAGTTCAATTTCATGAGTTACGAAATCCATTCGATGATTTCCATGGGCTGTACGGGTCAGCTTCATTTGAACCTGACACCTGATTGGCACCTGGCACAGTTATTTCTGCAATCGCAGCCGCAACCAGCGCTTCCAGGGATGGTTCGGATGGGGCTGTCCAGTTAAAGTTCGTTTCCACCCAGCGCGTGGTCACTTCTCCATTTGCAAAATCGGGATGGGCCAGGACGGCTTGCAGGAAGTCAACGTTTGTGACGACCCCATGGACAATGAAATCCTTTAGCGCAGCCTGCATGCGCTGGATGGCTGTCTCACGATCCTCGGCGTGGACGATCAACTTTGCCAGCAACGGATCATAGAAATGGGTCACTTCCGCGCCGGTTGTGAAACCCGAGTCCACGCGGATGCCGGGACCGTGCGGCTCGCTGAACTGCAGGAGCTTGCCTGTGCTTGGCAAAAATCCACTGGCGGGATCTTCCGCATAGAGGCGGCACTCGATGGCGTGTCCGCGTTGCGTAAAGTGGGATTGCGTAAATGGGAAGCGCTCTCCCGCCGCGACGCGGATCTGCCAGTGGACGAGGTCCAGTCCAGCGACGAGCTCAGTCACAGGATGCTCCACTTGCAGGCGCGTGTTCATCTCGAGGAAATAGAATTGGAGCGTATCAGGGTCAACGATGAATTCGACGGTCCCGGCATTGTAGTAGCCAACAGCCTGCGCGGCTTCGACCGCGGCCTTGCCCATTTCCTGCCGCAATTCAGGCGTGAGCAAAGATGAAGGCGTCTCTTCGATGATCTTCTGATGTCTCCTTTGCACGGAACATTCACGTTCGAAGAGATGGAGGATGTTTCCCTGCCGGTCACCAAAGACTTGAAATTCAACGTGATGGGCGTTTGGAATGTATTTTTCGATCAATAATCGTTCATCGCCGAATGCGTTCAAGGCTTCCCGCCGCGCCGACTCGAGGGCTTCCTGTAATCCATTCTGCGCGTGGACGACCCGCATGCCTTTCCCGCCGCCGCCTGCCGCCGCCTTGACCAGCAGCGGATAGCCGATCTCGTTTGCAGCGTTTTGAAATTCAGCTTCCGATTCGAGCCCTTCATAGCCCGGGACAGTCGGCACGCCGGCCTGTTTCATGAGGATCTTGGATTCGGCTTTGTCGCCCATCAGGCGGATGGAATCGGCCGAGGGGCCGATAAAGGTCAGTTCGGCGGAGGCCACCGCGGCTGCGAAGGAGGCGTTCTCCGAGAGGAAGCCATACCCCGGGTGGATGGCTTCCGCATTCGTCTGCTTTGCCGCCGCGATGATCTTATCCACGTTCAGATACGATTCTTTGGGCACCGCGGACCCGATGTGGATCGCTTCCTCCGCATGCTGAACGTGTAATGCGTTTTTATCAGCATCGGAATAGACCGCCACCGTCCGGATGCCAAGCTCCCTGCAGGCTCGCATGATCCGGATGGCGATCTCGCCGCGATTGGCAATCAGAATTTTCTTGAACATTAGAGCAAATTCTGCAGGAAAAAGATCGGAGTACTGACGATCAAGCCTGTGAAAAAAAACATATAGCCAGCGCGAATGTATTTGTATTTGTTCTTCACCAGATATACCCCTGCCTGGTAGATTTCCTTGACCATTACTTCGTAGCTGCGGTCCGAATCGTTCATAATCTCTTCCAGGTCTTTGGCATATTCATCATAAGGAATGTCTACATAATCCCCGAAAAAGAGCGGACTGTAATCGGGGTGATGGATGGAATATCTTTTGTGGCGGAATCCCTGCACCTTTGGGATGACAGTCATTAGTGCAAGGAAGATCGTAATCAGCAGGAAGCCAACCAGGACGATGATGGCTGCCGTAAAGCGCGGGTCAGCGACTTTGGTCAGGGAAATCGACAACAGAACAGATGAAATACTAAGCAGGATGTTCGCCTTCGTATCCGCCATCTGACTGTAAACAACGAGGTTCATGCGCGTCTGCCGAAGCATATGATCGAGCTGGGCCCGAGGTTCCTGGATGTGCATCTTACTCTCCATGCAAAGCGGCGAGCAGTTGGGCTTCCCTTTTTGCAGTCAGCCCTGCTCTCCACTCATGATCTGCCGGGCGTGTCTTCGCCCATTCGAGCGTATCGCGGACCGTCTCTTCCAACGGGCGAAATCTCAGCCCGGCGGCGATGGCTCTGGATATATCCACGCGTGCAAAGCCGGCAGTTTCTTCCTCGTCCGGGACCCAGACAGGCATGTCGCTCCAGGCTTGAACTTGATTTTGATTTAAAAATTCCAGGTTTGCCCATTTGAAGTTCGCGTCGCCGCCGCTGACCTGTTTGCATACTTCCAATAGTCTGCCGATCGTGAGTTCGTAATTGGGACCAGTGGCATTGTACGTGCCGGATGCATTTTCTTCGGTTAGTTTGATAATGAACTCAGCCAGATCGCGCGCGTCGATGATCTGGATCGCTGCCTCGGGTTTTTGCGGTGCAAGTACCTCACCGCCGCGCCTCACACGGACGGGCCAATACGTGAAACGATCTGTCGGGTCATGCGGACCCACGACCAACCCCGGGCGAATAATGAGAGCGCGTTCGCCGTAGATATTCTGCACAATTTGTTCGCATACTGCCTTGCGCGGACCATACGTTTCAGGGTCATTTTCTTCTGATGGTTCATCTGGCATTTTGGCAAGCAGATAGGATTCATCCATGCCAATTTTTTTGAAATCTGCATATGCAGAAATGGATGAGACGAAGACATAACGGCTGACGCTTCCCTCCAGGCTTTGAGCCGAGAGGCGGACGAGGCGCGGTACATATCCGACGACGTCAACGGTCGTGTCCCAGATCCGACCCTTGAGTTTATCCAGATCTTTTTCGCGGTCGCCAACAATGGTCTCCACTTGCGGGAACAGACCGGGGTTCGACTTGCCACGGTTGAACAACGTGACTTCGTGACCGTGCCCGAGCGCTGCTTCGACAAGGTGTCGTCCGACAAAACGCGTACCACCGATAATTAGGATTCTCACTTATTCTCCCTTTCTCGCGTTGAACGGAGCGAGTGTAAGTCGAGCGAAGACGAAGCGCGCTGATGTGGTGTCGCGACGCTCAGCGTGAGTATCATTTCTTCACTCTCGTCAACTTTGCTTCCGTCGCTTTCGATTCGCCGCCTTCGGGAGGGATGTTGTAGGCAGTGATGAGCAGATGATCCTCATCCACCAATTCGACTTCCGTGCGCCAGCCCCAGTCCGGTCCGCCGTTGGGATCGGGGTAACTGCCGAGGACAAAGAAGCCATTTTCTTTTGCAGCACCCGTGCAGAACATGATGGCGGTGTTGTTGTGGAACGAATCCACCCAACTGGTTTCATAACGGTCCAGGGTTGTGTTGTAGCCAAAGGAGAACAGGCCATGCTGTACCTCGCCCAGAATTGTTCCCTGATAAAGATAAAGTGCGAAGCGCCCGTCGAGAATGAGTTGGATGGTCCCCACTACGGGCGATTCGTCAGCAGGTTTATCCGGCTCGAACCAGAGTTTGGATGTGCCTGTCCAGCCGCCAGCCAGTCGGGCGAAAAAGTGATGTGGGCTGCCTGATTGTTTAGATCCTTCGAATGACATGTGTAACTCCATAATTAAGAAAGAGGAAAGAGG
>Ga0105104_10001252_pt1 | contig 19106 bp, 19 predicted proteins | sample PPLLaktember2015_3_FD_87034 | JGI IMG/M metagenome (GOLD analysis project Ga0105104, IMG submission 87034) | Freshwater sediment microbial communities from Prairie Pothole Lake near Jamestown, North Dakota, USA - PPLs Lake P7 Core (6) Depth... | ecosystem: Environmental > Aquatic > Freshwater >... | reverse complement strand
GGCGCACCCAACGGGGCTTTCCCACCAGTACTTTGTCGACGGCCCCATCACGGTGGCCGAAGCGTGGCTGCCGGCAAGCCCTCCGGGCGTCCCCACGGCAAAGCTCCTCGCGGACTGGAGGACACTGCTGATCCTCGGCGAAGGCCGCGGCGGCATGAGTTATCTCTGGAGCTCGTCGTCCACCTGCACCTCCGGCTTCGATAGCAGCTACTCGACGAGCTACCCCTACTACTGCGGCTACCATGCCCTGGACATCACAAACACGACGGCCGCACCCACCTACAAATGGCGGCTCAACCCGACGGCGGCCCAGGCGCCTTACCTGGGCGAGCCCTGGAGCAAGATCTACGTGGCCCGGGTGAAGATCAACGGCAGCGAGAAGTGGGTCGGCTTCATGGGGGGCGGTCACAACCTCTCCTCCTGCTCGACAACGGACTGCGACAAGAGGGGGAAGGGCTTCTTCGTCATCGACCTTGCCGACGGCAGCATCCTCTGGAGCTACACCCTGCAGAACGACACCAACATGAGCAATGCCCTGCCGGGCTCGACGGCCATGGTCGACACGGACAACGACGGCTATATCGACCGGGTTTACATCGGCGATCTCGGCGGGACGATGTGGCGCTTCAAGTTCTGCTCGTATTACAGCGGATCCTCCTGCAACACGGCAAACTGGACGGGTGGGCGTCTCTTTTCAGGCACGGCCGGTGCTGTCTACTCGATCCCCTCGGTGGCCAGGGACGCCCGGGGGAATCTCTGGGTTTTCTGGGGCACAGGCGACAAGGTCGACGTGACGGGCACCACGGCGCAGAACAAATTCTATGCCGTGAAGGATGCCGATGCGGCAGCCCCCCGTGTGCTTGCAGACCTGATCAACATCACATCGTCGACCTACGCGGACAGCGACACCCGGAAGGGCTGGTATGTCACCCTGACGGGTACCGGGGAGAAGGTGCTGGGCGATTCGGCGGTCTTCGGCGGGGTCGTCTACTTCACCTCCTTCACGCCCGACGCAGGGGGGGCCAGCACCTGCAGCTCGGGCGGGACGGGACTGCTCTACGGAATCGATTTTGTCGGAGGCACAGGGATCGTGACCGGCTCGGCGAAGAGCATGAGCCTCGGGGGGGGCGTCCCCTCGTCACCGGTGATCTCCTACAATCCGAACACGAACTCGCCCGATCTGTTCGTGACGGCAAGCAGCGCCACCGGCGGGGTGCATTCCCGCCGGGTGGCGGTCAACCCGCCGACCATGTCGAGCCGGGCAAACATCCTGCTTTGGCGCGACAGGCGGATCCAGTAGCGTCGGCGGCAGGACCCCGGGGCGCGCGGCCCCGGGAGGCGTCTTCCTTCCGGGAAGATCGTTCCCCGTCGAGGACGTTCGGGGAATCGACTGTCTGGATCGGCTTATGGCCAATCAGGTTTCTGGACGGTAAAAATACGCTATTCCCCGATAGCCAACTGCACCGCCTGCCGTAAACTGAACTGTAGATCAATCCGCACGTTCCCCGGTTCATCGGGCGTCGAATGTCTGACGGTCAGACGGCGGCCCACTCTTTCCCGCAGCCCGATCCCGCCGATCGCCGCCGCTGCATATCCTTGCGTGCATCGTCCCCGGGTAAAGAGGCGATACCCCCATCAGTGGCCATTTCGTTGCGGAAAGGAGGCAGCCATGCATGATCCGGAGCGAAATTTCATACTCCAGCAAGGCGTGGAAGATCCTGGGCCGCAAGACTCTCACCGGCGGTTCGAGGCGCTTCTCTTTCAGCCGCGATCGATTGGTCTTGTGGTTCTGGTCGGGATCACTCTTCAGTCTTCGGCCATTTTCCTCGGCCTGTGGGCCGTTCTCTGGTGGAGTGCGCTGCTTCCACAATTGAACCCCTTCGACGCCCTCTACAATCTCACCCCGGGCACACGGCCCGGCGCCATCCACCTCGGGCCGGCGCCGGCTCCGCGACGCTTCGCCCAGGGAATGGCGGGCACCTTTGCGCTGGCGATTGGCGTCATGTTGCAACTGGAGTGGTTTATCACGGCCTACGTTCTGGAAGGATTTCTCGGCGCGGCGATTGTCGCTTTGGTCTTTGGGCGATTCTGCCTGGGGTCCTACATCTATCATCTTCTGCGCGGGGAAGCGGATTTTGCCGGCAGGACCCTGCCATGGTCACATCGATAGAACTCGCCCCGGTCATGTTTGCTCGCGCAGTAAGTTTTTAACGGCTCATCCCGCCGGCAAACCTCAATCCCGTCATTCCGGATTTGTCCTTTCGAGACCGCAAAGGCTGCCGGCGTTTCGCAATGACTGCATTGAAGGAGGGTGTCATGAAAAAGGTATTCGTCGTTCTGGCTGTCCTTTTTCTCGTGTCGGCCTGGGCGGATCTTGCCTCGGCAAAACCAAAGATTGAAGGCAAGACCGTGACCTACAGTGCCGACGGTGTCGCGATGAAAGGGTATCTCGCCTATGACCGGAACGCAGCGGGCAGCAGACCGGGGGTCCTCGTCGTGCACGAGTGGTGGGGGCTCAACGACTACGCGCGCAAGCGGGCGCGGATGCTGGCGGAGATGGAATACACGGCGCTTGCCGTCGACATGTACGGGGAGGGCAAACAGGCAAAGCACCCCGATGAAGCAGGCAAGTTCTCTTCTGAGCTCATGAAGAACTTCGATACGGCCAGGGCCCGGTTCATGGCGGGCCTGGACTTTCTGAAGAAACAGCAAACCGTGGATCCCCAGAGGATCGCCGCGATCGGTTACTGCTTCGGTGGAGGCGTCGTCCTCAATATGGCCCGCCAGGGCGTTGATCTCAAGGGGGTCGCAAGCTTCCACGGAAACCTGACGGCCGTCAAGCCCGCCCAGCCCGGTGCGATCAAGGCCAGGATCCTCGTGCTCCACGGTGCCGATGACAAGTTCACCACGCCCGACCAGGTTGAAGCATTCAAGCAGGAGATGAAGAACGCGGGAGCCAACTATCAATTCATCTCCTACCCCGGCGCGATGCACAGTTTCACCAACCCCGACGCCGATCGGTACGCAAAGAAATACAAGATCCCTCTCGGCTACAACGCCCTGGCCGACAGGGAATCATGGGCTGAACTCGGGAAGTTCCTCGAAAGCATTTTCAGGAAATAGCTGCACGGATACGTCGGTCGCAGGGGGAAGCCGGACACGGGCGGCATCCCCCTCTTTTATGGATAGCCGTGAATGTGCTGCGGCGGCTAGGGGGAGCTGGCCAGCTCCGTCGCCTTTTTGAATGCCGCGTCCATGTCGGGAAGGCTGGCGATCTCCGGGGTAACCTGGATGTATCGCACGATGCCCTGGGGGTCGACGATAATGACCGCGCGGGCAAGCAGCATAACCTGTTCGATGAGAAGCCCCGTGGCCTGCCCGAATGCGCCTGTCTTGTAGTCCGACAGGTACTGCAAGTTCTCCAGACGCGCCTCCTTTGCAAAGCGTTTCTGGGCAAAGGTCGTGTCGCGGCTGATGACGATCCGCCTGACCGAGGCTGGAAGCTTGCTGCCCTGCTCACCCAGGTAGTGGGTCTGCTCCTCGCAGACGGGTGTGTCGACGGACGTCACGACGCTGAGAAGCAGGATGCTCCCTTTCTCTTTTGACAGGTCGACGGGTTCCATGGTCATGGCGTCCGTGAGCTCAACGGATGGCAGGGGTTTGCCTACCTTCAGCGGCTCCCCGAGAAGTCTGAACGGCTTCCCCTGTAACGTCACGCCGGTTCCCGGATCCACCGACTGTGATGTCGTCTTCATCTTCACCTCGCTCATCGACGCGCAGGCCGAAACGGCGATCGCCAGCATCAGGACTAAACAGGCACGTGCTTTGCGGCTCATGGGGCACTCCGTTCATGATATTCGATTGTTGGATGGGTGACAGAACTCGACAGAACTCTCCGACAGACCGCGGACTTAAACAGGGTGAGGGTACGGGGAATAGAAATTACAGGATCAGTAAACCACAAAAAAGAGCCGATCTCAAATGAATTGTCTCCCGGCTCTGGTATTGAAGATCCGTCAACACGGTTTTCAGGGAAAGATTTTCCCCGGGTTTAGAATGCCGAGGGGATCAAATACCTGCTTGATCCGTTTCTGCAGTGCGATCATGTCGGGGCTCATGACGATGGGCATGTAGGAGGCGCGCTTCGAGCCGATGCCGTGCTCGCCGCTGATGGTCCCCCCGAGGCGAAAGACGATCCCGTAGAGCTCCGTGAGGATGAGGGGGAGCTTTTCCTTCCAGGCCTCCAGCGCCGTCTCGGGCTTCTTGACGGGTGTGGCGTGGAGGTTCCCGTCGCCCGCATGGCCGTAGCAGGGAACCAGGACATCGTACTTCAGCGCCAGGCGCTCCAGCTCCCGAATGAGATCGGGGATCCGCGCCGTGGGGACCACGATGTCCTCGATGCTCTGCACGGGACAGACCGTCTTGAAGGCCTCGGCGAGATTCACGCGGGGTGCCCACATCTTTCTCTCCGTCGTGGGCGTGTTGCCCACATAAACATCGAGTGCCCCCGACTGCAGGAACAGCTCCCCGATCTTCTGGCTCTCCTCATCGACCTTCTCCCGGCTCGACCCGTCCAGCTCGATGAGCAGCATGGCCCCGATGTCGGGCCGCGGGGGTGTCTCGCCCAGAAACCGGTAGACCGTTTCCACGGAGAGGCGGTCCATGAACTCGATGGACGTCGGCAGGATCCCGGCATCGGCAATCACTTTCGGGAACGCCTCGACAGCTTCCGAGGCACTGCCGAAGGGGATCAGGAGGACCGCCGAGGCCGCAGGCCGTGGAAGGAGCCGCAGGATGATCTTCGTGAAGATGCCCAGGGTCCCCTCCGAGCCGACGAGGAGGTGGAGGAGATCGTAGCCCGTGACGTCCTTGACCCGCTTGCCGCCCATCTGCACGATCTCGCCCGTGGGCAGGACGGCCTCCAGGCCCAGGACATGATGCCCCGTGACGCCGTACTTGATCGCGCGGCCCCCTCCTGCGTTTTCGGCGAGGTTTCCCCCGATGAAGCAGGATTCGAAACTCATGGGATAGCCCGCGTAAAACAGGCCGAACTCCTGGACCGCCTTGCCGATCTCGCTGGTCACCACACCGGGCTCCACGACGGCCACCATGTTCTCCCGGTCGATCTCCAGGATCCGGTTCATCCTCTCGAGGGCAAGCACGATGCCCCCGAACAGGGGCACGGCCCCGCAGGAAAGCCCCGTGCCGCCTCCCCGGGGGGTTACGGGGACACGGTGCCGGTTGGCGATTTTCATAATCTCCGAAATCTCGCGGGCCGTGGCGGGCTTGACGACGACCTCGGGCATGCGGGCGTATTCGGGGCCCGCGACCTCGTCGCGGGAATAGTTTCGCAGAAGCTCCTCGTCGCCGAAGATCAGGTTTTTCTCCCCCACGACGGCCTGCAGCTCTTTGACGATCTCCGGGGTCACCGGCTGATACGTTGCGGTTTCATTCATCGCCCTGCCCTCCTGTCGCGGCTGCAGTTCTGCCCTCTTTCTATCATTTTTCTTTCCGGAATTCCCACCCATTTGTGGCTTGCCGGGCAGGATTCGCCCTTGACATCAGGCACGAAGAGGCGCCAATAGATACCTGCCGCAACAAACCCTCAAAGGACCGGCGCAATGTTGAGGATCGAACAGCACGGGCCCGTCACCGTATTCCGGATGGGGCGGCACGTGGCAGCCAACCAAAGGTGGGTCCTTTACGAGACGCACGCCTTTCTTATCGACGACACGATGATCGACACCGGCGCCATTGCCGTGCGCAAAGAGTGGTTGCCCAAGCTCGACGGGTGCCGATGTTCAACCATCGTCAACACGCACCACCACGAAGACCACATCGGCAACAACCGCCTCTTCCGGGACCGTTTCGGCGCCGAGATCGTTGCCCACCCCGGGGCGCTCGAGTTTCTGGAGGAGCCCCGCCGCATCGGCATGCAGCTGTATCGGAGGGTCGTGTGGAACACGCCCGATCCGTCCCGCGGCAGGCCGATCGGGCAGGCCGTGGCGACTTCCCGCCGCAGTTTGGAGGTGATTCCGACGCCCGGCCATTGCCCCGACCACATCTGTCTCTTCGAGCCCGTCGCCGGCCTGCTCTTTGCCGGCGACATCTTCTGCGGCAAACGGGTTGCCTATCTCAGGGCAGACGAGGATTTCAACGTGACGCTGGAGTCGCTCAAGAGGCTTGCAGACCTCGACGTCGGGACGATCTATTGCGGACTCAAGGGTGTCGTGGAAAAAGGGGGGAAGGCCCTGAGGGATAAGATCCGGGGCATGGAGGAGCTCAGGGACAGGGCCCTGGAGCTTCACCTGAAGGGACTCTCGCCGCGGGAAATCCGGCGGCGCCTCCTCGGCCTCGAAGATAAAATGTACTACATCACGGCAGGCCACTTCTCGAAGCAGAACGTGATCGACGGCATCCTCGGCAAAGGTCGCACCACGGGAAACTGAGACGCCTGCCTGCGATCTGATTTCTGCGCGGCCATGACACCCTGGGAGGTACGCCGCTGTTCAGGCATACAGGTCGAGATTCTTTCCTTTGTGCAACACATCCTCTGCCGGCATGGTGCCGGTCAGTCTGAGGCCATGGGGAAACCCCGGCTTGTACAGCCCAGCAGAACCAGTCGATGAAGTCTTCAGAGATGGGGTACACACAGACGCCTGGGGGGCCGAGCGGCCCTTTGTCTCATCCTTCGGAATGCGCGAACGGTGGATCTGATTTGACGACATGCCGATTCCCGCTTTTCTCGCGGTACCGCCGTTTCTGCAGCCCCTACCCCCTGCACCCGGGGATGGACCGCATCATCGGAGGACCCCGATGAACGAGGCCGCTTTCCTCTTGAAAAGCGGCCTCGTCAGACACAGCCAATGCAATAAAAGCAAAGTCGGCGCAGACAGGACGTCCTTCTGCGCTACGCGTACAGGGACGACGAGTCAGTCGATTCGCCTGTGGCCGAGGCAAGACTGCTCACCAGGGCTTCGAATAGTTTGCTCTGCCAGTCCTGATCGAAGCTGCCAAGCCCGTTCATGCCTGCATCCGGAGGAGCATTCTGCTTCGTCTGTTCGTCCATTTTTGCACGAAAGGCCTCGTCCTCGGTGCGGGAGATCTGCCCGTCGCCGTCGGTGTCGACCTGGCTGAACGCGTCAGCCCCCCTTTCCCCCAGGACGGCCGTCAGTTCGTCTTCGCTGACTGTACCGTCCTCATTTGCGTCGGCCGCGTCAAAGACCTGGTCGGGCGGAGGGGGAGGAGGCGGCATCGCCGACATGGCCTGCATGCCGGAGTTGCCTTTCTTCATCTGCTGCTCCAGCTTCGCCAGGGTTGAATCGAACTCAATCATACTGATCAGGCTGTCCTGATCGGTATCCATGTTGCTGAAAAGTTCGTCGACGAGGCTGGAGCCGTTCTCGCCGGCCAGCGCCGCGAACTCGCTTTTGTCGATCGACCCGTCGCCGCCGGTGTCGATCTGGTTGAACATCTTTTGCCTCATCTCGGAAAGTGAGGCGGTACTGAAACTGCCGAAACCGCTGATTCCACTTACCATGGCAATCTCCTTTCTTGTTTGAATGGTTTGAGGATCCATCATTGGCCATGCTGTTTACTGTATCGGTGCACCTTTGAGCAAACTTCTGTAAAGAATCGTTAAACGTTCGCCGCTTCGACGGGGCCGCCGGCACCGGATTTTGCATTGACCCGGACAGGGGACGGTGGGGCGTGGCGCGACGGACAGACGAGCAACCGATGTGCCCCGCGATGCCTTTCCTTCAGGGAGCGGGCCTCGACTTTACAAATGTTAACGGCCGCGCATGGGGGGGGCTTGCGCTGCGGAAACGGCCGAACCAGCCGATTTCCGTGGCGCAAGAACGGTTTAACTGAAACAGGAAGGGCAAAGAGGCGTATAAGCGACGGGGATCCCGCTTTACAATTCTTAACACAGGGCCGGTAGGATCCGTGGCATGATGGGCTGGGCTGCAATCGCCGCAGGGGGAAGACTTTTCCCCCTCCAGAGAGAGAAACGACAGAAATTTCCCGCAGGAGAGATGGCATGGCACTGCCGATGGAGACGATCCTTGTGATCGATGACGACCGGGATTTGTGCGATCTGCTGGAGGAATACCTCAAGCCGGAAGGATTCGAACTCGAAACGGCCTTCGACGGCGAAAAGGGCATCGAGAAGGCGCTGGCCGGAAAATACAGCATCGTCGTCCTCGATGTCATGCTTCCCGGAAGGCACGACGGCTTTGACGTGCTCAAGCAGATTCGCACCCGCGCTGCCATGCCCGTGCTCATGCTCACAGCGCGGGGGGACGATATCGACCGGATCATCGGCCTGGAGATGGGGGCCGACGACTATCTCTCCAAGCCCTTCAACCCGCGGGAACTTCTCGCACGTATCCGCGCCATCCTTCGCCGCTCAAGCCGTGAGACGCAGGAGGGTTCCACAGGCAACTCGTCCGTCCGGTACAGGGTGGGGGATGTGGAGATGGACACGGGGACGCGCACGGTGAGCCGTGCCGACGCGCCGGTCGATCTCACCGCCGTCGAATTCGGTCTTTTGGAAATTCTGCTGCTCAAGGCGGGGCGCATCGTGACGCGGGAGGACCTGACCCGCGCGGTGCTCGGCCGCGCGCTCACGCCCTACGATCGCAGCATCGATGTGCACGTGAGCAAGCTCCGGAAAAAACTGGGGCAGGACCCCTGCGGGGCAGAGCGGATCCGGTCTATCCGCGGCAGCGGCTATGTATATGTCCTGCCGCAGACGCCGGGTCGCGCAACCCAGGACAGGGCGGGACACGGGCAGGAAAGGGAGGCCGCCCATGCTGCGAAATAATCTTTTTGTCAAGATCTGCCTGTCGTTCTGGCTGACGACGCTTTTCATGATCGGGGCCGTGCTCACGGTCGACTGGATAACCGAGACGGGGCCTTTCCATTCGCAGCGACCCCCGTTCCACGGCAACCCTATCTCCGTCCAGGGCCAGGCTGCGGCGTGGATCCTCGAGCATGAAGGGGCTTCATCGCTGAAAGACTATGTCGATCACCTCGGGAAATCGGAAGGCGTTCATGCCTGGCTTTTTGACAAAAACGGCGCGGAACTGACCGAAAGACCGGAAGCGGCGGGTGCACGGGACTTGGCGGTTTTTGCCCTGAAACCCGGGAGTGCCGATACCGCGCCCTTCCGGGACAGGGGAATGGCGGCTGTGAAGATTGGCGGACCCGGCGGGGAATCCTACGCCATGGTCGCCGAGATCCCCCATCCGCCGCCTCCTCCCGGCAGCGAACAGCCCTCTTACATGATCGGGATCCGGCTGCTTGTCGTGCTGACCGTGTCCGGCTTGATCTGCTACATGCTTGCACGGTATCTGACGGCGCCCATTCTCGGGCTCGGCGCGGCAGTTCGAAGGTTGGCCTCCGGCGATCTTGCGGTCCGCGTCGGCCCGGCACAGGGAAACCGCAACGACGAGATCTCCCGGCTGGCCCATGACTTCGACGGCATGGCCGAACGGATCGAGTCCCTCCTGACCTCGCAGCGCGTCCTGCTGCGGGACATCTCCCATGAGCTGCGCTCGCCACTGGCGCGACTGAATGTCGCCCTTGAGCTGTGCAGGAAGGACTCCAACCCGGAGATCGCAAAAAACCTGGACCGGATCGACCGGGAGGCGAGCAAACTGAATGAAATGATCGAGCAGCTTCTTACCTTGAATCGCGTCGAGTCGGGAATTTCGGGATTGGAGCAGACCCGGATCGATCTGGCTCGATTGATCCAAGAGGTCTCGGATGATGCCGATTTTGAGGCCAGGAGCCTCAACCGGAGAGTGGAGATCCTGTCGCGGGACGAATGCTGCATCGATGGAAACGAAGATCTTCTGCGCCGAGCCATCGAAAACGTGGCAAGGAATGCCGTTCGTTATACTAAAGAAGGAAGCGCAGTGGACATCTCACTCCGTCGGATCCGCGGCAATGGGAATCCCCGTGGCCTGATCACCATACGGGATCATGGACGCGGTGTTCCGGAAGAGTCCATCCCGCATCTCTTCAAACCATTCTATCGCGCAGACCATGGCCGGGACAGAGAGAGCGGCGGGGCAGGTCTCGGACTCGCGATTACGGAAGCCGCCGTCCGGCTCCACGACGGCACGGTGCAGGCGATGAATGCGGGCGACGGCGGGTTGATCGTTGAGATCACGCTGCCGATCCTGTCCCGGGGCAGTCCGGCCCGGGCGTAAGAAATTCCACGGCGTCCGCATCGGGTCACCCCTCACAGCATAAAGGCAGGGTCATCAGCGCCCTGCCTTTTTCATCCATTTATGCAGCGCCTACAGGTCCTGGATCCTGGGGATCCGGATGACGTGCAGGTAATTCTCGAGGCCCACGGCCTTGAACTTCTCCGTCACGATCGACTCCAGTGTGCGCGTCACGTCTGTGCCGGGCCTCGGCACCTGGCATTTCATGACCAGCCGGTTGTTGTTCTTCCGGAAGCTGGCCTGTACCGTGTCGTGGGCCAGGTGTACGATGCCCGCAAGCGACAGGGTGTTTTCCTCCATGATCAGATTTCGCGCCAGCAGCACGGTCCGGACATACTCGGGCAGGCAATACCGCGAGACGATCTTGTCCGCAAGATAGGGGTGATAGGTCTCGATGAACTCGTCGTCGAGCACCCCGGCCACGTCGGCAAACTTCCTGTTGTAGATGACCAGGAACTTCCTTCCGATCTCCAGGAAAAAGCCGCACAGTTCGGCCTTCCTGATGCTGTCTTCCCGGAAACCCATCTGGCCGGCCAGGATCTCCGCCATGACCGAAGTGGCATAGGACCGGGCAAAGATCGTCTCGACCTCCGGGTCCGCAAGCCCGGCATGGTGATGGGTCAGGACGATGATCAGCGCCTTCGTCCGGTGCATGCCGAGGCAATTCACGACGTCGTAGAACGTGGCAACATTGCCGCGCCGCAGGGTCCCCACATACACCGAGCTTGCGATCGCCCTGAGGCGCAGGCGGATCGAGTCGTTGATCCTGGACGCGATCCCCTCGATCTCCCGCCGGCCCGCATTGATGTCATCGAGCGTCGCGAAGACCTCGGGGGAGATCGATGCGGCGAGCACCTTCCTCGCCAGCGTCTCGTCGATGGCGTCGATCAGCCTGAAGGCCTCGTCTACGTCCACAAGCGTCTCCTTTCCCGGCCCAGAGCTTCCGTTAAATCATGGGGATCATTGCCCCGACGGAAAGAATCACTGCATGATTCATACCCGGGTGGGCCCCTCAAAAACATCCTCGAAAAATCCGGCGATCGGCCTTACAATTTTCATGTTCCTTGTCCGACCTGAACCATCGAATGATTGGATGCGAACGAGGAAGGTGACATGAACATGGCGGCAGACAGACCCTTGCCCGCAATTCTCCGGAAATGGATCTGGGTGGCGGTCTTTGCGATCGCCTTCGCCTATGTCGAAAGTGCCGTCGTCGTTTACCTTCGCAGGATCTACTTCGAAGGCTCCTTCGAGTTCCCCATCGCGACGGTGTGGGTAAACGGGCGGCACGTTCTGGATGCGCTCATCCTGGTCGAGATGGGCCGCGAGGCCGCGACGGTCGTCATACTTGCCGCCGCAGGAATCATCGCGGGGGTGAGCGCTCTGCAGCGGTTCTGCTTCTTCATGATCGCCTTCGGCATCTGGGACATCTTCTACTATGTCTGGCTTTGGGTGATCCTGCGCTGGCCAGAAAGCCTCATGACATGGGATCTCCTTTTCTACATCCCGCTGCCCTGGGTGGGGCCCGTGATCGCGCCGGTCCTCATCGCGGCGACGATGACGGCGGCGGGCTCCATGCTCGTCGTTCTGGCCGGGAAGGGCACCGTCATCCGCTGGCGCTGGTACGACTGGGCCATCGAGATGGGTTGCGGGTTTCTCCTCGTGGTCGCCTTCTGCTGGGACTGGAGGAACATCCTGCGCGTGCCCGACGGCGCGGCATACAGCGGAATCCCCAATCCTTTTGCCTGGTGGCTCTTCCTGCCGGTTTATTTTTTTGCCGTGTTCTATTTTGCCTTGCGGCTCAAGCAGACCATCCGGGAAGAGCGGCCGCCGGGCGCGGCCTGCCGGGAATAGCCCGGGGCTTTCGTTTCAGGAAAAATCCGGTGTCGTTTCTTCACGGGCTGTGGAGCGAGGTGCAGAATGCATCACCGACAGCGGAAAGAGATCCCCGGGCAGAACCCCTGTTTGAGCTGCGGGGCCTGTTGCGTGGGATTGCGGGCATCTTTCTACTGGGCCGAGGCAGACGACGCCATGGACAGGGGCGTCCCCGCCCGCCTGACCGTCCGGGTGGACGCCTTCCGCAGGGCCATGCGCCAGGGCCGGAAAGGTCGCTGCGTGGCCCTGCGGGGCACGCCGGGCCGAAGGGTAGCCTGCAGGATCTACGAACGCCGACCTTCCGTGTGCCGGAATTTCCAGCCGGCCTGGGCCGAGGGCACTGCCGGCGCCCGGTGCCTCGAGGTCAGGGCACGCCTTGAACTTCCGCCCATTCATCACAGCGCTGAAAATCCCTTGACAGAGATGCCCTTCCGTTAGGAATAGAGGAGGGGTCTTGATCAGCCGAAAGCCCGTCGAGCGGGAGGGTATCGTTCATCGCGGCAACGAGTAATCATCAGAACGCCAAGGAGGGAGAGAGGAATGAGAGAGAAGACGATCATCACCGCCGCCGTCACCGGGAGCATCCACACGCCCACCATGTCGCCTTACCTGCCCGTCACACCGCAGCAGATTGCCGACGAGGCCGTGGCCGCCAGCGAGGCCGGCGCAGCGGTCGTCCACGTCCACGGGCGCAACCCCGAGACGGGGCAGCCATCGCCGGATCTCGAGGTCATGCGGGAGATCGTCCGCAGGATCAAGGCGCGTTGCAACGCTGTGGTCTGCATCACCACGGGAGGCGGCCTGGGCATGACGGTGGAGCAGCGCGTGGCCCCCGTGACCCTCTACAGGCCGGAGATGGCCTCTCTGAACGGCGGCTCCATGAACTTCGCCCTCTTTCCCGCCCTCGACAAGTTCAAGGAGTTCAAACACGACTGGGAGCCCCAGTATCTCGCCATGACGGAGGACCTCATCTTCCCCAACACATTCAAGTCCATCCGGGAATTCTGCCGGATTTTTCTCCTGAACGAGACAAAGCCGGAGTTCGAGATCTACGACGCCGGCATGGTGAACAACCTGGCCGTCCTGATCCAGCGCGGGCACATCAAACGGCCCGTCTACCTGCAGTTCGTCATGGGGGTGCTGGGCGGGATCACGCCAAGCCCCGAAAACCTGATGTTCCTTCTCGATTACGCAAGGAAACTCATCGGCGAGTTCGAGTTTTCCGTCTGTGTGGCGGGAAGAGCCCAGTTCCCCATCTGCACCCAATCGGTTCTGCTGGGAGGCCACTGCCGCGTGGGCCTCGAAGACAATCTCTTCCTGGAGAAGGGCCAACTGGCAAAGAGCAACGCCGAGCAGGTGGCAAAGATTGCCCGGATCATCGGCGAGCTGGGCGGCGAGCCGGCCACCCCGGACGAGGCCAGGAAGATCCTGGGGCTGAAAGGATTGAACAGGGTCAACTTCTGATAAGGCGGAAGCTGAGAAGTTTTGAAGTTGGGAAGCTTGGAAGGTCTGCCGGACCGTGAAGGATTAACAACGGATCCAAACTTCTCAACTTCCCAGCTTCTCAACTAACCTGTCCGACAGGATGTGCGACAGGGTGGGCTCAGGAAAACCGGAATTTGGTTTCAACCGTTGCCTTTTTATGGTATAGGGCTTTTGGGTTTGGAGGGGGCCTAATAACATCCAGGAAGGAGAAGGTGCCATGCCCGAGGATCCCGATATCCGGTTGATGGACGCGGAGGAGGAGATCTACTCACCAGACCGCCGGCAGACAGGGCCGGACAAAAAGAAGATCGGCATTTTCGCCGCCATTGGAGTCGTGGTGCTTGCCGTCATCGGCGGCATCTACATGATGTTGGGCAGCGGAGGGATCTCCAAGGACGAGGCCCGGCTCATGCAGACCAAGCTCGGCTCGCTGGAGCAGAAGATCGTAGCCTTGGAGAAGCAGCAGGCGGCGCTGCAGGCAAGACTGCCTGCCGAGGGTGCCGAGGCGGCCCTGAGCGGGAAGGTCGATACGCTCGCTCAGCGCGTCGAGGCCCTGGAGAAAAAGCCCGCAGCCGTGGCCGCGGAAAAGCCAAAGGCCGCCCAGAAGGAAAAAGCCGCCGCCTCGTCCGGCAAGAAGGTCCACACGGTCCAGAAAGGCGAGACGATATACGGAATCAGCAAGAAGTACGGGATGAAGCCGGACGATCTGCGCAAGCTCAATAATCTCGGCGCGGAGGACACGGTGAAGCCAGGCCAGAAACTCGTCGTCTCCAAATAGACGCCCATCGATGGCAAAAGAAAAGCCCGGCCGCGTCGGCCGGGCTTTTCTTTTGTGAAGCTCCCCGCCCCCAGGGCGGGGCTTGCGGGACGAGCCCCCGGTCAGACCCTGCCTTGCAGGTGTCGCTCACTTTTCCTTCCGCGGGGCCGTTTCCTGCCCTTCCAGCATCTGCATGACCTTGTTTACCGGGATGGCAAAGCCGATGTTCTGCGCTCCCAGCACCACGGCAAGGTTGACGCCCACCAGCTCACCGTCCATGTTCAGAAGCGCCCCGCCGCTGTTTCCGGGGTTGATGGAGGCGTCCGTCTGCAGAAGCCCCGAGCAGGCATAGTCGCACTCCTGATTCTTGAAGGCCCGGTCGATGCCGCTGATGACCCCCGTGGTGACGGAATTCTCGAGCCCCAGGGGGTTGCCGATGGCGACGACGGTCTCGCCGATCATGAGGGATTTCACGTCGGCAAACCGGACGGCCCTGAGCTGCCGGGCCGGCTCGATCCGGACCAGGGCAAGATCATCCAGGGTGTTGACCTTGACAACTTTCGCTTCCGCCACGGTGCCGTCTCGAAGCACGGCATAGATGGTCGTCGCCCGGTGCACCACGTGGGCATTGGTGACGATGAGGCCGCCCTTGTCGACGATGACGCCGGAGCCCAGGCTCTTGAGCTTCACCGTCCCCTCGGAATAGTCCTCGCCGAAGTACTGTTTGAAGAAGCGGTCGAGCCGCTCGCCGTACTGACCCCAGGCGGGGTGCTCCTTGAGATCGACGAGTCTCTCCGTGCGGATGTTCACGACGGAGGCGGCGTTGTCCCGGACGACCCGTACAACGGACGTTTCGCGGGGACTCACGACGGGCGCGGCACAGCCGGCCAGGGCGAGGATCAGGCATGCGAGCATGCCCCGAACGAATACACTTTCCCGATTCATGGCATGCCCCCTTGCTGAGTTTTTCTGAACTATATGCCATATCGCGGGCGAACTCAAGCGCCGCTCCCGGGAAAGCGCAGGAGGGGCCGGCATTGCCCCCCCGTTGCCTCATAAATAAATGTTACCGAAGGGGATCGGCTGGTCGCTGACTGGAGAGGCCCCCCTTATAACAGGCTTCGAAGATTTTTTTAAGTTTGATTTCCATGGCCTCCCGCAGCACGAAGGGGTTGAGGGTGCGGAACCGAGCGGTGAGGGCGATTTTGGTTTTTCGAGGGATGTAGTCGGATTCCATGACCCTCTGGTACGGGGTTTTCGGGGAGTCGTAGCGTTTGCGGGTTCTGGAGCCGATGCGTTCTTTTTCCAGGAGCTTCACCGATGGGCAGAAGAAGTTGTGGAAGAGCCGCCACTCGGTGCGATACAGATCGTTGAGCAGGAGCACGAGCGCCGGGTCATCGAAGCGTTCGTAGCCGAGCCACTGGCGGATGTGAGTCCAGTTTTTCTGTTCGATGTGGGCGTTGTCGTCCTTTCGGTAGGCCCGGCTGCGGGTGAACAGAACGGGCTGGGGACGTTCGGTGAAGTGGCGCACGAGGTGGCGGTTGAGGAACTCGGCGCCGTTATCGCAGTCGAAGCCCAGGATGGCGAAGGGCAGGTGCTGCTCGATGTCCCGGAGTTGTTCCAGGACACCCTGCTCGCCCCGTCCCCAGAGGGCCCGCTGTTCGGTCCAGCCGGTGGCGATATCGACGCAGTCGAGGCTGTTAGCGAACTGGCCGGCCATGGAGGCGCCGCAGTGAGCGACCGTGTCGGCCTCCAGGAAGCCTGGTTGGTCTTGATCCCACTGGTTGGTTCCCAGGGGGATCTGGCTGCGCAGCAGGGCGCCGGGCTTGGTGGTGGTTCGTCCTCGATGCTCCATCTGCCTGCGGGTGGGTTGGAGGATGCGGTCGATGGTGGCTGCCGAGATCCGCAGCAGGGCCGCCCGGATCTTCGGGCTCAGGGCCCCGAAAGGCCTCGTAGCCCGGCAGCCATAGCGGCACGATGGGCTTGAGACGTTTGGAACAGGGAAGATTGGCCGTCAGCCAGATCTTCTTAAGCGGTTTGCGGATCGCCTCGTAATCGTAGAGCGGCTTGCGCCCTCGTTTCTTGGGCTTGGGGGCGGTGAATCGCTTAAAGCCGCCCAGTTGCCGGATGGCATGCTTGCGATGATGCCCCGTGGTGGCGCAGTACTCATCGAGGATGAGGCTCTTCTGGACCCGGGTGGCGTTCTTGTATCGACGATGAACGACTTCGAGGTATTCGCGCTTGGTTCGCGGACTCATGGGCACGGCTCCTGGAGAGGTTCTCTCCCGGTAACACGAATTATGAGTCAACGACCTGCGAAAATCTCAACCCCCGGTAACATTTATTGTGAGGCAATTCGCCCGTGTTTTAAGCTATTGACCGTCATCGCCGTTCCCTGTACATTAATACCGGAAAAAGCGCATTCGGGAGAGAGCCATGCGAAGAACCATGCCTGTCGTCATGCTTGCCGGTTTTCTTCTCTTCGGGATCGCCGCCCTGACACACGGCGCCGAGACAAGCCCGGAAGCAAGCAAGCTCAAGGTCAAGGTCGGTCCCTTCTTCATCCAGGAATCGGATAAGAAGATCAACCTCGAGGGCACGACCTCCCACGCCGTGCGAAAAGGAAAGCGGATCAACATCACCGTCACCGTCGAGAACTACGGCAAGGAGAAATCGGAACCCGTGCGGCTCAAATACGTGGAGACGGACAGGAAGGCGGGCGAGCCGCGATTTTACAGGGTCGAGGCAATCGAGCCCGGCAAAAAATGGCAGCGGACCTTCATGGCCCGATGGGACGAATCGGGCCGCAAGTCCGTCACGGCAACCCTCCTCACGCTGGAAGACAAGCCCCTGGCGGATGAAAAGGGAAAATCCCGGCCCGACACCTCGCATACGGGCTCCGTCAACCTGACCGTGAAGGAGATGTGAGAGGGGCCCGAAAGGGATCGATTATGGACGCGCCAACGTTGGTCGGATCGCTGGGGGTGGCCCTGCTGCTCCTGGCTTTTTTTCTGAGCCTTTTCAAATTTATAGCCCAGGACGGTTTCGCCTATATCGGGATGAACATCGCCGGGGCGGGTCTGGCATGCTGGTCTTCCTGGATGATCGCCTTTGTGCCCTTCATCGTCCTCGAGGCCGTGTGGTGTCTCGTGGCGATGGCCGCCCTCGCAAAGCGGGTCTGCACGCCGCAGGCGCAGGCATCCTGAAAGGAGTTGCGTGCCGTGGACAACCCGAGCCTCTTCGCGGCCCTGGCCTACTACACCGTCTCGGGCTTCCTCGACCCGATCCAGTGGCTGATCAGCGGCCTTTGCGGCTGGTCGGTGGAAAGGATCGACCATGCCATGATCGCCGGTGCCGCCATGGTCAGCGTGCTCTTCATCGTGCTGGCCTGGTTCTATCCGGACGGGAAACTGTTTTCCTTCCCGACCCCCCACGTGGGGATCGCCATCCTGGGAAAGGCGATCGGCGCCGCCGTGATGACAGCGCTGATCCACTGGCTCAAGCAGAGACAGATGAACAGGAAGAAAAGTTTATAAGTTGAGAAGTTGATAAGGGAAGAGAAAGAAAAGATGAAGATTGGCGGATTCCAGAAAGTATCCCTCATCGACTACCCCGGCAGGATCAGCGCCGTCGTGTTCACCCAGGGCTGCAATTTTCGCTGCCCCTTCTGCCACAACCCCGAGCTTGTGGACCCGGAGCGTTTCGAGGGCCTGATCCCGGAGGGTGAGATCCTGACCTTCCTCGAGAAGCGCAAGGGGCGGCTCGATGCAGTCGTCATCACGGGGGGAGAGCCCACCATGCAGCCCGAGTTGACCCCCTTCATCATCCACCTCAAGGCGATGGGTTACCTGGTCAAGCTCGACACGAACGGGACCCTTCCCAGCCTGCTCGAGGAAATGCTCGACCGCAAGCTCCTGGACTACGTGGCCATGGACATCAAGGCGCCCCTGGAGCGATACAGCGAGGTGACCAAGACGAAGGCGGACAGCCAGCGGATCAGCAGGAGCATCTCCCTCATCATGAGTTCGGGCGTCGACTATGAATTCCGAACGACAGCCGTCAAGTCACTCCTGGCCCCCGAAGACCTCGAAGAAATCGGGCGGCTCATCCCCGGCGCAAAGCGATTCGTTCTTCAGAAATTCACCCCGACGAAGACACTGGACCGGAATTACCTCAACGAGTCGCCCTACAGCGACGGAGAGATGAAGGCGATCGTCGAGAAGATGGGCGCGATCGTGCAAAAGGCGGCCCAGCGCTAGAAAAAGGATCGAGGTCCGAGGAACGAGGACCGAGGTACAGAAAGAAATCCTCGCACCTAGATCATCGAGCCTCGATCCTGAGAGACGTCGCACGGTGCTTTCCCTCCGACACACTATCCGCTATTCGCTACACGCTTCTTTACGGAAGGGACACGAATGTTTCCCGCCTTTTTCCGTCTCATCGGGAAAATCTTCTTCCGCGAGATCGTCATCGAGGGGAGGGAGAACCTGCCCGCGTCGGGTCCTGTGCTTCTCACCCCGAATCATCCAAACGATCTTCTGGACCCCGTCCTGACGCTTTTTTTCAGTCCGCCGCTGCGTCTGCGGCATATTGCCAAGTCCACCCTGTTCGCGGTCCCCCTCATCGGCTTCATTCTGCGCCGGATGCGTGCGATCCCCGTGCTGCGCCACAAGGAAGCCCGGGGACCCGTCGATTACAGCTCCTTTTTCGATGAATGCGTGGGGGCGCTCGCCGAGGGTGATGCCATCGTG
>Ga0105104_10001251_pt1 | contig 19115 bp, 21 predicted proteins | sample PPLLaktember2015_3_FD_87034 | JGI IMG/M metagenome (GOLD analysis project Ga0105104, IMG submission 87034) | Freshwater sediment microbial communities from Prairie Pothole Lake near Jamestown, North Dakota, USA - PPLs Lake P7 Core (6) Depth... | ecosystem: Environmental > Aquatic > Freshwater >... | reverse complement strand
TAAGCTTTGTACGCCGGCCCCCAGGAAATAAATGCAATATTGACAATCACGAACATGAGTCCGAAGGTGAAGAGCATTGAGTTGCTCTCAAAAATACCCTGGTTAAATACGGTTGGCACCGCGTTTTTAAATTTAGTCTTGCTTAGAAATATGTCCAGCGCCACGCCGATGGCGATAATGATAGCCGCGACTATATAGGATTTTTCCCCGATGGCGATCATCGAGGCAAAAATGCCCAGTATTGAAATTTCACCGATAACCGGTACGGAGTTCCTCAAATGCCTGAAAAAAGTACTGTGAAGAAGAACGCCCAGCAGAAAAGCGATTGGGCCGCAAATGGCGATACCAAGCAGCGGGTTGACACCGAATTGCGTGTACAACATCCAGGTGCTCATGGCGCCCAGCATAATAAATTCACCGTGGGCTACGTTAAATACACGGGCCACTCCGTACTGCAAACTCATGCCCATGGCTATCAAAGCGTAGAGCCCGCCGAGTAATAACCCGGCAATCAATACATCAAGAAAGGTTGTCATCTTACGTGTTCTTCACCATATACATATTTATTACCGGCTGTTTGAAGGAGCCTTAAATATCGAAGGTATTATCCTTCAAACAGCCGGCTGATTAGTTTACCAGGTTGGTCTATTACGTTCTAGGGCCAATTCGGCTTGGGGTAAATTAGAGGAGCGGTCTGCTTTTCAACAGGGCCAACAACCTCAAAAATGCCGTTTTGCCACTGACCGACTTCACCAGGATGGGACGATTTGTCCATAAGGCCGCCAGTGAAGAATGTATCACCAAGTATCGTATTATAGTGCGATGTGGTGATCTTGTCCTTCAATTTTACCTGGTCAAAACCGACTTCTTCTACAGCCTTCTGCCAGAATTGATAGGCGCCCCAGTAAAGGGGATGGCCCCACCAGTCATTGGCATCTTCCGGAAGGCCTTCATAGAGCATATCGGCAAAGGCTTTCAATTCCGGGGAAGAGCCGCGGGCGAACGTGGTCCAGCCGCAGACGCCTTCAACCAAAGGACCAAAACCGGTGTGGAAGAAACCGAAGTTTACGCCGGGGCCGCCCAGCCAGAGCTTGGGATTATAACCGAGTTCTTTGGACTGAATTACAGCCGGGAATACCTGGTCCGGGTAGGCAAATGCCAGGAAGGCATCAGCGCCGGAGGCTTTGGCTTCTTTAATGATAGGAGAAAGGTCTTTAATATCCGGCGGTACGCTCTTGGCGCCTACGATATTAATGCCTCTCTTGCCAAACTCGATACCGGCAACGCCGTTGTATTCAATGCCGTGGAGGTCAGCAATGTACATGATATAAGCAGACTTCGCACCCTTAGCCGCGAGAAGATCAGCGAGAGCGGGGACTTCATACCAGTCAGAGAAGCTAAGCGAAACAAAGACATAAGGCATGCTGGGCAGCATATCCTTTAAGCTGGTGGCGCCGCCCTCGGCAGTTATCAGTACATAGTTGTATTTGTTGGCGATAGGCGCCTGGGCAAAGAGGAATGCTGTGCCGGAGGCCGGCCACAGGAAATCCACTTTATCTTCCAGTATCAGTTTTTCTGTGTTCCTGGTCATGGTTTGCATATCGCTCTTGTCATCGTAGATCTGCAGTCTGATGGGCAGCTTCTTTTTCAGTTCCGGGATATAAAGGCCGCCGGCAGCGTTGATCTGCGGGACCATTTTGTCATAAATCGGTTTGAAAGCGGAATCGCCGATAACGGCGTTCCAGCCGGAAAGCGGCCGGGACATACCAATGACGACTTCAGTCTTTTCAACCGTCTTGGTACAGCCGGGGATTACGGCTATAGCTATTGTAAGTACGATCAAAAGCGGTAAAGCATATTTACCAACTTTATTCCACATAAGTAAAAAACCTCCTCTTTTTCCGTGAAACAAACCAGTGTTCTTAGTTTTTATATTACTTATAAATACCACCTCCTAAATATTCACTAAAAATTATTATTTGTATTTATATTATTTACGGACGGGTAATATTTTCTATAATACAATTGATAAGTTTGTTTTGTTAGTTATCATCCCGAAGCATTACAAATACCACCTGACGGCAAAATCTACCAATTAGTGGGCAGTTTTTGCAACTTCCGTTAAAAAACGACATTGTTTGCGTTATGTTGATTCTTATCTATTTTGCAAAACTCTATAATAATCAAGGTATAGTTGTCAAGTATGGTTATGTAGTATTTACGTATTAAGTAATAATATATCACAAATGCTTTATTTTACAATAATTACCATATAATATTGGTAAAGGTGGATCAGGGGAAAAGACGGACATTCCGGTAATGACAAGAATAAAAAAATATAGAGATTCTGGGGGTAACACGCGGCTAAACACTGACTGGTAACAAATAGACAGGGTAGAAATAACAGCGGGATAAGTTGAGTGGTGAATTTACCGGGCAGGGTGGGGATAATGGTATTACCGGTTGCCGCGCCTTTTCCACCCTAAAGTTTCCAGCAGGTCCCCAATGGCTTTATCCTGCTGGGTTTCTGACCTTAAAGGCATATCCGGGTCAACTCTGTACTTTATGCGGCGGCCCTCTCTTTTTTTTGAGACATAGCCATCAGTTTCAAGGTCATTGATAATGTTGCGGGTGGCTTTTTCTGTAATGCCAATGGCGGCGGAGATCTCACGGGCGGTAATACGCGTTTGCTGGGCAATCAAGCATAAAACCAGGGCATGATTCGTAAGGAATTTCCATCCCGGCATTGGCTGCCTCCTTACCCCTTATTCCGCAACGGAAATTTTTTTTAACCCTTAGTATTTTTACCTGAAAATACTATTGACAATTTTTATCAGGGTTGTATAATTAAAATAATTGAGTTGTATTATTCAGGAATTAAAATTCCAGTATATTATAACAGGAATGTCAAGTTAACACAAGAAATATACGAATCAACCGCAGAAAATACGAAAAACAAATAACACAAAAGGAGTGTTGAAACAGAAAAAGTGAAAACAACATCGGTGGCCGCGAAAACCCAACTTAGCCACAAACCCGAACAATTAGCCTTTAGTTACATTATCAGTGAAACAGAAGAGCCCCCCAGTAGACCTCTATTCGAAAAAAGCAACGAAGAAGAGCCTCCCGGTAGAAGCGCCTCCGGTAGGCACCAGCTTTTCGGGAACGTTCCTGATAGTTCCTGGAATGATTGGAAATGGCAGTTCCGCAACAGGATTGTCACCGTTGACCAGCTGAAAAAGCTGGTACCTCTATCTCTTGAGGAAGAATCCCAGATAAGGTTAGTAACCAAGCGTTACCCTCTTTCTATTACTCCTTATTATCTATCGCTCATTGATTTCAATGATCCGAATGACCCGGTAAGGAAACAGGCTATTCCTTCTATTGATGAAATCAACATGAGCAAGATGGGTATGGAAGACCCCCTTGGAGAAAAAGAGGATTCCGTAGTTCCCGGCCTGGTACACCGCTATCCTGACCGCGTTCTCATGGTATTGACGGATATTTGTCCTATGTTATGCCGTCACTGCACACGTAAACGCGAATGGAGGCACGGCGGTTGGGTACGCCCGGAAAGTGAAATAGAGGCCATGCTGAATTACCTGCGCCAGAACAAGCAGGTACGCGATGTTATTCTTTCCGGCGGCGACCCGCTGACACTGTCAACGAGCCACCTGGAAGCGATAATATCCCGCATAAGGCAGATAGAACATATTGAAATAATCCGTATCGGCAGCCGGTTCCCCGTCGTATGCCCGCAGCGTATCGATGATGAACTGTGCAACATGCTTTCCAAATACGGCGCAATATGGCTGAATACGCACTTTAATCATCCTAAAGAGATGACGCCGGAAGCCGCGGCCGCCTGTAACAAGATTTTACGGGCGGGAGTACCGGTAAATAACCAGACAGTACTGATGCGCGGCATCAACGATAACCTGGAAACGCAGTTAAAACTAAGCCATGTTCTTTTAAAGAACAAAGTACGCCCTTACTACCTCTTCCAATGTGATGAGGTACAGGGCACGGAACACCTGCGCACGCCGGTTGACGTAGGCATAAAAATAATCGAGGGTATGCGCGGCCATACTTCCGGCCTGGCGATACCTAACTTCGTGGTGGACCTCGTAGAGGGCGGGGGTAAGGTGCCTTTGCAGCCCAACTATGTGCTGTCCATGAACAATGATGTGCTGTTATTGAAAAACTATGAAGGAAAAGTGTACCGATATCGTAATCCGAATTCGCACCGAGGCAGTAATGAAGTTGCTGCCGCTCCGCCGGTAAGCGGGGCAGTTGAAAGCCTTTTGGCTGATGCCCGGCTGCCGGTAAAGAGAAAAGGGGATACAAATGCGAATCGGAATTTCCTGTGACCTTAAAGCAGCGCTCAAAGCAGAGAATCGCGAATCAGTAACAGATGACGCTTTAGAAGAATATGATTCGACGGAAACACTGGATGTTATTTCCGGCGCGTTAGAGAAAAAGGGACACCGTATCATCCGGCTGGGCGGCGGTGTCCAGTTTTTAGAAAATATCATAAAAGAAAAAGTGGACTTTGTTTTCAATATTTCCGAAGGCCGGGGCACATACCGCAGCCGTGAAGCCCAGGTGCCTTCCGTCCTGGAAATGCTTGGCATTCCTCATACGGGGTCAGACCCGCTTACACTATCGGTGTGCCTGGATAAACCTATTACCAAAAAACTCGTAACATTAGAAGGTATTCCTACGCCTAAGTGGCTGATGATCAATAACGAAAAGGAACTGGAAACCGCTAATTGGAAGGCTTTACCTTTCCCGGCTATCGTCAAACCTATATATGAAGGTTCCAGCAAGGGGATACGCCTGACATCTTTGGCAGAAAACATTGCAGAGGCTAAAAAGGAAGCGGGAAGAATCATCCGGGGCTACAACGAGCCAGTGATGATCGAAGAATTTATCGATGGTGATGAAATTACCGTCGGCGTTATCGGCAACGCCAATCCAAAGCTGGTTGGCATGATGCGTATTCTGCCAAAAAAGAAAGAAAAACACTTTGTATATTCCGTGGAAGTCAAGCGGGATTACGTTAATTTAGTGGACTATGAATCACCGGTAAAATTGCCTAAAAAAATACTGGACAAACTGGAGCAATACAGCATAAAATCATTTAAGGTACTGGGTTGCCGCGATGTATCGCGGGTGGATTTTAGAGTGGGGCGGGACGGCGTACCTTATTTTATAGAAATCAACCCGTTACCCGGACTTGGAACATATAGCGACTTGATAATTATGGGCATTAAGATGGGCTGGACGCATGAAGGCCTCATCGGTGCCGTGTTGGATACCGCCATAGAGAGGTACCCGCAGTGTACAAACGTGTAGCTATCGTTTATAACGAGCCGCAACCGTCCGGGTATGATAATACCCATGAGGAAAAAGCTGTCCTCGGTGTCCTCGAAGCCGCAAATGCCGTCCACCAGGCAATACAAGAATTGGGGCGCAGTTCCATCATGGTGCCCCTCATTCCTCCCTTAGAAGATGCCAGGAAAAAACTGGAAGCCCTGGATGTGGACGTTGTTTTCAACCTCTTTGAAGGCTTTTGCGGCGCGCCGGAAACAGAAGTATTGATCCCTGAAGCGCTCAAAGAACTGGGGATACCCTTCACCGGCTGCCGGACAGATGTTCTGCGGCTTGCCCTGGATAAAGCCGGACTGAAGGCCGTTCTGAAAAAGGCCGGGATTCCTACACCTGATTACCAGGTTATCAGCCCGGAGAATATTAAGGATTTTAATCTGAAATTTCCGTGTATCGTCAAACCGCGCGCGGAAGACGCCAGCCATGGAATTTCTGCCGATAGCATGGTTAATGATTTGCCTGCGCTGGAAAAACAGGTAGCCAAGATCGCCGGGACTTATCATTCCGGCGCCCTGGTGGAAGAATTTCTAACCGGCCGCGAATTTAACGCCACGGCAATGGGTAATTCCCGCCAAGTCGTTCTACCGATTTCTGAAATTGTGTATGACCTTGCCCCGGGCGTGCCGCGTATCCTTACTTTTGCGGCCAAGTGGGAAGAAGACAGCATTTACTTTAGCGGCACCAAAGTCGTTTGCCCGGCAGAAGTCACGGAAGAAATGCGTGCTTATGTTGCAGATACAGCACTAAAAGCTTTTAAACTGGTGGTGGGGAGGGGTTATGCCCGCATGGATATGCGTATGGACGGCAACGGAATCCTCAACGTCATGGAAATAAACCCCAACCCGGATATTTCACCCGGGACCGGCGCTGCCCGCCAGTCTGCCGCCGCCGGTATGACCTATGCCGAGTTCATTAACAAGCTAATTAACATAGCGCTGGGAGATAAGCATGACCGTAAAAATCCGCCCGATGACCGCCGCAGACAAACCGGCGTTGATGCGGATACTGAAAAATACGCCAGAATTTAAACCCTTTGAAGTGACGGTGGCGGAAGAACTCGTAGATTATTACCTTTCTGATGGTATGAAGTCCGGCTATAACATTCTGATTGCCGATGATGACGGAGAAGTTTCAGGCTACGTGTGTTTTGGTGAGACGCCTTGCACCGTAGGCACCTGGGATATTTACTGGATCGCGGTTTCACAGACCAAACGCGGTAAAGGCATAGGAAAGTTGTTGGACATAGCCGCGGAAACAGCCATCAGGAAAGCCAGCGGCAGGCTCGCTTTTATTGAAACGTCTTCTACTGATTTATATGAAAATACCCGGCAGTTTTACCTGCGCCGGGGTTATGAACAGGTCGCCCGGATCCCGGACTTTTATATGCCGGGCGATGATAAACTTATCCTGCAAAAGAAGTTATAATATAGATTGAACCGGGCAAGCAGGAGAGGAATTTCACCTCATGTCTGAATTTTGGCAAAACCTCGTTCTTACTTTCATCCCTTTATTTATCGTGGTAGACGCGTTCGGGAACATGCCGTTCGTCATCATGATGCGCCAACCAGTAGCGGGCAAAGCCAGCCGCAAACTGGTAAATATCGCCGTTATTACCGCTACTATCGTCGGCTTGATATTCCTGTTCTTCGGCCAGTTTATCCTCCGGACGATGAATATTTCCGTCGGCTCTTTCGCCATTGCCGGCGGCATCATCCTGGTGGTGCTTTCCATCAAGTATATGACCACCGGCCACATGGTTTCCGTTGTCCAGGAAGAACTGATGGCGGTGGTGCCGATCGGTACGCCTTTGACGGTGGGCCCGGCTACGATTACTACTCTAATTCTGCTTGCAACGCAGTACCCTATGTACATCGTGCTAATTTCTTTTGTGGCTAATATGGGAGTGGCCTGGATACTCTTTATGGGCAGCAATCAACTTACCCGCTTCTTAGGGCAGGGAGGGGTCAAAGCGGTCTCCCAGGTATTCAACCTGCTGCTTGCGGCCATCGGCGTTACCATGATATTGCGAGGGCTGGATTTTACCGGCATCATTAAATTTACCGGTTAGTTACAATCTAACTTAAAATGATATCCATCATCACACTACTAATCGTTTTTATCCTGATTGCCGTCCGGCAAATAGGCAGGTTCAATCTACGCATCTGGCAGATAATGCTCGGCGGGGCAATTATCGTCCTGGCTACGGGTGAAATATCACCGCTAAACGCCTTAAAGGCTATTAATACGGATGTCATGCTTTTCCTGTTCGGCGTCTTTATCATCGGCCAGGCGATGGAGGAAAGCGGTTACCTGGGATACCTCGCCGGTAAAATGTTCAGTAAGGCCCGTTCCGTCAATACGCTGGTGCTTTTTATCCTGTTCGGGATGGGTATTTTGTCTGCGCTTTTACTAAATGACACACTGGCGATAATCGGCACGCCGGTGGTGCTGGCGTTAGCTTTAAAGACAAGAACACAGCCTAAAATTTTAATGCTTGCGCTGGCATTTGCCGTTACCATCGGTAGTGTCATGAGTCCTATAGGCAACCCCCAAAATCTGTTGATTGCGCTCAACGGCAACGTGCCTAACCCGTTTATAACCTTCCTGAAATATTTACTGGCGCCGACGCTGGTGAACCTTTTAATCGCCTTTGTAATGCTAAAGCTTTATTACCGGAACGATTTCCGTAACAAGGCGATTACCGCGCAAAAGGACGTAACCGTCAAAGACCGGAAGCTCGCAAACGTTGCGAGATTATCTCTAATACTGTTGATCGTACTTATCCTGGCCAGAATCGGTATCGTACTGGCTGGAGTGGATATAGATTTCAGGCTCACTTATATCGCGCTGGCGGCGGCGTTGCCGGTGATCCTCTATTTACCAAAGCGTCCGGGCCCTATTTTGCGCATGGACTGGTTTACGCTGGTATTCTTTGCGGCGATTTTTATCTTGATGCATAGCGTCTGGGACTCCGGTTATTTTCAAAAAGCTATTGCCGCCGCGCGGGTAGACTTAACTTCTACGGGGATGATCATGGGGGTAAGTGTTCTTTTAAGCCAGGTGCTTTCCAACGTGCCGCTGGTGGCGCTCTATTTACCGGTATTGATGCAGGCAGGGGCTTCAACCGCCGGGATGATGGCCCTGGTGGCAGGCAGCACAATAGCGGGTAACCTGACGATACTCGGCGCGGCCAGCAACGTCATCATTATCCAGAACGCCGAGAAAAAGTCCGGCCAGACGCTGACGTTTTGGGAGTTTCTGAAAATAGGCGCCCCGCTAACGGTCCTCAATATCGCGGTATATTGGGCGTTTTTCTTGCTATTCTAACGGGTTTTACCGGCCCGGGCGCCCACCGGTTCAGATTTCATCTCGCCTTTTTGGTATGTGTAGTTGACCATCCAGTTTATCCCGAATTTGTCCTTGAAGCTGCCGTAATAGGCGTTCCAGGGCTGGTCGGCTAAAGGCATTTCAACTTTGCCGCCAGCTGAAAGAGCTTTAAATAATCTTTCTGTTTCACTTTTACTTTCCGGTATCAGAGATAAATGGACGTTATTTCCTTGAATTACCTTCTGTCCGTGCGATTCGAGGGCATCGCTTGCCATCAGGACATCTTCTTTACCTACCGGCAAGCTGATATTCATGAGTTTATTCTCTTCTGATTTGGCTGTTTTCATGCCCTTCATGGGCATGTCTTTGAACCGCATGATATTTTGGAATTCCCCGCCAAACACGGATTTGTAGAAGTTCATAGTTTCTTCAGCATTACCTGAAAAATTTAGATAAACACCAAGTCTCGCCATTTAGTTTTCCTCCTTAACTATTTTGGTTTGTCTGCTTGCCAAGCTAAATAGTAAGGTCAATGTAAAAACAGGCATATACGTGGCCGTACATAATAATCGTTAGGAAATTTCCTATTGACAGGGGGCTTTTCATTATAACAACGGGTAAATGAATACGGCGAGTCTCATGGCGGAATACAGTTTATCTATTTTGGAAATGGCGCTGCCGGGGAACTAATTTGGCGGATTATTAAAGGTTTTGATGTTGTTTCAACGTCCCCGGGTGTAAAGCGCGCCCGCAAGTTGAGGTCTCTTTTTAGCAGGCGCTTTAAGATGGACGGGTTTGAATTTTCTTGCCGGGATCACAGCCTTTTGCCTGTTTTTTTGAACCGGCGCCGGCATTTTCTTTTTCTTTAAAGCCGGCCTGGTCAACAATTTACTTTTGGCAACAGGTATTACTTTGACCGGTTTTTTAACTCCCGGCTTAGGCTTTATTTTTCTTTTAACTGTTGAAGCTGGTTTTAATTTGCTCTTTGCCGCACGTTTAACGGCAGGAGGTTTAACTTTTGTCTTCTTTTTAGAAACAGGGAAAGCTTTTACTTTTTTCCCTGGAGCGGCTTTCCGTTTTTTCTCACCGGCGGCATATTCATAATCTACCATCCACCTTACCCCGTATTTGTCCGCAAAACTGCCGTAATAGGCATTCCAGGGCTGGTCTGATATGGGCAAAATGATACGGCCGTCTTCCGAGAGGGCTTTAAAGATCCTGTCTGCCTCTTTTTTAGTATCCGGGACTATCGAGATGTAGAAGTTATTGCCTTGAATAAGCCTCTGACCGCGTGAACCCAACGTATCGCTCGCCATCAAGGCGTTTTCTTTTCCGAGCGGAAGGCTGATATTAAAGATCCTGTTTTCCTCTTGTTTCAGGACTTTACCGATTCCCCTCGGCCTATCCTTGAAACGGCGGACAGCAGTGAAATCGCCGCCGAAAACGGACTTATAGAAATTCAGTGCTTCTTCCGTATTGCCTGCAAAATTAAGATAGATATCCAGTTTTTTCATCAGGGTTATGCCGGTTCCTCATAGTTTACTCTACTAAAATGTAATACCAGTTTCATTTCTTCCCTATACGTAATTATACATAAAACAATTTAGGAAATTTCCTAATCTGCTTTATCACGGGGTTTGTACCATACCGTCCATTTTACCCCGAACTTATCTACAACCCCGCCTAAATAACCCCAGGGATAATCCGTCATCGGATATTGTGTTTTTGCGCCTGGTGAAAGCGCTTTGTAAATTCTATCGGCTTCAAACTTGGTCTCGTTAACAATGGTGATGCCTAAATTGTTGCCTGTTACCACCTTATTCGCGGGAGATTCAATCGTATCATCACCCTCGATCAGCATCTCGCCTATCTTCATGGCCACATACGCTATCTTAGAATGGTGCTCTTTGGGGGTGTTTTCCGCCGTATAAGCATGGTCACCGTTCCGTATAAATTCAATGAATTCCCCGCCGAAGACGGATTTATATAGATTGAAAGCCTGCTCGCAGGTGCCGGGAAAAGTCAGCCCGATATTTACTTTAACCATGCTTTTTGTTCCCTCTATAAATACAGAATATATGTTCGCATTTTACCGGAATATACGGTTGATGTCAAATCAGTCTGGAGATAGAAAGAGTACCCGGTAAGTCGGCAACGTTAGTGGGGATTAAAGGTTAACGCTTCTTTACCGCCCGGTAAACCACCATCCATGCCAGGTATTTGAAAGGATAAATCCCCAGCAATGGTTTTGTCCACACGTTAAAAAGCCTGGCAATAGATATCGGGAATAATACGTGGCTGAAAGTTGCTCCCTGCAAAGTAATATTTGTATATCCCGTCTGCTTCAACGCTTTTATCATTCTGCCGGGATAGAACGGTGATTCGTCTTCTACCTCATTTAAAGGATTGTGGAAAATCCATTTTATCGGCCTGGTTATGATATTGACAGGGTAGAGGATTGACGGTTCTAATATTACCAGGCTGCCGCCCGGTTTTAGTATACGGTGGAACTCTTTTAGAAAAGGCTCGAATCCAAACTTCACCAGGTGATGGAAGAACAGCGGGCTCGCTATCAGGTCGAAAGTGTTATCCGGATAACCGGATTCAAGAATGTCTCCCGCTTTTGCAAGCATCTGCGGAGGGCAGCTTTTTATCGCGAGCGGGGTCAAGTCTATTCCGTGAATTTCATCACCAAATTGGCTAAGGTATTTAAAATCGTCTCCGGCGCCGCAGGGTGCGATGAGAAGTTTATCGACTTTTCCTTTTTGGTACCGGTTTAACGTTTCCGCCATCTGGTTTTTAGCGGCAACGTAGGCATAAAGTATCCTCGCCATGGAAAAAAACAACGGGCGTCGTATTATCCAGTTAAGGACATTATTTTTTACCGGCGGCGGTTCCCACCAGGATTTTTCACGGGCAAGCTTGTCTTCATAAGCGGACTTATCAAACATTTGATTAATCATAACATACGGCTAAAGCAAGTCAAAGAAATACCGGTTGATGCAACAGCAGGCAGGGGCAGTAGATGAAGGTGATGGTAGCGCATATGGGATTCGAACCCATGATCTCGTCCTTGAGAGGGACGCGTCCTAGGCCGCTAGACGAATGCGCCGCGAATGATTAAGCGGTGCCTGCAGGAATCGATGCATCAGGCACCGCTTATAATTATCACTTTTTTCCGGGGGATGAGTCAAGATGCTTTGTATAAAGAAATACTATTTCTTTGGCGGCGGCGCGCCCGGCCTGCCGCGCTGTTTGACCCAGGTCAGGTCTTTCCTGGCAGCGCCCCACCCGGCCTCTGCCGCCCCGGCGTAGGGGCTTGGCCCCTGGGGCCCTAGTTTGCTCATCTCTTCAAAGCGCTTTCTTTCCATCTCCGCCTGGCGTTTCATGCCTTCAGGAGAACAGTAATTCTCAAAACGCGATAAGGAACCCATTAACATCTTGGCCGGGTCCATCCCCGGGCCCATGGCCGGGATTAAAATGAACTGTTCGTCTTCGATGGCCTTTTTCAGCATTTTTGCCAGGTCCACGGGATCGACGCCGACGGTCATATATATATTGTGCTCGAATTCCATCGTCTTCTTATCCGTGTTATAGCCGGTGTTGGCGAGGTGCTTCGGGCGGGTCAAAGAAGATTCATCGATGTGCGATTTGATGCCGCCGGGGCAAAGGCACGTAACCCCGATGCCGTAGGGCTTGAGGGCCTGCCAGTAGCATTCCATGAGCATAATGACCCCGGCCTTGGCGACAGAATAAGGCGTGCAGCCGGATGATGCCATGAAGCCTCCCATTGAAGCAACCGTGGCAATGTATCCGCCCTTGCCGGCTTTAATCATGCGCGGTACAAAGGTCACCAGGCCGTTAATGACCCCGAAGAGGTCCACCCCGATAACCCAGTCATAATCTTCGAATGTAGATGCTTCAGCCGGTCCGAAGGCATTGACGCCCGCTGTATTGATTAAGAGGTCCGGGGGGCTGCCGAATACCTTTTCCGTTTCATCCGCGGCCCGGGCATAAGCCGCGCGGTCGGTAATATCGAGTTTGATAGCGTGTACTTGAGCTTTTTTCTCCTTAAAGTAGGCCATTGCCTCATCCAAGTGGTCCTGGCGGATATCAGCAATAACAACTTTCATGCCGGCCTCGGAAAATACTTTGGCCTGTCCAAAGCCGGCGCCTGAAGCGCCGCCGGTGATAAAGGCAATTTTTCCCGCAAAATCTTTCATCATTACCTCCTGTATATTGCTAAATAGCGTAATATAAATGGAAAAAAAATTCAAATTTAGACTATACAACGGAACGGAAGGGGGTTGTAAAAGTTGAATGTAGTTAGAAAAGTTTAAAAACTTACTAAATAATTGGCTGGCCCGCCTGGATTCGAACCAGGGCAAAAGGATCCAAAGTCCTTCGTGCTACCACTACACAACGGGCCAGCGGCAATCGTAATTATAACATTTGGGTACTTCACTGGCAATGGTATCGGACTAAACTACTAAAGAGGAACAATTGTATTTAGTATAATCCCCTCTTGTCCCCTTTTTGCTTTTAGAGTAAACTGAAATCACATGTAAAGGGAGGTGGCAAAATGAAAGCATTAGTGATATATGATTCCCAGTACGGCAATACGGAAAAAATAGCCAAAGCATTAGGCCAGGGGTTTACCGGAGATGTAAAGGTATTGAAAGTAGGGGATGTTAAACCTGAAGATATTGCCTGGAGCAAGTTCGTTTTGATCGGTTCACCCACCCAGGGCGGCCGCCCGACGATGGCGGTGAAAGCCTTTTTAGATAAACTCCCGGATGACGCGTTCACCGGAAAACGTTTGGCTGCCTTCGATACCCGGTCCAAGAGCTTTATTACCAAATTATTCGGTTATGCCGCGGATAAAATCGAGGCTTCACTTAAAGACAAGAGCGGCAATCCCACCGCCCAGCCCAAAGGGTTCTTTGTCCAGGGTACTAAAGGCCCGCTGGCAGAAGGTGAAGAAGAAAAGGCCGCGGCCTGGGCAAAAGCCATTGCCGCCGGCAGCCCCACCGGTCATCTGCCGGGAAGTATTCCGCTTGACCCGGAGACGGACCACCAGGCTGGTAAAATCCAATAAATAGAAATCCCCGGCACCGTTTAAGGTTTCCAGGGGCATCAAGCTGTTTTTGCCTATGATTAAAACAGGAAGACGACAGGGGAGGGGATTTTACCGTCCCCTTTCCGGATGCCATTTTAGCTTGACTTAACAAACTACCTGCTCTATCTTTATAATGAATATCGTTCGAGGAGGGTTTCCCATGGCTAACAAAGCACCCAAAGGCTGGTATGATATCACGGTTCCCATAAAACAGGGGATGATTACCATGCCGATCGACCCCGTGACGCCGAAACTTTACCGGTATTCCGACCGTAACCTTGGTTCACCGGTTACCATGACCATGATGGAAATCATGTCCCACACCGGTACCCATATAGATGCTCCCCTGCATTTTATCCCGGATGGTTCAACAATTACCGATATGGCACTGGATTCTACGGTAGGGCCGTGCCGCGTTATAGAAATTAAAGACCAGAAGATGATTAAAGTACCGGAGCTTAAGCCCTATAACATCAAGAAAGGCGAACGGCTGCTGTTTAAAACCCGCAACTCCCCGGAGAGTTATGCCGGCAAGAAATTCATGGAGGATTACGTTTACTTCTCCGATGAAGCCGCCGAGTACCTGGTGGAAAAAGGCGTCATCTTGGTGGGGTTGGATTTTATCACTATCGGCAATTACAGGGACGAGACCAGCGTAGTTAAGACCCACACCACTTTTCTCCAGGCGGGGGTTTACATCATGGAGAATTGCGCCCTGGGCGGTGTGCCCGCCGGCGAATACGAATTATTGTGTCTGCCGCTCCCGCTGTACCACGGGGATGCTTGCCCATGCCGTGCTATTTTGAGGCCTCTGAACAAATAATAGTTGACTTAAGTAATAATATAAGGGGGGGCGAAAGCCCCCTTTTTGTTATATGAAAATAGGTATTACCTGACTATGTTTCATTATAGTCATCGGCGTAAAATTTTCGTAGGTGGATGTAACGAAAATACTGGGTACTACCACCTACTAAATAATGTGTTTTACCTATTGCGCCCTTACCCATGCGGATTGATAAAATAGAAATATACGCATGCGTATCTAACGGCTTTGAATTTCGTTATAAATAGTGAAGGATGTATTTGTCACCATTTTATGAAATTAAAGAGAGGCATTTTGTATCCGGCCTGTATACAATCAAAATGGATGCCGCGCACTATAGACTGTCAAATACTTGAGATAATAAGGAACTATAAATGATAATGATAGAAACCAAAACGATAAAAGTAGGCGGATTGGAAGTCCATTATTATACCGCAGGGCACGGCGATCCGCTGGTGGTGATACACGGCGGCGGCGGCGATGCGCGTACATGGGACCGCAATATTATAGAGCTGGCGGAACATTATACTGTTTATGCCCCGGATTTGCCCGGCTACGGCGGCAGCGAGCCGCTGGAAGGCAATTATTACATCCCGGAACTCGTGACGTTTGTCAGGAGATTTGCGGAGAGCCTGGGACTGGAGAGATTCTACCTCATGGGACATTCGCTGGGGGGCGGCATCGCGCTTAATTTTGCCCTGAATTTCCCGGAAAAAATCCGCAAGCTCGTGCTTATCAGCAGTTTGTGCCTGGGGAGCGAAATTGCTTTCTGGGTCAGGTTATTTTCTCTCCCCGCCATTATCAAATCCATGGGGAGCGTCTTCATGGGCGTGATGAAGAGCATCAGGTGGGTGGCGGAACAAATGAATCCGGCGCGGGTCATCAATGTGCTTTCACCGGCAGCGATGACGGTCGGCGGCGGCATCAGCACTTTCCGTGCCCAGACACTGGACCTGGAAAAAAGGCTCCCCGAAGTAAAAATGCCGACGCTCGTAGTTTGGGGCTCCAGGGATCCCATCGTGCCGGTCATGCAGGCGTACCGGGCGGCGACAGAAATTCCGGACTGCCGCGTTAAGGTCTTCAAGAACCGCGGGCATAATGTCCACCGCGATGAGTTGAAAGAGTTTTCCAGTATTCTTAGAAGATTCCTGAACTAATCAGACTAATATGGCAATCAAGCCCGCTCACCCTGAATGTGCCAGGAGGGGTATCCAGAGCGGGCTTTTTTATGCTTTCTATTTATGTTTTGTGGTGGTCTTCGTCTTTATAGTTGGCAACGTAATCGCCAAATTCTTTGACGATATCTTTGTGTCTTTGCAGAGCTTCCCCGATTTTGTATTTTTTAGAAAAGCGTAACGGCACGCAGCAGCACGAGCAGCAGGAACATATTGAATAAAAGTCCCCGCGGCATTTGATGATGGTTAAAACCAATCCCCGGCGGCGGCTATCCTGGAGGATTTCATGGGCTTTAACGGGAGTAATTTCCTGTGAGCCTTCCGGCATTGTTTCCAGGAGGACATGCCTTGTCGGGGCTAACAGTATTTCATTGTCACGCGGATGGTCGCACTTGTGATATAACGTGCGGCACGTGCACTTTGATGAGGCGATAGCCCCCGCCAGGGGCAGCAGCGAGGCTGCTTCTTCCGGGGTCAGCAGGTAAGCGCGGTGTTCGCTGCGGGCATAGGTATTAGCGATCTTTCTCACCAGACCCCCGATTAACGGTATCTTCGTACAACGGGCCCCGAACATATAGAACCGCAGGACAAAATTGCGGTTGGCGTTATAAAACTTAAGTGTGTGGTGCATAGCTCTTTACAAGAGAATAACCAAGTTACAAGATGCAAATACCAAACGTTTGATCATTGTTATTTGAAGCTTGATATTTGTTTGGTTATTGCGCCACTCCTTTACCCCCGGCGTCCCGGATGAACGCAGTGAATCGGGATATCTTGGTTATTGTATCTTTTCTCTTCCTTACAACCTCGGTTTGCAGATTACTTCCTTAACCTTGATGTTGAAAAAGCGGTGCACGTAATTGGGTTGCAGCACGACGGCCGTATCCGCTCCTCTGCCCGTCCCTCCGATGGAGATTATCTCCTGGTCTACGCGCACCTGCCCGGCATCTGCCGCCATCGCGGCAATTTCACAGGCTACTTTCATGCCCTGCCCGAACATCCTTAACGTGTTGGCCGCGACATCGCCGATGGCGTGGGATGGCGGAGGAGGCATGACCCCCGGGGGAGTCAGGGCGCGCTGGATGCCGCCGAGGGCATGGGTGGTGGTGACGATGATGCCTTTCCCGGCCTCGATGGCTTTACGGTTTTCCGGCGTCAGCTCCTGCGTGTTAGGCTCGCGGAAGCCGTCCGTATGCGTTACCACGATTACTTTAAAACCTTTGAAAACCTTCACGGCCTTTGCGCCGGTCTTGCCTTCCGTGGTAGCCACCACGACTGTTTTTATTTCCAGTTCATCCGCGCGCGCTTTGGCTAACGCGAGTGTTTTGTTGGTATTTTCATCACCGCCGGGTTTTTCAAAATAAACTGTTTTTGATTCCACAAAACTCCTTATATTTCAGAAATGGGTTTCTTCTTTGATTTTATCATTTGCCAGAGGCTAATCCCGGCTATTGCCAGAGCCAACACGCACACTAAGACAGTCACCCTTTGCGCTGATGTTTCAATAGAACCCGGATAAGTAGTTATCCGTTTCAAGGTTTCACCATCAAGCGGAACCCCGGAAACAAATTCGTTGGGGAAACCGTAAAGGCTAATAAAGACGGCCAGCGCGGCGGCAACAATACCGAGCGTTATCTGCGCGGCCGGTTTCCGGAAAAAACTGATAACCAGCAGCGCTATGCCGAGTAATAGCAAAGGAAAAGAGGCGTACCGGGCTAAATTGGCAAGGTCTCCGTGCAAGGGAGAAAGAAACGCATAGCCGGTTATCTCGCCGTTCTCTATAATCGGAGATTCTAACTGGAAATCAGCCTGGGATAATAACCACCACGCCACAAAACCGGAAGCTATAACCATTACTATGCTAAGAATAATCAGTGCGCGTTTCATTAGCTGTTCCTATCCGGTGCCGCGACATAATTCCGCAGGGTCCCGATGCCCTCGATCTTTACCTCCACCGTATCCCCCGGTTTCATGGGGCCGATACCGCTGGTAGTGCCGGTGGCAATAACATCGCCGGGGAGAAGGGTCATGACGCGGGAGATAAAGCTTACCGTTTCATATACCCCGAATATCATCTGGCTGGTGCGCGTAATTTGCTTGACCTCGCCGTTAAGGTAAGTTCCCAATGATAGGTCGGCGGGGTCAATCTCCGTTTCAATACACGGCCCGATGGGGCAAAAAGTATCGAAACCCTTGGCGCGCGTCCACTGCTTGTCTATGGATTGCAGGTCGCGGGCAGTAACGTCATTCAAACAGGTATAACCCAGGATATGGTCCTTGGCTTCTTCTCTGGAGACGTGGCGTGTGAGGGACTTGATAACAATGCCCAGTTCGCCTTCATAATCCACGCGCTGTGACATGGCCGGATAAACGATTTTATCTTCCGGCCCGATGACAGACGTAGGCGGCTTTAAAAATATCAGCGGTTCGGCGGGGAGTTCGCTTTGCATTTCATCTCCGTGGCTCTTGTAATTCACTCCCAGCGCCACGATCTTGGATGGAACACAAGGCGCCAGTAGTCGCACTTCACTGATGCGGTAAGAAATATGCTGGCCTTTAAAATCTTCAAAAGGGCTCCCGGAAATTCCCTGGATGCCGTCTTCCAGCATGATACCGTAATTTTCTTTGTGGTTGCGTATAAATCTGACTATTTTCATACTCTTGCGCTATTGCATGGCATTGATGTCCAGGTCTTTTATATTCAATTTAGAGACCGTCTTAAGCCAGCCCTTGGGGCCGACGGGGCAGTAAGCCTGGCAAAAACCGCAGTGATATGCCGGGGAAGTGCCGATAACTTCAAACTTTTGCCGGGGATCCATCTGCTTGCGGGCTTCATTCAGGTCTTCCATGGTTATTTCATGATCCGGCATAGGGTAGTTATTGAGCGCCATATTCTTATTCGTCAAACCTTCAGTGCAGATCTGGCAGGCGGCCCAGTTAAGATTGGTATAGGTATATTCCACATCACCGATCTTGCAGCTCTTGGAGGCTGTTGCGCTGATGGCGTGAGAAGGGCAGACCTTGATACAGATGCCGCATTTCTTGGGGTCGCAGATTTTGGGGGTAGGGATAAGGGGGTCGGGCTCAAGTTCCGCCCGGGTGACTACACTGACAATCCTTACACGGGGCCCGTAATCCGGAACCATTAAAAGGCCGTGCCAGCCGAAGTACCCGATACCGGCGGCGGCCGCCGCATGGCGGTTGGACATCTGGATGCTGGCGCTGCCCGGGCCGGAAGGCATGGGATTAGACATGTAGCCGTGCTTTTCCAGGAAACGCG
>Ga0105104_10001250_pt1 | contig 19123 bp, 14 predicted proteins | sample PPLLaktember2015_3_FD_87034 | JGI IMG/M metagenome (GOLD analysis project Ga0105104, IMG submission 87034) | Freshwater sediment microbial communities from Prairie Pothole Lake near Jamestown, North Dakota, USA - PPLs Lake P7 Core (6) Depth... | ecosystem: Environmental > Aquatic > Freshwater >... | reverse complement strand
GGTCCTTAAGGTCCTTAAGGTCCTTTTCACACCGTTACCCTGAACTCCCGATCGGTTTCTTCCGACGCGTCGACGATCAACTGGCCGTCGTCCGGCGACACCTCCACCCTGAAGAAAGGCAGAGGCCGGGGGGCCGGGCCCGCGTAAGGGGTGCCGTCGCCGCGGTACTTTGATCCGTGGCAAGGGCAGAGGAATTCCTGCTGTTCCCGTGATGGCGCCCCACCCCCGGTGCCCGTCTGCGCCCGGTCGAATCGTCGGAACTTGACAGTGCAACCGAGATGCGTGCACACCGCGGACATCGCCTGGAAGGTATTCTTCTCCCGAACAATAAAGACCCTGCGGTCATCCAGAAAAGACACGCCCTCGGGAAATTGGTCAGGTGTTCCCACCTTGAACCGGGGCGGCTCTTCGTAGAGCACGTTGGGGACCAGGGAGCGCAGAAAAGCGTAAGTCTGCCCGGCCAAGGCGACGAGGACAGCCCCCCCTCCCACTCGAGTCAGGAAAGAACGGCGGCTGGTGTTCGCTTCCGTTGCCGGGTGACTTGAACCCGGCTGATCCCGCAGAGTTCCAGATTCGCTCGGCGGTGCTTGCGGCACCTCATTGCTCGACATAGTAGAAAACCTCCATGGTCATGGCGTCGGTCGGGCAGCGCTTGGCGCACAGGCCACATCGAATGCACTTCTCGTCGTCCTTGATCATTGCCGACAAGGCAGCCCCGTCCTCCCGGGCGCGGGAGAGCCCGGCCGCCTTGATAATCGTATCGGCATCGAGGTCAAGCGCCTCGACCGGGACAAGCTTCAGGCAGTATTCAGGACATATATCCACGCAACGATTGCAGAGCACGCACTTCTCGGGGTCGTAGATCGTCTGGATGTGGCAATAAAGACAACGCTCTGCCTGCCGTCGGGCCTCGGCTTCCGCGTAGCCGCTCTCTACTTCCGAGATTCCGGTGCGGCGATCGAGCGATACCGAGGGTGGCGCTTGCCTCGGCATCTTCTCGTAGTCCGGCGCCATCCGATACGCCCGGGTCGGAATCTTTTCTACATTCAGCTGAACGGCAGGCCCGGGAGGCTTTTCCCGCAGATAATCGTCGATGGAGAGAGCGGCCTGCTTGCCATTGGCTACCGCGTCAATCAGGTTCCGAGGACCGAAGGCAACATCGCCGCCGGCGAAGACCCCTGGGGCGGTTGTGGCAAGCGTTTTCGGGTCGATCAGAATCGTTCCGCGGGGAGTCAACTGCACACCGTCCGCTGGCTTCAGGAAGGAGAGATCAGCCTGCTGACCGACGGCAAGGATGACGGAATCGGCTTCCAGGCGCTCCTGGATCTCCGAGTCGTAAACAGGATTAAAACGGCCGTCCGGATCGTAAGTTCGCGTCACCCCGATCAATTCGATCCCGCACACACGGCCATCTCGGCCCAGGATCCGGTGTGGGCCACGTTGGGGATGAAACTGGACGCCCTCATGCCTGGCCTCTGCAAACTCCTCGCGCCCCTGCTCACTCCGCAGCGCCGGCATCTCGTCAAAAGATTCGAGGCTGCAGATACGGACTTCGGCGACGCCCGAACGAAGCGCCGCCCGGGCGGCGTCGAGGGCAGCCGGCATACTTCCGGCCTGGTGGTCCAGATCCGGCTCCAGGGCCGTACGCAGGGCCATCCGGGCAGCATCAAAGGCGACAAAACCTCCGCCGATGACCACCACTCGCTTTCCGAGATCCGTCCTGTACCCGTGGTTGATGTTCAGCAGGAAATCGACCGCCTTGATCACTCCGTCCAAATCCGCGCCCTCAATCTTCAAGTCCCGCCCCTGCTGCGTCCCAATGGCGATGAAGATGGACTCGTACCCGGCGTTCCTTAGCTCCGTGAGTCCGAAGTCGACCGACAAGGGAAGGTTGAGCCTGACGTCGACATCAAGCCCAACGATCTTTTCGATCTCTTTATCGATCACGGATCGCGGCAGCCTGAATTCCGGGATCCCGTGGGCCAGCATGCCTCCCAGGGATTCGCTGCTTTCAAAGACCGTCACGCGGTATCCCATCAGCGCCAGGTCATGCGCGCATGAGACGCCAGCGGGACCCGCTCCTATGACCGCAACCTTCTTAGGGGTCTGGCCTCGCGCTCGGGTTTGAACCAGTCCCGGCAAATGCCAGGAGATGCGGTTGCCAGCATCAGGAGTTCCGCCATACAACGGGTCCTGAGTGTCGGGCACACGTGACTCCACGCCATACTTCTCGCACACGAAGCGTTTGAGTGCCCGGATGCTGATCGGAGCGTCGATCTTCCCGCGCCGGCAACTGTCTTCGCACGGCGCAGCACAAACTCGGCCGCAAATTGAGGCGAGTGGATTGGGAGAGCGAGCAACAAGGTAGGCCTGTTCGAACTGCCCCTGTGCGATAAGCTGGACGTACTTCCCCGCGTCCGTCCGCACAGGACAGGCAGCCTGACACGGGATCATGCGTTTCCAGAACTCCATGTCAGGGACAACAGTCTTATACTTCAACTCCGCCACTAGGATTTCCTCCCTTGTCAAACCCGCTTGGCTGAATCGAATTTGCTGATTAGGTAAAGACTTGCTCTTGATAATATCAGCAATCTGAAGTGACTTCTAAAATGGGGTGCCAATTGCTCGAATTCGTGGTAAAGATCTAACGGCGGTCACGTGGGGTCACCGCCAGTGGAGGAGGCCAGTTGAAAACGAACACAGTCTTTATCACGATTCTTCTCGTCGCCCTGTCCTTGCTGGTGGGAAACGGCTGCACAGGCAACCAGGAAACCTCGGCCGTCACGACTCAGCCCGGAGTGCGGACGGTCGGAAAACAGGCGGCGGGTCAAGCAGGCGGCGGCGCGCCGACAGTCACGACCGCTCCCGGCAACATCAAGATCTCAGGATCACAGAGCGGCAGCGTTAAAGTTCCTGCTGAGCAGGGCGGATATCTGATCAAGTACCGGCATAAGGGCTTCGGGCTGAAACTGGAACTGAATTCCCCCATGGGACCCATGAACATGGTGCCGGGAGGACAGTATGCCGGCAGCGACGGCTGGGCTGTATTCGAGGATCTGACCAGCTTCCGAGAAGCTGGAGAACAGCAGTACCAGATAACGGCTACCGAGCCGTTTGAAATTCAGTTCGTGAAGCTCCCGGGCGATGACGCACCTGATGCTCCTCCGAAGACCTACAGCGGGAACGGTCTCAAGGTCGTCGGGCCCTTTTCCCTGAAAGCAGGTTCTGCCTCTTTCAAAGTCAATTGTCCCGACCTGAAGCAGGCGGGCTTCGTCGCCGAGTTGTACGACGCGACCACGGGGCAAAACAAGGGCATGATCGCGCTGGGGACAAGTGCGAGCGTGGCAGAAACCAAGAAGCTGCAGGTGCCTTCCGCCGGTGACTACCTGGTGAAGGTTAACGCCAACGGCCGGGCCGAGTGGACAATCGAGGTATCACAGTAGCAGACGGTGGGGGAGAGTCGCCTTACGGAGCCGCGCACGGAGCAAAGGGCCGCGGAGCGTTTTGTGCGGAGTAGCCTGGAGCGGAGTAAGCGGGACCACCCAACGAACCCTGAAGGCGTTGGGTGGTCCCGCTTACTCCGCTCCAGGCTGCTCCGCGCAAAACGCTCCGCGGCCCTTTGCTCCGTGCGCGGCTCAGTAGCATTTTCTAACGCCCGCGCGAGGGCTCTGTAAGGCGCAGTTCCCTCACTTGCCCGCAGCCCACTCCTGGATCACGTCGTAGCGCTTGCGCAGCCAATCGAGCGGGATCTGTTGCGCGGTAAAAGTAAACTGCGTCTCCACATGTTTACACCAGCGCACCGTGTCGTTTATCGCGTGGGCGACATCACTTGACATGACTCCCTGGTGCTCGAGCGCTGCTAGTCGAAGCGCCACTTCCCGGTCCTCGGAGCCTGGGTCAAGCTGATCAAGAACTCTTCGGATGAAACGGACCATGCCGACCAGCTCATGGCAAGATTCGAACAACTCGAGTTCGTCTCGCAATTGCGGGGAGAGGTCGCGCGGCACGCGTCCTCCGCTGTGCAGATAGACGCGATCAGTGGGAGTCTCGAGGAATTTACAGGGCTGCAGGAGCCGAAGATCGGCCGGACTGCTTTGGAGCAGGCGACCAGCGAGGACACCCAGCGGGATGAGCAGTTCCACGCCAGTCGTTTGCTCACCAAACAGGTGGAAGACGCCGTCCTTCACTTCCCGGGCAATCAGGTCCCAATCAAGCAGGTAACGGTAACTATGAAGGGCAGTAAAGTCCAATATCGTCTTGGCACCGCTGGCCCGAATGACATCAATAACCGCCCTGCTGAGCAGCTCCTTGTGCGTCAACGTCTCGCGTATGGTTGGATGGTCGTTGAAATGACAGACGTAATCCTGGATTGGCTCCGCCGGCTTCAGTACTCCGTACAGGCCGGAGAGTATGAGGACCGACGCCGAACCATCGGTAAGGAGCGTCGGGCCCTGAACACCGAGTTCCGAGAAGAAAGCGCCCTGGTACCTCTCGGCCGCCATCAGGTACTTGCCATCATCCGCTTCTCCCCCAAGGTCGGGGCCCTTCACGAGCGCCTGGTTTCTGGGCAGATCGGACATGGCCTCGCCGGAACTGGTCTTCCCTCCTTTTGAGATCCAGTCAAAAACCTGCCCCCTGGCTCTGCGCAGTTCCTCACCGACGCCCGTCTCCAGCGTGTCCAGGATCGAAGACTCTCCGTCGTAACTGCGAACACCGCCGCTCTTTTTGTTGTTACAGCAGACGATGATCATCAAAACTTCGCGAGTCTGGCCTTTCATAGCGCTGAGAATAACACCGGTGCCTGAAAAAAGCGCGAACTGGAACACAAATCTTTTTTTGTGGAACCTGAGTCTTTACTGCGCCGCACGGTGCAGGAGCGTCAGGGCCTTCCGACCCTTCCTTCACCGCCCTTGCTGTGTGGCTCTGATAAGCAGCCCGAACATTTTCCTTGAATTGTTAACGATAACAATCAAGAATGACTTGGGCGATCCATGCTAGACAACAGGCAACGAGAGCAAAGAGGGACCAGAAAGTCAGGCGCGACCATCGTCGACATTGCGCAACAACTTGGCGTCTCCGCTATGACGGTCTCGCGTGCCCTTCGCGGCAGCCCGGAGGTCAGTGATCTGACCCGGAAAAGAGTGCTGGAATGTGCCAACGAGCTGGGATACCGCCCCAACCGGTGGGCGCGGAGCCTGGTGACACGGAAGACCTCCATCATCGGAGTAGTGGTCCCGGACATCTCTCATTCGTTCTTCGCGGAGGTGACCCGAGGCTTGGAAGAGGTGGTGAGCCGGGCTGGCTACAACGTCCTGTTATGCGACTCCTGGCTGGATGCTGAAAGAGAGAAGGCTGAGATCGAAATGCTGGTCAGCAGCACCGTCGACGGTCTCGTCATCGCCTCAGAGCAGCCCGAGAAGTCCCCGCAGCTCTTCCGAAAGTTGAGGGAAAATGGGGTTCCTTTCGTTCTCATAGATCGCTTCTTTCCGAAAGCTGGTTTCCCGGCGGTCCTGGTTGACGACTTCCAGGTAGGGCGCCTCGCCACGGAACACCTGATCCAACTCGGGCATACCCGGATTGCTCACATTCAGGGCCCTCCGATAAGTCCGGCGTCTTTGCGGTATCGCGCCTATTTGGAGACGCTCGAGGCAAATCGAATCCCCTTTCTGAAGCAATGGGCGCGTGCGGGTCGATTCGACATCCAAAGCGGACGAGAGGCCATGGCGGCTTTGCTACGCGCCACGCCTCGTCCCACGGCCGTTTTTGCCGGTAACGACCCCATGGCAATTGGCGCCCTTTACGCTTGCCGGGAGGCGGGGCTCGCCGTGCCCAGGGATATCTCCGTCGTCGGCGCCGGCAACATCGAGGGCGCTCATCACCCTAACCCCTTTCTCACCACCGTAGACTGGCCGCGGGAGGAACTGGGTCGGACGGCGGGCACTCTCCTTTTGTCGATTATCCGTCAAGGTAGCGAGCAGAAAATCGAGACCGTTAAGACTTTCCCGCCGCAGCTGCTGATCCGCCAGTCGACTGGTGCCGCTGCGTAGCTCCGTAGCTCCGTAGGGTGGGTTTCGAATCCGCCCGCCGTTTTTGCGGGCGGATTGAAACCCACCATTTTCACGATCGTGCCTCTTCACCGTCCCCTCGTGCACTATCGTGCAGGTGGTGGGTTTCAATCCGCCCGCAAAAACGGCGGCCGGATTCGAAACCCACCCTACGGAGCTACGCGCCTGCGCCGTCGGGCAATATTGAACCGCCGGGCTTGAGGACTCGTATTAACGTGCTGAGGAGCTCACTTATGCTTAAGTTTCTGCTGTGGCTGATCCTGCTGGTGATCTGCTGGCCGCTCGCGCTGCTCGCACTCCTTCTGTATCCGCTCGTCTGGCTGCTGCTGATACCGTTCCGGCTCCTGGGTATCGTCGTCACCGGCGTCCTTGACCTCGTCTGGGTGCTCATCACGCTACCGGCCCGTCTGTTCAGGAAAGCCGTGGCTTAGGCTGTCACCGTGCTCGCGGACGGACTGAAGACCGAACCCGGCGGCTGCCTTGCCTTAGATGCGCGGCGGTCCGCAACTGGCTCACGCTTCCTGAATAGTCGACGACGTAAAGCTCTCCTTGCTCGTCTTCTCCGAAGGAACTGATGTTAAAGCCGGATTGAAGCAACTCCTCGCGCTGCCACTGCCCACCCTCTCCTTCGGTCAGGCGCCAAATGGTGCCCGATCCAAAGTCGCCGAAGATGTAACTGCCCGAGAGGGGGTGGCGAGCCGATCGCCCGCGATACACGAAGCCGCCGGTCACGGAACTGCCTTCGTTCCGGCCGTAATCAGCGATGGGCTCGATCAGTCCCGTGCGCGCGCAGGAAGAAATCGAGGGCGGATAGCAGGCAGTCCCTTCCGTGACGTTCCAGCCGTAGTTCCCTCCGCTGATGATAATGTCCACTTCTTCCCGGACGCTCTGGCCGACGTCTCCGGCAAACAGACGGCCGGTCGTGCGATCAAACGAAAAGCGCCAGGGATTGCGAAGACCGTGGGCCCAGATCTCGGGCCTGGCTCCAGGTGTAGCCGTAAACGGGTTATCGGGCGGGATTCCGTACGGTGACCCGGAATCAACGTTCAACCGCAGTATCTTTCCGAGCAGGCTGCCGAGGTTTTGAGCGTTCCCCAGCGGATCGCCCCCCGCCCCCCCGTCGCCGGTCGCGACATAGAGGAAACCATCATGACCGAAAGCCAGGTGCCCACCGTTGTGATTATCGAAGGGCTGATCAATCTCGAGCAGTATCCGCTCGCCCGTCTCTGCCAGATTGGGATCGGTCGTCGAAGCCGCGTACTCGGCGACAATCGTCTTCAACTGACCTCCGGCCCGGGTGGTGTAATTAACAAAGAAGCGCCGGGTCTCGGGAAACCGGGGGTGAAAGGCGAGCCCCAGAAGCCCCTTCTCTCCCCCGAACTCGATCTTGCCGCTAAGGTCGAGATACGGTTGGGGGAGCAGCTGGCCGTCACGCACGCTTCGGATACGTCCTCGCTGTTCGACAATGAATATCCGGCCCGACCCGTCCCCCGCATGGGTCAGGAGGACCGGAGCTTCGAGACCAGACGTGATCGGCTCCAACGAGACTTGGGGCTGGGCAAGGACCAAGCGAGAGAATAACTCGAACAGAACACCGGCAACCACGAAGGAACGCCTCATGAATCAAAAGACGAGGGGTCGCCGCCGGGCGTTTCGGGGACGAACGACTGACAGACTGACAGACTGACAGACTGACAAACTGACAAACTGACAGAGTGGCAGGCCGATGGCAGCCAGTCCAGCGGCGGTTGAGTGACTCGCCGTTGAACTGGCTGCCATCCGCGAGGCATTTTGCCAGTCTGCCAGCTTGTCAGTTTGTCAGTTTGTCAGTTTGTCAGTTTGTCAGTTTCTTTACGGCTTCTCCACCTTCTTCAACGTCAGCGGGAAGGTGTTGCCCATCTGGGACCAGTCGCCGGCCGCCTCGGTTTTCTGCTGGTTGAGGGTGCCTTGGAAGGAGGCGTTAATCGCTGGCATCTCAAACGAGAACTTCGTGTCGGTCATGGTGACCGAGGGTATGGGCATATCGCTTGCGCCCTGATCCGGGCTATCCAGTTTCGCGGTCAGACCTCCATCGTCCTTCTTAAACACGCGCACGACGAGCTTGATGGAAGTGGGGCCGGCATTAAGATTTCCTTCCCAGACGCTCTCGGGCTTCTTGGCCGCTTCCGCGATCGCCTTCTTGGCAGCGTCTGCCGCTTCTGCCTCAGAAAAACGGCGAAGCTTGAATGGAAGGGTTGCGCCGCCTTGGGTCATGGATCCTTCTAACGAATTACCGTCGGCTGACAGCTTGCCTTTGAACGTCGGAGTGCCGGGGACGTTCGGCATCTGGAAGGACAGCTCTTCCCCCTGCAATTTGACATTTTCGAGGGCTAATGACTTCAGTCCCTGGGCCGGAATGCTGATTGTCCCGCCCAACGCACCCGCTTCCTGCTTCAGCTCCACGATAATGCCGAGTTCCGTGCCCGGCGTGTTTATGGCTCCTTCCCAGTGTCCGGCCGGGTCCATCTGGGCAAGGGTCGATAACGAACCGGTTGCCAGGGAAAGAAGAAATACGACGACTCTCGCGTGCATAGGTCCTCCAATCCACCACCGCCCTGGTGGCTTGCCAGGGCTCTCAATATTGTCCTACTTCACGGCCCCGAAATCGATTACGATTACGAGGTTCAGCCAAGGAGGCGATATGCACAGGCGAGTGGCACTCATCCTGCTCTTCGCCGGCTTGGGGGCATCTTCCCGGGCCGCGGAGCTCAGTATCCCCTATGAGAAGTTCCAATTGAGCAACGGGCTCACGGTTATCTTCCATGAAGACAAGTCCGACCCGATCGTCGCTGTCGCGATCCAGTATCACGTGGGTTCCAACCGTGAGACGAAGGGCCGCACCGGCTTTGCTCATCTGTTCGAGCACATCATGTTCCAGGAGTCCCAGCACGTCGGCCAGGACCAGTTTTTCAAAAAGATCCAAAGTGCCGGCGGTACGCTCAACGGCGGAACCAGCCAGGACGGAACCATTTACTTTGAGGTGGTCCCGCGTAACAGTCTCGAGATGGCGCTTTGGCTTGAATCCGACCGAATGGGTTTCCTGTTGAGCAAAGTCACGCAAGAGGCCTTCGCCAATCAGCAGGGCGTAGTCCAAAACGAAAAACGCCAGAACTACGACAATCGCCCCTACGGACAATCCCGATACGTGATGAGCAAGCTCCTTTTCCCGGAGAACCATCCGTACAACTGGCTGACGATTGGTTCGCTGGACGATCTGGCTAACGCCACGTTGGCCGACGTCCACGAGTTCTACAAGAAATGGTACGGACCCAACAATGCGACCTTGGTTGTCGCGGGTGACTTCGACAAGGCCGAGACCAGGAAGTGGGTCGAGAAGTACTTTGGAGAAATTACGAAGTACAACGAAATAAAAGACATGTCACCCATGCCGGTCACGCTGACGGCAAGCCGCAGGGCTTACTATGGCGATGAGCTCGCCCGGTCACCCGAATTGACTATCGTCTACCCGACGGTCGAGGAATACTCGCAAGACAGCTACGCTCTCGATATGCTGGCCGAGCTACTGGGGCGCGGCAAGAAATCACCGATGTACAAAGTGATTGTTGAAGAAAAGAAACTCGCTCCTGGAGCGATGGTAGGGCAGCAAAGTCAGGAATTGGCCGGATACCTCATGTTCATGGTGCGGGCGTTCCCCGACAAACCATTGCAGGATGTCGAACTGGCGGTCCAGGAAGCCCTGGCTCGTTTCGAGAGCGACAAATTTACGGAAAAAGACCTTGAACGCATCAAGGCTCGCCTGGAAACGGCCTTTTACAACTCTATTTCCAGCGTGCTCATTAAAGCCTTTCAGCTGGCCCGATTCGAGGAGTACGCCGGCAGCGCGGGCTATATCACGACGTATCTCGGGAATCTGAAGGCCGTTCAGTCGAAGGACATCTGGCGCGTTTACGAGAAGTACGTGAAGGGCAAGCCGTCGGTCCTGACCTGCTTTGTGCCGAAAGGTAAGGTCGAGCTGGCCGCGAAGGATTGTGAGTCCTTCGTCATCCCGGCAGAATCAATCGAACAGCAGCAGAAGTACCAGGCCCAGGCCGCGCAAAGCACCATGAAGGTTGAGCGAATCCCGACAACCTTCGATCGTTCCGTCGAGCCTCCGGCTGGACCGGACCCGCTCCTGCGGGTCCCCGGCATATGGGAAACGAAGACGGGGAACGGCATCCGGGTCCTTGGAATTCAGCACCGGGAGCTGCCCCTGGTTTCTTTCGCGGTAATTATCAAGGGCGGTCAATTGTTCGACCTTCTGGACAAAACCGGAGTGGCCGGCCTGACCGCCCGGCTGATGATGCAAGGAACGGCTCGGAAGACCCCCGTCGAGTTGGAGGAAGCGATTGACGAGTTGGGCGCCACCATAAATGTGTACAGTGGTGTCGACAAGACGACCTTGACCGCCAACTGCCTGGCCAGCAAGTTCGAGCCGGTCATGGCGCTCGTAGAAGAGATCCTGCTCGAACCGCGGTGGGATATCAAGGAGTTCGATCGGCTGAAACAGCAAACGCTGGAGAACATCCGTCGTGAGCAGGCGACGCCGGCGGCTGTCGCCTCAAGAGTCTTCCGCAAACTGGCTTACGGCGCCGATCACCTTCTGGCAGAAGGCAGCACCGGGTCTCTCGAGACGGTAACGGCGATTACGCTGGACGATTTGAAGCAATACTACCAGCAATTCCTTGCTCCTTCCCTTGCCCACATCGCTATTGCTGGTGACATCGACCGGAAGCGGGCAACGGGCGCGTTTGAGCGGCTGACGGCGAAGTGGCCTGCCCGATCGGCGCAACTTCCGTCCGTTGCTGCTCCTTCCGCCCCTGCGCAAGCCGCGCTTTACTTCGTCGATATTCCCGGCGCCCGGCAGTCGGAAATACGGATTGGAAACGTCTCCCTGGCTGAATCCGACCCGGATTTCTACCCGGCGACGGTGGTAAACGACAAGCTGGGAGGCAGCTTCAACGGCATCCTCAATCTCATCCTGCGCGAGGAGAAGGGATACACGTACGGGGCTCGGTCGTACTTTGGCGCCGGGCTCTATCCGGGGCTTTTCCTTGCCATGGCGCCGGTCCAGTCGAATGCGACGCTGGAATCCCTCCAGATTTTCCGCGACGAGATGACCAAGTACCGGCAGGGAATCAAGGCCGAGGACCTGGCATTCACCAAATCGAGTTTGACCAAATCGAATACTCGTAACTTCGAAACGCTCAGTTCGCTTCTCAACATGCTGAACGAGATCGGGGTGTATAAACGGCCGCTCGACTACGTGAAGCAACGCGAGCAGTTTGTCCAGGGTCTGACGCTCGAGGCTCATCAGAAGCTGGCCTCGAAGTACATCGACCCGAACCGGATGATTTACGTGGTGGTTGGGGACGGCAAAACCCAGTTGCCGGTATTGGAGAAATTCGGCCTGGGTAAGCCGGTCATGGTCGATCGCGACGGAAAGCCCGTGCCGGCGACCGCGCCGACGTCGGAGTAAGCGCCGGACGAACACGGACGAACACGGACGACGACAGACTGAGAGACTCGGTATTCGGCCTGAAAGGCCGGCACATATTAGCCCAGGGCGGAGCGCGCCTGGGAGCGCAGGCGTCCCGCCTGCACTGGGGTCGCAGGCGTCCCGCCTGCACTCCCAGGCGCGTACGGCTCTACTGGATTTTCTCCTTATAGTGCACTTCGGGCAGTTCCCTTAGCCGCGCGGCGGCTTGTTCGGGCGTGAGGTCCCGCTGCGGTTCGCTCAGCATCTCGTATCCCACCATGAACTTCTTGACGGTAGCCGACCGCAACAACGGCGGATAGAAGTGCGCGTGCAACTGCCAGTGCTGGTGATCCCCCTCATCGAACGGTGCCCCATGCCAGCCCATGGAATAAGGGAACGACGTCCGGAACAGATTGTCGTAGCGAGTCAGCAGCCGTTTCAAAACCCCTGCCAGGCCGCGCTGTTCCTCGTCGGAGAGATCGGGCAAGCGAAGGACGTGGCGTTTCGGCAAGACCAGGGTCTCGAAGGGCCATAGCGCCCAGAAAGGAACTACAATCAGCCAAAGGTCGTTCTCTGCAATCACGCGATCCTTCCCTGCCTCGAGGCCCGCGTAATCCATCAGCATGACCCGGCCTTGCTTTTCGATGTAGCGCAGTTGTTCCCGGTCCTCCTTGGTAGCCTCGTTCGGGAGCGATGAGACCGCCCAGATCTGGCCATGCGGGTGCGGATTGGAGCATCCCATGATCTCGCCTTTGTTCTCGAAAACCTGCACCCACCGGTGGGATTGACCGAGTTCCGCCGTCTGCCGGGTCCACAGATTCACGACCTTCTCGATGTCCGGAACATTCATCTCGGCCAGAGTTAGATCGTGGCGGTGAGAGAAGCACATCACCCGGCAGGTGCCTCGTTCGCTCCTGGCGACGGTCAACGCGTGTGGGGCGTAGGTACCCTGTGGGGCATCGGGCAAGAGACCGGCAAAATCATTTGTGAAAACGAACGTGCTCTCGTAGCGCGGGTTCTGCGCTCCCCCGGCCCTGACGTTCCCGGGACACAGGTAGCAGCGCGGGTCGTAGGCCGGTCTGTTCTCAGGTGTCGGCGCCTCGACTTTCCCTTGCCATGGTCGCTTCATCCGGTGCGGTGAAACGACATTCCACTCGCCGGTCAGCGGATTGAGTCTGCGATGAGGATGTTCAGCTGGATCGAATTGCATGCGCTAGATTATCTCCTCCTGAACCGGACGGTGAAATCGTATTGATCAAGCACCCGGTAAAGCCTCCTCAGAGTCAGAGAGCCATACGGCTGGCCTTCCTTGACCGGTTGCTGATCCACAGCCTGCCGCACGAGTGGTGAATTAGTCGTGAGCTCTCGTGCACCCAGGTCAACTTCCACCCAGTGATCCGCTTGACGACCCGGATTTTCGCGGCCAATTCTCATCGTATAGCCGAGCAACTTGAGTATTGCGACCTCGGGGTCGGCCGCTGTGATGACGTCATCCAGGTACTGAACCAGTTCCGCCGCCAACCAACCGTTTTTTGCGAAGAAAAGAGAATAGTAGGAATCCCGGTATTTGATTGTCAATGAACCAGTTTCAGATTCCACGAAACCATTCTACACTCCCGCTCATCCCTTTCTACGAGCTTCCGCGCACTGTGATACGATGATTGGTTAAACCAACCCTTTTTCCTTAATAACAAAGAGGTTCTCAAACAGATGGCTTATCACCGCGGTCTTCACTCGTTCGCCGTCCTGACGGCGTGTGCGACTTTCGCACTCCTGATCGTCGGGGCACTGGTCACCAGCAATGACGCCGGCCTTTCGGTTCCCGACTGGCCCTTGTCGTACGGCAGTCTCACCCCACCGATGGTCGGCGGGATTGTTTACGAACACACGCACCGAATGGTTGCGAGCGGTATCGGGCTTCTGACCATCGTTCTGGCGGTGTGGCTGTGGCGCAGGGAAAACCGGCGATGGGTTCGCCGGCTCGGATGGCTGGCCCTCGCAGCGGTCATCCTCCAGGGGCTGCTGGGCGGATTGACGGTGCTCCTGTCCCTCCCGCCGATCGTATCGATATTCCACGCCTCCCTGGCCCAGTTTTTCTTCTGTATGACGGTCACGATTGCGGTTGTGACGTCGCCGGCCTGGCGGGAGGGAACGGCGCCAATGCGGCGTTATCTGCTGCCGTTGGTCACGACCGCCGTACTCTACCTGCAGTTGATTCTGGGAGCAACGTTGCGGCATGCGGGAACGATCCAGGGTGACAAGGCGGCCGAGTTCATCTATCCGGCTTTCGTTGCCCATCTGATCGGGGCCTTCCTGGTGACTGTCATGGTCGTCTGCCTGGGCTTGCATCTGGCGAATCCCAACCGTCCGATCAGCGCGCTTTTGCCTGCTTTTGGCCTTTTCAGCCTGCTGGTTCTGCAACTCCTGCTCGGAATAGCGTCTTACCTGGTCCGGTTGAAGGCAGTGGAAGGAGGGCCGCCCATGACGGTTGGAGTCTTCTTCACGGCGTCACACCTCGCCGTCGGCGCCGCCATGCTGGCCACCAGCCTCATCGCGACGCTTCAGGAGAGCCGGCAATCACAACCTGACGCCGTGCTGGTTGATCAACTGAAGGAAAGCACAACGTAAAAGCAGAAGTCAGGAGTCAGAAGTCAGGAGCCAGAATGCAGATGCTGACCGTTTTCTTCTTCTGACTTCTGACTCCTGACTTCTGACTTCTTCGCTGCATGAACGCGTATCGAGGAGTTTCCGTGGATATTGACACTGCAACACTGGCTGCTCCCGCGACCTCATCCAGGCTGGCGGCGTATTTAGAACTAACCAAGCCACGCGTAAACCTCCTGGTCGTCCTGACAGCCGCGGCCGGCTTTTACATGGGTTCCGGAGGCCGGGTTGAGCTTCTGCTGCTCCTGCACACCCTCTTTGGAACGGCGTTGGTAGCAGGCGGCAGCGCCGCTTTGAACCAGTACATGGAACGTGACCTTGACGGCAGGATGCGCCGAACCTGGGGACGGCCGTTGCCCTCCGGACGCCTGACACCGGCTGAGGCCCTCGTCTTCGGCGTCGGGTTGGTGTCTGTGGGCTCCGTCTACCTGTTGCTTCTGGTAAACGGGATGACGTCCCTGCTCGGTCTGGCCACGTCCTTCCTGTATCTTTTGATTTACACGCCTTTAAAGACCCGGACGTCTTATTGCACGGCCGTCGGCTCCATTCCCGGTGCTCTCCCTCCCTTAATGGGATGGGCCGGCGCCGCGGGGACACTGGATCTGAACGCTCTCGGGCTGTTTCTCATTTTGCTCTTATGGCAGTTTCCCCATTTTCTGGCCATTTCGTGGGCGTACCGGCGCGACTATCAGAAAGGCGGGTTCAGCATGCTTTCCGGCGCTGATCCTGACGGACGCCGGACCGCGGTTCGGATCATCATCTACAGTCTGGTTTTGTTTGGTGCGAGCCTCCTGCCTGCGAGCTCAGGTCTTACCGGGGACGTGTATCTGGCCGGTGCCATCACTCTGGGCGTCGGCCTTCTTTGGCTCGGATTCCGGGCCGCATGGGTCCGCTCGATTTCGGCCGCGCGCAAGCTGTCCCTCGGCACGATTGTCTATCTGCCTGTCTTATTGATCCTCATGGTTCTGAACAAAATGTGAGAGCAGCCAGTGAATGAAATTCGGGTTGAAGCGATCAGCGCCAGCTACGGACGCCGGCAGGCTCTCGTCAATGTCTCCTTTGCGGTCGCTGCCCGCCAGATCTACGGGTTGCTGGGACCCAATGGCGGGGGCAAAACGACTCTGTTTCGCGTCCTCTGCACGCTCCTCAGACCTGCCTCCGGAAATGCCTACTTTCGTGACACGAGCGTGGTGGACGATCCGGTGGGCACCCGGAAGCTGATCGGAGTGGTTTTTCAGACAAATAGCCTGGACCGGGAGCTGACCGTCCGCGAAAACCTGGACTGCCAAGCCGCTCTTCACCGCCTGCCCAAAGCGGACGCCCGGCTTCGATCGGACGAGCTCCTCGCGAGGTTTGGGTTGAGCGATCGAAGCAACGACCTGGTAGGAACGCTTTCGGGTGGAATGCAGCGCCGGCTGGAGATTGTGAAGAGCTTGCTCCACCAGCCTCGCGTAATGATCCTGGACGAACCAAGTGCGGCCCTGGATCCCACGGCTCGGTTCGACCTTTGGAATCTGCTGCGGTCACTGCGCGACCAGCAATCGATGACCATCCTGCTGACAACCCACTTGATGGAGGAGGCTGACCGGTGTGACCGACTGGCTATCCTCAACGAAGGCAGGATCGTCTCCGAAGGCACTCCCGAGTCGCTGAAGGAAAGAATTGGCGGAGACGTGGTGTCAATCCAGGCGGCTGAGCCCGAGCAGCTTGCGCGATTGATCCAGCAGCACTTCGGATGCCCGGCTCAGCTGATTAACGGCACCCTTCGGCTGGAACGGTTGCGGGGTCATCAATTCGTCGCTCAGGTCATCGAAGCCTTCCCCGGGCGCATCAGCGCCATCACCGTCTCGCGCCCGACCCTGGAGGACGTCTTTGTCCACGAGACCGGGCATAAATTTGTGGATGAGCCAGAGGCGAAACGGTGAAAGCGGGTCCTGGAGGATAGACCGCGGATAACGCGGATAACACGCGGATAGCGCGGATCGATCCGCGCTATCCGCGTGTTATCCGCGTTATCCGCGGTCCAACCCCTTTCCTCCCACCCTTTCCCGGTTTAGTATTTGTAAAGGCGATGAACACGCTTCGGCAGCTGCTGGAACATGGCCAGAGTTACTGGCTCGACAACCTCACACGCTCCATGATCCGGACCGGTGAATTGAAGCGCAGGGTCGCCAACGACGGACTCCGCGGTGTCACCTCCAATCCAGCCATCTTCCAGAAGGCGATCTCTTCCGGCCGGGAGTATGACTCTCAGATCCGAAAGCTGAGCACCGAGGAGTTCACTCTTCCGCGCATTTACGAGAACCTCGTGGTAACCGACACCCGCGCGGCGTGCGACGTCCTGCGGCCGGTGTTTGACGCGTCCGACGGAGTGGATGGGTTTGTCAGCCTCGAGGTGTCCCCTCACCTGGCTTACAGCACAGAACAGACAATTGCCGAGACGCGCCGGCTCTGGAACGCCGTAGACCGGCCCAACCTTATGGTCAAGATCCCCGGCACTCGCGAAGGACTTCCGGCCATCCATCAGGCGCTTTACGAAGGATTCAACATCAATATCACCCTCCTGTTCTCGATCGAAAACTACCAGGAGGTGGCCGAAGCGTTTCTGACGGCCCTGGAGCGACGCGTTTCGGAGGGGCGCAGTGTCCGCAGCGTAGCATCCGTGGCCAGTTTTTTCGTCAGCCGTATCGACAGCCTCGTCGATCAGCTGCTGGGCGAGCGCTGGAGCCGGGCGAGAGGCGTCGAGGAGCGGGCGCAAGTGGCGGAGCTGTTCGGCAAGGCGGCCATTGCCAATGCGCGACTGGCATATCACGCTTTCCGTGAGATTACGGCCTCCGACCGCTGGCAGCGGCTCCACGACAAGGGCGCGCGGCCGCAACGCCTGCTTTGGGCAAGCACCAGCACCAAGGATCCGCTCTATTACGATGTTCGCTACGTGGAGTCCCTTATTGGCCGCGACACGGTCAACACTATGCCCGAGCAGACGGCTGAGGCTTTTGCCCGACACGGCAACGTCTACCCGGAGTCGTTGGCAGCAGACTTCGAGGGCGCCCGTGAATGTTTCTCGAGGCTCGCGGCCCTCGGCGTCGATTTCGACAGGGTCACGGCCGAGCTCCAAGAAGGTGGAGTCCGCAAATTCATCGAGCCTTTCGACGCACTGATGGTTTCGCTCGCCGATAAACGCCGGCACTTCCTGGGCAAGAAGCTCAACCGCCAACATTTGGCCGACTTATCACAAGCGAACATTAAGACCGCGGTCAAAGCCCTCGATGTCCGGCGCTTCGTGGCCCGTCTCTATGCGAAAGACGGGACGTTGTGGAGCATGGAGGCGAGCGCCGCAAACCAGATCCAAAAGCGCCTCGGCTGGCTGGACAGCCCGCAGGAATTCCTCGAGCGAGTCGAAGAGATCCAAGCGGTCGCCGACCTCGTCAGGAAGGAGGGATTCAAGCACACGGTGATTCTCGGGATGGGGGGCAGCAGCCTTTGTCCTGAAGTTTGCGCTCACGCCTTCGGCGCGGCCCGTGGCTGGCCGGAGCTAGTGGTTCTCGACAGCACCGATCCCTATGCCATCGCGCATCTGCTTTCCCAGATCGAGCCGACCCGTTCGCTGTTCGTCATCTCCAGTAAATCCGGCAACACTATTGAAACTATCAGCTTCTATCGGTACTTCTACGATACCCTGGCTGGCCGCTCCGGCATCCCGGGCAAGTCTTTTCTGGCAATTACCGACCCGGGCACGTGGCTGGCCAAAGAAGCCGAGGCCAAGAGGTTCCGCCACTGTTTCCTCAATCCCCCGGATATACCCGGCCGTTACTCCGCGCTCTCTTATTTCGGCCTGGTGCCGATGGCCCTCATGGGGATCAATATCAGGACTTTCCTCGAACGTGCGACCAAGCTTCAGATCAGCAGCGGACCAGGCCTCCCGGCGGTCGGAAATCCCCCGGTCGAGCTCGGGGCCCTGGCAGCCATGGAAGCGAAGAAAGGCCGTGACAAAGTCACGTTTGTTATCAGCGACACGATCGGCGCGCTCGGCGGCTGGCTGGAACAGCTGCTTGCCGAAAGCACCGGGAAGCAGGGCCGCGGTCTGATCCCGGTCGTAGGCGAACCGCTCGGGAACCCGCGAGTCTATGGAAAGGATCGGCTTTTTGTCTACATTTCACACGCCGCCGCGGACAACAAAAACTACGACAAGCGGGTGGCGGCGCTCGAGAAGGCCGGACATCCTGTCATAAGGGTCTCTCTGCCTGACCGGATGGGACTGGCCGAGGAGTTTCTTCGCTGGGAGATCGCGGCCGCGACGGCTGCGTCGATCCTTCGAGTGAACCCGTTCGATGAACCCAACGTGGGGGAAACAACCAGGAACACGACCAATCTGCTGGGCCAGTGGCAGCAAAAGGGCACGTTTGACATAGGTAGACCCGGCGCCCGGAATCACGACTTCCTGCTCTATGGCCCTGCTTCGGGGGGGCGGAACTCCGCCGAAAAGCTGATCAAGACGTTTCTTGATTCCATCCGCCCGGGAGACTATTTCGCCTTGCTCCCCTATTTTCGCAAGACGCCGGCACGCGATCATATCCTGGAGCAGATGCGAGTCGGACTTCGAGACCGCGCCAAGATCGCCACCACCCTCGCTTACGGGCCCCGTTATCTGCATTCCACCGGTCAATTACACAAGGGTGGGCCTAACACGGGTGTGTTCCTTTTGCTGACTTCGGACGCCGAGGAGAACTTGCGAATTCCAGGTCAGGAATATGATTTTGCCACTCTGCAGCAGGCCCAGGCGCTGGCTGACTTCGCGGCCCTCGAGGAGAAAGGCCGCCGGGTCCTGCGGATTCACTTTCGAAGTGAACTGAAACCCGGGTTGAAGCGGTTGGCGGAG
>Ga0105104_10001249_pt1 | contig 19147 bp, 19 predicted proteins | sample PPLLaktember2015_3_FD_87034 | JGI IMG/M metagenome (GOLD analysis project Ga0105104, IMG submission 87034) | Freshwater sediment microbial communities from Prairie Pothole Lake near Jamestown, North Dakota, USA - PPLs Lake P7 Core (6) Depth... | ecosystem: Environmental > Aquatic > Freshwater >... | reverse complement strand
GTGCCGTCGTAGGTAATGGTCAGCTTTACGTTGCGAAGCGCCATTTCCGATTACAAAAGCTTCTCGGCAATCTGAATCGCGTTCAGGGCCGCGCCTTTACGGAGCTGGTCGCCGGCGACCCAGATATTGATGCCGCGATTTTCAGGGATTGAGAAATCCTGCCTGATTCTGCCGACAAGGACGTCGTCTTTGCCCGTTGCGTCGATGGGCATCGGGAAGCGGTTATGCTCGCGGTCGTCCATGACTGATACGCCCGGGGCGTCTTTGAGCAGGTCCCGAACCTCGTCTGGGGTAATCGGGTCGGTGAATTCGAGGTTTATGCTTTCGCTGTGCGCCCGCAAAACCGCGACCCTGACACAGGTGGCCGTTACCGCTATATCGGGGCAGTCGAAAATTTTCCTGGTCTCGTTGACCATTTTGACTTCCTCGAGGTTGTAGCCGGTGGCGTCGAGATCGGAATTGTGGCTGAACAGGTTGAACGCGAGCTGATAGGGCAAAACCTTGATGGTCGGTTTTTTGCCCGAAAGGATTTCCCGCGACTGCTGCTCAAGCTCCAGCATCGCCGACATCCCTGCGCCGCTTGCCGCCTGATAGGTGCTTACGACCATACGTTTGACCGGGTTTGCCTTGTGCAAAGGCCATACCGGGACGATGCCGATAATGGTCGAGCAGTTGGGGTTTGCGATTATGCCCTTGTGCTCCTTGATTTTCTGCGGGTTGATTTCCGGGATAATCAGCGGCACATTCGGGTCCATCCTGTAAGCCGACGAGTTATCGATTACGACGGCTCCTGCTTTTACCGCAGGCGGCGCGAAAAGTTTGCTTCGTGAGGCGCCCGCGCTGAATAACGCTATATCTATCCGGTCAAAGCTCTTTTCTGTAAGCTCTTCAACGATATATTCCTTGCCCTTGAATTCGATTTTCTTGCCCGCAGACCGGCTGCTTGCCAGCATACGCAGAGAATCGAATGGAAAATCTCTTTCTTCAAGAATTCTCAGGAATTCCTGACCTACCGCGCCGGTCACGCCGGCGATTGCGACGTTACAACCCATATTCATACTCCTTAAATTTTCATAAAAAAGGCAGCCCAACATCGCTGCCCCATATCCGGTCGAATCACACATTCTAATAATATTATTAGCCAAATGCAAGGGTATTTGGCCGTGGTTTTGGGATGTGAGGAGTATTAAAAACTGGCAAAAACAGGGGGCAGAGGATATTATAAGGTACGCCGTTCTACGCTATGCTACGAACGGCGAGTTGTGGAGCAGTGGCTGAGCGGCTTAAAGCGACGGTCTTGAAAACCGTTTTGCCCTTACGGGTAACGGGGGTTCGAATCCCTCCTGCTCCGTTCTTCGCTGCGCCCCGCCTTGCGGGGCTGCGCTACGAACGGCAGGCCGGTCTGTGCTTCCTCCTTTGCTTATGTTTCGGCGGGGCGGTCTGTGCTGCGCTTCCTTTTTCACTTTGCTCCGGCTGATAAAACAGCTACTCAGTTGACGAGTTTTTGAGGATGGATTCAATGCGAAGCGACAGGTTTTTCGCTTCATCCGGTCTATGCATATCCTTAAGAAGCTGTGCGTACTTTTCCATTATCTCCACTGCCTCCGGGGCGTCGGCGCCGAAGTTAAACTCAAGAACTGTAAGCGCCTGCTTATACCTGGCCTCGGCCTGGTCAAGCTTGCCCCCAAGACGCAGGGCATCGGCAAGTCCCGCCAAACGCGGCACTAAATCGGGGCTATTTTCACCTGCTGTTTTTTCGACTGTCTCAAACGACCAGTTATAAAGCGCTTGTGCCTCATCGTACTTGCCGCAGGTAAGGTAAATTCGGGCAAGACCGTCGAGACATACGGCAAGATCTAACTGCGCATCCTGCCCGCCGTCCGGCGTTGCAGCCCTTTCTCGAATCATCAAAGCCCGTTTTGCGGGCGGCTCAGCCATCTCGCATTTACCCCAGAGACGGTAGCACTCAGCCAGCGACAGCAGGTAGTTAGGCAGGTCGTCATTGGTTTTTTCCGACAAGAAAAGCGCCTGCCTGAAAAGCGGTTCGGCCTGTTCATATTGTTTTTGCAGCAGGTAAACCTCAGCGAGATTTCTGGCGCGTATGGCTGCTTCGCGGTCGTTTCTGTCCGGTTGATTTTCAACGATATTAAGGATACGCTGATAAAGCGGCGCTACAAGGTCATATCGATTGAGCGTGAAATAGTAGAAATTCGCCAGGGCATCGAGAGGAATCGTCATATCCGGATGATTGGACCCGACGGCCTTTTCACAGCTTGTAACCGCTTGTTTGTAAGATTCTTCGGCCAAATCAATCCTTTTTCCCCACCGATGTATCTCGCCCATAAGCATATATGTTTTTGCGGGCCGGGTATCTCCCGGACTGCCCTGACCGGTCATATTCATTGCCTCGCTGCAAATGCGCAGGGCTTCATCGTTTTCGCCGGCCTTCATCGCTATTACCGCAGAGGCCGTTAATTTCTCCCAGGTTTGTTCGGGAACATCTACTACAGGATTTCGCACGGGACGACCGTTATGATAATGCATAACGAGGGAAATCAGCAGTATTGCGCCGACTAAAACGGCAAATGTTATCACTCGATACTTCATAATGAGCCCATTTTAACAAAAGGGACGGGCTGCGAAAGCCCGTCCCCATTCCGTTTAACGATAAATTTTGCGCCGGCAAAATCAGCCGTTCCAGTCAGAACGACCGTTGCAGGTAAACGCCGCATTAGAGTTTGAAGTATTTGTAATCTCGAAACCAAGCTGGATTTTACCAATATATGGATTGTTCCACCAGCCCCTGCTCTGAAGCCAGTTCCAGATTGCCTTGTGGTCAACGTTGGCTGAATTTGTGTTGCCGGTCCTGACGAACGAGAATACCTCAATCGAGCCGTTCCAGCCCCGATAAACGTTCCAGGAATGACCTCCGATTGACTGATTCGAGTACTGCTGAGAGCCGATAGGCCCCACTGCGCCGACTTTGTTCATCCACATCATAATTTCATATCTCTCGCCGTTGCCCCAGACGTCAAAGGTGGTGGTATAGGCGCCGTTGCCCGGACGGCTGACCGAAAACCAAGTCCCGCAGTACGGAGTATTGTTTGTGTTTTTATTGAGCCACTTGGTGCTGTTGGGATAGGACTTGATGCCGCCGCTGGAGCCGTGGTTGCATGTTATACCCCAGTTTGAGCCGTTGTTTGCCCAGATACACTGCCAGCCGGCGCCGCCGCCCCATATGTTGTTGTAAATTGTATAACCGCCGTTGGACCAGCTCGCATACCTGTCGCAGGACGACCACGCAGCGGCCCAGGCGAGATGAGTTGAAATGCACAAAGTCAGAACGATGATTGTGATAAAACATACTTTTTTCATTTCTTTGTCTCCTCTATAAACTGTTAACATTTCTTCCTTTTCCTATACTTATTCACGTTCATTTATTTCATAGCTCCTCCTTTCCTTGAACGGGATGGCTTGATTTTATGAATTATTGTACGGGCTTATAATGCTTCAGAAAGAAAGTCCCTTTCTTTATACGGCTTTTCATATTCAGCCGCCTTTTCTCCTTTATGCTTTGCAGAAATGACGCTCAATATGATTTGTGGATGTGAAAAAGAAGGCAGTTTCCCTGAAACCTGCAAAGATATCGCGGCAAAAAGACATAAACTCGACATAACTAAATCCCTTTACGCTCATATCAAGGTTTTTTTAAGCGTCTTTTATTATAGTATGCATTATTAGACATTGAAACGGAGCGCCATTTTGTATTTGTAAATCACCATTTTGCACATATACGGTTTTATTTTGTGCGGTGAAATAAAAATATCGTTATAATGGCAGAAAACCTGTTTCTGCGGCTTTTTAAGTATTATGATACGGGTATGAAGAAGAAGGTTCCAACAGTCGCGTTAATCATTGAGACATCGCGAACGTTCGGCAGAGAGCTTGTCCGCGGAATTATGAAATATTCGCGGACAAACGGGCCGTGGACATTTCCCTGGATATTCTATAAAGAAGAGCTCTGTTATACCGAGCACGGGGTTGAGCGCGAAGAGGACCTCTTTTCCACGGCGCGAGGCGTTGACCGGGCAGAGCTGGAACAATTAAAAAGGTGGCGACCTGACGGCATTATAACCCGTGACTCCAAGGACATCGACAAACTTTCGGGATTAAATATACCGTTGTTTGTCTCCGTGGGAATGAATGACCCCGACCCCCGCCGCAACAACATACTGACAGACGACGTCTCCATCGGCCAAATGGCCGCGGAACATCTTCTTGAAAGAGGTTTCCGTAATTTCGGATTTTGCGGTTTTGACGACATGTTCTGGTCCAGACGGCGATGTCAAAGTTTCTGCGACCGGATAACGGAGGCAGGTTTCAAGACGAGCATTTATAAAAAACCGGCGTCCTATACTTCACGAACGTGGTTCAAAGAAGAAAAAAATCTTGCCAAATGGCTGCTGTCGCTGTCAAAACCGGCAGGGGTTATGTCGGCTAATGACAGCAGGGGACAGCATATCACCGAGGCCTGCGCCAAAGCGAAGCTCGGCGTGCCGTATGAAGTGGCCGTTATCGGCGTGGATAACGATGAACATTTGTGTAATTTTTCCAATCCGCCTTTGTCGAGCGTTGCAATGGACACAGAGAGGGGCGGCTACCATGCCTGTGAGCTGCTTGGTAAAATGATGGCCGGCAAAAAGCTGCGGCCTCAGACGGTGGTTATTAGCCCAATCAAGGTCGTTACGAGGCAGTCAACCAATATCGTCGCGGTTGAGGACAAGCTTGTCGCCGAGGCGCTGCATTTTATTAACCAGAACGCCAGGCGCCCCCTGCAGATTTTTGACGTTATGAAATATTTGAAAGTTTCCAGAAGCTATTTGCATCAGAAATTCATGAATACGCTGAAACGGTCCGTTTATGACGAGATTAAACGCGTTCGAATAAACCTTATCGGCAGGATGCTTCTTGAAACGGATTTGCCGGTATCGGATATTGCCGTCAAGCTCGGATTTACAAGCGACAGTCACATCGCCAGGTATTTCGAGCAGAAAACAGGAATGTCACCAATGAAATTTCGCAAACTTATCGGTCATAAATAATCAGAAATATTTTTGCGGAGGATAAAAAATGAGCCGTATGTTCGATTTCAAGCCGGCAGTTATAACCGTGCTGATAACAGCGTTGTTATTGGCGGCTGGTTTTTCCTCCGGATGCCGCAGGAAACATCAGGACAAGGCCGCCCAGGCCCCAAAAGGGCAGGTCGTTAAGAATCTAAAATCCCCTGAGCGAAACGCCCCGTCCCAGGCGCAACCGGACTTTGGCAAATACAATGACCAGAACGCGGTCGTTTTTGCCGGCAAACCCGAAAAAGAAACAAAAATAGCGCAAGATATAAATATTAGCGAAATAAATGCCGTTGCGCCGCAGGGACCTGCGGCAGGCGAACAACCTGATCCCGGGTCGTCCGAAAAAGAGTCCTCGTCAAAATCTTTCGATGTGAACACTTTCGCGGAAATGAACGACGTTGGGGAAAAATACGGTTTTATTTCGAGATTGGCCCAGGAGTCCCCTGAATTGCTTCCGGCTCTTATTGATAAAGCCCTCGATGATGAAGACCCCGGAATCCGCTCATTAGCGATGGACCAGGTTTTGAATATGAGTAACGGCTCAGACCTTATACCTGTCATTGAAAAGGCGATGAGCGACCCTGATCCCGCAATCCGTCAAAAAGCCGTCGATGCCTGCGCCAAAATTAATGGTCCGGAGGCAAGCGATCTTCTTTCGATGGCCCTGGAAGATGAAAGCGAGGCCGTCAGGGCCGCCGCCTTGAGTCAATCCGCAAAACAAGAAATGCCCCAGCGTTTGCCTGTCCTTGAGGCCGGTATTGCCAGTCAGTATGAAGACGTCAGGAAAGCCGCGGCAGCAGAGCTGATGAATACCCCCAGCATCGCAGCGGTGGATATCCTGTTAACAGGTTTAAATGACCCAGACCCTGAGTTTCGTAACATCGTCAAAAGTATGCTTAAGTCCAGGTTTGGTCAGGAATTCGAAACATTCGAGCAGGCACAAACCTGGTGGGATGCAAAACGCGGCGATTTTACCGACGATGTGAAACCCAAAGACGGCCCCGGTTAAAAACAGCAAGATATTAAGAACCACCCCGTGAATATTAAGGACACCTCTAAAAACCAATTTTTAGAGGCGGCCTTTAGTGTGATTTTGCAGAAAGGCAGCGAATTTATTATTTTTCAGGCCGGGTCAGGGGGCGGAATCTTGGTTTTATGTGCCGGGCTTGTGCGGCGGCGGCGATGGCTTCTTTGAAGAATTTTTCCTGGGCGCGTATTTTTTTGCCGCGGGGGGGTATTCGTTTATATGAGCCATTCGGCTGGAGCTGCCAGGTCTGGGTGTTATCGGCGAAGAAGGTTTTGAGGATATCGGTCAGGCGGGACTTTATCGCTGCGCTTCTGACGGGGAATAAAATTTCGAGGCGCAGGTCGAGGTTTCTTTTCATCCAGTCGGCGCTGCTGAGGAAGACCTCCTCGTGGCCGGCGTTGCGGAAATAGAAGATTCTCGAATGTTCGAGGAACCTGTCGATAATGGAGTAAACCTCGATATTATCCGATACATTTTTGACTCCAGGCCTGACGCAGCATATTCCTCGCACGTTCAAAAGGACTTTAACGCCTGCCTGGCTTGCGCGATAAAGCGCCCGGCATACAGCGGGGTCCTGGATGGCGTTAAGTTTTGCCATAATGAGGCCTTTATCGCCCGGGGTTGAGGACTGTATTTCGCGTTCGATGAGGTCGAGAAGCCGCTGTCTCATATCGGTAGGCGCGATAGTCAGCCGCTGCCAGCCGATGGTTTCAGAGCGGCCTGTCAGAAGGTTAAAAAACGCCGCGACGTCAGCGGTGATATCGGGGTCGGAGGTCATAAGGCCTATGTCTGAATACAACCGGGCGGTGCGGTCATTATAGTTGCCGGTGGAAAGATGAGCATATCGGCGGATGCGTCCCTGCTCGCGGCGGACAATGAGCATCGCCTTGGCGTGCGTTTTGAATTTCGCTATGCCGTAAATGACGTGGCAGCCGGCGTCTTCAAGCTCTCTTGCCCAGTTGACGTTACGGGTCTCGTCGAAACGCGCCTTTAGCTCGACCAGTACGGTTACTTCCTTGCCGTTGCGGCCGGCGTCGGCCAGGGCGCGGACTATGGGGCTGCCTCCGCTTGTTCGATAAAGCGTTTGCTTGATAGCTAAAACATTGGGGTCGTTGGCGGCGTCGGCGACGAGCTTTATAACCGGCTCGAAGCTTTCGTAAGGATGAAAAAGCATAACATCGCGTTCTTTGAGCGTTGTCCAGAGGTCATCGGTGTCGATGAGGTCGCGTGCGGGCTGAGGGGGCCAGTCATCGGCTTTGAGTTTCTCCGAGGGCAATATATCAATCAGCTTCATTATGCCGGAGGCGTCGAGCAGGCCGTCGATTTCATAAATATCCTGTGGCCTTAGTCGCAGGAATCTCATCAGCCATTTTTTCAGCCACGTATCGGCGTCGGGTGTTATTTCAAGCCGGACAGCCGCGCGTCTTCTTCTTTCCCGCACGGCCTTGGCGACAGTATTGAGCAAATCGGCGGCCTCGTCCTGTTGTATCGCGATATCTGCGTCGCGGGTTATCCGGAAATAAGCCGTAGATAAGACGCGGTCGTTTCCGAAAAGGACCTGCGCGTTGGCGGCAATGACATCCTCGACCGGCGCGACGTAAGTGTTTTTTTCAGTGGGGATATTTACGAACCTCTGCAAAAGCCCGGGAACCGGAACAACGACGATACTGTTTTTTGATTTTCCCGAGGCGACTGTGAAAGCGATGAATAGTTGCAGGCCCGCAAGAAGGGGGGCGGGTTTCAGCTCCTCGACTGCCATAGGGGTAAGCAGGGGGAGAATTTCAGCGGTAAAATACTGCTGCAGGAATTGCGCCTGCCGGTCGGTCCAGTCGGCCTGTGAAAGCACGCTGAAACCATATTTTTTCAGCTCAGCCAGAACGTCTTTAATACTTTTTGTCTGCTCGGCGACCATTTTATGAGTTCGCCGGCTGATTAAATCGAGCTGGGCCGCGGCGATAAGGCCGCTGGGGTCAAGCTTTCTCGGTTCTGCTGCCTGCTGCTGTTTGAGGCCGGCGACGCGAATCATAAAAAATTCGTCGAGATTCGAGCTGACGATGGAAAGGAATTTCAGCCGTTCGCCTGGCGGAAGCTGCCCGCTAAGCCCTTCTTTCAATACCCTGTCGTTGAATTCGAGCCAGCTCAATTCGCGGTTTATCAATAATTGCGGCTTTTTAAGGTCTGTCTCTTTAACCATAATTTTTGAGCCGGTTAGCTTCTCTCCAGTCGAATTTGTAATCCGTAAATATCCTCGAACAGGTCGCCTTTGGCCGCGAGGGTATGCTCTTCGAGCGTTAAATCCGCGGTCGTGGGGACGGCGACAACAAGCCCTTCGTCGCCGAGCTTGAAATCGATATCTTTAACGTGCTGTATCCTGCTGGCGTCGAGGGCGTCGGCGACCCTGAGAATCGCGGCAAGCTTATTGACAATCATTCTTCTTTCGCGAGTCAGCGCCATATATTCGGGGTGGGTCGATTTGGGCCTGCTGCGGCGGTGATAGCGGGCGACGTGAGCGGCCAACTGCAACTGCTCCTGGGTAAGGCCCGGTATCTCGGAATTTACAATCAGATAGAAACTGTGTTTGTGATGACTTCTGCTGGAAACAAACGTCCCGATTTCGTGAAGAAGGGCGGCTACTTCGAGAATCAGCCGATACTGCTTGTCGAGTGAATGTTCGCCTAACAGCTCATCGAAAAATCGCACGGCAAGCGCCCTTGTATGCTGGGCGTGCTTGAGGTCCACGTGATATTTCTTGGCTATCGACAGGGCGGAACGTATTACGTCGTTATATGTCGATTCCTCGCGTGCGCCGATTGCGCGCTGCGCAAGGTCCAGAAGCAGCCCGTCGCGCATAGATACGTTGCATACGAATATCTCTTTGGTGCTTGTAGAATGGAGGAGAACCTGAAAGATTAATAGAGCCGGTATGAGCGTCTCGGCGTCGCTGAATGATAACCCGTATTTGCGGGCCAGCTTATCGGCGGTTTGATGCCGGCTTGCGTTGATAAGCTTGTCGAGGTCTTTGGTAGATACACGACGAAGGTTTTTTATGCTCGTGGGTTTGCCGACCCTGTCGGCGGCCCAGCGAAGGTCTGCGCCGATGGCGTAAATTGTTTTTATCTGCTTGAGCGGCATTACTCCCTGGACTGAAGTCATACTGCCGGCTACCTGGTGGCTAATCATCTCCGCGGCGCGGTCGGCTGATTCGGCGCTGGTGGAGAGCATTTCCTGAAGACGGATTGAACCCATCGCGAGGTTTCGTGAAGCGGCGATTTGACCTTTTCTCAGCAGGTTGATAATGGTGCTTCCGCCGCCGACTTCGACTACCAATGAGTTTTTCCTTGTCAGGTGGGTTTTGCCGACTGAATGACGGACCGTGGCGACCATCAGCCGGCTTTCTTCGGAGGCGTTAATGACTGTTATTTCCAGACCCGTGGCCATAAGGACGTGGTCGATGAAGGTGTCCATATTAGCGGCTTCTCTTACGGCGCTGGTCGCGACAACTTTGAGCAAACTTACATTGTAGGTTTTAAGGACGTTCTGAAAATCGCGAAGAATCAGGACGGCTGCGCGAATCGTCGGCGCTTTAATTCGACCGGAACGGAAGGTGTCCTGGCCAAGATGAACGGCCCGCTGCAATCGCTCGATAACCTCGATGTAGCCATCGGGCAGGGCTTGGGCGATGACCATGCGGATGGAGTTGGAGCCGATATCAATCGCGGCAAGCGTTTTGACGGTAGATTCGTCGATTTTTTTTACTCCCACAGGACTCATTTATCTTCTCAAAAACGGGGTATCTGTCCAGTTAGCATCTTATTAAATTTTCGTTAAAAACACCGGTTTATTAAAGGGATTCGCGCCGCAGAACGGGTTTTTTACCGAATATCTGCTTAAACAGGTCGGATTTTTCGTCTGCCGCCTTGAATTCCTCTTCAAGTGGCTCTTTGGATTGACAAATCAACAGTATCCTGTTTTTACTCAACGAGCAGATTGTTTTTTCAACGAGATTGCGGTGCGAGCGGTCAAGGCCGTCGGCAATGCGAAGGATGCCGGCCAGCTTGCGGACGATTTTCTGGTCTTTGGGGTTTAACTGGCAGTAATAAGCGTCTTTCGTCTTCGGCAATCGCTTGCGATGATATCTGGCCAGCAGGGCGATGATACTTTTATCGCGGAAATCAAAGGGCAGGGTGTTATCTTCCATAATAATTCTAAGGGCGACCTTGTGATGGCCCTTTTGGCCCTCAAGCCAGCCGATATCGTGAAGCAGGGCGCCGCATTGAAGAAGAAACCTTTCCTTATCGCCGAGGCGATGTAATGTTGTAAGCCCGTCGAAAAGCTGCAACGCAAGTTTTTCAACCTGATGAGTATGCTGCTTTTCATAATTGCATTTTTCCGCCAGGGCCAGCACCGCTTCGAGGGCAGGCAGATTGCCGTGAACGTCGCCGAGGACCGCCATTTTATGATATTTTTCCCGCATCTGTTTTCAGTATTGAATCGAGCTTATTCCAGAAATCCTGTTCGGCAAGCAGTTTCCAATATTGAACGCTTTGCTCATAAAACGCTTTGCGGTCCTTTCGGCGCTGCCTTGCTAAATAGTCGAGACCCCGCTTGATTCGTTTGAAAGCCCGCACGGAGCCGAGATATTCCATCGTACGCGTCTTTTCATCGGCGGTGAAGAGCTTGATATTTTCGAGCCAGACGTCGCAATCGTGCAGCCGGCCAAGCAGTGATTGAAGCCGCTTCATTGCCTCGACATATTCATCCAGCCGGTTTTTAAAAGGCAAATTGCAGATTTCAAGAGTGTAACGCAGCCGCTTTGCCGCGATTCTCATCTGGTGGTGCCCTGTGTTGTCGCGCGGATTATCGAGAGAATATTGGAATGAAAATAATTCCGCCAGCCGGTCATTGATATGCTGCTGTGCCTGCTGAAATACGAACCGGCTTTGAATTTTCGAATGTTGGCGGCAATGGGCCGTGATTGTTTTAAGTTCAGTGATAATTTCCGCAAGGACCTGCTTTTCTTCGAGCCGGTCGAGGACTTTGACAACCTTTGGCTGAATGGCCTGACGGCGCTGTTTGAGCCGAAGCATAAGCCGCCGCAGCCCCGGCTTAAATTTCTTCGATTTATGAGGTAAACCGGAAATATACTTTTTAAGGAACTCTATTTGGACATCCGCATCGCGCGCAGCCCCGAGGCGTCTGGTCAATCGTCCGATTTGTCTGCGCAATTTGCCTGACTTGCCTGCCGGGAAACAATCCGCGAACATTCGCAGGGCGGTCCGTAGTCGGCGAGACGCAACGCGGGTCTGATGAACATGCTCGATATCCCTCGCCAGCCGGCAGCCGCGAAGACGCCGCTTCAAGGCCTTTACCTGTACCGTTATATACCGGCATGCCAAAAGTTGATAACTTTTATCTATCGCAGTCATAACTCAAAACAACCTAAGGTAATAATCCTTCAGTCCAATGCTCAGCGAGGTCGGATTTTTTGTCAGATAATATTTCAGCAAAACACATCAAAGCGTTTTTTGCGTCGCCAATGGGGTAATAAAAAGCGTTCCAGTTGTCGCTGCCTTCGCCGTCGTGGTTGGGTATGACAAAATCGAAACGCCACGCCTGTTTCATTTCCTTATAGGCGCTGCTCGCCCGGACCTCGATATTCTCAAGGTCTTTAAGTGACAGGATTGATTTTTGCCTCGTGGTGCGCCTAAGCAGCTTACGTCTCATTACATCCGTTATAAATGTTTCAAGATTGATTTCCTTATGGATTTTAAGTTCCTCAATCTCCCCGGCCGATAGCGGCGAAAGAAATACGCTGCGAATCTCAATTTTCTGCACCTTGGCAATATCGAAAAGCTCGATAGCGATAAAGGGATTGCCTTCAAAAAACGCATCACCTTGCGCAAGTGTTTCTTTAAGATAATTAAGGTCGAGGGCCTGCAAATCACCACGAACGTCGGTTACGAGAAAATTATCCTTATTTTTAAGCTGCTCGATATATTCACGTGTCCTGAAATGATAATCGACGCCGTCGATTTCGCCCGGCCTTGGAAGCCGGCTGTCGCAAAGGACCAGTTTAGGTAAACCGGCGGCCAGCTTGGGATAAAAGATTTTTAACGCCTTGTGCAGCGGCCCTTTGCCGACACAGGAAGGCCCCGAAAGTAAAATCAATCGCCCCATAAAATTTCTCCGAGCCGTGCTTACACCGCACGCTATTACGCCGCATGAGCATATACGCCGGCACGATCGGAATCAAGATTTATGTTGCGAACCCGGGCCTGTGTTGGTCTATCGTCTTTCGTCGTTCGCATCCCGCGGCAGGTGGTAAAAGTGCCGAATTGTGGAAAAACGCTACTCTATTCGCAGCTTGGAAATGTCATAGCGGGGTTCCGGGAATTTCATTTTCAGACGGGAAAGATGGTCAACCATAATCTCCGACAAGGCCAGGTTTCTGAACCACTTCTTGTTGGCCGGAATCACATACCAGGGCGCGTGTTCCGTGCTGCATTTTGTCAGGACGTCATCGTATGCCTTTGTGTATTCATCCCAGAAATTTCTTTCCTCGAAATCGGCGGGGTCCGCCTTCCAGTGCTTTGTGGGGTCGTCTAAGCGTTCTTTCAGGCGTTTACGCTGCTCTTCCTTGCTGATGTGCAGGAAAAACTTGATTACGTGGATGTTGCTTTCGACCAGCATCTTTTCGAAATTGTTAATCTGCTCAAATCGCCTCGACCAGATTTCTTTCGGGACAATGTCGTGGACACGGACTATCAGCACATCTTCATAGTGGGAACGGTTGAATATCCTCACTTCCCCTTTTCGCGGCACATACTTGTGAATCCGCCAAAGGTAATCGTGGGCTAATTCTTCTTCCGAAGGCCCCTTGAACGAGGTAACTTTGCAGCTTTGAGGATTCATTGGTCCCATAACAGTCCGAATAGTCCCGTCTTTACCGCCCGCGTCCATCGCCTGAAGCACAACCAGCACGGCGTGCTTATTTTCGGCGTAAAGCAGGTATTGTAATTCAGCCAGCTTTTCAAAGTTCTTTTCGAGCTGTTGCTGTATTTGCTCTTTATTTTTGTACTTTGCCGTGAAATCAGCGTCCCAGTCAGCCAGCCGCGCCTTGTGGCCGGGATTAACCATTAGTTTTTTTACCAGGTCCATAATTCGTTCCTCTCATTAGAGTTATAAAGATATTATCGGCATATTCAGGGCTTCGATTACAAATAAATGCTGCTCTTGCTTTATAAAGGTAAATAAAGAAATTTTAAGGGTACCATTTGGCGGCGGGGGGATTGTTTTTTATGATTTATTTGTGGGACAAGTTTCGGCTGGGGGGAAAAGCCGGTTGAATATAGAGCGTATCCGCCGAAGGCGAGACCTCGCTAAAGGCGGGTCGGCCCTTAAAAAGGCGCCGGGGGCATAAGACAGCTAAAGCAAATCTTTAATCTCACCTTAATAGGACGGCCGGGGTCGTCCTGTTTTTTTTATACCTTGCCCGCAATTACGACAGCAGTTACAATCCTGAACTAAACAACTACATTTTTTCAATGGTAAAACGAAACTAATATGCTGCTGCCGATACGAACGAACGTCAGGCCATACAGGACGCCATACGCCAACTACGCCTTGATAGGGGTCAATACGGTCATATTTTTACTGACCTATTGGCCGCACAGAGACCCGCTTACGGGGATGGGCGAGGTGCTGAAACCCTGGGCCAGCCATTTAATGCTTACACCGGTGCAGCCGCATTTGTGGCAATTCATAACATACGCGTTTTTGCACGGGAGCTTTTGGCACATCTTCGGGAATATGTTCTTTTTGTATATCTTCGGCAATAACGTCAATGATAAGCTCGGGCATCTGGGCTATCTTTGCTTTTATTTAGCGGGTGCGGTTTTCAGCGGCATCGGGCATACGCTTATCAACAGTAATCCCGTTCTCGGCGCAAGCGGCGCGGTGGCGGCGGTAACGGGGGCGTACTTGGTTTTATATCCGCAAACACTCATCACTGTTGTCTATTGGTTTTATATTGTCGGCACTTTCGAACTGCCGGCGATTTACTTTATCGCGTTAAAAATGATAATTATCGATAACGTTATTGTTCGACTTACAGCCAACGTCGCGTATGATGCGCACCTGGCGGGATACGCTTACGGCATTATAGCTTCGATATTTCTTCTGGCGACGGGGTTTACAAAGAGCAGCCAGTTTGACTTGTGGGCGATGCTTAAGCAGTGGAACCGCAGGAGGCAATACCGCGACGTGGTTTCTTCCGGTTACGACCCTTACAGTGGAAGACGTATTAAGGCCGAAGAAGTCCCGAAGCTGATAAATCCAGAAATCACGCGATTGCGCGAGGAAATCGCGAATTTCATTTACCAGAAAAATATCCACGAGGCAGCGGAAAGTTATATTGATTTGATAACCCTCGACGGCGGGCAGGTTTTGCCCCGCCAGAATCTGCTCGATATCGCCAATCAGCTTGCCAGCGAGGGCAGGCACGACCAGGCGGCGATGGTTTATGAAAAATTTCTCATAAGCTATCCCAACTACGAATACATCGAGCAGGTTGAGCTGATGTTAGGTTTGATTTACTCGCGATATCTGGAAAAGTCCGATGAAGCGGTCAAACACCTTCAAATAGCCGAACACAAACTGACCGACCCCAGCCAGCTTAAAATGTGCCGCGACGAGCTCGACAAACTCCAGAACCGCTGAGTTTGTGTTCTACTGGGGCGCCTTTGCGGCGATGTGCATCCAGTAAGCGCCATATCCTATGAAGGCCCAAAACGCGGAGGTGGCGAACAAGACCAGCGTGCCTATGACGCGCAGGCCCTTTTGCTCCTGCTGCCAGACGACAATCGGCGCAAAGATGCCGGCTGAGCCGGTTAAGATAAAACCGATTCCTGTAAGGATGGGGGTCTGTGTCAGGCCAAGCTCGATAATCCTTGCGCCGAGGACAATCGCGGCGATACCGGCGAAAAATCCGTATATCGCCAGGGGCAGCAGGCCCCAGTGTTTGGCAAGGGCAAGGGCTGTGCCGAGAAACAATACTCCCAAAAGAACGGACATCTCTCCGAAGGCCATACTGTACGGTACGGGTATGGGCCAGGTGAAGGTCATCTTAAAGCCGCAGACCGTGGCGACAAGGCCTATGACCGCCAAGGCCGGCGACCAGCAGGTAACATCCTCTCTATCGACGTCGATTCCCCTGTAAACAAAGCATCCGAGAAGAAACAGACCGGCTGCCATATTGACCAGCATCAGTGTTACATAATCAATCATCATAATTTTGCCTCCCGGCTCTATGAGCTTGTAAAGTTGTACCTTTCTGTTTTTTCGCTGTCCCGCAACAGAGGTTTCTCTTAACAATCCTGCCTTGGTATTATATACTCTTGAAAATAAACTGCTAATAATCTTTGTCAAAAAAATGCAGGCGAGATAAAGGAGAATATTATGCTTTACGCCAAAGAAGCCAAAGGTACGGTCGAGCAGGTCCTCGAAAAACTTCAAAAGGCGGCCCCGGCGAACCAGTTGGGCGTGCTGACGGTCCATAATCTCAAGCAAAAGATGGCCGACAAAGGCGTGGAGTTCGGGCCTCAGTGCGTAATCGCGGAATTGTGCAATCCGAAACAGGCCAAAAAAGTCCTCGAAGGCAATATGGCCATTTCCACGGCGTTACCCTGCCGGATTTCGATTTACGAGGAATCCGGCAAAGTAAAGGTTGCCACAATCAAGCCGACGGTTTTACTCGATATGTTTGACCAGCCCCAGCTCGAATCCGTGGCGAGAGAGGTGGAACAGGCAATAATTCGCACGGTTGATTCGGCCTGCGCTTAAAACAATATCGTGGGATGAATTTATCAGCCGAAGTTGTAGTGCTTGCGCACGGCCTTTTTAACTTTCCATGTACATTCGAGGTTCACCGGAAAGACGACTAAATCGCCGGGGCCGAAACTGACCGAATCCTTTCCGTCGGTAATCGTTACTTCGCCTTCGAGTATCAGACAGGTTTCCTTGTCGGTATAGGCCCAGTCGAATTCGCTGGGCTGGCAGGTCCATATCGGCCAGGTCCCGCATTCCTTTTTCTCCTGCTCGGTCGGTTTTTTGATAATAATGTCTTTTACCGTCGGCATATTTTCACCCCTTAAATCATTGCCTAATCTTTCAGGATTATATCGTCGCATCGAGGGTTTTCACTGAATTTTTTACTTTTTCCTTTTGCCATTTTATCTTACAGTATTCGTTTTAAGCATGGAATGGATAGATGAATAAGGAACAATTAGAAAAATTCAAGGCGTGGTTTGACTGTTTTACGGCCGAACATTACGGCAGCGATGAATTCGTCAACGCCAATATCAAAATGAAGGACGAGCATTCGAGGCGTGTTCGCGGGGAGATGGTCTATTTAGCCGGGGAATTGAAGCTCGACGAAAACAGGCGGCTGCTCGCCGAGACAATCGGCTTGTTTCACGACGTAGGCAGGTTTCCGCAATTTGTCAAATACCGCACATATTACGACCCCCGCAGCGTAAATCACTGCCGGTTGGCTGTGCAGGTACTGATTGAAGAGAAAGTTTTAGACGCCTTAGACGAAGCCGACAGGCAAATCATTCTCACGGCTATCGAATACCACGGCGTCAAACAGATTCCCGAAAACCTCGCGGATGATACCCTGATGTTTACTAAAATGATTCGCGACGCCGACAAACTCGACATCTATCACGTTATCTCAAAATCCTATATCCAGTACAGAGACGACCCCGACAATTTCAAGCTCGAAATCGAGCTGCCCGACCTGCCGGAATGCTCACCGGATGTAATCGACGCGATTTTAACCGGCCGGCTGATTGACTACGCGAATTTACGCTCCTGGAACGATTTCAAGCTTTGCGCGCTGGGCTGGGTCTATGACATTAACTTCACACCTGCGCTCAAGCGAATAAAACAACGCCGGTTCCTCGAAACAATACTCGATTTTTTGCCCGACACCGAAGACATCCGCAAAGTCCGCGAGAAAATCTTCGCTTATGTCAAATCCCGCATTGACGGTCAAGCTTGACTTGGCCGGCCCAAGGGCATATTATACCCGCGGAAATTTTTAGAAAGGAATCGCTATGCAGGCAATTTTGCAGACAAAAATCACCGGCCTGGAACCCAAACGCGGCAAGGTTCGCGATGTTTATGATTTGGGCGATAAGCTGCTTATCGTCGCCACCGACCGCATCAGCGCGTTCGACGTGGTGATGGCAAATCCGATTCCTTACAAGGGGCAGGTTTTAACGCAGATTTCGCTTTTCTGGTTTGAATTTTTGACAAAGACCGTCAGCCACCATCTTATAACGGCTGACGTGAATAAATTCCCGGCGCCGTTTAACGGCTTCAAAGAGCAACTGGCTGGCAGAAGTATGCTGGTCAAAAAAACAAATGTCTTTCCCATCGAATGTGTAATTCGCGGGTATCTGGCGGGGTCGGGCTGGAAGGAATACCAGAAATCGCAAACGGTTTGCGGGGTAAAACTGCCCGCCGGTCTTGGTCAGTGCGATAAACTCGCTGAGCCGATATTTACACCCGCGACCAAGGAGGAATTCGGCAAGCACGACGAGAATATCTCATTCGAACGCTGCGCCGAAGTCGTCGGCGACAAAGACGCCAAATACCTTCGCGATAAAAGTACGGAAATCTTCGAAAAGGCAAGCAAATACGCCGAATCGAAGGGTATAATCTTAGCCGATACGAAATTCGAGTGGGGCCAGACCGCCGGCAAGATTATTCTTATCGATGAGGTTTTGACGCCCGATTCGTCGCGATTCTGGCCCGCGGACAAATACCAGCCCGGCCGGGACCAGGAATCATTTGACAAGCAGTTTGTCCGCAACTACCTCGAAAGAATAAATTTCGACAAATCAGGCCCGGGAGTGGTATTGCCCGACGACGTCGTCAAAAAAACCAGCGAAAAATACATAGAAGGTTACCAACGCCTCACAGGCAAAAAATTTCAGTTATGAGGATTTTTGTCCGCCCTGTAATGCGTTTGGGCTAAATCTGCAAATATGACTGAAAAGGTCTATAAGTACCGAAACCTGTTGATTTGCCTGCTGCTGGCTGCTGTAACCTTCGCTGTTTATCTTCCCGTGCGTAATCATGAGTTTGTCCGGTATGACGATGACGTTTATGTAACCAAAAATCCCAATGTCCAGCCGGGCCTGACTGCGCAGAATATCAAGTGGGCTTTCACTTCGGGCTATGCCTCCAACTGGCATCCACTCACGTGGTTATCGCATCAGCTCGACTGCACCTTGTTTGGTCTCGATTCAGGCGCACATCATTTAGTCAATGTCCTGTTTCATATCGCTAACACCATTTTGCTCTTAATCGTTCTCAATCGATTAACCAAAAGTTTCTGGCCAAGCGTGTTTGTTGCGGCATTGTTCGCCCTGCACCCTTTACACGTCGAATCGGTCGCGTGGGTGGCTGAGCGAAAAGACGTTCTCAGCACCTTGTTCTGGTTTCTCACTATGCTCGCTTATACCCGTTTTGCAGAGAGGCCTTCGGCGGGCCGATATATCGGGACCGTTATATTATTTGCCCTTGGCCTTATGGCAAAGCCAATGCTCGTAACATTGCCTTTTATTTTGCTGCTTCTTGATTTTTGGCCTTTGGAACGACTAGGCAATCTCAGAAAAGTTGTGATGGAAAAAGTGCCTTTTTTCATTCTCGCGACTATTTCCAGTGTAATCACATACATCGTTCAGGAAAAAGGCGGGGCGATATCTGACATTTCGCTCGGTCAGCGTTTAGCCAACGCAATATGCTCATATATAGCTTATATCGAAAAGATGTTTTGGCCAAGCAAGCTTGCCGTCCTTTATCCGCATCCTGTCGGGGGCATACCGTTTGCCAAAGTCGTTTTATGTGCGTTTATTATCGTCCTTATAACCGCGACAATCGTTTACTTCGGCAGGCGTCACAAATACCCGCTTTTCGGCTG
>Ga0105104_10001248_pt1 | contig 19153 bp, 10 predicted proteins | sample PPLLaktember2015_3_FD_87034 | JGI IMG/M metagenome (GOLD analysis project Ga0105104, IMG submission 87034) | Freshwater sediment microbial communities from Prairie Pothole Lake near Jamestown, North Dakota, USA - PPLs Lake P7 Core (6) Depth... | ecosystem: Environmental > Aquatic > Freshwater >... | reverse complement strand
GGTCGAAGCCGCCCGGAAGTCCCGTCGGCTGTGGTTCGGCAAGCTCGAAGGAATCGAGCTGGAACGGGGCTGTCCCGAAATGTTCGCCAAGAAAGATGCTGCCGAAGACGTCCAGACCGATTTCCTCAAGGAAGTTTTCGCCGACTACCAGGAACCTTGCCTCGATGGCAACCTGATGGCCAAGGGCCTTACGCATTTCCTGAAGCAGCTTTACTATTTCACGATGATTCTCAGGCGTCTGCCTGACGACAAGTTTCTTTGTTTCATAGGCGGTTACTGTTCCCTCACCACCGGCATCGAACCATGTTGTTGGAGCAACGGTGTCCTGAATAAGCGTAACGAGACTTTCCATTCGTCTTTGGGACTCCTGGCGGACCGTGTCTCTGTTTTCCTCTTCGTCGCTTTCCTCGAACTCCTCCGAGAAATAACTAGTGCCGCCGCCGCCACCGCCGCCACCGCCGCCACCGCCGCCGCCGCCGCCGCCGCCGCGTCCACCACCGCCGCCGCCGCCACCGCCGCCGCCGGCACTGACATAGTAGTCCGCCGGACGACCGACAAGTATGGTAACGTCATAAACCCTTGTTTCCAATTTGCTGGGCAGCGATTGCCTGGTCGCCACGTTGACGACGCCGTCGCTGACGATGTAATCGAGGGTGGTAATGCTGCCTGAAACGCTCCGCAGCAATGCCGACAAGGCGGCCCTGAGCCGGATACCCCTCAAGGGGTCCATGTTTATCGCGGTTGTTTTTTCGATGTTGGCGTTATTGTACAAATCGCTCCAGTTGACGGATATGGTAATGGACGGTTTGACCGAATTTTCGAGCAGCCGGATGGCCTCGCCAAGAGGCATTTCGGCGGACAACCCCGAAAGGTCCACAATCTCGTCCAACTGTTTTTCAATGACCGCGTTTGCCGGGTCCTGGCCAACCGCTTCCTCGGGCTGGCGCGTCGATTTGGCGATAATCTCCCGCCATGTGGTGGGATAGGTCATTTCCTGTGCATAAGGAATCTTTGCCTCTTCGGTATCGGTAAAAGTCCTGACCCTTTCGACTCCCTTTTGTTTGTCTATCTCAATCTGCTTTCGGAAGTTGACCATATCTTCAAGCGTTTGCTTGAGGATAAGGGCATGATTGTGCTGAGGGTCTATCGCGAGAAGCATTTCGAGCTGGCCAATGGCCTCTATATATCGCTGCTGTTTCTGGAAGTTGAGCGCGTTCTGGAACAAATCCGAGATTCTCTTCTGGCGTTCAACGGACATATTGTCCTTGTATTCCTGCTGCGCCTGTTCGGCCTTTAATCGTTTGGCGTAATCTCTCTGCTGTACATGAAGTTTTTTCGTGTCGGCGATTTTTTCCGTGAGCTGATAAAGCTGGCCGCTGTATTGATTAAACAGGCCGTCGCCTAATTGCTGCTGATTTTCATAAACGGTATTTTGTGCCTGTTCAACAACAACTGCCGCCTTATCGCATTCACCTATGGCAAGAAGGTGGATTGCCTTATCGTTTGCGTCGTTAACAATGGCTTTTGTCCTGCTGCGAATCACATTGACGCGGCGATTAATTACGTTGATGTAGCCGGATTGCTCATCCTGGGGCTGGCTCCGGACGGATTTAACTTCCGCGGTCGCTGCAACGGCGACTGGCGCCTGCTGGACAGGTTGAACCGGCTGGGCGGTCTGGGCTGCCTCTTTAACCGTCTCAACAACGGCAGGGCGAGCTTGTTCTTTTGGCGTTTCGATTACCGGCTGTGCGTCGGTCTGCTGAACAGCCGAGGTCTGTGCCGCCGGTTGAACGGCAGGCGCCTGCTCTTTTTTATCTGCGGCCGGCTTTATCTGCGAGTCGGCGTTTTTGTCTATTGTTTCGAGCCGCTGCTTGATGAGCTGACGTTCCTCGTCTGTGAGAAACTCGCTGGTCTGGACAGCAGCAAGACTTGCCTTGGCCTCGGAGTATTTCTTCTGCTCGGACAGCTCATTGGCAGTCCGCATTACGGCCAGCGCGCTTTCTCTTTCGAGCGCGGCCTTATGCGCCTGCTGCAAGCCGGCATCTATTTTTTCTCTTTCCGCGGCGGTTAGATACCCTTCATAATCCTTTGCCCGCATGAAGGCCTTTTCCGCGGCGGCATAGAAACCACGTTTGTATTCTTCGGTCCCGATCTGAACCCAGTTATCAACAACCTGGCGGACCACTTTGTCTTTGTCCCCCTTGGCGGCATCGGCTGACGCCTCTTGCGAAAGGGCCGTTGTCGCTATCAGCAACAATGTCAGCAATGCCAATAAGAGGGATTTATTCGAGTTATTTTCCCAGAGTCTTACCATGTTCAAAACCGACCTCCTATAAAATTATCCAAACGGAATACCCTTTAATAATTAAAAACCCAACTCTTTCTACCCGCCGCTTTAGGAAAGGTTACACCTCTGACTCTTAGTTTACCCAGAAGCGACTACTTTTGCAAGCAAAAAATGCTTTCGACTACTTTCCCCATCAAACCAAAGCAACTTTATTGCCTTGCGTCTTATATTATCACACATAGCAGCATAAAAAACAAGCTTTTTCTTACTTTGTTGGTATGCGGAATATGCAAAATATAGGAAATATTTTACTGTTACGGCAATGTTAAAATGGGCAATTTGTCTCGTTTCGTGAGGGGTGGGGAGGCAAACAGGCAAAAATTGACGCCGGAACAGCTAAACCCATTAGCCAGAAGGAGTTAGATATCACATTTTCTTGCTGGCATTAATGATTTTGTCGGCAAGCTGCTTCAGGCGTATAGTATGCTGGATGAATAAATCCTCACCGATATAGGGGCGATTATCCCTGACTATCTGAGTAGCGGCCCGCACCGCTTCAACTGCCTTATCGAAATCCCTCTGTTTGAGGCAGAATTCGACCTTTGAGGCGGCATCATCTACAACCGCTTTTGTGTAAGTTCGGGCAATATTTTTTTTAGATTCCTCCGAGGGAGAAACGGTTTCTGGCGGCTTTTTCTGCTCAGCAACGATGTTTTCCACCACCTGTTCCACCTCTTTTTGAGCTTCGGCCGGCGGCTGTTTTTCTTCTTCCTTTTGGACAGGGGGCTGCTGACTGCCGGGTTTTAATAATGTTATTTCGACTTCCGCGGGAAGCTGTTTTGTTATTTCGGGCGTTTTTTCAATTTCTTCGACAGGCGGCGTTACGAGCGGTAAAACAGGAGGCGCCGCCGATTCGGCAACTGGTTTTCTCCTTAGCCGGTCGGTGAGGACGCTGTCTATCCTTATGAGGTAATCTTCAGCCGTGTGCCCCTCAGGAGCGGTCAGCAGGCCGTATTTGACGACCTGCAAAAAACCCTCACGCGCCTTATCAAGCTCGCCTGTCTTGTAGAATTCGACGCTGCGATTATAAATCTGCGTCATTTCCATCTTTTGCATTTCTGCGCTATTATCCATTACCTTAAGCTCAAAGGCGATTTTTGTTCTTTGCTGCTCGGTCAGATACCGGCTGCCTAACACCTTTTCATAATGGGCTTTGGCCTCAATGGGCTGGCCCTGCTGAATAAACTCTTCGGCCTTTTTGAGGTGTTCGAGCGCTTCTTGTTTTTCAACGCCGGCCTTACGGACGTTTGCAAGATTATCCTGAAGCTGCTTATTTTCCTGGGGCGTGAGATATTCTCCAAGCTCCTGTGCGGAGATGAATGATTTTTCGGCCTGTTCGTAAAGGCCCCTTTTGGATTGCGTCAGGCCGACCTGAATCCAGTTTTGGGCTTCCGCCCGGAAAACCTTGTCTTTGGACAAGCCGGGCTGCTCGTGATTCGGCTCAGAGGCGAAACATATCCCGAATGATAAAAAAACAATCCCGACAACCGCGAATTTTAACAAGCTCATTTTGCTGCTCTTAGTCGAAGACATAAAAACCTTCAAATTAGCGTCAAAAACGATATCCCTGAAACCGCACTGATATTCTACCAATAATACGCCTGTCGGGCAACTCAGTTATGTTGATATACGCCGGGCTTTGAAGGACGTCGGGGGAAATTAAATCAACTTTCGCCTTCGGGGCAGGTCAGGGCGTAATCGAGGATTTCCTTGAGGTTGGCGGTGGCGACCGCGACGGTGCAGTCGGCGGCGCCGTAATAGAGGTGAAGCTCATTTGTTTTGGAATCGACGACGGCGCCTGTGGGAAAGACGACGTCGCTGACGTCGCCGATGCGTTCGTAAGGCGCCTGCGGGCCGAGAATCCATTCGTCGCTTCGCCGAAGGACTTTCCACGGTTCGTGAATATCGAGAATGGCCAGGCCTACGCGGTAAACAGCGCCGGCGGCCGTCATCCGGACACCGTGATAGAATATCAGCCAGCCGATTTCAGTTTCGATGGGCTGACAGCCAAGCCCGACGCGATGGCAATCCCAGTAGGCGGAGCGTGTCATAATCAGGGGGCGGTGGTCGCCCCAGTGTTTGAGGTCGGGGGAAAAGCTAATCCACATGTGGGCCTCGCCGCGAACGATGGGGCGATGAATCAGGGCAAAGCGTCCTTTGAATCTTCGCGGGAAAAGGCATGCGTCCTTGTCTTCCGGCGGCAATAGGCCGCCCAGGCGGGCAAAGGTCCTGAAATTTTTGGTGATTGCCAGCGAGACGACGGGACCGCCTTCGCTGAAAGAGGTATAGGTAATGGCGTATTGTTTCTGCTCTTCGAGCCAGATAATGCGAGGGTCTTCGACGCCCCATCTTTCCTCGCGCGAATCATGGTCGGCCTCGAAAGTGGGAGCTTCGTCCACCTTCCAGTTTGTAAGACCATCCTGACTGCGGGCGACGGTCAGGTGGGAAAAGCCGCGCATGTCCTCGGCGCGAATCAGCAGGAGCGTTTCGTTATTTATCCTGACGGCGCCGGGATTAAAAACCGCGTTTACCGCATAAGGCCAGTCGTGCGTGGTCAATATGGGATTGCCCGCGTAACGTTTGAAAAGATCGTGCGCCTTTTTTTGTCTTTCGAGATTTATCATAAAGCCCCGCAATAAGCGTAATCGGCCCTATAATAATAATCGGCCAAATAAGGGGCCTGCTTTACGCCTTTACTAACTGAGTTTCATACAAACTTTGATAAAGCCGGCAGGAGCGCATAAGCTCTTCGTGCTGGCCCTGGGCGACAATCCGGCCATGGTCCATCACGACAATGACGTCGGCGGAGATTATCGTGCTGAAACGGTGTGCTATCACAAAGCTGGTCCTGTCGTGCATGATTTCCTCGATGGCCTTGTGAATCTTGGATTCGCTGTCGGCGTCAACCTGGCTTGTTGCCTCGTCGAAAATCAAAATTGTGGGGTCTTTCAAAATTGCCCTTGCGATGACAATCCTCTGCAACTGGCCTCCGCTGAGACCTGAGCCGTGTTCGCCGATAACGGTATCATAGCCCAGCGGGAGCGGCTCTATAAATTCGTGTGCGAAGGCACGTTTGGCCGCGTTGACAATTTCGTCCCTGGTTGCGCCGGTCTTGCCGTAACCGATGTTGGCTGCTATGGTAGTGTTGAAAGTCACGACGTTTTGCGTGACCATCGCAATCTGGTTTCGCAGACTAAGCAGCTTAGCGTTGCGGATATCGATACCGTCTATCAGAATCTCTCCCTTGTCGGGGTCGTAAAATCTCGGCAGCAGATTGGCGAGGGTGGTTTTCCCTGAGCCGTTAGGCCCGACGATGGCGATTTTCTGGCCCGCCCGGACAAAAAGCCGGATACCGTTCAAGGAGTGTCTTTCCGCGCCGGGATACGTAAAGACGATATCCCTGAATTCGATATTATTTTTAAGCGGCGCAAGCTCGACGGCGTGCGGATTTTCCGGTTCTAACGGCTGGTCCATCATCGCGAAAACTCTTTCTGCGGCGCCATTGGCCTCCTGGATTTTGTTCCAGATATCGCTTGTCCTTCGCACGGAGGCGGCGGCTGCGCCCAGCAGGCCGAGGAACACCATAAAATCTATGCCCTCCATTTTGTTGCTTGCCACCATACTTGCCCCGACAAACAGGGCGACCGAGCCGGCTACCATACCGAGGACTTCCATCATCGGCTGTGTCGCGGCGTCGGTCTTCGATATTCGCAACGACTGCTTCAGCAGGGCTTTATTTATTGTCCCAAACATCGAGTGCTCGTATTCCTGCTGATTATAGACCTTGACGATCTTGAGGCCCGCCATTGTCTCCTGTAATTTCGCGAGCATCTGCGACGAGGCGACCAGCGATTTTCTTGAGGCCCGTTTCATCTTTTTGCCCAGCGCCACTATCGCCCAGATTGCCGGAAACGCGCCGAAGAGGAAAATCAGGGTAAGCTGCCAGTTCAGCATTGCCGCTATAGAAAGCAGACCAATCGCATTGAGCGGCTCCTGCAGGGCCTTTCCAAGCAGGACCTTGATGCCGATACCCATAAAGCTCGTATCGCGAACAAGGCGGCTGATGTAGTCGCTGGGCCTTTCGCGCGAGAAAAAGCCGATGGGCATATTTATCACGTGCACAAAGGCGTCTTCCCGCAGCCGATTGATGCTGACCTGCACGACTTTTTCCGCGAGGTACTGCTGGTGATAGCGGGCGATGCAGCGGATGATAGTAAGGATTGTTACAACCATGATGATAAATATGACCGCTTTTTTCCGGTTGGTTTCAGATTTCTCGCGAGGCACTACGCTTATGACCTTTTGCGCGAGAGCAAAGGTCCCGGCTTTGAGGCCGGTATTGGATAATCCTTCGAGACGCACGGGCGGGATTTCTTCATTGTGCCTGTTGATTCGCAGGGTTGCGCCATTTTTCGCGGTTTCTGCGAACTTTCCTAATAAATCGGAAAACGATTCGTTTGCGTCCCGCGAGTCGCTGTTAATGCCGATAATTCGGTCGCCGACCATGATACCGGCATTGTGGGCGGGGCTTTTCTCATTGACTGATACGACCATCAGCGAATTCGCGAAATCAGCACCTTTTTTGCCCGTGAAATCCACGCCTTCGGGCACATAGAAACCTACGCCGTACTGCCACTGACAGATTTTTCTGTCTGCCCAGTCGCGAAGCCCCTCCTGGCCGGTCATGACCTTCAGCAAAGGGATGACCGTCAGAAAACTTACAGATAAAAGCAACGTGACCACCATCGCGCTTATCACGACAACGACGATTCGAGGCCACTGAGGCCAAATATACTTGAACACCCGCGAAAATTCCTTCACTCGACGCCTTTCAAATCTGAATGATTCCTGATATTTGGTTATTGATGATTATGGCGAATATTGGTAAAAAATCAATCATCAATTTCTATCGAAAGCCCCCAACTTTATGTTGGGGGTTAACCCCCGGGATGAACCTGGGGGCTTATGAAGGATAATCGTAAATGAAAATTGACCGGCTGATTTTAGGCGAATACCAGACCAACTGCTATGTTGTGCGTCGAGATGAGCAGGCGACGGATTGCCTGATTATCGATACCGGGCTTGACTCCGGGCCGTTATTGAAGTTCCTTGAGGATAATAAGCTGACGCCTGCCGCGGTAGTTATCACTCACGGTCACGTTGACCACATCGCGGGGGTTGAGGCCCTGCGTTAGCAATAGCCTTCGATTGCGGTTTAGATTCACAAGCTTGACGCCGAAATGCTGACGGATTCGATGATCAATTTGTCTTTTATGACCGGCGACGATTTCAGTGCGGGGCAGGCGGATTTCCTTGTTGACGAGCCGGAAGTAATCGATAAGGCCGGTATCAAGCTGCGAGTTATTCATACGCCCGGCCATACGCAGGGCGGAATCTGTCTTTACGCGGAAGGCCAGGGTTTGATATTCGTCGGCGATACGCTTTTCGCCGATTCGGTCGGCAGGACGGATTTTCCGGGGGGCAATACGAGGCAGCTCATTGAAGGCATAAAAAACAAGCTGCTTATCCTGCCCGATGAAACGGTTGTCTATCCGGGGCACGGCAACAGGACCACAATCGGCCGCGAAAAGGCGAATAATCCTTTCCTGCAATGACAACGGAGATACGCAAAACCACTCCGGCTACCCTTTATTCACTTGCGGCGCTAAGCTGCCTGGGCACGCTTATCTGCTGGTCGAGCGCGCCGCTGTTTATCAAATACCTGACGGGCTATCTTGACTTGTGGACGCAGAACCTTCTGCGGTATGGTGCGGCGTGTTTGTTCTGGCTGCCGTTTCTGATTGCCGAAGCAAGAATGGGACGAGCGCCAAAAAAAATCTGGAAACTGGCGCTGCTTCCCTTCATTCCCAACATTATTATGCAAAACCTCTGGGCGGCGGCGTTTTATTACATCGACCCGGGCTTCGCGTCGCTGTTGTCCAATACGGCGTTTCTGTGGGTCATAGTATTGTCGATTATATTTTTCGCCGACGAAAGGCGTCTGCTCGGAAATCGGCGTTTTATCCTGAGCATCGTCCTGTCGGTGGCCGGCCTGTCGGGAGTGGTGTTCTTTCATCCCGCATTTGGACGAACCTATACTATGACAGGTATCGCGATAGTCGTAATCTGCGGTTTTATATGGGGGATTTACGGCGTATCGGTGAAAATCGTCTTCCGCGATATCGATTCGCGGGTCGGTTTTTCGATAGTCAGTATTTATACTGTTATCGCGTTATTTATTTTGACGATGTTTATGGGCCAGCCGAGGCAGATGTTGGCGATGCCTTTTTCGGGCTGGATGGCCGTCATTGTTTCCGGCATTACCGGGATAGCCCTTGGCCACGTTTTTTACTATTCCTCAATTCGACGCCTCGGCTCGACGACTCCCTCGCTTGTCCAGCTTGCGCAGCCATTCATTGTCCTGGTCGTTTCATATTTTATCTTCAGTGAATCATTGAGCGTATTTCAGTGGGTTTTCGGAATCGCCCTTGTGGCCGGCTCGGCCCTGGCTATCGAAGCGGAAAAAGAAGTGGCGACCCTTCCAATTTAACGTTACCGCTGCATCCTAAACACCGCTATCAGCGGTTTTTCCATGCCGCTATTATTTGCCAAAAATGGTGGAAGTAATGCATAATATGGTGTTCGTTTTGACGTTATAGGACTTAGAATACATAATGCGGTTGTGTTTTTAGAGTTATTCACGGCCCGCCGGTCCGGGGGCCGATACTTATATAATTGGTTACGGTCATAACCAACCCGCTTGGCCGCGAGTAGAGCGAGGCGGGTTAAAAATCGAAACCGTGAAGTTTCCTTAAACACGCCCAGGGTAGTACGTGGATGGTGACGGAATTGCCCCATGACAGCAGGGATTGTTGTCTGAAAGTCCGCTTTTGGCGAGACCTCGTCTTTGGACGGGCTTGCTGCAAACAACTTGGCGGGTACAGCCATAATTTGCCCCAGAAATCGATAATCACCTCAAAATGTCCCCATCAAAGCGGATTCCACAGGTTCAGCTCGTCTGAAATTATAAACCACAGCGTTTTATACGCCCAGTCGGCGTTTAATAATATTGTATGGGTACAAAAAACCGCGCGGCGATTAGAGAAAGGAGGCCATTTATATAACATTAGTCGCCCTGAAGTCACGCCCGTACAGCGGAGAGTTCGAAATTAAATTAACAGAAAAATCATTAGGAGGAATTAGAAATGAAGAAGTGTAGTTTGATTGGCGCAATTCTTTTTGTGATGCTATTGAACCTCAGCGCCGGGCTTGTATTGGCCGACACTCCCTGGCTTCACGTCGAAGGCAATAAAATGAAGGACCCCTCGGGTAATGTCGTCGTTCTGCGGGGTGTGGCCGACATTGACGTCGGCGCCACTGAGCTGTGGGAAGGCGGGATGTTCAATCTCATCGACCGGATAACAAATAAAACCGACAACCAGGGCGGCTCTCCCGGCTGGTATCCCAAGGTCATCAGATTAGCTGTAGTGCCCTCGGATTCGGGATTTCTAAGCCCGTGGCCTTTCGCTGTCGGCGACGATACTTTCTATAACGACCTGCTCAGGCCCGTCGTCGATTACTGCAAACAGAAGGACCTTTATGTAATCCTCGACTGGCATTACATCGATAACACCAATTCGCATATCACAACGACCAACCAGTTCTGGACATATATGGCGCCGAAATTCGCCAACGACTCGCACGTCCTGTACGAGATTTACAACGAGCCGATGGATAATCCGAGACGCAGTACGGAAGCCGAAAGATGGGCCGTTACCAAACCCAATATGCAGGCGTGGGTAAACCTTATACGTCAATACGCACCGAACAACATAGTTATGGTGGGAAGCCCGCAGTATAACACCTGCTTAGTCCCGGCGATAACCGACCCCGTCACAGGAACCAACCTGGTTTATACCTGGCACAGTTACCCGGTGGGCACCTTTAACGGTACGTGGGAAAAAGACCAGGTTACGGCGGCAGCGGCGGTTTTGCCTGTTTTCTGCACCGAGTGGGGATTCTGCGAGGGCTGGGATTCGATAGTAAGCGGTAATATAATTGATTACGGCCTGCCCTTCCAGACGCTGGTCGAAGACCTCGAACTTTGCGGTTTTGCCGCCTGGAGCACGTCCTACGACTGGGGTCCGCCTATCTTCAATACCGACTGGACCCTTCGCACGGGTATTCCTGAAATGGGCGGTTTCGTAAAGGACTGGCTCTATGCCAGAAGAAACGATAACCTGCCCGTCGGCTCAGGAGCAAATCAGCCCCCGACGGTTTCAATCTATTCACCGTCTAACGGCGGCTCTATCAACGCCGGCTCATCGGTTACCATTCAGGCAGACGCCTCCGATGACGAAGCAATAAACAAAGTCGAGTTCTTCCAGGGCAGCACCAAGATTGGCGAGGACTCAACATCGCCTTATTCTTACACCTGGAACAGTGCGTCTCAAGGCACATATTCCATCACCGCCAAAGCTACAGACAGCGACAATGCCACGACGACTTCCGCTCCCGTAACTCTAAACGTCATATCGGGCGCCTTCCCTGCTCCGTGGGTAAGCCAGGACGTTGGCGGGCCTGAGGTCGCTGGTTATGCAAGCTTCTCGGGCAGCACCTTTACCTTAGAAGGCAGCGGCTGGGATGTCTGGGCCGGCTGGGACGGTTTACAGTTCGTCTATCAGCCGACAAATACAAACGTCGAAATCAAAGCCAGGGTCGTCTCGGTCGAGGCCACTGACCCCTGGGCAAAAGCGGGCGTTATGATTCGCTCGTCGCTTAACGGAAATTCCGTTAACGTCTTTATGCAGGTAACGCCTGCCAGCGGAAAAATGTTGTCGAGCCGCTCACATTCAGCGGGTGAAACAGTCGGTTCAGCGGGAACGGGTTCGCTTCCCCTGTGGGTAAGAATAGTCCGCTCCGGCAGCACCTTCACCGGCTATTCATCGACCAACGGCTCAATCTGGACAAACTCCGGCTCAGTTACCATTCCGATGGCCGCCAACACCTTTGTGGGTCTGGCGGTAACTTCTCATAATACCGGCCTGCTTTCCATGGCTGTCTTTGACAATGTCAGCGTCATCCCCGGAAGCGTCCTGACGCCCGATACGACCCCGCCGGCTAATCCGGCCGGCCTGTCGGCTTCGGCAGTTTCCAGAAGCATTTCGCTTAACTGGAACGACAACGCCGACGGCGATTTCGATTATTATGACGTCTATCGCGGGACAAACGCAGGCGGGCCTTACACCAAAATCAGCACTTACCCGATTGTCGCTTCCGATTATGTTGATAATACCGTTACCAACGGCGTAACCTACTATTACGTAGTCAAAGCCGTCGATATGTCTTCCAATGTATCGGGCAATTCCAATCAGGCCTCGGCGACTCCGCCGGTCGATTCAATCGCACCGGCAGCTCCGACGGGACTGACATCCAACGTTGATTTTATGCTCTGGAAATGGGTCCTGCTCGACTGGAACAATAACGCCGAAACCGACCTGGCCGGCTACGATATTTATCGAGGCACAGCCCCAGGCGGTCCTTACACAAAGATTAACCCGTCGCTTGTTACAACCTCCGATTACATCGATTACACAATCGCCACGGGTTCATCCTATTTCTACCGCGTTAAAGCCGTTGACGATAGCGCCAACGCTTCAGGTTATTCCAACGAGGTTTCGGCTGTCGAGCCGCAGGGTTCGGGAACGATTCTTCGTCAGTGGTGGTTAGGCATCTCAGGCGGCGCTGTCGCTGACCTGACATCCAACGCCAACTATCCGAATAATCCGACCGGCCAGGCGGAAATCGCCAGTATGGAAGGGCCGACGAACTTTGCCGATAACTATGGCTCTCGCCTTATCGGCTATGTTCATCCTTCCACTACGGGCAGTTATACGTTCTGGGTTTGCGGCGACGACTCTTCCGAGCTGTGGATGAGCACAGACGACAATCCGGCAAACGCCGTGAAAATCGCGTATAACACTACTTATGCCAATCCTCACGAATGGGATAAATCCGCAAGCCAGGAATCCTCGCCGAGGACGCTTACTTACGGCCAGAAGTATTTCATTATGGCCCTGCAGAAAGAAGGCGGCGGCAATGACAACATATCGGTCGCCTGGGAAGGCCCGGGGTTTGCCCGGCAGGTAATCGCGGGAGGGTTCCTCTCGCCTTATGTGCCTTCGAGCAACATCCCGCCGACGGTTTCGATTACTTCGCCTTCCAACGGCGCGACGTTCACAGCGGGGGCAAATATCACCATTAACGCAACGGCTTCCGACAGCGACGGCACCGTTACCAAGGTCGATTTCTATCAGGGCACGACGTTTTTAGGCACTGATACGTCTTCACCTTACTCTTATACCTGGAATAACGTTCCGGCCGGCAGCTACAGCTTGACCGCGAAAGCTACCGATGATGACAGCGCCGTAACAACCTCGGCGCCTGTCAATATCACCGTCAATCCCGCAGGCGGCTCGACTATGCACGTCGATTCTATCACCTGCAGCAAGGTGAAAGTGGGCAATAAGTGGAAAGGCCGGGCTGTGGTCGTAATCAAAGATAGCGCGGGTAATTTAGTTTCCGGCGCATCTGTTACCGGCACGTTCACCGGCTCTTACAGCCAGACACTGTCGGCAACGACTACTACCAGCGGCGCAGCGACGCTTACTACAACGGCTTCCATAACCGGAACCGTTACCTTCACTTTCTGCGTCGATAACGTAACGCAAGCATCGTTTACGTATGATTCAGGAGCAAATGTAGAAAGCTGCGACAGCTTCAGCGGTTAATTTGAGGATTTAGTATTAAAAGAAAACCGGCGTCCCTTATGGACGCCGGTTTTTTTGTGGTTATTCGAAACTGTTGAAGTATTCGGGTTTGCCGTCGTCGTTGTCGTATCGGCTTGCGTCGGTGCTTTCTTCGGCGTTGATTCTGATTCGCTCTATTCGCTCGGCCTTTCTCGTGGAGCTGTCAACTGTTACAAGTATGCCGTTGATTTTGACGTCGCCTGTCGCGACCTCGAACGGAATGGGCATACGCGTCCTGAAGGATTTCAGCACGCTTTCGACGCCCCTGCCAATCACCGATTCGTGAGCGCCGGTCATTCCGATATCGGTAATATACGCGGTGCCTCTGTGCATAATTTTCTCGTCGGCCGTCGGGACGTGAGTATGAGTTCCGAAGACGCAGCTTACGCGGCCGTCCAAGTGATAACCCATCGCGACTTTTTCGCTGGTCGCCTCGGCGTGAAAATCGACGAAAATAATCTCCGCCTGCTGGTTCACTTTGGCCAGAAGCTTGTCCGCGGCGTTATAGGGGCAATCCGCGGGCTTCATAAACAACCGGCCGATAAGCGCCATTGCCGCAACCGTCGGTCCTTTGCCCGTCTTGTAATATCCCACGCTTCTGCCCGCGGCGAACTCCGACAAATTGGCGGGCCTGGCGATATTTTCCTCTTTTTCGAGCGTCTCGATGATTTCCTTTTTGCGATAGGCGTGGTCGCCGAGGGTTACAAGATTAACCCCGTAATGCAGCAGCTTGGTATAAATCTGCGGCGTAAGGCCCGAGCCGCCCGCGGCGTTCTCGGCGTTGGCAATCACGCAGTCGATTTCGCGCTCGGTTACAAGCTGTTTGAGCTTGTCTGCCAGCGCCCGCCTTCCGGGCTTGCCTACTATATCGCCTATGCACAGAATATTCAGTTTCATAAATCTATCCGCTATACGCTATTGTTATCTTGCGTATTCGATGCAGCGTAATTCACGCAGCAGCGTTACCTGGATTTCGCCAGGATAAGTCATTTCGGCCTCGACCTTTTTCGCGATATCGCGCGCGACTTTCATCGCCGATTCATCTGGGACTTTTTCGGCGTTGACAATCACGCGGATTTCGCGGCCCGCCTGAATGGCGTAGGCGTTTTCAACGCCCGGGAAGCTGTTGGCGATTTCCTCGAGTTTTTCGAGCCGTTTGATGTATCGCTCGAGGGTTTCCCTTCTGGCGCCTGGCCTCGATGCGCTGATAGCGTCTGCCGAGGCAATCAAAGGCGTGTAGGGATTATCCGGCGGAATGTCGCCGTGATGGCCTTCGACGGCGTTGAGTATTATCTGCGGCTCACTGAACCTTCGCAGGAAATTTGCGCCTATTGCGGGATGGCTTCCCTCGATTTCGTGGTCGAGGGCTTTACCAATATCGTGCAGTAATCCGGCCCTTCGGGCGATTGACCCGTCAAGACCAAGCTCATCTGCCATAACCTGGCCCAAAAACGCTACCTCGACGCAGTGCCGAAGAACGTTTTGGCCGTAGCTTGTGCGATAATTCAAAGCGCCAATCAAACTCATCACGCGGTTATTAAGACCGCGGACGTTGGTCTCGACCGCCGCGTCTTTACCTAACTGCAGGATTTTTGCGTTGATTTCCTTTTTGGTCGTCGCGACCAGTTCCTCGATTCGCGACGGGTGAATGCGCCCATCCTGAATGAGCCGTTCCATCGAAAGCCGCGCGACTTCGCGCCTGACGGGGTCAAAGCCGCTTACGACAATCATTCCCGGCGTATCATCGACGATAACATCGACGCCGGTTGCTTTTTCGAAGGCGCGAATATTACGGCCTTCCCTGCCTATTACCCGGCCTTTCATATCGTCGTTGGGAATCTCGACCGTCGATACCGTCGCCTCGCAGGTCTGCTCGGCCACGTAACGCTGAATCGCGGTATTGATTATTTCCCTGCTTTTTTCGCCGACCCGTTCGGTCGCTTCATCGACTTTTCGCTGAATCAGGGCCGACATCTCAAGCTCGCACTCATCTTCAAGCCGCTTGAGCAGCAGCTCCTTGGCCTCGTCTGCGCTCATAGTCGTCATTTTCAGGAGCTGATTTTTCTGCTGGGCGATGACCGTCGAAAGCTGCTTGTCCTTCTGGTCAACATTGGCCAGGCGTCTTTCGACCTCTTTTGCCTGCTCTTCGAGCGATTTTTCTTTTTGCCTTGTCGTCTCGGCCTGCTTATCGAGGGTGTCTTCGCGCTTGGTCAGCCGAACCTCTATTTCCCGAAATTCGGCCTTTAGCTGGTTTGACTCTGAATTGAACTGTTCTCTTCTTTTGATTGTTTCGCCGGCTGCTTCTATCTGTGCAGCCTTAATAATGTTCTCCGCTTCTTTGTTCGCGCCGTCCAACTGCCTCTGAAGGTCCTCGTTGAATGTCTTGGCCTTGGCCTTGTTGATAAACTGTACCACAAAGACCGTCAGGGCAATTCCCACCAAAAGACCGGCAATTACAGCAAAGACAGCGGAGATATCGATTTGCATTAATATCCCGTCCATATGCTCGCCTTCCCAAAAAATTAAACAACAAAGTTAAATACTGCCAATAGAAAACTGCGGAAGGGACGACAGGTTGGTTACCTGGAAATGTAGTTACGGTAAAGAAACGCCTCTGGTTTTAAGGTAAAGTCACTGAGCACACCCCGAAAAAAGGGGATTTACACACAAAATCAATAATGATTGAACGCCCCCGCCGGGGTGTCCTTCGTGTGATAAATTGGGTGCTTTTATGCTCAATAGATAATCCTTTGCCTATCCAGCCAAAAATTCAGTTTCGTTTCTTTAACTCCGCACTATCGCACTTTTTGCCCGTTTTATCGGACTCGTTAAAAAAAAAACGTATTCTTAAGCGTCCGGTAAAACATTTAACATTTAAAACGCTAAAAGTGTCCTGGTAACTTCATCTGCCGGCTCCCGTTAGGGACGCCTTACGACGGGCGGAAAACCCGCCGTTCGGGCACGTCTTAAAGACCCGCCCCAACCCACCCTGCTGCAAAAAACCAAAGTTGTTATACTTATTCTACAAGGTGAGCCGCAATTGTGTTCATCGGCAAACTGCATTTGATAATAAACTCTTTTTGGTATCCGGTCAACAAAAAACGTCCAAAAATGCCCGTTTTGAGTCAGTTTTTTTATCAAAGCTGGAGAAATTCATCGTTTATGATAAACTTCTGAAATGAACAGCAAATTAGACAAAGAGCCGGCCGGTTTATACATCCACATCCCTTTCTGCCAGACCAAGTGCCGCTATTGCGGCTTCTACTCCAGGCCCATAAAAACTCATAACTCGCAGCGTCTAATTTCCGCAATAATAGCAGAAATAAAAAAAAGGTGTCAGGCGCAGTCCCCGAAGGGGGAACCTTTTTCATTGCGTTATAATGGCTTAAAACGGCCAAAAGAACCCCCTGTCAAAAATAAAAGGTGTCAGGCGCAGTCCCCGAAGGGGGAACCTTTTTTTTCTTTTCAAACGGTTTATATAGGCGGGGGGAGTCCGAGCTGTTTGCCGCGGGGGGAACTCATTGAATTGGTAAATATCCTACCAAAGACAGGGGAATTCACTATTGAGGTCAATCCGGGGCAAGTGGATGAAGCGATATTGAGCCGGTTACGCGCCGCGGGTATCAATCGGCTTTCGATAGGAGCGCAATCTTTCAATACCTGCGAGCTGGAATTTCTGGGCAGGCGTCATTCTGCGGCCGATACCATTCGAGCGGTTGAGGCAGCTAAAAAAGCCGGGTTTGATAATATTGGTCTGGATTTGATTTTCGCAATTCCCTATTCCACAGTAGGTTCGTGGGAAAAAACTATCGAAACGGCCATCGAAATGGGCGTCCAGCATATCTCAGCTTATGCCCTGACTTATGAAGAAGATACGCCATTGCAAAAAGCGGTCGAGGCGGGCGAATTAAAGCCGATTGATGAGGAAACAGACCGGGCGATGTATGAACTGGCTATCGACGAATTTGAGAAGGCCGGCTTCAAACAATATGAAATATCGAATTTCGCCAAACCCGGCTTCGAGTGCAAGCACAACCTGAACTACTGGCTAAACAAGCCATATCTCGGTATCGGCCCGTCAGCCGGTTCATTTTGGGAAGGTAAACGCACGCTTAATATCGCCGATATTGAAAAATACATCGAGCTAATCGAGGCGGGGGCCGACGCCATTGAGGAAAGCGAAATTCCCAACGATATTGAGTTTGCCTGTCAGACGGCTGTTTTGAATCTACGAATGCGGGCAGGCATCGACCTCAAGGAATTCAAACACAGGACCGGTTTGGACGCTTTGGAACTTTTTGCCGAGCCGGTCAGTAGATATAAGAAAATGGGTCTGATTGAAACCAGCGAGGATGGATTTCATCTCACTCGCGGGGCACTTCCAATCGCCGATTCAGTCCTTTGTGATTTTTCGTCCATTTAGCCGGTTTTTTTGTTATAATAGCCGCCTTAAAACTATGAGCACGGAACTAATAAGAAATTTTTCGATAATAGCGCATATCGACCACGGTAAAAGTACCCTGGCCGACCGCTTGATGGAACTCACCGGCGCGATAAGCGACCGGGAGAGGAAAGACCAGCTTCTCGATGATATGGATATCGAGCGGGAACGCGGTATAACCATCAAGGCCTCGGCGGTAACGATGAATTATTTGCACGACGGCAAAAATTATATGCTTAACCTCATCGATACCCCAGGCCATGTGGATTTCCATTACGAGGTCTCGCGAGCGCTTTCTGCCTGCGAGGGCGCGCTTCTGGTCGTTGACGCTACCCAGGGCGTGCAGGCCCAGACCGTCGCCAACGCATACCTGGCGACATCGGTAGGGGCCGAGCTTATCGGGGTTATCAATAAAGTTGACCTGCCTTCTGCCCAGCCGGAAATCACGGCAGAGGAAATCGAGCACGTCTTAGGCATCAAAAAACAGGAGTGTTTTCATATCAGCGCAAAGACGGGTATGGGTGTCGGCGAGCTGTTGGATGCCATAGTAACACTGCTTCCGCCTCCGCCTGACCGCGGTGCCGAGCCGACGGCTGCGCTTGTGTTCGACTGCATCAACGACGACTATCGGGGCGTTATTTGCTACGTGAGGATTTTCGCGGGCGAGCTTACTCTAAAACAAAAAGTCCGGCTTATGGGCACTGGCAGAACGTATCTTGTAACCGAGCTTGGGAAATTCACGCCAAAAATGGTTGCAGTTGACCGGCTAAGCGCAGGCGAAGTCGGTTACGTCATCGCCAATATTCGCCAGTTGTCGGATGTTACCGTCGGCGATACGATTACCGATGACTCAAATCCCGCCGCGCAGGCGCTGAAGGGTTACGTGCCGCCGATGCAGATGGTCTTTTCCGATTTTTATCCCGGCAACAATACCGATTATCCGAATCTCCGCACGGCCTTCGAGAAACTTGCCCTCAACGACGCGAGCTTTTCATTTGTTCCGCAAAATTCACCGGCCCTCGGATTCGGTTTTCGATGCGGATTCCTCGGCCTTTTACACATGGAAATCGTCCAGGAACGATTGGAACGCGAAAACAATATCGATGTCGTTCAGACGGCGCCTACCGTCAGCTATGAAATCGTAACCAACGATGACCAGGTCCATCGAATCGATTCGCCCAGCGATCTGCCGGACGTAAGCAGCATAAAAGAATTACGCGAGCCGTTTGTACGCCTTGAGATTATCACGGGCGTTGATTCGATTGGCGGGATTATGAAGCTGGCCGAAAGCCGGCGATGCAAACTTATTAAAACCGATTATCTCAGCCAGAACCGCGTAATGCTCGAATACAGGGCGCCGCTTGCGGATATCGTTTACGACTTTTACGATTTGCTCAAGGGCATCAGTCACGGCTACGCGACTATGGATTACGAATTCACCTGCTTCGAGGCAAGCGACTTAGTTAAGATAAATATTCTTGTCAACAGGATTGCGGTCGATGCCCTTTCGCTGATTGTCCACCGCAGCACGGCCGAAGCGAGAGGCCGAAAGATGTT
>Ga0105104_10001247_pt1 | contig 19173 bp, 16 predicted proteins | sample PPLLaktember2015_3_FD_87034 | JGI IMG/M metagenome (GOLD analysis project Ga0105104, IMG submission 87034) | Freshwater sediment microbial communities from Prairie Pothole Lake near Jamestown, North Dakota, USA - PPLs Lake P7 Core (6) Depth... | ecosystem: Environmental > Aquatic > Freshwater >... | reverse complement strand
TACTATCTACCCGCTTATCCTCTCATTCGCCTGGACAGTGATGTGCGTGCCGGGAAACTGATCGCTCCTCTAACACTACATCCTGGCGCCGCGACCACCCAAAATGAATTGGAAGGTGAGGTGGCCCTGCGGCCCGAGTGGACACAACTGGTGATCTTCGATCCGGTCCTCCAGGGGATGATTCAATTGGCCGATCCATCCCAGTTCACCCGTCTCGGTCCCGAGGGGCTGGCCATCTTCCACTTACGCCCTGGCGACCGCTTGATCTATCGTTCCGGGGGATTTTCACTGGTCAGCGATCAGGCAAACCGCCCAGGTACGCCATAGGGATGCATTTTATGAAAAAACGGTTTTCAAACCTTCTAAAAATAATATTTCCAACAATTTTCGCATTGACTGCGCTGCTGGGTGTAACCAGCACCTCGTTTGGTCAGACTACACCCTGGTCTATTCCGCACCTGCTCACCCCTGAAAACCAGGTGGGGACTTTTGGGGAGATTCTTGCGGATGCGACCGGGCGGGTGCATGTTTTTTGGTCCAGCTCGGTGGGTGATTATGATGAGGTGGTATACCAGTCTTTTACACCTGAGACCGGTTGGAGCGAGATGAATGATATCCAGGCCTTATATTTAAATACAGGCCGGATCATCACCCGACCGGCGGCAGCCATCGATCCGGAAGGGAATATCCATCTCCTCTTTCGCAATTTCACGATGTACTATTCCGCGGTCCCGCTAGAGAATGCCAGCCAGGCAAACCTGTGGAGCCAACCCGTTGCCGTGAGCAGTGGAGATTCAGTGGCTTACTTTGGCCGGTTGGCATTCGATTCCAAGAATGGGATCCATCTGGTTTACACCGAGAACGACCCTTCGGCGACCTGCCTGGTATGTTTTGGATTGTATTATCGGAGATCCACGGATGGGGGCAAAAGCTGGTCGGACCCGGTCCGTCTCAATGAAAACCTGGGGGGAGCTGCCAAACCTCAGCTGTTGGTCGACAGAGAAGACCGTTTACACCTGATCTGGGAAGGCGGCCGGGGTGGAGATTTGGGCTCGACCGAAGAGGAATCCAGGATCATGTACTCGGTATCAGAAGATTTGGGAAAAACCTGGAAAACTCCGATCGTGATGACGACCCCTCAAGGGCCTTTTGGTAAAAATCCTTCTCTGGGGCTAAATCCACGGGGTGACCTGGTGATAGTATGGCTGGCTTTGAAAGAAGACATTTTCTACTACTCTGTGTCTCAGGATGGCGGGAATCTCTGGTCAAATTCCGAGCCGATCCCAGGAATCTACGGCGGCCTTAGTATCTATAACGCGCGCACTGACGGAACCGCGATGGAGACAGACAGCGCGGGAGGTGTGCACGTGGTATTGGTAGGAAGGAACAATCCCGATCAGACCAGTTTGAGCGTTCTGACCCTGACCTGGGATGGCAGCACCTGGTCCGAACCAGATGCCGTGATTACCCTGGAAGGAGATGTCCCCGAGTGGCCCCGGCTGGCGATCGCGAGAGGTAACCGGATGAACGTTGTCTGGTTCGTGCGCGATGAGGAACATATTTTTGACTCCGACAATGGAATGTACCAGGTATGGTTCTCTGAAAGGACACTGGATGTCCCCGAAATTACCCCGATTGCATATGACACAGTGGTTCCCACAATAACGCCTACCGCACTCGCGACTCCGACACTGGCAGCCAGCCAGACACCGACTATGGCAGTAGAGCTCCTCCCCACGTCAATTCCGATTAAAAACAATCCGATTGGACTCGGCCAGCCGGCTTATCGGGAGAGTGATTACCTGTTATTGGTCGCGAAAACCCTGGTGCCATCCATGGTGTTCCTGGGTATTGTCGTCGTGGGGGTGTTAATCCGCAGGCGTAAAGAATAACCGCAGCCATTATGAAAATATTATTTATCGTCCCATATGTCCCCAGCTTAATCCGAGTACGACCCTACCAGCTTATCCGCCATCTAACCCGGGCCGGGCACAGCGTTCATGTAATGACCTTATGGTCGAACGAGGCTGAACGGATGGAGGTGGAGCAACTGCGTGGAGTCTGCCATCAGGTTACTGCCGTCCCGCTACCCAAATGGAGATCGCTGGTAAACTGCCTCAAAGGGCTGCCTTCCCGGATACCTCTCCAGGCGGTTTATTCCTGGAACCCGGAGCTGGCCAGGCAGATCCATCAGAATATCCATAATGGGCGGGAGGCGGAGGCTTACGATATCGTCCATGTGGAACACCTGCGCGGCGCACGGTATGGGTTGTCTATCCAGAAGTTAGCCCGGTTCCCAGGGCAGGTCCCGCCAGTCGTGTGGGATTCGGTAGACAGTATCAGCCTGTTGTTCCGCCAGGCGTCTGGCAGGAGCTCGAGTTGGAGAAGCCGCTGGATGACCCGCTTCGAACTTGAGCGCACCGAACGATATGAGGGATGGTTGGCCGGCCAATTCGAGCGGACGCTGGTCACCTCACCAAACGACCGGAAAGCCTTCTCCGACCTGATGAAAGACGATGAGACAGGAGAGGCGGTCGGTATTCTCCCCAACGGCGTCGACCTGGATTACTTCCACCCCGATCCAGCGATCCAACGAGATCCAAACACGCTCGTGATGAGCGGGAAGATGAGCTACCATGCCAATATCAGCATGGTTGAGCATTTCGCGACCAGGGTAATGCCGTTGATCTGGCGCGAGAAACCCGAGGCTCGCCTGGTAGTAGTGGGTAAGGATCCACCGCCCAGGATCCTCGAGTTGGGAAAAAAAGAGGGTATACACATAACCGGCACCCTGCCGGATATTCGTCCCTACCTTTGTTCGGCTGCAGTTGCTGTGGCTCCCATTACGTATGGGGTAGGGATCCAGAATAAAGTGTTGGAAGCGATGGCCTGCGCAACTCCGGTCATCTCAACACCCCAGGCTGTATCGGCTCTCCAGGCGCGACCTGGCCAGGATCTGGTTGTCGCGGAAGGAGAAGAAGGGCTGGCGAAGGCTGCCCTACGGATGCTGTCCAGCCGCGAAGAACAGGCGCAGGTTGGCTGCCTGGGCAGGCAATACGTCGAGAAATATCACAGGTGGGAAAACATCGTGAGCGACTTAGAGGAGGTATATCATGAAAATATCTGGAACCAACACCATATCGTTGAAAGATCCCCTGCTCGATTTGGAGTCGACTAGAGAAAATGGTTTTGCAAAAGCCATTCATTGGCCGGGTTACATCCTGGCGCTGGTTATCAGCGACCTGGTTATGGTGGGAATGGGTTTCCGGCTGGCTTACCTCGTCCGGTTTGATTTATCGATCCCAATCTTTCGGTTGGAGGTTGCCCCCTCACTGTCCTACTACCTGATGCTGGTTGGGGTAATGATCCCCATCTGGATTGGCATTTTCGCTGCCGGTGGATTATACCACCGCCAGAACCTGCTGGGGGGAACGCGTGAATACGCCCTGGTTTTCAGAGCAACGACGATCGGGGTGATGGCGGTGATCATTGCGGGTTTCCTGGGTCCGGAATTTGTCATTGCCAGAGGATGGCTGCTGCTCTCCTGGCTCCTGTCATTTTTACTGGCTGCATTGGGGCGTTTTCTTTTACGGAGAGTCGTGTACGGCCTGCGCCGTTTTGGATTGTTTGTTACACCTGCAATTCTGGTGGGCGGGAACGAAGAGGCTCGCGTACTGGCCGAGCAACTCCAGGAATGGAATACCTCCGGTTTAAATTTGATTGGTTATGTGGATGAAACCCAGGACCCCAAAAGCCCCTTGCACGAAAATCTCCCTTATCTTGGCAAGATCGACCAGTTAGACGATCTGATCCAGAAAGGGAATGTGGGTGAGGTGATCGTTGCGACCAGCTCCATCCCGCGAGAAAGTATCCTGACCATCTTTAAACAGCATGGATTTTCCGACGGGGTCAATGTGCGGCTTTCCTCGGGTCTCTTTGAAATCATTACGACCGGGATCCAGGTTTCTGAGTACGCCAGCGTCCCGCTGGTTCGAGTGAATAAAGTGCGGCTAATGGGTGTCGACCGGGTATTGAAAGATCTCCTCGATTATGGCCTGGCAATCCCCGGTTTGATTTTTATCCTCCCCATCCTGGCTTTGATTGCGCTGGTAATCCGGTTAGATTCTCCGGGACCGATCATCCACCGCAGGAGGGTCATGGGGGTCAATGGAAAACAGTTCGATGCCTATAAATTTCGCAGCATGCACGTCAATGGGGATGAAATTCTTGAACAGCACCCCGAGCTTGTCAAAGAGCTTGCCGAAAACCACAAGCTGAAAGACGATCCGCGAATCACCCGGGTGGGCCGATTTCTACGCAAATACAGCCTGGATGAGCTGCCGCAACTGTTCAACGTTCTCAAGTATGAGATGTCGCTGGTAGGTCCGCGGATGATCTCCCCGGATGAAATGGCGAAATATAACCAGTGGGGGATCAACCTGTTGACGGTCCGGCCTGGGATTACCGGTTTATGGCAGGTAAGCGGCAGATCGGACATTGGCTACGAAGACCGGGTCCGGCTGGATATGTACTATATCCGCAATTGGACGGTATGGATGGACCTGTCGCTTTTAATCAGAACTCTGCCGGCTGCAATTTCAAGCCGCGGGGCATACTAAGATCCTGACCGAAAGATAGATCTGTGGGGTATTCATGCGGACCCCCCACGTCTGCGCGAATACCTCGACAGCAATTTTCGGATAGATCCAAATTACAGAATCATCGTTGGAGGTAATCACTTATGAAAATCATGGTCACCGGCGGAGCCGGTTTTATTGGATCGCACGTCGTCGAGCTTTTTATTTCTAAAGGATACGAAGTCGTAATCGTGGACGATCTATCGACCGGGCGGGAATCAAACATCCACCCATCAGCCAGGTTCTACAAAACGGATATCCGCAGCCCCGAACTCAGCGACATCTTCGAGCGCGAACGGCCGGATTACGTCAGCCACCACGCAGCCCAGATGGATGTCCGCCGGTCAGTCGTCGATCCGCTCTTCGATGCGGATGTCAACATCCGCGGTTCAATCCAGGTAATCGAATGTTCGCTCCGGGCAGGGGTCAAAAAATTAGTTTACATATCCAGTGGTGGAGCAGCTTACGGAGAACCGGTCTACTTACCCTGTGATGAGGACCATCCCATCAACCCAATCTGTCCGTACGGCGCCAGCAAGCATACCGTAGAACACTACCTGTATATGTACAAGCAGAACTATGGGCTGAACTATGCCGTCCTGCGTTACCCCAATGTCTACGGCCCCCGGCAGGACCCCCACGGTGAGGCAGGCGTGGTGGCCATATTCACCGGCAAAATGATCGCCGGTGAAGAGGTGACCATCAACGGAGATGGCGAGCAGGAAAGAGATTTTGTGCATGTGTCCGATTGCGCCCTGGGGAACTGGTTGGCATTAGAAGCTGAAGATGGCATCTACAACCTTGGGTCCGGGAGGGGTGCGACTATCAATGAGATCTTTTTGACATTGAAAAGTATTATTGGATATCCTTTCCCGGCAAAATACGGGCCGGCGAAGTTGGGTGAAACCCGCCGGATCTTCCTGGATGCCACTAAGGCCAAAGAAAAGATGAATTGGCAAGTGCGGATCCCCTTAGAAGAAGGGTTGAGGGAAACCGTTCAATATCATATGGCCTCTGAGGGGGCGAGATGATCATCGTGCAAACGCCCTTACGGATCAGTCTGTTTGGCGGAGGAACAGACTTCCGGAGCTACTTTGAGGAAGAAGGTGGATGTGTCCTGACCTCTGCGATTGACAAGTATATCTTTCTGGTGATCAAAAAACGTTTCGATCAAAAGCTCAGGGTTGGTTACACCCAAACGGAGATGGTAGACCATGTGCAAGAAATCCAGCATGAATTAATCCGGGAGGCGCTGGTTAAAACCAGGATTACCGCAGGGGTTGAAATTACCACGATGGGTGACATCCCCTCGGCGGGATCAGGGTTAGGCTCCTCGAGCGCAGTAACGGTCGGCGCTCTGCATGCGATGTATACCTACCTGGGAGAGACGATCCCGGCAGAACGCCTGGCTTATGAGGCCTGCCAGATCGAGATCGATGTTTTGCAGAAACCAATTGGGATCCAGGATCAATACATCGCCGCCTACGGAGGGATGCGCTTCCTGGAGTTCAACCGGGATGGCAGTGTGTTTTGCGAGAAGATTGGCCTTTCGCAGGATGCAAAACGACAGTTGGACGAAAACCTGCTGCTTTTCTTTACCGGGATCACACGCCAGGCTGAAAGTATCCTTGCCGAACAACAGACCAATATCAACCACCGTAAGGAGGTTTTGCGTGAAATGAAGGAGCTGGCATACGTAGCCAGAACCGAGCTGATCCGTGAAAACCTGGACGAAATTGGCCGTCTGCTGCACTGTGGATGGGAATTAAAGAAAAAACTGGCCAGCAAGATTAGTAATGGAATGATTGATGACCTTTATTTGACGGCGCTTCAGGCCGGAGCCCTGGGCGGTAAAATCACCGGAGCCGGGGGTGGCGGGTTCTTGCTGTTATATTGTCCACAAGAGAAACAAAAAGAGGTGCGGTCAGCCCTCTCAGATCTCCAGGAACTGCCGTTTCAACTCGAGCAGGATGGTACAAAAGTCATTTTTAACTATAGGCGCTAAATAATTTATACCTTATTAATCCGCGCCCATAACAATGGGAGGACACATGGACAGGATTTATCAATACATCCAGGAACTACACACTACATTGGATTATTTACCCGTGGATGCAATCCGCGAAGTGGTAGATTTGCTGCACGAAGCCCGGCTCCGTGAACGGACTATTTTTGTGATGGGAAACGGCGGCAGCGCGACAACCGCTTCACACTTTGTTTGCGACCTGTCGAAGAATACACGCGTGACGAATTGGCCTCATTTTCGGGTTATTGGCCTGACAGATAACGTGGCTGCGATTACAGCCTATGCTAACGATGAAGGTTATGAAAATGTTTTTGCGCAGCAGCTGGCCGGATTGGTCAGACCGGGTGATGTGGTTATCGCCATATCCGCCAGCGGAAAATCCCCCAATGTCTTGAAAGCTGTCGAACTGGCAAATCGGGTTGGCGCAATGACCATTGGATTAACCGGTTTCGATGGTGGCTTATTGGCTGGGATGGTTAAGAAGAATGTCCATATCCCCAGCGACCGGATTGAGCAAGTGGAGGATCTCCACCTGATGGTCGAGCATATGCTCGTGACCGCCGTTCGTGACGCTACGCGCCCAATCCCCATTTCCGAAAACTTGAATCTTCTCTTGGGCCCCGGCGTCACAGCACCTGAAGCCTTTATCGAGAACGCGGATACGCGAGAAACTGAGCCCGGCAAAGACTATGTGCGGACTGCTTTGGAACAGTTATACCGGGCCAAGCGGGAAATGCTGACCCAACCCGAACTGTTTGACTTGCTGACCCATGTCCTTCAATCCGTGGTGGTTGGGCTATCCGCAACCAGCGGCAGCTTGCTGGTGCTTGACGATCAGGGTCAGGTAAAAGATGGGGTGATGGCATATGGCGGCATGATCAAATCTCAACCCGCGCACGAGTTGGGAGATGTTTTACAACAAGGTTTAGCAGGTTGGGTCGTCCGGAATCACAAACCCGCCCTGGTTGCGTCCACCCGTGAAGATCCCCGCTGGCTACCAAGGACCTGGGATGAGGAGGCCGTAGAACCTCGCTCTGCGATCAGCCTGCCCTTGTTAGACGAAAACCACGTTATCGGAGTCCTTACTCTGGTACGGTCTACAACTCGCCAGTTTACCCGGGAAGAGCTGGCAAACTTAACAACGATTGCAATCTTACTTTCTATCCGGGAATACGCAGCGTAATGGAGTTAGTATGAACATCCGTGGATATCTCAATCCATTAATCAAATGGTGGTGGCTTATAATCATCGCTGCCGGGTTGGCGGTAGGCACCAGTTCCTATTTCCTCAAGGAGCAGCCGCCCGTATATCGCTCACGAACGACCCTGTTGATCGGCCAGGCGCTGAATAATCCCAACCCCAGTGGGAGCGAATTCTACCTTGGCCAACAGCTTGCGGGGTTGTATGCCGATATTGCCCGGCGCGAACCTTTGCAGAATGCAGCTAAAGAAGCGTTAGAATTATCTGTGCTGCCGCGCTATGATGTTGGGATTGTTGCAAACAGCCAGTTTCTGGAAATCAACGTATACGATTCAAACCCCGAATTGGCCTGGAAAGTCGCAGACGAACTGGCTCGCCAGCTCATCCTGCTCAGCCCATCAAACCTGGGAACTGACGAACAGGCCCGCCGAGATTTCATCAAAAAACAGATGGATGGGGTTCAGTCAAGCATCATTGAAAGTGAGCAGCAAATCGTCGCGGCGCGTGAAGAGCTGGGCAAATTGACCAGCGCCCGAGAGATCGGCAGAGCCAGAGAACAGATCGACGCCCTTACCGATAAGCTGACCACGCTGCAAACCACCTATGCCAACCTGGCAGCCACTTCGCCAAACAGTGCAACCAATATCCTGAGTATCGTCGAACCAGCCGCACTACCCCTCCGGCCCCAGGGTCCCAATCCAATGATCATCGTTGCAATAGCGGGTTTGTTTGGGTTTGCCCTGGCTGGAGGAGCAGCCTACTTGTTGGAATACCTGGACGACCGGATCTATACACCGGAAGACGTGATCAATACAGTCCATTTCCCGATCCTTGGTTATGTGGCAGAAATGGATCAGGTAGTAAATGGCGGACCGTATGTCCTGGAACAGCCGCGCTCGGTGATCGCGGAGGCCTTCCGATCTCTGCGAGCCAACCTGGAATTCCCCAAGAATGGGCATTCTGTAAAAACGATCCTGGTGACGTCTCCGGAACCCGCGGATGGGAAATCTTCGGTCGCCGTCAATCTGGCGTTGATTTATGCCCAGAGCGGAAAGAAAGTTGTCTTTCTGGATGCGGATCTGCGCAACCCGACTGCTCACTCTCTGTTGGGAATCCCCAACCACATCGGCCTATCCGAGATCTTGCATGGAGAAACGGATGTTTACAGCAACCTGCGGTCTTACAAAGAAGGTTTGATGGGGGTAATTACGGCGGGCAATATGACCTCGGTCCCAACCGAAAGTTTGAATTCAAACAAGATCGGGGAAGTGCTCGAGCATGTCAAGAGCGTGGCTGATGTAGTGATCCTGGATGGCGCGCCAATGTTTGTCGCCGATGCTCTCCTGTGGGCGACCCGCGTGGATGGGGTACTTCTGGTGCTGCGGCCGGGACATTCCCGTAAAGAAGCAACCCGCATCCTGCTCGAGCAGATACAACGGCTGGGAGCCAGTATTTTGGGGGTAGTGTTAAACCGCATCCCGATCAGCAATACTGGTGGGTATTCTCGCTACCGGTTGTATTATCCCTATTACTACAGCCGGTATGGAGAGAAGAGCGCAAAACCTTCCCGGCGTCAAGCATCCAAGACGCGTGAGCCCATCCCGAGTGCATTTGAAGAAAGTACAATCGATAAAAAATAATGCGGCAGCTATGCAGCTGACGATAATCCCCTGCCCTTTTTCGGGCAGGGGATTTTTTTTGCGTAACTGCTAATTGCATGACAAATCAAGATCATTTACAATATAAATTATCACCAATTGGTCCAAATTTTCCGTCAAATGAAAGGAGCTCGCCATGCTCGTTGGAGAAAGAATGACTCGCAGGGTCATCACAGTCCGACCGGAGATGCCCATCCAGGAAGCTCTGGCTTTGATGCATAAAGAAAAAATCCGCAGGTTTCCAGTTGTAGAATCCGGGGGCAGGCTGGTTGGGATCGTTTCCGAGAAAGACTTGCTCAATGCATCTCCTTCGGATGTAACCAGCCTTAGCGTATGGGAGCTTAATTATCTGATCAGCAAGATAACAGTAGAAAGGGTGATGACGCGGAACCTGATTACGGCGACGGAGGATTTACCGCTTGAAGACGCAGCCCGGATCATGGCTGATAATAAGATCGGAGCGCTGCCGGTGATCAGAGAATCCGAGCTGATTGGTATTATTACCGAAACCGATCTGTTCAAAATATTTCTGGAACTATTGGGAGCCAGAGAACCAGGGGTCCGCCTGGAAGTGTTGTTGAGCGATGTTCCAGGAAAGCTGCTCGAGCTGGTTGGCGCAATCCGCGATTTGGGCGGCAATATCATTGCCCTGGGAACTTTCCTCGGCGAAAGTACGGAGAACCGGCTGGTGACGGTAAAGGTTGATGGCGTCTCCCTGGATGATTTGAAAAAGGCTGTCGAACCGATCGTCGAACGCATTGTAGATATACGCGAAACAAAATACGCCTGAAGTATGGGGGGCTGCACCAATCGTGTGCACAAAAAAATCCTGTCCACCCGGTGAGGAGCGGACAGGATTTTTATTTTGGTTACAATCGAACTTTACTTCGTTATCAACGAGAGTCCCAGAATCTTTTCCATTCCTGTTGAATATGGGGTGCCGTAATGTTTTGCAAATCCTCTGGCCCGAAGGCGGGGAACCCCTCAATGCTGTTGATGGGAACATCCACAACCAGCACGCTCCGGTCAAGATCAATCTCGACTACTCGATCCCAGGGGATCGCAATAAAGCTTTGTCCTTCCTCGAAGCCAAAAGTGCTTTCGGCCTGAACGACCAGATAAGCAACCTGTGCTTTCGTGAGGTCTACGCTAACCTGGGTAGGTCCTCCAGGACTGGCGCCACCTGCGGCAGGCGTGCCGACCGGGGTTCCAGTTCCCCCGGCAGGTCCCGTTGGAGAAACGGTCCCAGTCCCCATGACTTCCGTTGCCTCCTCGGTGGGGGTTCCGGTGCCATTTGGCTCATCCGTGCCACCCGCAGTGGGGTTGGCCGTAGCCTCAGAGGTTGGATTGGTTGTCCCTACCGAAGTCGGGGTCCGGGTAGTAGTAGCAACCGGAGTAGGAGTATCGGTTGGCGTACCAGGCTCGCCCATGCCGCCTCGATCGAGCACCAGGAGAACATCTTCCACCGTGCCGATCACATTCATGCCATTGCCCGTATCCGGGCTAGGAGTTCCAGTGGATCCGCCAGTACCCCCTGAGCTTGTAGAGGTCGCAGCCGCCGTGGCCGTTCCTGTCCCAGTCCCACCCGTGGCGGTTGGAGTACCCGTTCCGTTGCCCGGCGAGCTGGTTTCGCTGGCCGTTGGGGTTCCAGTGCCGCCCGTCTGGCTGGTACCGCTGGCCGTCGGGGCCATGGTACCCTCCGAAGTGGAACCAACCGTTGGGGTTCGGGTCGTGCCGCCAGATGTGGCTGTGGGTGTTACCGTACCGTCAACCGATCCTGCAAGCGTTTCTACCGTAAAACCAATAATTTGGCTGGCAAAAACAACCTCAACTTCACCCGTGACAGGGATCTCAGGCGTCGCCTGGGTTCCTTGTGCAGTTGGCTGCCTTGTGCTAACACCACCTGCATTACTGGTTGAGGTCGCATCGACCTCATCCGTACCTACTATTGTGGATGTCAAACCCGATCCAGGGCTGGTGCTATCGGTCGGGGAAAATTCAGTACTAACCCCCCCCGTATCTGTTTCAACGCCTGTGCCTGGGGTTTCATCCGTGTTCTGCCCTCCTCCACACGCTGCTAGTAACAAAGCCAGAATGAGGAATATGGACATCACTGAAACCTTATTCATACCTACTCTCCTTCCACATACCAATAATCATCTTGATCGGCCAATTACCGATCTCTGCTCCAGTAAATTAATATAGAGCAGCTAACAAGATTTACTATACCCACCCGAAAATTTTGGAGCAAGCCGGATTAATCCTATTGGCTTGGTAGGGAAAACCCTAATTTTGCTGGGTAGAAACCCTAAACTGATGATTGCCTTCATGAAATTGAAATAGATCTGAGGCATCCCTCGGTTGACAAGATACTCAGGAAATTTATAATATATATAGACCTTTGTAAAGGGAATCTTTTACCCACCTACTGGAAGACAGAAAGCCTGAAGCTGTCCTATAGAGGGAAATCAAGTTCCAGTAATACATCTAGTATTGGAGAAATACATATGCCGCCAATCCGAGTCGTGCTTGCGGATGATCACCCAGTAGTCAGAACCGGGATCAAAAATCTAATTGGTCGTTCTGCCGATATCCAGGTGGTGGGTGAAGCCAGTAATGGAGACGAAGCGCTTCGCCTGGTTGAAGAACTTGCTCCGGATGTCTTGTTATTAGATATGGAGATGCCGGGTGTGAAAGGAGTGGAAGTTGCCCAGCGCCTGCATAGTGTTGAATCTAATGTAAAGATCCTCGCACTCAGCGCGTACGATGACAAACAATATATCCAGGAGCTCCTGGAGAGTGGGGCTGCCGGTTACCTTACCAAGGAAGAAGCCCCGGATACAATAATCGATGCCATTCGTGGAGTTTCGATGGGAGAACAAGGCTGGGTGAGCCGGCGGGTGGCCGCACAAATGTCGGTTTGGATGCGTGAGGAAGAAACCGACTCAAATCGGTTGACAAACCGCGAACTGGACGTCTTGCGTTTGGTGGTTGAAGGAAAAACCAACCAGGGGATTGGCCTGTCTTTAGGAATCAGCGAAAAGACGGTCGAGAAATACCTTGAAGCAGTATTCAGTAAGTTGGGTGTTTCTTCCCGGGTTGAGGCTGCCGTGATGGCGGTCCGTGAGGGATTGGTATAATTTATTACAAGGTTTACCTCGATCCCCACCGGTACCGGTGGGGATCTTTTTATTGAATGAAAATAGGGGATTCCCTACCTGAGATTTAGGAGCTTTCCGTATTGAACTGACTCCTCGACTAATTTATAGTTAGATCACCACATGATTGGGTGCTCCCAATAAATAATGTGAAAGGAGAATAGTTTTATGAACCGAGATATCCTTGAGGGGAAGTGGAAACAGATTCGAGGAGATGTAAAAAATTTTTGGGGAAAACTGACCGATGATGAACTGGATAAAATTGAAGGACACCATGATAAGCTGGTTGGAATCCTTCAGGAACGATATGGTTACACTCGTGAAAGAGCCGAGCAGGAGATCGATCGTTTTAGTACGGAGATCAACCGAAAGTATAGTGAGAGTTGACTTCAGGCATTCCAAACGGAAGAAGATCACAAATTGAGGCTGCTAGATTTATTATTGGTTGAGAGAGGAATATGAAACTTCAAACTTTACACGATCTGTATATCGACAATTTGAAAGACCTGTACAACGCCGAAAACCAAATCATCAAAGCGCTGCCAAAAATGGCGAAGGCAGCAACTTCACCACAATTGCAACAAGCTTATACTACCCATCTCGAGCAGACTCAGCGGCAGATTGAGCGTCTAGATCAAATATTTAATGAGCTGGATATTAAACCCACCGGGAAACGCTGCCGGGGTATGGAAGGGCTGATCGAAGAAGGCCAGGAACTCATTGAGGAGAATGCAGATCCGGATGTGCGCGATGCCGGTTTGATTGCTGCTGCTCAAAAAGTAGAGCACTATGAAATATCCGGTTATGGAACGGCGCGCACTTATGCGGAGCACCTTGGATTTACAAAGGCAGTTCGTCTTCTGGATCAAATTTTAGCAGAAGAGAAGGAGACGGATGCAAAATTAACCACTCTTGCAGAAAGCAGCATAAATATAAAAGCGGAGAGATAAAGCAAAAACTAAATTCGCAAATCATTAAGTGAAGTAAACGAAATATGACGGAGGATTTAGCAAGATTATGATCCCCGTCTTATTTCGCTTTGCATACCCTGATACCCGGCTCGTTAGATTACGAAATGGATAGTTATCGAAGAAAAAAACTTGAATGAAAAGAGGTATTCGTACATTGAACGCACAGCAAATAAATCAAAGCGGTCGATCGAAAGTAGACCGGATAGCATTCATAGGGAATTACGTGCCCAGGCAGTGCGGTATCGCAACCTTTACCACCGACCTGGCCGAAGCCATCGCGGATGAGTACCCAGGAGTCACCTGTATGGCTCTGGCAGTCAACGATATAGAGAGTGGATATGCCTATTTGCCCCGGGTCACTTTTGAGTTAAGCGAAAATGAATTGATGTCTTATAAACGAGCAGGGGATTATTTGAACGTAAATGATATCGATGTTGTCAGTTTGCAGCATGAATTTGGCATTTTTGGCGGTCCGTCAGGCAGCCATATCCTTGAACTGCTTCGAGAGCTGCGCATGCCGATCATTACAACCCTCCACACGGTATTGCGCGATCCAGATCCTACCCAGCTTGAAGTGATGAACGAAATCATCCAGGTATCCAGCCGGCTGGTTGTGATGAGCCAACTTGGGGCGGATTACCTGGAGACTATTTATCACGTCCCGCCAGAGAAAATCGATTTCATCCATCATGGAATTCCGGATATGCCGTTTGTGGATCCGAATTTTTATAAAGACCGTTTCGGTGTTGAAGGGAAGACCGTCTTACTTACCTTCGGCCTTCTTTCAGCCAACAAAGGCATCGAGAACGTCATCCAGGCTCTTCCCGAGATCATCAAGCGATATCCAAATCTTGTATATATCGTTTTGGGTGCAACCCACCCAAATGTGTTGAGGACAGACGGAGAAGTCTATCGGGATTCATTGATCCGGATGGCCGAAGATCTCGGGGTCAGCCAATCCGTTATTTTTGATAACCGGTTTGTTACCCTGGATGAGCTTGTCGAGTATATCGGGGCCGCGGACCTATATGTCACCCCGTATCTCAATCCCGAACAAATCACTTCAGGAACTCTGGCATACACGGTTGGTGCCGGGAAAGCAGTCATCTCCACGCCCTACTATTATGCCGAAGAACTACTGGCAGAAGATCGGGGTATCCTCGTGCCTTTCGGCGCACCGGATGCCATCTCTGAAAAGGTAATTTATCTACTTGATAATGAAGCTGAGCGGCACGCGATGCGCAAGCGTGCCTATATGTATGGGCGGGAGATGGTATGGTCTAAAGTAGCTCAACACTATATGGATAGCTTTGAGCAAGCGCGCCAACAGCCCATCATCAGACCGATCAGCACAACATTCTCTAAGCGTCTTAATGAGATTTCCGAGCTGCCTCCGCTGAATCTCTATCATCTCTCCCGCCTGACCGACGATACAGGAATTTTGCAGCATGCGATCCTCAGCCTGCCTAACTACCACGAAGGGTACACTACTGACGATAACGCCCGGGCGCTGATCGTATCTACCCAGCTTGAGGAAAATGGCGAATTGTGGTTTACCGAGGCTGAGGAATTTGCAAACCGGTACCTTTCTTTCTTGTGGTACGCGTATAATCAAGATGCGGGGCTTTTCCGGAATTTTTTGAGTTACGAACGGAGCTGGTTGGAAGATGTTGGATCGCATGACAGTCATGGAAGGGCGATTTGGAGTTTGGGGTGGGTTTGCGGGCGCTCCACGAATGAAACTCTCCGATCGGTGGCTGGGATATTATTCAATTGGGCGCTTCCGGCCATTTTGGAGTTTACCAGTCCACGCGCCTGGTCCTTTGCGCTGCTGGGGATCCGCGAATATCTAAAACGGTTTGCCGGTGATCGGACCGCCCAATCGATTGGCAAAGAATTGGTGGATCGCCTGATGAGCCTTTACCAATCCAACAATGCCCCGGATTGGCACTGGTTCGAACAACGGGTGACTTACTCGAATGCCAGTCTCTCGCATGCATTATTGGCCTCGGCTGATTGGCAAGGGCGTAAAGATATGGTTGATATCGGTCTGGAATCATTGAACTGGTTAGCCTCTCTCCAACGGTCGGCAGAAGGGTTCTTCTCACCGATCGGGAGCAACGGTTTTTACATGAAGGGGACGCAAAAAGCCGGCTTCGACCAGCAGCCTATCGAAGCATCCGCAATGGTGGCTGCCTGCCTGGAAGCCTTTCAGATTACAGGGGACAATTTTTGGAATCATGAAGCCCAACGCAGTTTTCAATGGTTCCTGGGCGCCAATGCATTGGGACTTCCCCTCTACGATCCAAAGACGGGTGGTTGTAGAGATGGTCTGCACCCGGACCGGGCCAACCAAAACCAGGGGGCTGAATCAACCCTGGCCTTTTTACATACTTTGCTGCTGATGCGCCAATCAGAACAAAAACTCAAAATAAGCAGCGGTCAGACATCACCCATAACTATTCTCCCTCTAAAAACCGAAGCGAGCAAACAGTGAATGATCCAAGGGCAATGACAGCTTATCTCCAGCATGGGAAAACAAAATATGAGTGACATGAACCATGAGCCGCTGTGGGTGCGGCATCCAGCTAACCCTATCCTTTCCAGACAGGACTGGCCTTATCCGGTCAATACGGTATTCAACCCTGCGGCAACCCTTCTGCCAGACGGAAGTACGCTGATTCTGGCGCGGGTTGAAGATTTTCGAGGACATTCCCATCTGACCGCGGCAAGATCGAAAGACGGGATTACGAACTGGAAAATCGACCGAGAACCCACACTAATTCCCGAGCCAGCCCGTTATCCCGAGGAGCTGTGGGGGGTTGAAGATCCGCGGATTACCTTCTTGCCGGAATTGAACCAATACATTGTTACCTACACCGCTTACTCACGCGGAGGGCCGGGTGTGTCCCTGGCTCTCACCCGTGATTTTGCCTACTTCGAGCGGCTCGGGATGGTCATGTCACCGGAAGATAAAGATGCGGCGATCTTGCCGCGCAGGATCCGAGGAAACTGGGCATTGATCCACAGGCCGGTTGGATGGTTGGGCGCGCATATGTGGTTATCCTATTCCCAGGATCTGCATTCGTGGGGGGAACACAAATTGATGCTGGAGGCCCGGCACGGCGCCTGGTGGGATGCGAATAAAATTGGTTTATGCTGTCCGCCCATCGAGACACCCCGTGGATGGCTGACCGTTTATCATGGGGTTCGCCATACGGCAGCCGGTTCGCTGTACCGGTTAGGACTGGCTCTATTCGATCTGGAAACCCCTGAAAATTGCATTTTACGGGGGGATAGTTGGTTTTTCGGTCCTGAAGCAGATTACGAGCGGGTTGGGGATGTAGGTTATGTCGTTTTTCCCTGTGGGTTTACCGTTCGTCCGGATGGGGATACAGTTTATTTTTATTACGGCGCTGCCGATACCAGTATCGCCATTGCGATCGGGAGGATCTCGACGATGTTAGGGTGGTTGGATGAACATGGCGAACCCACGAGGCCTTACTGAATTATTTTCCCTGATGGAGTGAATTAAAGGTTGTTCTGTAGTTCGAAGATAGATAAAAAAATTTTGGAAAAGAAATAGGGGTTAGAAAAGCACATGTTTCCTGTTGGAGATGATAATGTCCGCGGCTCTGGGCTTCCCATTGTAAATATTGCATTGATTGCTATCAATGTTGTTGTATTCCTATATGAAGTCAGTCTAAACCAGGCTGAACAAGTGCGATTCATTACCACCTGGGGTGTGATCCCAACCGAAATCCTAAATGGTCAGGATACCATTACATTATTAACCTCAATGTTCCTGCATGGTGGGTGGCTTCACCTGATTGGCAATATGTTGTTCTTATGGGTATTTGGAGACAACATTGAAGCGGTTCTCGGCCATATTCCATATTTGATCTTTTATCTGCTCGGTGGGCTGGCTGCCTCTGCGGCTCATATTTTCTTGAACCCGGGCAGCGATATTCCAAGCGTCGGTGCCAGTGGGGCGATATCAGCAATCTTAGGTTCGTACCTGGTGTTGTTTCCCAATTCAAGGATCCGGGTCCTGGTGTTATTCGGTTTTCGAGCCGGGATCACTTCAGTCACTGCGATCGTATTCCTGGGAATCTGGGCAGTGACTCAATTATTCAGTGGAGTTGCCAGCCTGAGCGTGCCGACAGCGCAGACCTCGGGTGTGGCATTCTGGGCGCATATTGGCGGGTTTGTTGCCGGTCTCCTGGGAGGGTTCCTCCTGAAATCCAGGGTTAATCGCCTGTTACCTACCTCAACCCGCTAAGGAGATCCGCAGCGAAAAATACGACTGGCATAAACTCGGATACCAACCTTCGCGCCGCAGTAATTGTTGCCCATCCGGATGACGAGGTTTTATGGGCAGGGGGATGGATCATGGCTCACCCCGAGTGGGAGTGGACGATCGTCAGCCTTTGCCGGCGAAGTGATGTGGACCGCGCGCCAAAGTTCCTGAAGGTGCTGTCCGAACTGGGTGCGGATGGAGGAATGGGCAATTTGGACGATGGTCCAGACCAGGCCCCAGTAGCAGAGGAAGAATATCAAAACACGATCCTGTCGCTCTTGCCTGGTTTAAAATATAGCTTTTGCATCACGCATTCCCCGTTTGGAGAATATACCCGTCACCAGCGTCACGAGGAGACAGGCCGTGCCGTGGCTCAGCTCTGGCAATCGGGCAGGCTTAACAGCGAAACTCTGTGGTTGTTTGCCTATGAAGATGCACTGCGTAAATATCATCCTCGAGCGATACCCTCTGCTGATTTCCACTTTGATGTACCGGCTGAGCTTTGGGAGCGGAAATTCCGTTTGATCACCCAAATTTATGGTTTTTCTCCGCAGAGCTGGGAGGCACAAACCACCCCGCGTACCGAGGCATTCTGGCAGTTCAATCGATGGGAGACATTCGATACCTGGTTTAGCAATCACCAGAAATAGACTTATGAAAATTCTCCTCCTGTATGAGTATCCACCCAATCCATCCGGTCTTGCCACTCAAGGGGATTTACTATACAAAGGATTGCGCCAGCTGGGCGTCGATACCTATGCGGCCCACTATGAGGCGGATCTTGAGAAAGAATGGTATTACCGGTGGTTCAAGCCGGATGTCGTTATTGGGGTAGGATACTGGGGATATATCCCCCAACTGGTCCATCACCCCCATAAACATGGAATGCTTGCGATCCCCTGGCTGGTTGCGGATGGATATATCGCCAATTATCAGGATACGCTCAATTCGCTGCCTCTGCTGTTGGTTACTTCGCATTGGGTGAAAGATGTTTATGTGCGGGATGGAATTCGAGGGGACACGATTGAGGTTCTACCCGTGGGTTGTGAGACAGACCGTTTTTACCCCCGGCTGGCGAATGATCCCGAAATTCTGGCCGTTCGCGAATCCATCGGGGTCTTGCCCGATGAGTTATTAATCCTGACGATCGGAGGAGATGCGGCTTCGAAAGGTGCGCAGGAAGTGATGCAGGCTCTGGCAATCGTACAGAACGAACTACCTCC
>Ga0105104_10001246_pt1 | contig 19176 bp, 15 predicted proteins | sample PPLLaktember2015_3_FD_87034 | JGI IMG/M metagenome (GOLD analysis project Ga0105104, IMG submission 87034) | Freshwater sediment microbial communities from Prairie Pothole Lake near Jamestown, North Dakota, USA - PPLs Lake P7 Core (6) Depth... | ecosystem: Environmental > Aquatic > Freshwater >... | reverse complement strand
CTAATTGATGTGTCATCCCCCCCTCCTGTTTCTGTTAGAGCTAATGCTGCAGCATGTTTTGCATAATCATCATATTCCTCATTAGTCATACCAAATGCGTTAGCATAACTCTCTTTATTTTTAGTAAGACTGTTTATAAAAGGATCGTACTCATCTTCATCATACTCTGCATTTTTAGTATTTAATTTTAAAGGGAACATCCTGTCAGCCTCTAACTTATTTTGCTTTTTAAGATTTTCAAAAGTATAACCTTGTATTTCTTGAGGAGCTGTTATACTTACAAGAGGCATAGAAAAAGTAGGATCTGTAATTGGTGTTAGCTGACCAAAATCATAAATGTAAGGAACGCCTTCAGGATCATAACCAGTAACTCTACCACTGTGATTACCTGGTACAAGACCTTGTGTAGTATTATAAGCTTGACCTTTTCCATAATTTTCATTTAAACCACTTGTTCCAAAATTCACAAGAGCTCCCATAGGAAGATTCATTTTTTTCCAATAGTCTTTACGTTCTTGTGGAGACATTTTATTTAACATCTCTTGTTGTTCAAGAGGTTTATCAGGAGATGCTGCTAAATAAACTTTAGCGCCTGCTTGTTTATATAAACCTGGTAAGTCCCAACTATTATAAGACTTTTTATTAGGCCTATTTGAACCTAATTTTTTGTGCATATTTTGTATAATATTCCATGAATTAGGTGCATTTAATTTTGGAGCAACGTACAAATTGTAATAATTATTAGCTTGCTCTAAACAAGCAGCATCACCTTCTTGACATTTATCAAATCTTTGTTGATATATCTTTTCAAACTTTGAAAGTTCTTCAGGTGAATATATAAAGTCATTTGCATTTAAAGTGTTTGGTGTAACAGGTCCAACGTTTTGAAATTTAGCTAAAGCTCCACCGTCTTTTCTTACTACACGTACATATTCATCTAACCATCCACCCATTTGTTTAGTAGCTACATTTTTAGGTTGTACATATTCTCTTCTCCAATAAGGATCTGTTTTTTCAACTAGTTCTGGTCTATTAAACTGTGGTTGAAAATCCTCAGGTATAGCCATTGTGCTAGTAGGTATATTTTCATTATATAATCTTTTACCTTGTGCTACTTTTTGTTTTCCTTCAAGATAAACAGGTACAAACTTTTTAGTCTCATGATCCATCCTCCATGCTATTCTGTTATTAACATTACTCTGTTTTGGAAATATAAACTTAGGTGTAATATCAGGTTCTTGAGAAATCATATCAGGTATATTAGCCTCTATCATAGGGAGATCTTCTGGAGTAATAAGCTCAGGTTTCTTTTTTTCAACAGGTTTAGTTTTAGGTTTAGATTTTAATGGGACTGGTTCAAGTTGTATAGTAGGTTTAGGCTGAACATAATAAACTTGTTGAGTTGGTTTTTTATATAAATTGTTTATATTTTGATATTTTTGTTCTTCACTAAAGTCATACTGAGCAGAGGGTTGAATCTTATTATTGTAATAATCTGTGATAAGGTCTCCACTTTTAATATTTGGAGACCAATTTCCTTCTTCTTCATGCTTATTATATACATTTAATGGAGCTCTTACTCTTAATTCACCTTTACCTATATCTATCCATTTTTTTAATTGAGCATCACTATATTTATTTAAAGCTAAACTGTCATTATACATTTTACGTCTATAAAGATAATCTTTAAGATCACTAGTGTAATAATTTTTAGAATCTGATTTAGGTACCTCACCTGTAATTTGATATTTATCAAGTCCGCCACCATATCTAGCCATACGTTCTTCTCTTACATAAGGTGTACCCATATTATGGATACCGGAGTAAGGTGGTAAGTACTGCCCGTTGGCCATCAAAGGTATTCCCGTCTGTGACATATCAATCATACCAGTTGGAGTATGAATGTCAATTGAGCTTCTCTCTCTGTATGGTGAGTCATCTCTATAACCCATCATACTTAAGTCATCATCAAAATCATTTAACCAATCTTCAGTTGAAGAGTTACCAATAATTTTATCTTTAGGCCGTGCAATACCTTTATTAGATTTAGCAGCCTTATTGTCCCTAGAGAAAGTATTTGAATTGCTCATTATCTTGGAGAGTAAAGTTCTTTATTATTTGTCAATATTACAAGCATTTTTCTATCTCCGCAAACTTTTTTTCTCAAGAACACTGTGTTAGTGTAATGTCTGAATTTCTTTCTCTGGAAGGAAGGCTTGTTGTAATTTAAGTTATTAGGGTTCAGAGTTCTGTTATAACCATTTGCTCCGGTGTTCCAAATCATACGTTGAGCATTAGGATTATATTCACCTCTGTTATCTGTGATATCCCAGAACTGATTGAATCTGTACTTGTTCTCAACCTTTGAGTAAAGTATATCAATCATGTTTAAATGTATGATTGGATACTTAATCATTTCCATTGGTTTATTCTTAGGAGCAAGGTTTAAGTTTAACATGCCTGATACTTGCTCTGTATTGTAAACCACAGCTTGATCAAAGTTAAAATCTAATACATGGAACCGGTCATAGTTGTTAACGCCATATTTAAAACACTCAAGTTGATACTCAATACTTCTTACAGTGTTTATTGTCTGTACTGTGTCAACCATATACTCAACTTCAAATGGATAATCTTTACCATAGAAGTTACAATAGGTATTAGCGGTTACAGAGTTATGAACCCATATACCAGAATCTTTAACTGTAAGGAACGTGTTCTTACCTGGCATCATTAAGCTAGGGTGCCAGTCATGATAAGATATCCAGTTCTTAGTTTTAGGATCATAACTAATTGTCCAAGACGCGTCTTCAAAAAATCTCTCATCTCCTAGTAACACTTGGAATGATACTCGATCATTATTAAGTACATTGAATATATTTGAAGTTACATAATCCAAGGTAGTTCCTGTAGGTAAATCTGTTTTAACAACATAATCTTTTTTGGTAAAATAGATTAAACCATTCTGATTATCAAACATTGATTGACAGCCTATACCAATTACAGGATTGTCAGTTAACTCAAAATTTGGATATGTTTCTGTAAGCTTATAAGGCAGGTACATAATCAACCACCATTTTAAATCTTGCATGGATATTTCAGTTAATCCTCCAGAGTAACTAAATATCTTTCCTTGATTTTGACTCATCCAGTATGGCCCGATAGGAGTATTAATTACACTCAGTCTATCCTGACATGAAGCATACTCATAAGGTCTATCAGCATTTACAATTGCTTGTTGTGGTTGTGAAAATAACTGACCATCACCAATAGTAAGTGCGGTACCAGTTCCTGTTTGTAACTGATCAAGACCTTGGAACATTATAGGACTTTGTGAGTCAAAGAAGAACATAGCTCCACTCTTGTTTATATTCTTAATATTAGTTACTATAGCATCAAAGTCATAATAGTTGTTTGGTAAAAAGTCTCTCCAGTAATCATGTAAATTTTCATACTGTATAGGTAAAGAATAAATTACGCGAGAATCTTTATACACATAACAGGTCTCTGCTAAAAAAGGATCATAATTATATCTTTGAGTTGTAGCCCAGCTAACATAATTTAAAAATATTTTAGAAATACTTAAAGAGTCATCATACTTATAATAGTTACCTGCTTTAATAATATCAGTGTTAAACATTGATTTTAAATCAGTAAATCTATATGGATCATAATGTTGTTGCTCTATTGTTTCTCCCCAATCTCTTAAATCAATATTATAATCTGACTCAACATAAAAGTCTTTAACCCCTGAATTAAATAAATAAAACCAAGCATTTTTAATTGATAATCTGAAATTACTAAATAGAGAAGAAACACTAAAAGGCAATGGTGGACAAGAGTCACCGTCTAAACTATAAAAACTACTTGGCAAAACTAAATTGGAAAATGACGCACTAGTTAAAGCTGGACCTAATGAAGACATAAAATCTCCTGTTTCAAACTGATTAAAGTTACCCCAAAATCTAGGCCACGCTACCATTTGATTTCTTGTATAATCAAATTGAGCACCATCTGGTTGACCATATAACCAATTAAAGAAATAATAAAATGTATTCTTCTCCGTGTATCTTCCTATATAAGTATCTCCTCCAAATACAACATCTGATGAAGTTGTTGATCCCAATGGATTTCTGGCAGGAGCAGGGAAAGAGCAATAAGAAGCAGGCACTATTATTACACCTGTGATTTGACCATACTGATTTCTAATACGTTGCTTAAGAGATGAATAAAATGATGAAGCTCTTTGAGGATTTCCGCCACTACCTAAATTTATATAACTATTTTGTAAACCAAATTCAATTTTTGTAGGATCTCTTGGTACAGGTGTACTATTACCAGATATTGTAGGATCTACTTCAAGTAAATCTGAACATTGTGTAGCTAATATTCTAGTTCTTTCTACAAGTGTAGGATCTTGAGCAAGTCCTGAAGGTTGTGAAGGATTTATCTCTAATTTAATCCCAACAGTTTTTGCTCTGTATAAATTATTAACTCTAGTTGTTGAATCAAAATTTGTAACTTGAGGACCTATGTATAAAGAATTTTCTATACTGTATCTTATTTTGCTACTAGGTGCTGGAGGCAAATAGCTATCATAATAACAGTGTGATTGATATCTTAATGCATAATCTTTATAAGATACAAAAGTTCTTATAAGCTCTAAAGTTGAATCAGTACCTTGTGTCCAGTAATTTAAAAATAAAGGTATATTACCAGCAAGACCCATACTAGATCCCATAGCATTTAATGGACCATCTTCTTGATCCATGCTTTTTAAATATTTTTGAACACCTACTGAAGCACTACCGATTAAGTTAGCAAGACCTAATGCAACATCTCCTGAAGCTGGAGAACCTATAACACCAGCATTAGAAATATTTGATGGCGATGAACCCGTTAAAAATAAAGGTATAGCTGAACCTGTTGTCCAAAATACTTGAGATGCTATACTTTGAATTTGTCCAAATATTGAATTCAAAATTTGGCCAAAATATTCTGTAGGAGATGTTGAAGAACTACCTACTACGTTTCCTTGTACACTTGATGGTAATGTATACTTAGCAGTTCTCTTACCATTCATAGCTAATAAAGCTATACCTAATCCAGCAATAGCAGATATAACAAATGTAAAATTAGTTATGAGCTTATGTTTAGGGTGCTCTTCAGATTTTTGAAATTGTCCAATAACACCTCCATTCATTTCACCATGTAGTTTTAATTCACCGGCAGACAAATAAGGATCTTTAAAATTAGTATCAGGGCTGTGAAAAGTAAGATATTGTTTTGAAGTATTACCATAACCTACAGCATTATAATTTGTAGATGGGCTATTGGTTCCATTAAAAGGAGAACAAACCTGAGGTGTTATTTCACTGTTTGATAAAAAAGGATCATCATATAAATCATTATAAGGATAGTTAGGGTATACACCATTTACGTTACTGTTAGGTATATTATAAGTTCTCATATTTGAGATAAGACCTTTGGCTAATATTGTTTTATTACCATTACGCGTACCTCTTAATATTTCATAACCAACAACACCAGGTATAGCTGTTACACCATCATTCATTAATGGGTATTTGATATTCTCAAACTTAACACCCATTATTCTTATTTTATCTTTTGTAGCATTTAAGTATTCTGTTGCTGTACTGGGTGTACCAACAATATCGTTAACAAAAAGATCAGGAAATCTATGATGTCTAATAGGTGTACCACAAAGATCTAAAGTTGTTAAGGGAACGCTAATGCCCGCAGCAACTAAATCATAAGGATTAATTGATGTGTTAAAACCTGGACCTAAAGGGTTAGTTACTGAATTCCAAACTTGTGGTTTCCTATCAGGATATAATTCTGTAGATTCCCAGTATCCCATAAGACCTTCACCAACAACTACACCACCATCTGGTAAAGTTATATTTGGGTTACCTGTATAGATTGCTGTATTTTCAACTAGCCATTTATAATTAATAAGTCCATTAATTTCATCTTCTAAAGCATTAGAAATTGTTGGAGCTAATTCAGATGGTATAGCTCCTCTACCAGGAATATGGTATGCTGATGATTTATCTCCTGTATCATATACCCAACGGATAAAGAAGGGATAAACCTCATCACGCATGTAGTTAGTCTTATTACCACCATTTCTGTAATAATTTGTTGGGTATTCTACAGACTGCCACTTAACAACAATTTGATTTGCTAAAGGCTGGTAGTTAAAATCTTCTTTTGTAGTTGTTCCAGATCTTACTAGATAATCTCCAACATTAAACATAGCATCTGTCTTTTCAATAACAGGGGTCATGATTGGAATTTGAGCAATAGGTATAGACGGCCAAGTTGAATCTATTGTGTCAAAGCTTAATCTTTTCTGACGGGTGCTATAAACACCAGCTTGTCTTGCTACACTTTGTTCATTAGTATATGAAATAATAGCAATAATCACTTCATCAAAAGTTTGATCAAGACTATTCATAGAAACATCTATAGATGATGCAATATTATTGTGATCAAATAAAGCTTGTATATTAGACACATACCAATCACTGGCTTTAATTCCATTTATAGCATAAGCAATAGCTATAGCATAAGAACCGTTTAACAGTGTTCCACCGCTGATTCCTTTTAAAATCTCAACGCAAGGTACTTCTATTAAACGTGATATACGTATTTTTTCACAATCAATCTGATATGTATTATCACAAATAACACAATTGTTTGTTGTAACACAATTGGTAACCCAAGGAATTGGTGAATTAGGATTTGTTTGTTGTGGTACAACAGGCTGATAATTTGAGTCAACTAAGAAAGGAAAGTTATTACCAATATTCTCAATATCAACATTGATTGTTCTTGATACATTGTTTGTATCATCCCAGTAAATACCAAATACACAAGTGCTATTAGCTCTTGATACACCTTTAATAAGATTGGTTGTTTTAAAGTTTAAACAAGTATTATCTTCAATGATGGATATCATTTGACAAAGGTTTTCTTTAAAAATACTAATCTGTGATATAGTATTGTTTGTAGCAAATATTGCCCAGATATCTGCATATAAATGTACAACACCTATTATGGTTAAACGTGTTCCAGGATTTATCCTAGTAGTAATTGCTTCACCACATGGTAAGTTTGAAGGCTCATTACCTAACTTACCTAAATCACCAGTCCTAGAATTATTAATAGCATTGCGCGCGTGCGTCCAAGAGTTCTCCGGTAAATGATAATCATTTACATCTTCATTTAAACTCTTATCAAACCGGCGCGTTGATGTTGGGTTATTATCTTGTTGTGCCATATTACGTATATAAACCTGATCTTGTTCCTGTTATTCCTTCTCCTCTAAAATCATTAGGATTCTTATCCCATTGATACCATGGATATGATTTAAACATATCATAGTATTTTGCATACTGAGCTTTTCTATTCATTGTCCATACACGTTTCATTTCTGCAAAGTTAGGTGTATTAACAATTGATAAAGCTTGGTTTCTAGCTGCCCTTAATCTTGCTTCTACAAGTTGTAATTTAGCTGTTACATTCTCGTCATTCATTAAAAGATTTTCAAGAATACGTTGTTTAACAGCATATTCATAATACTCATTAATCATATCATGATCAGGAATAAGCAAGTTACCATTATCATCTTCAAGAGTTCCTTGATAATTGATATATACTTTACCTGTTCTGAATGTTGTATATAGATAACCATCTCTAATCCAAGCTTGGTTGTTGGTGTTTAAATATAAGTTAGGACAATCACAGTCAATACTTTGAGCATTCTCAAGTATTCTAAGCGGCGCTAATCTCCTGTATGTATTTGTTCTGGTTCCCACAACTTGAACTAACTCATAACAATCATCTTTACAATTCATAAACACGCGTGGTTTAATACACGTGTTACCATATTGTTCAAGAGGATTATAAACACAATTAGAAGGTTGAGTATTACAAGAACAAGAACAAGGTGCTGATTGACATACTGTACAATTTACTGTACCATCATTACAAGCGCTTATAACTTGAGGAGTTTCTCTATACTTAGCTACCATAGGATTGTTAACAGGTATCTCCTGTATGTTAGTTCCTTGTGGAAAAGTCTGATCAACAGAAAAATCATCACACACCATTGCAAAGTTTAACACAAAAAAGTCATCTGGTAATTTAACACGTCCTCTGTCAACTTCAAGTAAAGTTTCTTTAGTCATGTAAACTCTTAGACCCAAATCATAATTAATCCTCTTAGCAACCTTGATTAATTGCTGAGGTTCTATCATGTTCTGTAATGATAAGTTTTGAAAGTCAACCTGAACATCACTGAGTAACTGCTCAAAAGTTCTGTATTTTAGTGTGTAATTGTAACTCATTGTTAAATGTTTTATTCAGTGTTGTTAATTAACTACGTAATGGTGATTGCTTATCTGCCGTTGCTTCTTGCGGAGCTTGCAACAAGAATGTTAAATCTTTAATTACAGCTTGTTCAATTTCTGCAAATAGATACTCGGGGAAATGAGTAGCGTCATCCTGGCGTAGTTGGCAAACATCACCATCGCAGATATACATATTAATGCTCTCATCCCATAAACCTTCAATTCTTACAGCTTCCCAACTAATATTAGGAAAATATAAGTAACCATTCAAGTACCAGTAGTATTTATTCTTGTTGTATTTAAAGTTTGTAGTACGCGTCATAGATGCGTATGTAGTAGGATAAGTTTTAAAACATTCTTGAGATCCATCCATAGAACTAACCGTTCTGAATAAAGGACCATAAGCTCCTTCAAGTACAGTAGGTAACTTGTCCTTTGTACGCATTATCATACAATTAGTTTTAATGTCATTGCAACAAGCCTCTATTCGGTCTACCTCAACAAGATCTACACAAGGCAATGGTTCAAACAAACTTTGGAAACGCATGATCTTGTTTTCAGTATCCTGTCTTTTAATATACAGCTTTGCGTATTTGAGTACTAGACTATAAAGAAAACGGTCAGTTAAGAAAGCATCTTCCTTAACTCCTTTTACAAGATTTCTTACTCTTGATATTGTATCACCAATTGATGTTGCCATTGTATTAATTTTTAATCCATATCAAACTCATTGTAGTCAAGCACGTCTGTTTCATGCTTTTTCTCAAAGAATTCTTTTACTGTTCTTTTTTTGTAAAGACTGTTAATCATCTGAAAGTTTTCAACCTGCACATAACGCTTCCAGTTTTCAGGATAAGTTGCACCAACCAGTCTGGTAAAATCTCTTACGCCTTTAAATTGCCACAACTCTCTATCTCTAAACTTATACTTATTAGCATAGTTAGTATAAAAGATTTTTGCAACATAAGAATCTGATTCAAAGTTGCGGTGTTGCAAAGCTATCTTGTACTTGATAGAAGTTGGATAATCTGTGTTATGCTTCTTTGGTGGGTTGCAGGTACCAATAAAGACGTAACCTAAGTTCTCTGGTAATTCAACACCATCTCTATTATTAATGACTTCATTATACATCATAGCAGAATGGGCATTAATCATTTTTTTTAAAGTACTATTGGGGACTGCGGCATACTCAGGATATTTTTTTTTAAAAACCCTGTAGAATTTTTTACTTAATACTGTAAACCTTGATGGTCTAAATCTAGGAGCTGATAAATCTGGTTGTCTCATCTGTTTTTATGTTGTTGGTACGCAAGCACAATATACAAAAATTTTTTAAATTTTAAAATAAACTTTTTAAGTGTAAAAGCAAATACCCCAGATTACTCCGGGGCATCCACCTGTCAGTCACGTTATACCAACAAACCGTGACATTATCTTATGGTGCCGGCGGGCAAGGTACATAGGTTACAGTAAAAGAAGCTCTTGCTTCTGTTGATTCTTCAGGTTCACACAATGGTTGTAAGTAACCCTCAAATTGAATATTGTCACAATCTGGTGGTGTAATACCTGTTGATATTACTGCACTACATGCTCCAACCGTAGGTATACATGTTACTAATGAACATACATATGGACTTGGTGATCCAACTATGTGCCAACAAAGTCTATACTGTCCTAAAAAGTATGTACTTGTAAAGTTTATTGTTAAGTCAATCATAATTAAACAGTTAAAGGTTTAGTAGTAAAAGATATTGTAACTGATTTACATCCATAATTACCATCACAACCTATTGTTACTCTTACATAGTATTTAGTATTAGGTGTTAATCCTGTTATGGTTGCTGTATTAGTTGAAGAAATTGAACTTGTCCATGTTATGTTATCAGTACTATATTCAACATCGTAAGTTACAGTAACAGAAGGTACAACAATAGCATTCCAATATAAGGATACACTTGTGGTTGTAACATTTGTTGTTTGGAAATTAACAGGTGATCTTTTACATAAATCAGGACTTGTTACACATTCTTTGTTAATGGTTGTGTAAATAGCTATTTTTTGTAAAATAACACATAAAGGGTCGCCTGTTTCAATACCCATGTTTACAATAGGATCACCGGTATGTATAATACAACAATCATCAAATGTTTCTGGACAAGCTGATGGTGGTGGACATGTTACTACATCACATGAGCAAGGTGCCGGCGTTGTTAAGCCGGTATCCCTACATCCACAATTTTTATTTTTACAAGTATTTGTTGTCATGATTATGGTAAAGGTATTGATGCGGTTACTACTAAATCTGTTATTGCTAAACACGGATAAGCCAATGTTGTTACTTCTACAAAGTTACAAATTACTTCAGAACATCCTGTACATCCTGTTGTAACAATTTTAATACGTATATTATAAGTTGTGCCATCAGTTAAACCTGTAAAGCTTCCTGTTATTAAACCACCAGTAGATACAACAGTTTGAGTTGAAACAATTGATGTCATTAAAGCATTCCATAACTCAATAGTATAAGTATAGTTACCTACAGGCGCTGTAAAGTTATAAGTAATTTGATCAAATAAAGGTGATGTAGTTACATTAGGACAAACAGCTTGATTAGATACATAATACTCTAAACAAGATTCACAAGTTGTTCCTGTACTATTATCTCTTAAACAAGGCTCAACTTCAACTTCAAGATCTAAAGTTGTATTAAGTATTGTACTAGCTAAAGATATAGCATATCCACCTAAGAAGTTTAAATTAGCAATCATGTCATAAGTAAAAGTGACTGAATTACCAGCACTATCTGTAACTTTTACAGTTGTATTCCCATTGCATTGTGTAAAATTAGAAGGTATTGTACCATTTACATAAATAGTAAGATATTGAGTTACACTATCAAATGATGCTATTAAGCTAAGAGATATACCATCACAACCAGAAGGACAGCAATTAGCTTGAATATTTTGAATTGCAGCGCGCATATCACAAATTGTAATCCACAGGTTACCAACAGAATCTGCTAAGTTATCAACAGTATTATTCCATCCTAGTATAGCTGACATAGGTCCTCCTCCTGGTGCTAGTTTTGGAGATGTTCCTAAACCACTACACTGTTTTGCTATATTAAGGTACAACTCAGTTGGAGTACCAGTAGCATATTGCAAGTTACAAAATTGAGTTTCTAATGCTGTTAATACCAAATCCATATCGGTTGGTACGGAAGGTAATACACACACTGGTGTAATCAGTGGTGCAATGTATTGTGTGTTTTCTAATATAGTAACTTGAGTTTCTAAATTACCTACTCTAGCTCCTACAGCTGCTACTGCAGTATCTGTAAGATTATTAGAAATAATTAAATTACAAATTTTATTACCAATAGCAGTTACATAATCTTTTAACTGTAAAACAGTTACAGTATCACCTATACCATTTACAAATTCAAAGCACGGAGCTATTGTCATTTCACAGTCTGGACAACCATCTGCAGGTACTGGTGGTGGAACTGGAAAAGTACCATCACAAGTTGGTGCACAACCAGTACAAGCTTCTAAATTACAAATCCTATCAATTAATAAGTTTATCAGTTCTGTAAAGTCACCAGGTAAGCAGGTTGTTAAATTAAAACAAGATATATCATATTGACCATCCGCTAGGGATAATATATTTTGTAACTTACATAATTCTGTAGCTACATCATATACAACATCACTTACTGTATCACCTTTACATAAATTAATACATGCTATGTCTGGACCTTGCCAGATAACGCAATTAGATGATATTGGGTTACATCCTGGATTATCGTTGTTTAATGGTTTCATTTTAACTCTTTATTTAATATACAAATAATTTTTATAATATGCTAATTTATTATTTTCTGCCTGTACATGATCCTGTTGCACAATCTAAAGGTAATTGTGAAATGACAGAGGAATGTCCAGTAAAAGTTGGTACAGTTGTAGAACATATATATTCAACTATTGATGTGCTGCCTCCCGGTATCGTAATAGTCTGAACAACATTATTACAATCAGTATATGTCAAATCACAAAACCTAGTTACTGTACATTCAAGTTTAGCTTCGTAGCAAATACATGTGGGTACAACAGGTTCTGGAGGACAGTTACAATTTTGTAGATTACAAGTATCGCAAGGTGCTGGTGTAGGACAACAAACAAATTCAGTATTTCTGATAGAGTCCAAGTCAAGTAATTCTTTTTTAATTAACCACTTGTCAAATGATTCATCACAGCATACTGTTAAACCATATCTAGCTGATAGCATTCTATTGTAAAGTTGATCTCCATAATTGCAATTTACTCTCTCTGTATATTCAGGGGAGCAAAAAGGTGTAGCATAACCAGGTTTAACAAAACGGGTATTTAATACTAAAGGCGGTTCTGGTTCTGGTTGTGGTAAACAAGCATCACAATTAGGTTGTGCTATTGTTGTGCAATTTTCTACATTTAATACATCTTGTTCAATACCATCACCTAAAGTAATTGGACCATAAGTACTGTTTCCATATACTACTATTATAAGTTCACCACCTACAATAGTATAACCAAACACACCTTGATTTAAAGAGTTTAACCAATTTATTAATTTATTAACTCCAAAACCAGTAAGAACAGTAGATAATACAACACCGTTAATTGTTATACTAACATTTGTTGATGGTAATAAATTACCCTCTCCTAACTGTAAAGCTTGATATATGCAACTTTTTGTATAAGAAACGCATGTAGGTAATTCACAAGTTTGAGGTAGTATTAAATAATTAATACATATTTGTTGGTAATTAGCACTACCCGCAACATTTAAAATTACAGTTCCACCGCCACCGCCACCGCTTGTAAAATCGCCTACATTTAATGCATTAAGATCATTAATTATATTTGGACCAAATGGTACATTATAAGTTACATTATCAACAGTAATGTCAATACTAACAGCTGAAGAATCTGTTGGTTTAAAAGAGTATCTGCATATTTTTTGATCTGAATCAAGTGGTGGATAATAAGATATTATCTCAACCTCACCACCGCAATCATCACAGTTTTCTGCTTCTGAAACAATCCAGCATGTATCTTTACAATTTTTAATTGTTATTACGCCACCTAAATAATCTGATAGATCTGTACCTGTAACTAAAGTAACTTCAGGATCAATGCAGCTTGTTAATAAATAACAAAATGGTGGACAATTAATACAGTCTTCACAAGTTGGTACAGTATTAATACTTGCTGTAGCCTCTTGCCATGGTATAATAATAGGAGTAGTAGTTACTTTTGTTATGTCAATTTCAGTAAGTTTAAAACAACCAGTAATATCATTAACATTTGTAATTACTACAGAAGCTAAATCAGATGGTGCTAAACCTGGTGATGAAACACAATTATATTTTAAAATAACTACTCCATTAATAATAGCACTATTAACTACATAAGGCTCATCTGTACAACAATCATTTAATGTAAAATAATAACCTTTACAACAAGGACAAGATTCATATGATGTGTTAAGAATAACACTAACAGGATTATTAATAACTGTAGTTTCTGTTACTGTCCAACATTTATCAGATCCCTGAATACTTATAATTTCACCAATAACAGCAGATAAATTTGTGTAAGTTGTAATAGTATTAGATGGATCATTACAATCTGTTAATAAATAAAAGCAACTTTGACACTGTGAAGATTCACAAGTTAAACCTAAACTAGTTGAAAAATTTACTAAAGCCGGTGTATTAACTGTACCAGTAAGAGTTGTAAACTCACTATAAGCATAACAAATATTTGGATATAAAGTATTACCAAAACCGTCTGCTACAGGTGACCCATTATAAATGTATACATTACCTTCTGATAAATATGGAGCTGTTGAGCTTAATTTAAAATAAGCTGTAAAACCACAACAAGAAGTAAACATTACTGGTTTTTCATTACACTTTTCACAATTTGCATAAGGTTGTGATGGATAAACTGGAATAGGTGTTGGTGATGACAGGTCTGTTTCTGTAACAATCCAGCAACCGGCTATATCAGCTATTGTAATAACTTGACCTAAGTAAGCTGATAAATTACTGTATGATATTATAAAATCTTCAGGATCATTACAGTTACTTAATTTATAAAAACAATGTTGACACTGATCTAAATTACATGATTCAGGATTAATACCTAATAGTGGTCCAAAAGATATAGGAGCAGGTGCCGTGGGTCTAGGTGGTGTAAAACTAGCACCCTTAGCTGATATATAATAACATTGACCAGGATACATAATAGTTCCATCAGAATCTGGTACGGGTGGTCCGTTATAAACATAAGTATCATTTACATTACCATATAAAGGTAAAGAACTAGATGGTATCTGAAAATAAAGTCTTGCACCACAACAAGAAATAAAATCTAATACTACATAGCTCATTGGATCAGCGCATTCTATACAATCTGTATATATACTACTAATAGCAACTGGTGTATTGGTTAAACATTCTCTTGCCGCTGCTACTTGCCAACAAAGTTCTGAACCAGTAATTTTTACAGTTTGACCTACATATGCGGCTAAATTAGTTGATGTATTAATTATGTTAGTTGAATCATTACAAGCTGTAAGTTTATGTTTAAACACTGATGTAACAGTATAACTAATACCCGGAGGAGCAAAAACTAACGGAAAAGTACTATTTGCCCAAATGTGTACAATAGGTGTAATAACAGGATCAACAACAATAGTTGTTGGAACGCCTGAACAATCAGTATATTGTATAGAATAGGTGGAAGTAGTAGGTGTTGTTAAAACTACTTCATATCCAAAACATGTGCAAATAGGCATGGTTAATTATTTTTTTTGATATAGAACTTTTGTTGCTGTAGCATTCACTACAGGTTTATTTCCTAAAGAGGCTTCATATGTTCCTATACAAGTACTACATACAGCCATTCCGTTACTTGCTGTTCTTCTTTGACAGCCACAGGATAACGTTTTTTTACAGTTTGAGCAAGTTGACATTTTCTTTGTTGGTTTAAAGATTATTAATTTCTACAAGATGAACATGTTAGCTTTTCAAGTAATTTAACCGCATAGTTATAAAGTTCCATACCTTTTCTTGGTTGGTTGCAATATTCTACATATGCTTTAGCAGCTTTTAAATACTGCTGGATAAATTGAATTCTTTCTAGTCTTTGTTTTAATTGCACCGGAGGATCACATGTTCCCAAATCCAGGTCACAATATACAGCCTGAACTTTGTTCAAAGCTTTAGTTTCTCTTAAATGATTATATTCTACATAGACATATTCATTAGGAGACACACTATATTTAATTATATAAATACCGTCAGGTAAATCATTATAACTTGTACCACAATTAGCAGTTTGAATACCAAGATCACAAGCAGTTAAATTCAACGTAAATCCAGGTTGAAGGTCAGGATCAGTAAACTGAACCGGCGTATTGAACCCAGGTAATGTTATTTGTAACAATAAACATTTAACAGGAATTTGACTATTATAAACACTTGTATCTACAATACGTAAAATACATTTGTTCAGTGTATCGGGTGCTTCAAGACTTAATACGTGTTGTGCCATTTTATGAATATTAAAAAAAAATGGAGAGGAGAGATTGACTCTCACTCTCCATTTAGTTTAAGTTAAGTTATTTACTACGGTGCTGGTACTGGTGGTACTACTTCAGCTTCATCAGGTACAAGATCACAACCATTAACTAGGTCATAAACTTCTAAACCTGCACAAGCTGGACAATTTGTAGACCATGCAGTTAAGAAATCTTCTAAATCAGCATTTACACCTTGTGTAATGATCTCTAACAAGTAACGGTCATTGTCAAATGTACCACTTGGATTGTTAAATCTTGGAACACTGTGTAAAATGAAGTAACGTGTATATAACGCATTACGGTCAATAGCATCAAGGATTTGATTACCTTGAGTGATCTCCCTGATACGAATATCTGTAGAGAAGAAGTTTTGTAAGTAAGACTCAGCTTTAATCAAGTCACGAACAACTTGCTCACCAAAGCCCATACCTTGTACACCTAAACAGTCATTGTAAACACAAAGACCTTCAAATACACATGGATCTCCGTTGTAATCAACTAATGAACCATATAAACGTACTGGTTCTTTTTCAAAGAAGTCAGTGATTTGGAATGAACAGTTACCGAACCTAGTCTCAACATAAGCACCAAATAAACGCATACCTGCTTCACACGAAGTACCATCCCAAACACTAGTGTCGTAATTATCCCACCATTGAGCTGGAGTTACTGGAGTGTTAGTTCCATCGTAAGTTACAGTAGTTCCTGGAGCATACCAAGCAACACCTGTTGTATCATAAACAACTGGAGCAACTAAGTCTTTCAAGTAGTTATTTAATACTAAAGCTTTAGCCCAAGTAATATAAACTGTAGCTGGGTCAACGTTAACTGGAGCAACAGCTCCTGCAGGACAACATCCTGTGTAAGCAGATAATGTTTGGTAAGCATTATGGTTTAAGAAACGTAATGCTGGAGAACCTTTAATGTCAATTCTTAAGTAGTAAGTCTCACCACATAAGTAGTTATAACAGCAATTTGCTTGTACAGTTCCACCTTGGAAACCATCAGCAGGTAAACCTGGGATAATTGTTTGTGGTGTAGTACCAATTGAAATTACTGATTGTTGAGGAACAACAGAATCAACACGGTACATTCTTTGAACATAACGCGGGTTGATAGTCTTAGATTTGTTAGACTCTTTGTAACCTCCAATGTATTGGTTTAGTTTGTCTTTACTTAACAATGAAGCTGAAGCCAATACTAATGGACAGCATTGAGATGGTAAACCAGGACCAGGTGCATCAAAAAAGCCACTATCAACAGAATTCCAAGTGTTTGGATCAAAGAATCCATAAGATCCTGGTCCATAATTGTCAGCAGCTGTAGTGCTTGTTTGACTTAACGCAACTGATGGTACACCAGCAGTAATTAAGAAACCATCAACTAAGTTTGGGTTTGCATTGTAATTAGGTTGTCCTATTGTAGAGGACTGCGTGCCAAGAAATATCTTGTTAAACGCGTGATTAAAATAAGCCATTTTGTTTTTTGTTTTTTGAGTTTATAAATATATGAATTAAATGTACATAATCTTTTTCAATTCTGCAAGTTTTTTCTCAACTATTTTAAGAAAATTAATTTATACTTGCTTGAATTGATTGTTGACTTAATCATGTCTAAGTCATTTACTATTTCTGAATAAGGTATTTTTTCTTGTAATCCATTTACCATCTCAGATATTTCTCTTAAATAATCAATAGCTTCAGCTACTGTATTTAAGGTTTTTGGTGCCACTTCTTTATATACAAGTAACTTCTCAGAAGCTCCTTGGTATCCTTCAGCTAAAGTATCAGCATGATCAGGTAAAGCATCATAAATTTCTTTTAGAGCAGTATGAGCAGCATGAGATCCAACCCCTGTTACTTTAAGGTGTAATTTGTGGATGGCGGTTGCAGCATTCATTAATTCTGATACACATGCAGCTGTCATGGAATCTACTGATCCTGTTGTTGGAGCAGTATACTTAGCAGCTGCACCACCATCTCTTTTTAAAAATCTTTGTTGTTCCATTATATCTAGTTATTATTTTCTACTACTTGTTGCTGTCTTTGCATTTGTAATTGAGACTCTATATCTCCTGCTATAATTTTAGCACACTCGTCAATCAGTAACTCAATCATGTCTTCTTTAAAAGCAGACTCAACATCAACAGAAGGAATGATCCCGGTATACGGGTCTTGTACGCCAGCTATCTGAATACCTACAGGTTGTGTGTAATACGTCAAGGTAGGCTCAACAACTTCAAATTTGTTATTAGTGTAGATCTGAACCTTGTTATCTTGGAATGTTGCAAATGTCTCTGCCCATTCAAAACTTGGTTGTTTGTTTTTATCTCTTAATAGAGTATCAACATTAGCTTGTTCTGCAAGATACACCACCATTTTTCTGGGTTCGCAGCACTCATTCTTACCTTTTGAAGATATTCTTTTCCATTGTAAATAATTAGTGGGAATATCAGTACTTTCATAATAATCACCTTTGTCAACAACAGACAAGTTAACCGTGGTAAGTAAGTGTTGTAAGTCATCAATACGGCGGGTTGATTGTTCATCTCCCTCCTTAACAATATTTAAACCATGAAGGTTTCTACGGCACCAGTCTACCTGGCCTTTGTTGAAAGCTTCAATAACTTGCCAGTCTTGAATATTATCGTAATCATTACTGGCAAGCTTGTTTAAGCGTTGTTTTACTTTTATGAGTATAGTTGAGTTTAGCATTTCCACTTACGTAAAGCCTTGTTAATCCTTGAATCAGGATCTCTGGCTGTTTTTGCACTAGTTAATTTTTTCTTCATGCCAGACATACGAGCACAAAAAGAATCTCTTCTTGAACCGCCTTCTGGTTGAGGAGCTTTTAAGTTTCCTCCAGTTTCTCTATTATAAGAAGCTCTGCCTTTAGCATTAAGACCCCCACTAGGAGCCTTACCTTCTTTACGCTGCCAACTTGGAGTTTTCATTTTTGCCATACTATCTGTTTTTAGCCATTTTTTTAAATGTCAAAGCTAATGCTTTTGCTTTACCTGTGCAACCTGGTTTAGTAATTGGTGTACACTTACCTTCAGTTCCTCTTCTTTTGATAGAAGCTGTAGCTTTTTGTATCCACTTCTTATCTGCCATGATTACTTCTTCTTACCTTGATTTATAATTTTTTTAGCAGCTTCTTCACCCTTTTT
>Ga0105104_10001245_pt1 | contig 19184 bp, 16 predicted proteins | sample PPLLaktember2015_3_FD_87034 | JGI IMG/M metagenome (GOLD analysis project Ga0105104, IMG submission 87034) | Freshwater sediment microbial communities from Prairie Pothole Lake near Jamestown, North Dakota, USA - PPLs Lake P7 Core (6) Depth... | ecosystem: Environmental > Aquatic > Freshwater >... | reverse complement strand
TTGGGTCTATTCAGTGATCCTTGTGATTAATAAAGTCCTGCTGGTCATTTGGAAACAAGATTGGAAGCAGGAGTCGAAAAATAAAGGAGTTGAACTGTGAAGGAATTTCGAAACCCTCAAGATATTCATGAACCGGTCGGTTCGTATTCCCATCAAATCGAAATTAGTAGTAACGAGCGATTGTTAGTGATTTCAGGTCAGGTGGGCATGAGACAGGATGGCACTGTGCCGGATGACCCGCTCGAGCAAATTGACGTTGCGTTCGAGAACATTTTGCACAACCTTCGAGCTGCGGGCATGGACGTAAAGGATCTGATCAAGGTCACCTATTATTTGGTCGGCGAGATCGACGCCGCAAAACGACGCCAGGTGATATTGTCCAGGCTGCAGGGGCATCAACCGTGTAGCACCCTGCTGTTTGTTGCCGCTCTGGCAAGTCCCGTTTATAAAGTCGAGATCGATGCGTGGGCATCCCGTGCAGAATAAATATCTATAAATCACCTCGACCGTCATTGCGAGGATGGATTGAGACGCAAAGCGTCGAAAGCCCGACGACTGCGCAGCGTGCCTGTGGCAAGCAATCCCTCGTAATATGGGCTGCTATATGCTTATGATATCTGAGATTGCTTCGTGACGCACTCGCCGTTTGAGGCTCGGCGCCACTCGCAATGACAAATAGAGGTTTTGAGAGAGGAGACGATATGAAAACAGGTGTTGTGGGGAGTGGCTTTGTCGGCGCGACGGCTGCGTATGCCCTGGTCATGCGCGGGGTGGGGCGGCGAGTCGTGCTGGTCGATCAGAATCGGGCGCGGGCCGAAGCGGAGGCTGACGACATCCTGCACGCAGTCCCTTTTGCTCATCCGCTGGAGGTCACAGCCGGAGAGTATGCTGACCTGGCCGGATGCAGGGTAGTGATCGTCTCGGCCGGGGTGGGACAAAAGCCCGGCGAGACACGCCTTCAACTTTTAGGACGGAACGCGCAGGTTTTCAAGCAGGTCATCCCCAGCATTCTTCAACATGCCCCGGAGGCTGTTTTGCTCATCGCCACCAATCCGGTCGATGTGATGACGCACATCGCCGCACGTTATGCTAGGGAACTGGGAGTCCCTTCCAGCCGCGTGATCGGTTCAGGCACCACGCTCGATACGGCGCGTTTGCGCAGCCTGATCGGACGGCATCTGAAGGTTGATTCCCAACATATCCATGCCTATGTGCTCGGCGAACATGGTGATTCCGAGGTGTTGACCTGGTCGCAGGTCACCGTGGGCGGAATCCCGTTGGAGGAGTTTTGCAACGGAGGGGAAATATCCATCTGCCCGGAAGATTACGAGGCGATCGATGAGAAAGTCCGTCGGGCGGCGTACCACATCATCGAAGGCAAAGGCGCGACCTATTACGGCATTGGCAGCGCCATTGCCCGGATCGTGGAAGTGATCCTGCAGGATGAGCGTTCCCTGCTCACCGTTTGCACACCGACGGAGGATGTAGCCGGGGTCAGGGATGTAACCGTCTCGATGCCGAACCTTGTGGGTGGAGAGGGGATCATCAAAACGTTCTTACCCAGCCTGAGTGAATCAGAGACAGCCGCGCTGCGTGCCAGTGCCCAGGTCGTGCGCACGGTGATCGACGAGCTTGGTCAACAGCCCTGAAAAAGATTCCGTCATTGCGAGTCTTCGGGAAGCAATGACGGAATAACGCGAAGACATCCGAGCGGCACCTTCGGCGCCAGTCGGATGTCTTTTTATTAACAAGATGGTATTACATCAATGCTACAAACTCTTCGCGGCTCAACGTTTCCTGTTGCAGTAAACAGTCTGTTACCCGCTGCATTGCCTCACGCTTTTCATTGACGATGCGTTTGGCTTCGGCGTAACACTCGTCGAGGATCTGCTTGATTGCCTGGTCGAGAGCCTCGAATGTCCTTTGACCGGTGCGCAGTGGGACCATCGCTTCATAGCCTTCCGGCTTGTTGAACACGCGCAGGCCAGTATCGCTCATCCCGAGGCGCATGACCATCTCTTCAGCCAGTTGCGTCGCCACTTTCAGGTCATTCGCTGCGCCGCTGGTAATGTCATCGCAGAACAATTCCTCAGCCACGCGTCCGCCCATGAGACCGGTGATGCGCGCCAGGAGCTGATTGCGGGACATCAGCAGGCTGTCCTGCTCAGGCAGCGACATGGTGAAGCCGCCCATCTGTCCACGCGGGATGATCGTAATCTTGTAGACCGGGTCGGAGTGCGGCGTTGCGTGCATGACTACTGCGTGACCTGCTTCATGATAAGCAATCGTACGGCGCTCCGTCTCCTGCATCACGCGGCTCTTCTGCTGTACGCCACCGGTGAGGGCTTTCTCCACGGCTTCCTGGAAATCCTGTACAGTGATGGCGTCATGCCCGCCGCGCACCGCCATAATGGCGGCTTCATTGACAATATTGGCTAAATCCGCACCGACCAGCCCCGGGGTGGACTTGGCGATATCCATTAAATTCACATCCGGCGCCAGGCGGCGATTTTTGATATGCACTTCGAGGATTGCAAGACGTCCTTTTATATCGGGGCGGGGGACATTGACCTGACGGTCAAAGCGACCGGGCCGGGTCAGAGCCGGGTCGAGAACATCCATACGATTGGTAGCGCCCAGCACCACAACACCGTCCGAGGCTGCGAATCCATCCATCTCGACCAGCAACTGGTTGAGGGTTTGATCCTGCTCCATTTCACCGCCGCCACCGCCGCCATTCCGCTTTCGTCCCGCGGCATCGATCTCATCGATGAAGACAATACAGGGAGCCTTGGAACGCGCTTTCTTGAACAGGGAACGGACGCGGCTGGCGCCCACACCCACAAACACTTCGACGAACTCGGAACCCGAGGTGGTAAAGAAGGGTACGCCTGCTTCACCGGCGATCGCCTTGGCCAGCAGGGTTTTGCCCGTGCCAGGCTCACCGACCAGGAGCACACCGCGCGGCATGCGCGCACCCATACGCTGGTACATGTCGCCATTCTTCAGAAAGGTCACGATATCAATGAGTTCTTCGCGGCTTTCGTCCATTCCCGCCACATCTTTAAAGGTGGTGCTGGGAATATCCCCTTCCGTGTACTTCTTGCGAATGCCCGCCATCGCACCGCCGTTCATCCGGATCATGGCGAAGCCCAGCAAACCGATCATCGCAATGCTCACCATAATGTTTACGACGCGGTCGCCATTCATGGCTTTATTTTCGACCAGCTCGTATTCCAACTTTGCCATCTGGCTTTCACTCACGCCAAGGTATTTCAACTGTTCCAGGAAAGGCGCGGTTCTGTCACGCCGCGTTGTGCTTTGTGACTTGTCTTGATAGTAAATTGTCAAACTGCCACTGTCCTGGTTGTCTTCTATTTTTACGACTTCCCCCGCCGAAATGGCTGCTGCCACTTCGCTTAGCGGAATGGGTTCCTGTTCAGGTTTTGACCTGGAGAGCAGAACTCCCGAGGTGATCAGCCCAACCAATAAAAGGGCCAGAGTCAATTTGCCGTATTTATGTTTTTTGAAGAAGTCTAGGATTTGGGTTACTGATTGTTTCATGGAGCCTCGATGTCCGTTCACGGACGCTTTCAAAGTTCCCCCATGTTACCGCGTTAGTCGGACATTTTAGCTTTCATTTTCATTAGCTAACATTAATGGGGAATTAGAATTTGAGCTTGAAAAATAAGTTAACAGGTACAGATTATCATCCTCATCTATTAGATAAGGCTGAAAATATATTAATCATTTCGGTGCGATGAATAGCAGGTCGCTTTCCCCAGGCGGCTTCACTTGATAAAGAAATAGACTCGCTCGCCTTTGAAGAGCTTTTGTTTGGGGTCCCACGGAAAGAGGATCGTCACGGAAAATTCAACTTGTTGTCCGGCAGGTGACGGCATATCCAGCCACTGCGACTGATAGGTGCCTGTGACAAATGCCTCCTCGAAAACACCTTGCGGCCCGATCACAATGTTTTGCAGATCGAAATGGATGTTTGGAAATGCCGTCAATAATTGCTGGTAGAACTGTGTTGCGCCCGCCTTCCCATGCCATGTCGTTCCGCTGTTGACCACGGTGTAGACACAATCTTCGGTCAGAGTCGCCATCAAACCGGGGATATCGTGCGCGTCCTCGGCCAGGGAATGGGCGATCCATAACTGGCGGATCGCGCGGTATTCGTCCGGATCCACTCTTCGACGGATGGATCTGATGACCTCAGTTCGCAGGTTTGGCTGCATATAGTTTTCCTTTCCTGTTCTGATTTAAGAATAAAAATAAAGTTTTCCACCGTTAAATAATGTACGGCAGTCAAATGCGGAATTCAAGAGAGTGTTTCCTCTGCGATGCCGTTTCACTACCAGCCTCGATTTTTCCAGCCTTTCTGGCGTTCCTCGCGAAATCGCTGGACCCACTCTTCTGAAAGAGCATCTGCGGTTGGAACAAAATGTGGAGGAGGAATTTCCACCTTTATTGTATCCAATTCAAGAAATTTCAAAACCTTTCTAACAGTTTTTTCATATTCCTGGATAAAATCTTCGTATACTATGGTTAGTGGAGCAATGTTCCCTTCAGAAAAAAGTTCTTGAATCCCTGCTTCTCGCATGGTGCTTTCACAATACAAGTGATCGATGGCATCGAAGGAATACGCCTCGCTGAGATCGGCAGTTTGAGGGGCTGCTCCTGGAAGCCGATGCCATTGTTGTGACTGGATTGCTTTCCACCAGGATACAGCCAGCCGCACTTTATTGCGACGGGTCATAAAAATATGGCGGTGGTCTGGAAAGGTATGCTCCCAAATCCTTACCCGGTTTTTCTCGTCGTGTGGGCAATTTGGAAACTTGCGAAATGTTTCGAGCACCTGGCTGAAATGGGGTTCACAAAATCCATATTTCAGTCCAAAGATTCCATTGGCGGTACTGCCCATTTTCCATAATTGCTCCTGAATATCCACGTTGTCCTGCGGCCTCTCAAATAGATTTAGCAGCCACTCATTGGGTTGGCCGGCCATCCCTGTCTTTTCGAGAGCTTTGCATAACAAACTGCTGCCTGTCCGCTGTGTGAACCAGATGGTGTAGGATAATTTTGGCTTCATAAGTTCTGTCCTTGGTGGTTACGAAAGGGTATTATAAATAAAATGAACTTCTATATCGGTTGTCCCATTTGGTCGTTCAGAGGTTGGGTGGGCAACTTCTATCCGGAAGGTGCCAAGCCATCCGAGTTCCTGCGCGAGTATACCCGGCGATTGACGACTGTTGAAGGCAATACTACCTTTTATGCTGTCCCTGCGCAGAAGATTCTAGAGGGTTGGGCCGAGGAAATGCCCGCGACCTTCCGCTTTTGCCCGAAGGTCCCGAAAGCCATCAGCCACGAAGGCAAGTTGATGGATAACGTGGAACGGGCGCGCGAATTCATTAAAATCATGAGTCAACTTGGCGCGCGGCTTGGCCCAATGTTCCTGCAACTCCCGCCTCGTTATTCCCCGAAGCTGCTCGGCGACCTACAGGCCTTTCTCGCTGTTTGGCCGCGGGAAGTGCGCCTGGCCGTTGAAGTCCGCCACCTGGATTGGTTTGAGGCGCCGCATGATGAAGCCCTGAACCAACTGCTCTCCGGCCACAATATGGCGCGCGTGACGATTGACACGCGCCCGATCCGCGATCTGGCCGGGGATAAGATCTTAGCGGGATCCGTTTATCAGAGTTTGCTCGAAGCCCGGGAGCGCAAACCCGATGTCCCCGTGATCCCGAAGCGCACCTCCGATTTTATTTTCGTTCGTTACATCGGTCATCCCGAGATCGAGGTCAACAATCCGTATCTCAAAGGCTGGGGAGACTATTTTGTCTCGCAATTGCAGGAGGGCGCGGATGTTTACATGTTTTGTCATTCGCCCAATAATCTGGCAGCGCCGTGGCTGGCGCGCAGGATCTATTCATGGGTTGAGAAACAAGTGAGCCTGCCACCATTACCCTGGGAGGCAGCCAACGATGAAAATTACGAACAGGGGCAATTGTTTTAAAACCTGTTAATTCCAATTTCCTGTAAAAACACTTCGACCATTTGCGGATCAAAGTATTTTCCACTTTGTTCGCGAATATAATCCAGTGCTTTTTTCTTGGGCCAACTTTTGCGATAGGGCCGGTCAGTTGTGATTGCATCCCAGATATCCACAATCGTGAAGAGACGCGCTTCCAGTGGGATTTGTGTGCCGGATAGCCCGCGTGGGTAGCCGGTGCCGTCCCATTTCTCATGATGACAATAAGGGATGTCCAGTGAATCTCGCAGATAAGCAATCGGTTCCAGCATGTCGTAAGCCAGTTGAGGATGCTGTCTCATGATTTGCTGCTCTTCCTCGGTCAATTCTTCGGGCTTGTGGAGGATGGTATCAGGGATCCCCATTTTTCCAATGTCATGCAGGAGCGCGCCGCGCCTGATCAAAACCAGGCGCTCATCACTCAACCCCATTTTGCGCGCCAGCTTCAGGGTCATGTCTGTAACGCGCCGGGTATGACCTTCTGTCTCGTGATCGCGCAAGTCGAGCGCGCGTGACCAGCCTTCGATGGTGGCATCGTACGCCATGGCAAGTTCAAAATTGGAACGTTGCAAGCCCTGAAATAAAATTGAATTCTCGACGGCGATAGCGGTTTGTCCGCCCAGCGTTTCAAGAAAATCCAGCCATTCACGGTCGGGGTTCAACCGGGAGCGGTTGAAGATCTCCAGTACGCCCTTTACTTCTCCTTTTGTAATCAGTGGAACTGCATAGTAGGAAACGAATCGTTCATCAGCGAGTAACTGGGCACGCATAAAATCCCCATTAAACTTCGTCAAATCAGGGACCTCGACAATACGCCTCCCCAGGGCTGCGCGGCCGGCGTTGCCTTCTCCAATCCGTAAGCTGGTTGATTCGATGTTGCGGGTGTAGAAACCTTGTCCAGCTGCAAATTCCAGCCTGCCGCTGTCAGTTTGTATCAGCAAAACAGAGGCGGCATCCACATGAAGTTGTCTGATCACCTCGTTGATCAATATCTTGAGCGTAACTTGCAGGTCGAGGATGTTGCTGATCGCCAGGTCAATGGATCGAAGTGCAGCCAGCCGTTCCAACTGCTTGATGGTTTGTTCATGCAGGTACGTGCGGTGGATCGCGTTTCCCCCAATCTCTGCGAGCGCATTCAATATCCGTATCTCGCCTGTCGTAAGTTCGCGCGGCAGCGTCACATTGATAAACAGCACGCCGACAATATTTTCGTCCGCGTGCAGGGGGATACAGGCTCCGCCAATCTTTCTCGGAATCTGATTGCGGATTTCATCGGGTATTTGCAAATCGCTGCAAAATTCACGTGCGATCATTGCTTTCCCAAGCTTCATTACCAATCCCGGTATGCCTTCACCAGGTTGAAAGGAGGAATTAATATATTCGTCACTCCAGCCGCGCTGGATTTTTAATTCAATAATGTCAGTTGTTGGGTCATACAGCCAAATGCTCCCCGCCTCTCCTTCCACAAGCATTAAAGCCTGGTCCAGCAGGCGGGAAAGCATTTCACTGAGCGTTTTTGTTGTACGCAATGTGGAACTGACAACGGCAATCGCTTCGAGTTCGCGCTCGCGTTCCCTCCGTTGGTGACGTATTTCTGCTTCCTTCAATTCCCGCTGGATGGCAGGAATCAGCCGTGCGAAATTTCCTTTGATAATAAAATCGTGCGCTCCAGCTTTGAGCGCATTGACTGCGCTCTCCTCGCCAATTGTGCCGGAGACAATAATAAACGGGATGTCATACTCACTTTTTTTGAGCAGTTCGAGCGCATTGGGTGCACTGAAACGCGGCAGGGAAAAATCGCAGATGATCAAATCCCAGCGTTGGCGCGCGAGCGCCTCCTGCATGGCCTCTGCCGTTTCTACACGTTCGGATTCGACCTCATAGCCACCCCGCTGGACCTCGCGCAAAATCAGATGCGCATCATCCCCGGAGTCTTCAATGATTAGAATCCGTAAATAAGTTCCCATTTTCCCTATGATCTTGGCGGAGCCTCATTCAATATCAGCCAGTACAGACCAAGCTGGCGGACTGCTCCAATGAACTGGTCAAAATCCACAGGTTTCTGAACATACGAATTTGCGCCCAGGCTATAGCCGTTCAGGCGGTCTTGTTCTTCCTTTGATGAGGTGAGGATCACGACGGGGAGCAGGCGGGTATTCTCGTTCGCGCGGACGCGGCGCAATACCTCCAATCCGTCTACCTTGGGAAGTTTTAAGTCCAACAATACAACCTGTGGCAGATCGCGCGGATTGCGGTCCGCGTACGCGCCTGTGCAGAATAAAAACTCGAGGGCTTCGGCGCCATCCCGTACGACCGCCAGTTCATTCCCAATATTGTTTTTTTTGAGCGCCCTCAGGGTGAGCGCTTCGTCGTCCGGGTTGTCCTCTACCAGCAGAATCATTTTGTGCTCCATCCTCTTGCCTCCATTATAAAGTAAAGTAAAACGTGGCACCCTTGCCCTCGGCACTTTCCGCCCATATTCGCCCGCCATGGATGGCAATGATCCTTTGGACAGTTGCCAGGCCAACACCGGTTCCTGGAAATTCACTTATGGAATGCAGGCGCTGAAAGACACCGAATAACTTATCTACATAAGCCATATCAAAACCAACGCCGTTATCACGCACGTAAAAAGTGCGCTCTTTGGTATGAGCTTTCTGCCCGAATTCGATCACTGGCCTTTCCTGTTTGGATGAGAATTTCCAGGCGTTACTCAACAGGTTTACCAATACAATGTGCAGGAGATGCGGGTCGCCATCCACCATGAGATCCGGGGTAATCGAAAAGGTAGCCTGGGGGTTTGGCCGGCTCTCCCGCAGGGACTGTGCAATTTCTTCAGCCATGTGGCTCAAATTGATGAACTTGGGCTGCAACTGGGTGCGGGTCACACGTGACAAGTTTAGCAGATCGTCGATCAATACTGCCATGCGTTGGGCGGCCGCGCGGATGCGTTCCAGGTAACCTCGGCCTTCCTCGGGGAGTTGTTCACTGTAATCATCCAATAGTGCATGGCTAAATCCATCAATACTTCGTAACGGCGCGCGCAAGTCATGTGAAACAGAATAACTGAATGCTTCCAACTCCTTATTTGCGGCCTCCAGTTGGGCGGCGCGTTGCTTCAGGTCTTCATTCAGTTTTTGGACATCCTCCTCCATGCGCTTGCGTTGGGTCACATCGCGGATGGCTGCACTCACCAAAAGCCCACTTTCAGTCTCCAATGGACTGAGACTGATCTCCACTGGGAATTCAGTGCCATTCCTGCGCAGACCGTACAGATCCAGTCCCATCCCCATGGGTCGGACAGGATGTTCGTCATAATAGCCCTCGCGGTGTTTAGAGTGCCTTTTACGAAACCGTTTCGGTATCAGGAGCTCGATGGGCTGGCCGATAATTTCAAGCCGGTCGTAGCCGAACACTTTTTCTGTTTGCGAGTTGACGAGTCGAATTACACCCCGTTGATCCACCACGATCATTGCATCCGGGGCGGATTCAAGCAGGCTGCGGAATTGTGCCTCGGCATGTTTGCGCGCCGTGATATCACGGATCGCAGTAATGATCAAATCATCTTCCTCGGTCGTCATGGGACTCAGGCTGATCTCAACCGGGAATTCACTCCCATCCTTGCGACGAGCATAAAGGTCAAGATCGGCGCCCATCGGCCGCAGGCGCTCATTCTTTCTGTATTGGCTGCGATGGAAAGGATGGATATCCCTGAAGCGTTCAGGAACCAGAAGTTCAACATGCTTGCCCAAAAGCTCCTCGCGTGTGTAGCCAAAGAGTTTTTCCGTCTGTGCATTGACCATCACAATGGTTCCCTGCTGGTCAACAATCACCATGCCGTCCGGCGCAGCTTCCAACAGGCCACGGAATCTCCGTTCGGTTTGCTGCTGCCTGCGCGCATCTTGCACGGCTTCTTCCTGTTGACGGATCAATTGCTGCTTGGTTTCAAGATAAGCATCCCCAATATTGCTCATGGCGATATCGAGAAAATTGTCCATGCCGTTGATCGCAGATAACAAGTGTTCGATTGAATTGCCGTATGCTTCCATTAAATGCGGCATAGCATATTTTCGAAATGCAGCCACGATCTCGAACCAGGCGCGAAAGCTCAGTCCCGTCTGGGCATAACCCATTCCCTGGCGTTGCAGGTTTTTCAAGTAAGGTTCCCACTCCCCATGCAGGACAGCATTTTGTTGAAGCTCGCGATTCCGGGCTTGTTCCTCAACCGTCGGCTGTGCAGCCGTATTTTGCAAAATAAATTTGAATTCCGGGTGCTGGCTGGCCATCTCCTGCAATTTGGCTGTGATGTCTTCGCGATGCGCAACATACACAGTCCAATAGTCCCGCAACTCCTGTTTTTCATCCGGCGTGAGTTCAGGAATAGTGACTTCAGGCAAGGGCGCGTCTACTCGTGATTGGTTATCCGTTTTCATACCTTTGTTGAATGATCCTGAGATACGGGTTACGAAATGCGCATAACAATTACCAGAGATCAAAGGGGAGTTTTTTTGATCCGCATCTCCGAACGAACTGTTTGATTTTCTCCTGTATTGTGCCGTGTTCGTTTTACATAAGTAAGCTCGCTGGGCTTAAGTTGCGCCTATATTTGCCGTTCGAAGAATGGATATTGATTTGTGAGGTTATGATGTTTGGGTGAAAGGTTTAGGAAGAGTTTTTGAATAAAAGTGGACAAAATCTATCCGATTTCAAATCCTATACTACAGCTTTACGCAAAAAAAATCAAGGGTACCAGATACAAAATAAGTTACACATTAAATGTGTTTTAGAAATGCTTCTCGATTCCCCCGAAGCCGTATTGCTTGTTTTTCGCGGTCATTTCGATAAAATAACGCAAACGTTTCTTGAACTCCTCGGGTCTGTTTCTCGCCCCATCAATAAACCCAATTCGAATCCGCTTGTACGCCTCAGAAAACTTCTGGAAGTTTTTCCAAGCCTCCTTGTTTTCCTTGATCGCCTTCAGAATGTCCTTTGGGGTCTCAAATTTCTCCTCTAAAATATCTCCGAGTGTTTCACGGACCTCTTTGATCACCTTGCGTTGTTTGACCAGTGTCCTCAGTCTTTCCTTGTTGGCAGGTGAATATTCACTTTTAGGTTTTCGAGGCGAGAATCTTTGTGCGGTTCGTTTTTCGTCCAGCGTTTTAACGATACTGTCGATCCAACCGAAACAAAGGGCTTCCTCCACTGCATCGTTATAGGCAATGCGAGGCTGGCCTGTCTCTTTCCTGTAATAGACCAGCCAGATTTCTTTTTCGGTCTGGTAATGTTCGCGCAGCCACTTGCGCCAGTCTTTACGATTCGTTACGTGTAAGGTTTTTGTGATTTCCATACTCGGACAGGATTATTAATCGGTCATTCAGGGCGATAAGGGGCTTCCGCTTCGATGTCACCGACGTACTGCGGCAAGTCTCTGTGATCGAGCATCTGACGGACAGCCTGGATCTCGCCAATGTGATACCAGTAATGGTAGGTAACGCGTCGTACAGCCGAGCCGATCGTCTGACCGCTCATCTTCCCATCGATGGGCAGGTCCTTTTGCAGTGCTTCTGTCGTCAATGTATCCAGAAATGGATCGGTGGCTTGCGTTATGGTATGCCATGCTGCGAGCATTTCACCGAACGAGGGAGTAGTCATCGGCATGCCGTGCCCGACAAGTTCCTGCAGTTGCGGAGCAAGGATGATGTTTTGCGGTCTTGTCAGCCAGGTGCGTTGTTCCTGCCAGGCTAGATGTCCCACGATCCAGCTGATACAATTCATCTTGCCGAAGTGACAGGCTGCCTCTTTTTCAGAAACATCTGCGAGTCCGCGCAGCCATTCCCTGCGGGTGAAGCGGAGTTGGTCGATTAGTGGGTGACTCATTTCTCCTCCAAACGCTTGATAAGCATAGTATAGCACTGTGAGTCCCGTATAAATGTTATGGGCTTCCTACTTGCCCGCGCGCAGGGTCATTTGTTGCTTTCCATTCAACTGTTGACAATTTGTCGAATATAACTAGCCGTTCGGCTGTTAATAATCTATGCAAAATGACATATCATGCGGTTCCAGAAAGGAAACATTATGAAACGCATATTCGCACTGGCCTTGTTTTGCTGCCTTCTGGTTAGCTGGATCACAGCCTGCGCCGCTCCTACCGAGCTACCCACACCGACCTCGGTGCCTCCCACGCCGACGCCCGAGCCGGTTGACCCCGTGAGCAGGCTGCACTGGTTCGGTACATCAGCCGTTTTGTACAATGGATCGCAGGTCATCTATTTCGATCCCATTACCCTATCGGGGGAACTTCCCACTGCAGACATTATTCTGATCACCCATGCCCATAGCGACCACTGGTCGCTTAACGATCTTAAACAGATCGTCGGTCCCAACACGACTTTGGTTATCAGTCCTAATGTGATCACTGTTTATGAAGCCGCCAAAGATGATCTTGGGATCCTCGCGACTGTTCTGGCTGAGGGGGAAACGACCGAGATCAAGGGCGTAAGCCTGGCGGCGGTTCCGGCTTTCGATAGGCGCGGCCACCTGAGGGAGAATGGCGGCGTGGGCTACATCGTCACTGTGGATGATACGCGCATTTACCATGCCGGCGGGACAGCCTCCTACCCGGAGATGGCGCAACGTGAATGTGATATTGCCATCCTTCCCATGTACACGACGGATGACTTGATGGTGATGATGGATCTCATCCCAGCCCGGGTTTTTGTGGTTGGACACACCAGTTATTACACCGTCCAGGCTGTGGCCAAACTGGCTGCCGATGACCTGGCTGAGGACCAGATCGTTGCTGACCTGAAGCCAGGTGAGTTCGTGCCCTGACCCTGGCCGCGCCTGTCCGAAAGCTGCCACAGGTTATGAAACGAACCGACCGAGGGCTCAGGCTCCTGGTCGGTTTGCCTTACGCGCGCAGACTTCCAGCCTCGGTTTTGCGCTTCACTTCCAAGATCACGATCTTCGTCGAGTGGTTGAAGGGCGCGGGATCTGTGATCGGTTTGCTCAGGCGCGTTTCAGGATAGCCGGTAAAATCCTCCGGGACGGGGATCAACTCCTTTATTTTCAAGTATCCATCTTTGCACAGTTCCTCGAGGGTCTGCAGATACTCTCTTCCGCCGACATAGAGCGCGTTGTTGATCGCGATCAGATACCCGCCATCCTTGACCAATGGACGGACTTTGTTGATCAGCCGCGCGCTGTCGTGGACCTGGTCCACTTTGCCTTTGGGCGTGGTGGAAAAGAAGGGCGGATCGATCAACACGCAATCAAAGATCTCATTTGTACGCTTGAATTTACTGGCCAGTGTGAAGAAATCTGAAGAAATAAAATCTTGTTTGTAGATGGGGATGCCGTTCAACGTGCAAGATGTCTTTGCTACGTTGAGGAATTGGCGGTTGAGATCATGTTGCACCACACGCTGCGCGCCACCGGCCAGTGCCGCGACTCCCAGGCTGCCTGTGTATGCGAACATGTTCAGGACTGTTTTGCCTCGCGTATTTTCGATGAGCCACTTACGCAGGTTGCGCGTATCGAGGTAAAAGCTTGCGTCGCGGTTCATCGTCAGGTCAATCGAGTACCAGATGCCATGCTCTATGATTTTGGTATCAAGTTTTTCACCGAATAAAAGTTGACCGCGCCTTTCTTCCGGTGATTCGGCATTGCGTGTCTTGACAATCCCTGCGCGTAGCCAAGTCAGTTCGTCGCGTAGAAATTGTCCTGCTTGCTCCACGAGCAAATTGCCTTGTGCAGGATCGTTGGCGTAGTTGTGAATCACCAGGGTTGTTGCATACAAATCAATCACAAGGTCAGGGTTGCCTTCAGTAAACCCATTGAACAAACGGAACGCGGATGCATGCCGTGCACTGAACAGGGATGCGCGCGCTTCCAGCGCTTTTTCGAGCAGAGAAACAACAAGAGTCAGGTCCATATCTTAGGCTAAATATTTTATTACCATCAAAATGATGATAGAAGGTAAGACTTCAATTGCCCATCGCGCCCAGTCTTTTTGCTAATTAGCGCAACAGTGACTATTCCATATTTTATATGGTTCGCTGAAGTCTATGTTTGATCCTCAGGGCTTCATTCAAGTGCAGGAAGTTATGCCGGGTAGGTGGCATGAGCAGTAGACCCGCAATCGTGCGTTTGCTCCAGTAGTTCAAAATCCCGATGGCTTCCGGGAGCAATGCGCCTTCCTCCATCACTTTTTGTAAACGGGCAGCTTCCACTTTCTGCTTGAGTTCTTCCGGTTTGAGCTTCCCGACGAGCGCGCGCGTCCCGCGTCCCACGGACTGGCGGTAGATTCGCAGGGCGTCGATGTCAATTTCAGCGCTGAGAGTCGCGACGCTGACCTCATCCATCTGGTTGCCGGAATGGATGTAAAGCGTGGTGACCTTCAGTTTCTTTGCCCAGCCATCGCGAACGAAAAGCTGCGGGCTCCCGGCTACGAGCATGTTCATCGTGATATCTTCGATGCGGGCAAGGTGGAAAAGGATCCATGCGATGGAATGCCCGTTGCTGGAACTGCCCGGCGGAATGCAGCGGATCTGAGCTTCGGTTGCGTCATTCAAAACCTCATCTTCAAATGACCAAAGCTTTGTCTTTGATACTTTTGCAGAATGCACCATTGCGTGCTGGTTCAGGAACAGTTCAATTGCCTTCCCATGACCGCTCGTCGAAAGGGCGTGCTGTAATTTCTGATGTCCCTGATTCCAAAACTTACGATGAGGATCCACGTTGAAGCTCCTTTATTGCGGTTATGCATCGCTAACAGCCAATTCGACTCGTCAACCTGCGCCTCAAAATAAATGAAATTGTAACCTTTCACGCGGCGCTTCCATGTAAGAATTTGCATGACTGCACGTCCAGAAATTGGAGTTGCTTATCGCATTAAGGATGAATAAGAGTTTGCCTCTCGCATTGTACCCTTAACCCTTTTGCGGTACACTGTTTTGAAATTTTTTAGCCGTATATGAGGTGATTTATGTCCACGACTGAATTGTCTCCGCAGGGCACAGATACCAAGCTTGTGCCAGTACGTCACGATGAGGGGTCAAAAAAGGCACGCATGACTTCCATGGCGCGAGCCTCCACAGACTTTTATGGGGCGATAGGCTGGATCATTGGTTTACTTATTACTCTCTTTGTTTCTGCCCCCATTGTCTGGTTTTTAACCACGAACGCTTCACGCTCAACCCGTGAAGCAGTTTTGGCATTGGGCATTGCTGTGGCCTGGTGGTTTAACCCGCTCTCGCTGGGCGCATTGGGTTATGTGCTCAGCAATATCCGTGCCTGGCGCTTGTGGACAGGCATCGGGTTACTGGTATGGGCAACGGTAAATTTACTGATTTCGATGGCGATCGTTTCCACCAACGCCCGGATCACGATCATCAATGGCTTGATCATCGTTGTTTATATCTTACTCGCGCTATTATTTCTTTACATTCAACTGCGCGTCTTTATTTGGGCGGCATCCGGAAGACCCACCCGTCTCTTCTTCGGGCTCCTGGCCTGGGCCGCGTTTAATGGACTCATTTACTGGGCGGTCATCAGCCCCGAAGTCCTGAACATCATTCTCGTAATACTCAGTTTTGCGCTTCGAATTGTCTTCGCAATCTCTTTTGTTGTGATTCAGTTTGTGGCGATTTTCTGGTTCATGGCGCAATCACGCGTGGAAGTTATTCGGCCAGGCGACCCGAAACAGGTCACCTTCGACGACTATAAGGGCCAGCCGAATCTAATAAAAATGGTGCGCCAATGGATCTCCCTGCTTTCAGATCGAAGCCAGTTCCAGAAGATGGGTGGTCAGTTTATCAATGGTTTATTACTTTATGGAGAACCCGGCACAGGCAAAACGCTTCTGGCAAAAGCGATGGCAGGCGAAGCAGGGATCGCATTTATCTCCATTGAAGGCTCCGGCTTCCGTGCCATGTTCATCGGTGTAGATGTGCTCAAGATGGTCCGCTTTATCAGTCGTGCTCGCAAGCTGGCCCGTGAATATGGCGCGTGTATAGCCTACATTGATGAAATCGACGCGGTGGGCATGTCGCGCGGTGGTGTGATGGGGGGCCAGGGCGGTATGGGTATGGGAATGGGCGGCATGATGGGTGCTGGTACCGGCGCTCTTACCCGCCTGCTTTACGAAATGGACGGCATTAATGAAATGTCTCGTTGGGAGAAGTTGCGCGCTCGTTGGTATCAGCTGCGCAAGAAACCGGTCCCACCGCGTGACTGGCATATTCTCTTTATGGGTTCCACAAACCGTCCTGATGTGCTTGACCCTGCTCTCACGCGCCCGGGTCGCTTTGACCGAACGGTTGTGGTGAACAAGCCTGACCGTGGCGGTCGCCGTGAGATGGTGAAGTATTATTTGAACAAGATCAAAACGGATGAGACCGTTGATATCGAAGCCATTGTCAGTGATACGGCCTGGGCGACGCCCGCCAGGATCATGTCCGCCATCACAAAGGACTCCGTCCGTTTGGCGCTGTTCGATGGGCGCGAGCGGGTGGCGCAACACGATATTGAGCTGGCGTTCCAGGAGCAGGCGATGGGGCTGGAAAATCCCATTGAGGAAATGGAAGAGGATCAGCGCAGGCAGGTGGCTTATCATGAAGCCGGTCATGCGGTGGTTCAGTATTACCTTCGTCCCGACGAGCGCATCGTGCGGGTGAGCATTATCCGCCGTTCTGATGCACTGGGGTATGTGTTGCCCGTCTCTAATTACGATATTTATGCCTTGCCATTGCGCACCTTTGTCGCGGATATTCTTGTCTCCATGGCTGGACATGTGGCAACCAAAATTTTCCTCGGCGAATATTGGACCGGCGCGACCGGCGATTTCCAGAATGTGCGGGCGCGTCTATGGCAGTTAGCGCATTATGGTTATTTCGGTCCTCCAGTAGATATACAGCCAGGAACGGCAGTGGGCAAAGAGAAAACAGAAGTCGTTGAGCGATTCTGGAGAAAACTCGAAGAGCAGACCGAGCAAGTTTTGATCAAACATCCTGCGGAGGTGCACGCAGTTGCGCAGGCGCTACTGGATCGAAATGATCTGACCGGTAAACAATGCATTGAGGTCATCCGCGCTGCGGCTACCGACAGTGAACCTGTTGACAGCGAGTTGTTGCTGAAATCTTTGGTGGATGAGACTATTGTGAATGGAAAGAATGGGAAGTCGGAAAACAAATCCAAAGCGAAACGCAAGACGACTTCAAGAGCGAAAGCGAAAAGCAATTAAAAGAAAACTGGCTGGGATGAAAATCCCAGCCAGTTTTTTTCCTGTTTTTGGAGTCAGCGGCTTGCCGCTGTCAGTGCAGGAGCGAGCTCCTGCACTCCAAAACTACTCCCACGACCAAAACGCCAAATATCCTTGTGCCAGGAGGCGCGGTTCTAATTTGCCGGAGGCCGCCACGATCGCAATGCCGGGGTTCCCCGAATTATCTATGAACGACAGGACGAGGTTGTTATTATCGGGTGACCAGATCGTGGCGGATTGATGGTACTGATCGAAATAGGGCAGGACACTCAGGAATTGTTGAGTGGGTTGGTAGGTGAACAGATTACGGCTTTCGCCGCTGGTCACATCCAGCACATGCAATTCAAGAGCAAATTGTGGAGTTGTCTGTGTTGAATCGCCAGACGAATTGCCCTCAGATTGAGCTTGAAAGAGGATGAAATAGGCAAGCTCTTCCCCGCTTGGCGACCAGAAGAAAGCGATGATGTTCGCGTCTTCGACAATTTCTTCAGAGGTTTCCAGGTCAACAACATGCAAGGGACCGAATGTGCCTGCGTCAAGCGCTTGCTCACCGTCGAGATAAGCGATCCGGGTGCTGTCGCCGGACCAGGCAAAGGCGGTCTTGTTCGTAAATGTGCCGATCTTTTTCGGATTCTCGCCCGCGGCGTCGGTAACAACAATCTGGTTTTCGTTATCGGAAACACGCGCCAGGGCGATGCGGCTTCCGTCTGGCGACCAGGCTGGGGCTTGGAACGCCTGCGTTATTGAGCTGGTTTGAAGCGTAGCGGGAGGCGAATCCAAAACTTGTTCCGTGACCGTTGTTGAGTCGACATCTAGAAATGCGATATGTTCAGGAGCCGAGGCGGCCGCGCCACCTGCGTGGACGACCATCATTTGCCCATCCGGAGCCCAGGACCAGTAATAGGGTGAGCCGGTATCAAAAATGGTTCGATTGCCCCCTTGCGCAGGTACACTTTGCAGGATCATGTTCTCGCCTGAGACATTGGTGGAAAGGAAACTTACGTTTGCATTATCAGGCGACCAGTTGAGGTAAATTGGATGCTCGCTCGCGCTCGTGTAGATTTCATTGACGGAATCATCCTCCAGATTGGCGACCATGAGCCGTGACTCGGTCTGCTCGCCATTGGAACGTATGCCAATGAACGCAAGCTGGCTGCCATCGCGCGACCAGGTCGGATATTGATAGTAAAGCACGGATTGGCCCTCGCCCTGCAGAATGTCGGCATCCTCTGTCAGCTGCGTCAGATTCCCACCACCCTGATCCGCGACATACATGTTTCCGTCCGTGCCAACATATCCGATCAAGCCTGATTTTCGCTCAAGTACCGAAAGCAACGGGCTTTGTGGGACTTGCACGTCTTGCGGCAGGCAGGCTGCCATTAATAAGGCGCTTAGGGTGAAAATAAATAATCTTTTCATTTCTGTTCATCCAGGTATTCAATCGCGCGATCCAGTACAGGGTCCTGGTTCGGCAGGACTTCATCCCAACCCGTGTTCATGGGAATATCGGGGATGACGCCGGTGTTTCCAATTTCAGCGCCGTTGGGCAAAACAAAGGAGGTGGCCTCGATGAAGGCCTGTGATCCGTCTGGCAGATAAAAGGCGGAGGTCGTTTCAATCGCGCCGGGGGTTGTCTCACCGATCACAATTGCCCTTTTATGCATCTGAAGGCTGGCAGCCAGGATCTCGGGCAACCCGGTTGTGTTCCGCCCTACCAGGACAACCAGGGGCACTTTCTGCGAACTGAACACATCCTGCCCCTTGACCTGGATCAATTGTTTATCACTGCGGTTATAGAACTCACCTAGAACCCCGTTGTAAAACATGGTGTACAAGGCTTCGAGGGGCCAGCCTCTGCTTGAACCCGCAATGCGTAGATCAAGAATTAACCCA
>Ga0105104_10001244_pt1 | contig 19184 bp, 16 predicted proteins | sample PPLLaktember2015_3_FD_87034 | JGI IMG/M metagenome (GOLD analysis project Ga0105104, IMG submission 87034) | Freshwater sediment microbial communities from Prairie Pothole Lake near Jamestown, North Dakota, USA - PPLs Lake P7 Core (6) Depth... | ecosystem: Environmental > Aquatic > Freshwater >... | reverse complement strand
GGGAGGCCCCGCGAGGGCGATCTCCGGTCCGCGGCCTGAGCCTGGAGCGGCCGCGCGGATCTCCACGGAGGCTCTCGGGAACCGGGCGGCAGCCGCACGCGCGCGCGTGGGCCCGGTGCCACGACCGCCGGTCGGAAGCGGTGGAACCCGTCGGCATCGGGTGCTCGGCGTGCCAGCGTCGGCTCATCGCTCGACCCCGAAGCTACCCCGTCAGCCGCGCGCCTGGAGCAGCGGCCGGAGCGCTCGCAGCATCCACACCACCGCGAGCGCCGCGAGGCAGAGTCCCGCCACCACGAGGTAGCGACCGACGAGCGCCTGCTCGGTCCAGCCATGGGTCTCGACCAGCACGCTCGCGTCGGAGAGTCCTCCGCTCTCGATCTGGCCCAGGGGAATCTCTCCCGGATCACGCCGCGCCGCCCACCAGGTCGAGGCGACGTCGGAGAACGCCGCTGCGCCGATGACCAGGAGGCCCCAGCGCAGCGCTCCGTGCCGGAAGCGGGACGACTCTCCGCTGAAGACGGTGCACACCCCGAGGGTGCCGAGGACCATCGCCCCCGCATCTCCGGCGAAGGCGACGAGCGCCCGCGCCGTCCCCGCTCCGAGCAGCAGCCCGAGCCCTACCACCGTCCCGAGGGCAGCCCCTCCCACCGTCCACGAGCGCCGCCCGGCGCGTCTCCCCAGGACGACCAGGCCGGTTGCGGCTCCGAGCAGGAGACCGGTGAGGACCGGCGACCGGCCCTCGGCCATGGGGGTGAACCAGGGCAGCGGAAAGGCGGGGATCCCGAGCGCCAGTGCGGTCAGCGCGTGGCCGATCTCGTGCAGCGGCATTCCGAAGACCATCCGCTGGAGCGCATGCCCGATCTGGCTGCGGGAGAAGAGCGCCGCGATCCCGAGCGCCAGAGGGACGGACAGGACCCGGAACCAGAGCTCGTCGACCGGCTCCAGCGGTCCGGCTGCCGCTCGCCGCGCGTTCAGCAGGCCGATCGCGGGTCGTCGCATCCCTGACCCGGAGCGTAGCGCAGAGTGGAAGCGTCGCCCGGATCCGGCAGACTGCGCCACGCATGGCGCTCGTCCCCTGTCCCGAGTGCGGCAAGCCGGTGTCCACCCAGGCTCCCTCCTGCCCACATTGCGGCTACGCACCCCAGGCAGCACCGGTCCGCTTCGCGGCGGTGGGCGAGGCGGCGCCGGAGGTGCGCCCCCGGACCGAGACCGTCGTCTGGGAGGGGGGCCCGTCGCTCAAGCTGCTCCTCATCCAGGTGCTCCGGACGCTGATCGTCGCCAGCGCCGCGATCGTCGCGGCGATCGTGGTGCACCCCATCGCGGTGAGGTTCTTCGAGGACCTGTCGACCGGGAAGGGTAGCCGCGGTCCACGCGACGGTTCGCCGGCGACGCTCATCCTGATGGTCCTCGTGGGCTCCTATCTGATCATCCGGGCGATCGTCCTGTCGGTCTCGGTGATGCGGCTGAGGACCACGAACTATCGGCTCACCAACCAGCGGCTGACCGTCGAGGAGGGCATCCTGAACCGCGCGCTGGACGAGGTCGATCTCCGCACCGTCGACGACTCGGGCTTCTCGCAGTCGCCGCTGGAACGGCTCCAGGGCATCGGCACCGTCTGGATCGTCACCTCCGACCGGACCACCCCCAGGCTGGCGCTCCGGGGGATCCCCGACCCGCGCGCGCTCCGGGAGAAGATCCGGGAGGCCGCTTACCGGATGAGCCAGGGGCAGGTCTTTACCCGGTCCACCTGACCGGAGGTGCGCGATGGTCGAGGTGATCCAGGCCGACATCACCACGCTCGACGTGGACGCGATCGTCAATGCGGCGAACAGCGGGCTCCGCGGTGGGGGCGGGGTGGACGGGGCCATCCACCGCGCGGCCGGACCCGAGCTGCTCGCCGCCTGCCGGCACATCGGCGGCTGCCCCAGCGGCCAGGCCGTGCTCACCCCGGGCTTCCGGCTCCGGGCACGGTTCGTCATCCACGCCGTGGGACCGGTATGGCAAGGCGGAGGGCAGGGGGAAGCCGAGCTGCTCCGGCGCACCTACCACGCGGCCTTCGACGTCGCCCGGGCCGAACCTTCGGTGCGCTCCATCGCCTTTCCGGCCATCTCCACCGGCGCCTACGGATTTCCCCGCGAGGACGCGGCTCGTACCGCTCTGGAGGTGATGCGGGAGCGGGAAGCGGAGCTCGAGCGGGTGGTGGCCGCGGTGTTCTCCGAGGCCGACCGGCGGCTCTACCTAGAGGTGCTGGCCAAGCTCGGCTGATCCGCGGTCACCTCACCGCGGCGAGCGCTCGGAGGAGGCTGGCCTGGAAGATGGGCGCCCTCTGGGCGTCGATCATCCCGTCGAACGTCTCCACCAGCCTGCCGTTCCGCCCGTAGACGTAGGTCCGGGGAATGAGGGTGCGATCGTAGTTCTGGAGGAAGTCGTCGTTCGCCCAGCAGACCTGGTCGCGAAACCACTCCGGCTGGGTGCTCAGCCAGCCGTCGAGCCGATGTCCGGGCCTTTCCCGCGAGTAGACCGGGAGGAAGACGATCCGGTCTCCGTGCGCCGCCACCGACTCGAGGACCACCGGCATCTGCGCCAGACACGGCTGGCAGTAGTCGACCCAGAAGGTCAGGACCACCGCGCGGCCCTTGAGCTCCTCGAGCGTGCTCGTCGCGCCGGTCTTGTCGTGGACGATCCGGGGCGTGGCGGCACATCCCGCCAGCACCAGGGTTGCCCCCATCACCTTCACCACGCTGCGCATCGGCCCCCCTCCTTCGCCCCGAGCGTAGCCGAGCCGGGCGGCGCCGCACCAATTCCAGGGCAGCGCCTCAGGGCACGGCCATCTCGCGCCCGGGAGCCGCGGCCGACCTCTGAACCACCAGGCCCACCACCGCGCATCCGGCACAGAAGAGCGCCCAGACGCCGAGGAAGCCGTGGTCGATGAGCAGCCCGGCGACGGCCGGACCGATGATCATGGCCACCGACTGGAGCGAGGTGTTGAGCCCCAGCACCACCCCCTGCTCGTTCCTGGCCACCGCCTGGGTCACCAGGCTGGTGAGGGACGGCCGGAGCACGCCGGTGCCGAACGAGCTGAAGACGCCGGCGACGAGGAGGAGCGGCAGCACGTGCACGCCGGCGAGCAGCCCGTAGCCCACCGCCATCGAGGCGAAGCCCGCAGCCACGAGCGAGGGCTCGCCGAACCGCCGCACCAGGCGCCCGAGGAAGCTCTGCACGAGGATGCCCAGCAGCCCCGCGTAGGCGAAGACGAAGCCCACCTCGCGGGCGTGGAAGGGCCGGCCGTTCCAGGTCAGCCGCCGCTCGAGGAAGAGGGCCAGGCCGCCGGTGAACGCGGCGAAGGCCATCACGAAGCAGAAGAACTCCACCAGGAGGCGGGAGAGGCCGGGCCGCTGGAAGTACTGGAGGTACTCGCGCCAGGCGAACAGCGACAGTCGTCGCCCCGCGGGTGCGGCGGGGCCCTCATCCGGCAGCGGCTTCGTCCCGGGCAGGAGGAAGATGGTGGCCAGGATGCTCACGGCGGAGAGGGCAGCCGAGAGCAGGATCGGCACGGCGAGCCCGAAGCCGGACAGCGCTCCGGAGATGGCCGGTCCGAGGAGGAATCCGATGCCGAAGCTGATGCCGATGATCGCGAAGGACCGGGTGCGATTCTCGGGCTCGGTGACGTCGGAGATGTACGCCTGCGCCAGGACCAGGTTCCCGGCGGTGAGCCCGTCGATGATCCGGGCGAGGTACACCACCCACAGCGAGCCGGCCCCGGCCAGCAGGAGCCGCGAGGCAAAGGTCCCGAGCTGGGAGACGATGAGCAGCGGCTTCCGCCCGGTCCGGTCGCTCCAGCGCCCGAGGAAAGGGCCGCTCAGCAGCTGGCAGAACGCGTACGCCGAGACCAGGAGGCCCACCGCGGTGGGGCTCGCCCCCATCTTCTCCGCGTAGAACGGCAGGAGCGGAAAGATGATCGTCAGGCCGAGGATGTCGGCGAGGACGATCAGGAAGATGGGGAGGAGCGGCCAGCGCTTCACGGGCCGTCCCCTCACACCAGAAGTCGCCCGCCCGGGCAACCCTCGCCGCAATTCTCTACGAACGCAGCGCGGCGATCAGCGCATCGGCGAACTGCTCCAGATCCTCCGGCTTCCGGCTGGTGATCCAGAGTCCATCCTTGACCACCGGCTCGTCCTTGACGTTCGCGCCGGCCTGCCTGAGGTCCTCCTGGATGGTGGACCAGGCGGTCAGGGTGCGGCCCTTCACCAGCCCCGCGGTGATCAGCAGCTGGGGTCCGTGGCAGACGGCGGCCAGAGGCTTCTTGAGGGCGTCGAACTCCCTCACGACGCGGACGAAGCGCTCGTCAGCCCGGAGCTTGTCGGGGGAGTAGCCGCCGGGGATGACCAGCGCGTCGTACTCCCTCGGCCGAGCATCGGCGATCGACCGGGTGGCCTTCACGGTGACCTTGCCCTTCTTGCCCCTCAGCTCCTCACCGGCCTCGCGTCCGATGATGTCGACCTCGAAGCCCTCGGCCTTGAGCCGGTCGTAGGGCACCTTGAACTCGCTGTCCTCGAAATCCTGCCCCAGCAGGATTGCAACCTTCCTGGCCATGGTGGGCGTCTCCTCTCGGAGCCCCGATGCTGTGCACCCGGAGCGTGCCTGTCCACGCCCCACCTCGCCTGCTCCCCGGCCGCTCAGCGGGCCGGAGGACGGAAATTCTCCACAATTCAGGGCTCGGAGAATGCCAACTGGACTCGCCGGCCGAAGGCGCTCGGGCTCGCCCCGGACCGCGGCCGAGGCTCGTCGAGGCCGAGCTGATCCACGCCTAGATCGTCGGCTTCCCCTCGTAGAGGTACGCCGCGTTCTCCAGCCGCGCGCCCTGAGCGTCCGCCACCGCGAACTGCGACGGTTTCCCGGACGGGCGGTGGCTCCACATGGCCGCCATCCCGTACGCGCCGGACTTGCTCACCGCATAGAAGCTGATCGGGAAGGCCGGCCGGCCCCGCTCGTCCAGAAGGCGCTTCTCCTTGGTCGTCTCGGCAATGCGGCGGAGCGCGTCGAGGCAGGCGTCCTTCGGAGACCGTCCGGCGCGGATCCGCTCGACGATGAGATGCCCCCCGGAGACGAGGATGTTCGCCTCGCCGCGCCCGGTGCTCCCCGCCGCGCCCAGGCCGTTGTCCACGAAGCAGCCGGCGCCGATGAGCGACGAGTCGCCCACCCGGCCCGGCATCTTGAAGAAGAGGCCGCTGGTGCTGGTGCAGCCGGCGAGGTCACCCCGTCCGTCGCAGGCCGAGAGGTGAATGGTCCCGTGGCTGCGCGGGTCGCGGAACGGGTCCCGCCCGTAGTCGCGGATGAACTCCTGCACCTCGGGGTCGAGCTTCGACGGATCGGGCTCGAGCCACTTGTCCTTCGCCGAGAGGTTCTGCTTCCAGTACAGCCAGACCTTCCGCGCCTTGTCAGTGAGGAGGTTCTCCACCGGAAAGCCGTTCATCTCCGCGAAGCGGCGGGCCCCCGGGCCGACGAGGAGGATGTGGTCGGTGGTCTCCATCACCGCCTTCGCCACGCGACTGGGGTTCTTGATGCCCTCGAGCGCGGCCACCGCCCCGGCCCGTCCGCTGGGGCCGTGCATCACGCAGGCGTCGAGCTGGACGACCCCTTCCTCGTTGGGGATGCCGCCGTAGCCGACGCTCATGTCCTTGGGGTCGTCCTCGACCAGGTTCACGCCGGCGATGACCGCGTCCAGCGGGTCGGCCCCGGCCTTCATCCGCTCCAGCGCGAGCTCGGCCGCCCTGAGCCCGTTGGAGGAGCCCACCACCACCGGCCGCTGGCCGCCGCCGCCCCCGGTCGCCGTCGGCCCGGCGGCCCCCGCGACGAAGGGAGCGAGCGCGGCGGAGGAGAGGAACATCCGTCGAGAGACCAAGTCGGGTGCTCCTAGGGCGAGTGAGGAACGATGCGGGTCCACATCGAGAGGAGGTTGCGCACGATGGCCCCGTCCGGGGAAGGCGCCGCCGGCGGGAGGTCCAGCTGCAGACCGTACGGCCCGAGCCGGTTGAAGGGGTTGGAGAGCGCACGGAGGGCAAAGGAGCTCATCGGCGCGGGCGAGCATGCCACGGGGGAGGCGGCGCAGAAGAACGACGTTTCTGCGGCAGGTCACCGGGCACCCGCGAGCACGGGCGGTGTGCATTCGTCGGCAGTGCGGACGGAGCGCCGGGGTAGCATCGATGGAACGCACCACAGGGGAGGGGCAGATGAGGCAGGCGCGGCGATTCCTGGGAACGGTCCTGCTGCTCGCCAGCACCGGCGCGGTGGCCGCCGACCCCGGGCGAACCTCGGTCATCGCGGTGGGCAAGTGCGACGAGGCGAGCGCCATCGCGGCCCGGAGCTTCCGTTCCGCGCTGACTGCCAAGCCGGGGACGCAGGTCGCCACGGAGGCCGAGACCGCGCAGCCCTTCGGCAGCACGACGGAGCGCACCCTCTCCGCGGTGACCAGCGCCGTCGCCTCCGCGCGGAGCGACTTCTACGGGGGCCAGGCCGCCCAGGCCAGAACCACGCTCCAGGGTGCGCTGGAGGACGTGGCGCGGCTGCCGCCGTCCGACGCGCGCTGGGCCGCCGAGCGCGATGCGCTGACCTTGCTCGCCCAGGTCCAGCAGAAGACGGACCCCAAGGCCGCCGAGGCGGCGCTGAACCGGGTCTTCCGGATCGAGCCGGACTACCAGCCGGACACCAGCAACTACCCGCCGTCGTTCCAGAAGTGGGTCAACGGCATCCGCAAGGCGGCGAAGAAGAAGAGCACTTCGCGGCTGGACATCACCACCTCCCCCGCCGGCAAGGCTGTCTACGTCGGCGGTCGGAAGGTCGGGGTCGGGCCGGTGAGCGTGCGCGTGCCGCCGGGCGAGTACCGGGTGGAGGCGGACTGGGGGCACCGGGGCGCGGTGCGCACCATCACCGTGCCCTCCACGCCGGTGGAGCTGAGCGCCGCGGTGGAGGGGGCGGTGTTCCCGGACGGCGGCCCCTGCGTGGAGGCCTCCGAGCCGCTCGCGGCGCTGGCCCGGGCGGCGAGGCTCACCGGAGGCGGGCGCATCGTCGGCGTCCACTCCGAGTCCGCCGCGGACGACAGCTTCGTGGTGGTGACCTCGGCCAATGCGCAGGGGCAGGATGTCCGCGAGGCCCGGGTGAAGGTGCAGCCCGGGGCGCCGACGACGGAGGCGCTGGTGCTGCTCGCGGACTGGGCAGCGGTGGGGGGCGAGGCGGCGCCGCCGGTGGAGGTGACCCGTGGACCGGGCGCGAAACCCCTGCCGGTGGCACCGGTGATGGCGGCGGGCGCCGCAGCTGGCGCCGGGGCGGCCGCCGCGGGGACTCCTGCCGCGAGCGCGGCCCCTGCTCCGGCCACGAGCGGCGAGCCGGACCCGAACGCCACCCACTTCGAGGTGGCGCTGCGGGTGGGAATCGGTGTGCCGCTCGGCTCCGCCTACCAGCAGCTCGACGGGACCGACGTGAGCCTCGGTGACTGGAGCTCGATCACCATTCCAGTGCAGCTCGACCTGGGCGTCCGGCTCGGTGGGTCGTGGTTCCTCGGCGGGTACTTCTCTTACGGCTTCGCCGGTTCCGCAAAGGCGTCCTTCAACGCGTTCACGTGCGGCAGCGGCGACGTCAGCTGCTCTCCGAAGACCCTCCGGTTCGGGGGCCAGGTGCACTGGCATCCTCTGGGGAACGTGTCGACCGATCCCTGGATCGGGATCGGCTCCGGCTACGAGAAGGTGAGCCTGGGGGTGAGCGACCCGAGCGGGGACGGCTCCCTGGACATCAGCGGCTGGGAGTTCGCCAACCTCCAGCTCGGCATCGACTTCGCCCTGGGGTCGGCGGTGAAGATCGGCCCCTGGGTGAGCTTCTCGGTCGGCCAGTACAGCTCGGCCGGGGGCTCGAGTGGGGGATCCGGCGCCTCGGTGGACATCACCAACAAGACCGTCCACGAGTGGTTCATGGGCGGGGTGCGCCTGGTCATCCTCCCCTGAGCGGTCCGGCCCGGGCGGGGTTGCTCCCGGGCCGTCGAGCGGCGAGTCTGGCCGCCGCATGCCGCCCCCTCCGACCGCCTCCGCCGGGGAGCTCTCGCTCGAAGAGCTCTGGATGCCCTTCACCGCCAACCGGGCTTTCAAGAAGGCGCCGCGCCTGCTCGCCACCGCCTCGGGGATGCACTACCGCGACGTGGACGGGCGGCTGGTGCTCGATGGCACGTCCGGCCTGTGGTGTGTGAACGCCGGCCACTGCCGTCCGGCGATCGTCGAGGCGATCCAGCGCTCGGCGGCGACGCTCGACTTCGCGCCGGGCTTCCAGATGGGCCATCCGTCGAGCTTCGCCCTCGCCCGCGCGGTGGCGGAGCTCGCCCCCGGCGACCTGGACCACGTCTTCTTCGCCAACTCGGGCTCGGAGGCGGTGGACTCGGCGCTCAAGATTGCCCTGGCCTACCACCAGGCCCGGGGGGAGCCGGAGCGGGTGCGCTTCGTCGGACGGTTGCGCGGCTACCACGGGGTGGGGTTCGGCGGGATCAGCGTGGGGGGCATCGAATCGAACCGGAAGGCGTTCGCCGCGCAGCTCCTTCCACAGGTCGATCACCTTCCCCATACCCATGACCTCGCCCACAACGCCTTCAGCCGCGGACAGCCCGCGTGGGGAGCACACCTCGCGGACGCGCTGGAGGAGATCGTCGCCCGGCGGGGCGCCCGGACCATCGCTGCGGTCGTCGTCGAGCCGATGGCGGGATCGACCGGGGTGCTCGTGCCGCCGAAGGGATATCTGGAACGGCTGCGGGCGATCTGCGACGCGCACGGCATCCTGCTCGTCTTCGACGAGGTGATCACCGGGTTCGGCCGCCTGGGGACGCCGTTCGGCGCGGACTACTTCCACGTCCAGCCCGACATGCTGACCGTGGCCAAGGGCATCACCAACGGCGCGGTGCCCATGGGCGCGGTGGTGGTGCGGCGGAGCATCTACCAGTCGGTGGTGGACGCCACCGAGTCGGGAATCGAGTTCTTCCACGGCTACACCTACTCGGGGCACCCGCTGGCCTGCGCCGCGGGCCTGGCGACGATCGAGCTGTACCGGCGGGAGGGGCTGTTCCAGCGCGCGGCCGAGCTGGCCCCGGTCTGGGAGGACGCGGTCCACTCGCTGAAGGGGGTTCCCCACGTCATCGACGTCCGGAACGTCGGGCTCGTGTCGGGCATCGAGCTCGAGCCGCGCTCCGGGAAGGTCGGCGCCCGCGGGTACGACGCCCTGGTGGAGGCCTTCCGGAGCGGACTGCTGATCCGCGTGACGGGCGACATCATCGCCCTGTCCCCACCGCTGATCATCGAGCGGAGGGAGATCGAGCAGATCGTCGACCTACTGGGGGGCGTCCTGAGACGGCTCGCCTGAGCCTCCTGCGCGCTTCTAGAGCGTGCGATGCATCAGCAGCGCGTCGACGAAGCCGTGCCGGGGGTGCCGGAAGGCGCCGGGCAGCCGGCAGAGGGTCTGGAATCCCATCGAGGTCCAGAGGTGGACGGCGGGGGCGTTGGTGCTCACCACGATGTTGAACTGCATTGCGCGGTAGCCGCGGGCGCGCGCGTGCTCGAGCGAGTGCGCGCACATCGAACGGGCGATGCCCCGTCCGGCGGCCCACGGCGCGGTGGCGTAGCCGCAGTTGGCCACGTGGCTCCCCGGACCCAGCTGGTTGGGCTGGATGAAGTAGGTCCCGAGCACCTGCCCGGCGTCCTCGGCGACGAACACCTCGTGGCCTGGTGCGTGCCACCAGGCGAGGGCCGCGTCGCGGGGCACGTCGAGGGGAATGGCGAAGGTCTCGCCGGCCCGGACGATGGGTTCGAGGACGGACCAGATCGCGTCGGCGTCACTGGGCGTGGCGGGTCGGATGTCCATCGCTGGGGAGGTCTACTCCAGAAGCGTCGTCGGCCGGACGAGGCTCGCGCCCCGGGTCCTCCTCTGGCTAGGGACCGGCCCAGGGCATCCAGTCCCGTTCCGGGCGGACCCGAGGGACACGTCGGCCGAGCACCGTCCGGTGCGTCCCGGACTGGGAGCCACCCGGCGTCGAGGGGTCGACTCACGATGTGTGCGGACGTGTCTCCGGAACGGGATTGCTGGACAATCGCGGACCCGGTTCGCATACCAGAGGAGGAGGCCTCTCGCCGATGCGCCGCTGGACCCTTCTGGTGCTGGTGTTCGCCGTCGCCGCCTGCAAGCGCGGCGGGTCGCCAGCTCCGGAGCCCCAGGCGATGCTCCCCCTGCTGGAGGACGGTGGCGTGGACCTCGGCAAGGGCGCGATCTCCGTCCCGGAGATCGCGCTGCCGACCCTCGCCCCGCTGGTGGAGAGGATCAGCCCGAGCGTGGTCAGCCTGTCGGTGCTCGGGACGCCGCGGCTGCCGCCGGGTCACGAGCGATTCCTCGGCTCCGGGCGGATTCCGAAGCAGGAACGGGGAGGGTCGGGGTTCATCGTCGACCGCTCGGGCCTGGTGGTGACCAACAACCACGTGGTGGAAGGGGCGAGCGCCATCTCGGTCCGCCTGGCCGACGGCCGCCGGTTCGACGGCGATCTGATGGGACGCGATGCCCCGACCGACCTCGCGCTGGTGCGGCTGCGCTCGCCGCCGGCCGACCTCCCGGTGGCCCGGCTGGGTGACTCGGACCGGCTGCACGTCGGGGATTGGCTCCTGGCCATCGGCAACCCGTTCGGTCTGGAGACCAGCGTGTCGCTGGGAATCCTGAGCGCGACTGCGCGCGACCTCGGCTCCGGCCCGTACGACGAGTTCCTCCAGACCGATGCGGCGATCAACCCCGGCAACTCGGGCGGTCCGCTCTTCGACCTCTCCGGGTCGGTGGTCGGGGTGAACACCGCCATCGTGAACAACCAGAGCGGCAGCCGCATCGGCTTCGCCATTCCCTCGTCGCTGGTCCGGGCGCTCCTGCCGCAGCTCGAGCGCACCGGGGGGGTGGTGCGCGGCGCCCTGGGCGTCTACACCCAGGACCTCACCCCCGACCTGGCCCGGGCGCTGGGGCTCGAGGGCCATCACGGCGCGGTCGTGAATGGATTCGTGCCCGGCTCGTCGGCGCGCGCGGCAGGGCTCGCGGAGGGCGACGTCATCGTCTCGCTCGACGGACGTCCCATCGAGTCCGGCCGGGGCCTCACTCGCCTGGTGGGCCTGCGCCGCCCCGGGGAAGCGGTGAGGCTGGGAGTGCTCCGCGGGAGGCAGCCGGTGTCGGTGAGCGTGCGCCTCCGCCAGCGCACCGACCTCGAGGGCACGGGTCCGCTCCGTCCGGCGCCCCCGGACGAGAAGCATCCGGCTCCGGACGACATGGTTCCGATGCGGCTCGGCGTGGAGATCGGCGAGGTCACGCCGGAGGTCGAGGAGGCCATCGGGGTGCGCGGTTCCGGGGCGCTGGTGGTGTCGGTCGAGCCCGGCTCGCCGGCCGAGCGCGCTGGGCTGCAGCCGGGGCTGGTCATCGTCGAGGTCGCGGGGCAGGCGGTGCACTCGGCGAAGGAGGCCAGCGAGCTCATCCGCGCCGCCCGTGCGCAGCCACCGATCGTCTTCAAGCTGGTCGGGCCGGGCCGGGTGTCGGCGGTGGCGACCGTGCAGCCCTGAGCGCTTCGTCGACGCGCTAACGGGCGGGCGGGAGCGGCCGGACGACGTTGCCGAAGCCGTCCGAGCCCTCGCGGGCGACGCCGGTCGCGTACTCCACCACGCCGAAGATGCCCGCCGGCCCGGGCGGACGGCAGCTGAACCGCAGGCTGATGGCATCGGGGTCGCCGGGCCGGACCCGCCGGAGGTGACGCTCGAGGGTGACCTCCTCGCCGGCGCGCACCATCGCGGGGAGCAGCGGGCCCCTCTGCACGTCCGGCACGAGGATCTCGTCGTTGCCCTGGTCGGCGTGGGCATCGAGCGCGACCCGTCCCTCGCGTCCGGCGCGCACCGCCGCCCGCACCAGCAACCCGCCGTCCACCTCGCGCTCCAGGCTCCAGCGCTCCAGCTGCAGGCACTGGCCGAGCTGCGCGAGATGCTCCTTCTCCTGCCGCTCGCGCTCGCGGTACTGGCGCTGGAGCTGCCACCGGGGCCCCAGCACGTTCCCCACGAAGAGCCCGAGCAGAAGGGCCACCAGTGGGAGCCCGACGATCCACGCACGTGGCATGACGCAACGCACCCTACCGTCCCGGGCGGTGCTCGGCTAAGGGTCGATGGGCCCATGGTTCTCACCTCCACCCTTCTCATGCTCGCCGCGACCCCCGCCGCTCCGCCGCCCGACCCCGTTCTTCGCCAGCTCGCCGAGACGCGGAAGTTCAAGAACGGCACGCCCAACACCCTGAAGATGGACCGGAGCGGCGCGCACGTGTTCTTCCTCCGCTCTGCGGCGGACTCGCCCGTGCAGTCGCTCCACGTCTTCGACGTCGATGCGGGGCAGGCGCGAGAGCTGCTCTCGGCCGAGGCGTTGCTCAAGGGTGCCGCGCAGCAGCTCAGCCCGGCGGAGAGAGCGGAGCTCGAGCGGCAGCGGGTGGCTGCCAGGGGAGTGGTCAGCTACGAGCTCTCGAACGACGGCAGGACCGTGATCGTCCCTCTCTCGGGTCGGCTGTACCGGGTGGACGTCGCCGGGCTCCTCGGCGGACGGACGGTGGAGCAGTCGTTGAAGGCGCTCCCGCCCTCGGGGGCTCTCGACGCGAAGATCTCTCCCGACGGGAAGCTGGTCAGCTACGTGAAGGGCGGCGACCTGTACCTCCTCGATCTCGCGAGCGGCAAGGAGCGGCGGCTCACCACCGGTGGCTCCGAGCGGGTCACGCACGGCCTCGCCGAGTTCGTCGCCCAGGAGGAGATGGGCCGCTACGACGGGAGCTGGTGGAGCCCGGACGGGAAGCTGATCGCCTTCGAGGAGGCGGACACGCGCGGGGTGGAGACCTTCACCCTCGGCGACCCGATGCATCCGGAGTCGGGGTGGCAACAAGTTGCGTACCCTCGTCCGGGAAAGGCCAACGCCAAGGTGCGGCTAGGCATCGTGCCCGTCGCCGGGAACGCGAAGACGACCTGGGTGAAGTGGGATGCGGAGAAGTACCCCTACCTCACCCAGGTGAAGTGGCCTCGCCGAGGCGCGCTCACCATCTACGTGATGGACCGGGTGCAGCAACACGCCCTCCTCCTGGCGGTGGACCCGAAGACCGGCGCCACCCGGACGTTGCTCGAGGAACAGGATCCGGCGTGGATCAACCTGCATCACCTCGGACCGGAACGAGACGGCGATCCGCTGCCCCTGTGGCTGCCCGACGGGTCGGCGTTCTTCTGGGTCACCGAGCGGAACGGCGCACCCGAGGCGGAGATCCGCTCTGTCGATGGCCGGCGGCTGGGGAGCTGGATTCGGCCGGACCAGCAGCTGGTCCGCATCCTCGCGTACGACGTCGCCGAGCGCGCGCTCTACTACCAGGCCAGTCCCGAGTCGCCCGATCTGGTCGTGATGCGCGTCCGGGACGGCGGCAACCCCGAGCGGGTGGTGGGTCAGCCCGGCGAGCGGGTGATCGTCGGAGGGATGATCGCCGAGGACGGACCGACGCGGGTGGTCTCGATCGAGACGCCCAGCTCGCTCCCGGACTGGTCGGTGTTCGACCGGGGTGGGCGGTTCATCGGCCGCATCCCGGCAACGCGGGCCACGCCGCTCCGCTCACCGGCGCCCGAGTACCGCAAGCTGGGCCCGCAGGGCTTCTGGTCCTTCGTGCTGCGGCCCCGCGACGCGCGGCCGGGACAGAAGCTTCCCACCATCGTCTCGGTGTACGGGGGGCCGCACGCGAACCACGTCCAGTCGAGCGCCCGTGAGCTCCTGGACGACCAGTGGCTCGCCGACCAGGGCTTCCTGGTGGTGGGGTTCGACAACCGCGGCACCCCGCGCCGGGGCCGGGAATGGGAGCGCGCGATCCGCGGCAACTTCGCCGGGGTGGTCCTCGAGGACCAGGTGGCGGCGCTCCAGCTGCTCGCGCAGCAGGTCCCGGAGGTGGACCTCGCGCGGGTGGGCATCACCGGCTGGTCCTTCGGCGGGTACGCGGCGGCGCTGGCGGTGCTGAAGCGGCCCGACGTCTTCAAGGCGGCGGTGGCGGGCGCGCCGGTGACCGACCAGCGCAACTACGACACCTTCTACACCGAGCGATACCTCGGGCTCCCCGACGCGCCGGGCGACGTCTACGAGAAGAACTCGCTCCTGCCGCTGGCGCCTGGCCTCGAACGGCCGCTGCTCCTCGTGCACGGGACCACGGACGACAACGTGTTCTTCCTGCACTCGCTCCAGCTCTCGGACCGGTTGTTCCGGGCCGGGCGGGTGCATCAGTTCCTGCCGCTCTCGGGCTTCACGCACATGGTGGCGGACCCGGTGATGGTGGAGGCGCTGTCACGGCGCACGGCCGAGTTCTTCCGGACGGCGCTCGGGGGCGGCGAGCCCCGCTGACACGAAGGCCCGGGTCGGCTTCGAGTGTCGGCCCGGGCCTGTCGCGAACGACGCGAGACGTCTGGTTACACCGGCTTGACGTTCTGCGCCTGCAGGCCCTTGGGGCCGCGGGTCACGTCGAACTGGACCTTCTGACCCTCGGCGAGGGTGCGGAACCCCTCGCTCTGGATCGCGGTGTGGTGACAGAAGACGTCCTCACCTCCGCCGTCCTGGGTGATGAAACCGAAGCCCTTCGCATCGTTGAACCACTTCACGGTACCGGTAGCCATGCGTCTCGCTTTGCTGTGCTCGCGTCGGCAGGAAGCGCCGCGCGGTCTCCTGTCCCTGGGGCGGAGGACGATAAAATTCTGCGCAGGCTCAAACCCGCTCGCAAGCACGACGAGATCGCCACGCGCTTCACGCCCGTTGACGCGCCGCGCCGTCCCGGAAGGTGTCAAACACCTTCGACAGGGTCAGGGGCTCGCCGGCGGCCACTCCCGAGCGCTCGGGCGCACCGAAGGTGTCGCACCGAAGGTGTCAAACACCTTCGACGGTTGCGAGGGTCCGAAGGGTCCGGAATCTCTCGCGGAAACGGCCTCGGGCCGGGCCTCGCGGGCGCGGGCCTCAGACCTCGAGGAGCAGCCGCTCGGGGTCCTCGATGCACTCCTTGATCCGCACGAGGAACTGTACCGCCTCGCGGCCGTCGATGAGCCGGTGGTCGTAGCTGAGGGCCAGGTACATCACGGGGCGGATGACGACCTGCCCATCTCGGGCCACCGGCCGCTCGACGATGTTGTGCATCCCCAGGATGCCGGTCTGCGGCGGGTTGAGGATGGGCGTGCTCAGCATCGAGCCGAAGATGCCGCCGTTGCTGATGCTGAAGGTGCCGCCCTGGAGCTCGGCGAGGGTCAGCTTGTCCGAACGCGCCCTCTGCCCCAGCTCGGCGACCTGCTTCTCGATCTCCGCCATGGACAGATTGTCCGCGTCGCGGAGCACGGGGACCACCAGCCCGCGGCTGCCGGAGACCGCCACGCCGATGTCGTAGTAGTGCTTGAGGACGACCTCGTCGCCCTCGATGGAGGCGTTGACCAGCGGGAAGGCCTTCAGCGCGTCCACCACCGCGCGGACGAAGAAGCTCATGAACCCGAGCTTCACCCCGTGGCGCTGCTGGAACTTCTCGGCGTACTGCTTCCGCAGCGCCATCACCGCCGACATGTCCACCTCGTTGAAGGTGGTCAGGATCGCGGCGTTGTTCTGCGCGGCGAGCAGCCGCTCCGCCACGCGCTTGCGCAGCGGCGTCATCTTCACCCGCTCCTCACGGGCGCCGGGCGCGCGAACTGGCGTGGGCGCCGGTGCCGGGGCTGCCGCCGGAGCGACCACCGTGGCCGGCGGTTGCGGCGCGGCGCCACCCCGCCCACCCTCGAGCACGGTGAGGACGTCCTCCTTCATCACCCGACCCGCCGCACCGGTCCCGCGCAGGGTGGACGGGTCGAGCCCGTTCGCGTCGGCGATGGCCCGGGCCACCGGCGTCATCGGGACCTGGCGCGCGGCATCGGGCGAGGGTGCGGCCTGCGCCGCCGGAGGAGGCACGGCACGGGGGGCCGCGACGGCTGCCGGAGCAGGCGCAGGGGCGGGAGCCGGCGCGGCGGGCTGGGCCGGCTTCGCTGCCGGCGCGGACGCGGCTGCCCCGGCACCGGGAGCGATGCTCCCGAGCACGTCGCCGATCTTCACCGTGTCGCCCTCGCCGTGGGCGATGGACGCGATGGTCCCGGCGGCCGGTGCCGGGACGTCGATCGTCACCTTGTCGGTCTCGAGCACCACGACGGGCTCGTCCACCGAAACGGTATCGCCGATCTTCTTGTGCCACTTTCCCACCACCGCCTCGGTGATGGACTCGCCCAGCGCAGGGACGGTGAGCTCAACGGCCATCGTGCGGCCCTCGTGACAGTGCGGCGTCGATCAGGAGCGTCTGCTCGAGCTCGTGGGTCTTCTGGAAGCCGGTGGCCGGGCTGGCGCTCGCGTCGCGACCGGCATACAGCAACGGGAGCGCGCGCCCCTTCGCCGACACGCGGCCGGTGAGTCGCGGCAGGACGAAGGACCACGCCCCCATGTTCCCCGGCTCCTCCTGCACCCAGACCAGCTCCTCGAGCCCGGGATAGCGGGCGATCTCCGCCGCGACCTGGGCCTCCGGGAAGGGATAGAGCTGCTCGAGCCGGGCCACGGCGATTTTTTCCCCGCCAGCCTTGGCCCGGGCGGCGAGCAGGTCGTACGCCACCTTGCCGCTGCAGAGCAGGAGCCGGGTCACCTTCTCCGGCCCAGCCGGCGGCGGATCGGAGATGAGCCGCTGGAACGTCCCCGAGGTGAACGCGGCGAGCGGCGCGCTGGCCTCCTCGCGGCGGAGCAGGCTCTTCGGGGTCATGACCACCAGCGGCTTCCGCCACGGCCGGATGGCCTGCCGCCGGAGCAGGTGGAAGAGCTGCGCGCTGCTGGTGGGGTAGCAGACCTGGATGTTGTCCTCGGCGGACATCGCCAGAAAACGCTCGAGCCGGGCGCTGGAGTGCTCGGGGCCCGCGCCCTCGTAGCCATGAGGCAGCAGGAGGGTGAGGCCGCTCAGCCGGCGCCACTTGTCCTCGGCGGCGACGATGAACTGGTCGATGATGACCTGCGCCCCGTTGGCGAAGTCGCCGAACTGCGCCTCCCAGAGGACCAGCGCCTCGGGGTAGTCCAGCGAGTAGCCGAACTCGAAGCCCATGCACCCGGTCTCGGAGAGCGGGCTGTTGTAGATCTCGAAGCTGGCCGCGCCCGGGCCGAGGTCCTGGAGCGGAACGTAGGTCGCACCGGTCTTCACGTCGTGGAGCACGGCGTTTCGGTGACCGAACGTCCCGCGCTCGGTGTCCTGCCCGGTGAGCCGGACGTGCGTGCCTGCCTTCAGCAGCGTGGCGTAGGTCAGGTTCTCTCCTGCCGACCAGTCCAGCGGAATCTCGCCGCGGGCCATCGCCGCCCGCCGCTCGAGGATCTTCCCCAGCTGCCGCAGCGGGGTGAATCCCTGCGGCACGTGCGCGAGGTGCTCGAGCAGGGGCACCAGGCTCTTCTCCGGCACGCCGGTCTCTGGCTCGGCGATGCCCTCCTCGGGTCCGCCGCGGTACCCCTTCCACGCGCCCTCGTGCGCGCTGGGCTCCCGGAGCGCCGGCGTCTCCTTGGCCTGGTTGTAGGCCTGGAGGAAGTGCCGCTTGGCCTCCTCGCGGATTCGCTCGGCGTCCTCGGCGCTCACCCGGCCCTGCGCGGCGAGAGTCTTCGCGTACAGCTCGGACACCGGAGGATGGTGCCGGATCGCCTCGTACATCAGCGGCTGGGTGTAGCTCGGCTCGTCGCCCTCGTTGTGCCCGTAGCGGCGGAAGCAGACCAGGTCGACGACGACGTCGCTCTGGAAGCGCTGCCGGTACTCGGTCGCCAGGCGCATCACGTGCACGCAGGCCTCGGGGTCGTCCCCGTTCACGTGGAAGATTGGAATGTCGAGCATCTGCGCGACGGCGGTGCAGTAGATGCTCGAGCGCGCATCCTCGGGGTCGGTGGTGTAGCCGAGCTGGTTGTTGATGACGATGTGGACCGTCCCGCCGGTGTCGTAGCCGCGCAGCCGGGAGAGGTTCAGCGTCTCCGCCACCACCCCCTGGGCGGCCATGGCCGCATCGCCGTGGATGACCACCGGGAGCACCTTGCGCCGGTCCTGCCCGTCCAGCCGCTCCTGCTTGGCCCGCGCACGGCCCTCGACCACCGGGTGCACGAACTCGAGGTGGCTGGGGTTGAAGGCCAGGCTCAGGTGGATGCGCTTGCCGCCGGAGGTGGTGACGTCCGACGAGAAGCCCATGTGGTACTTCACGTCGCCCCGGCCGATGAACTTCCGCGGGTCCACCGGCCCGTTGAACTCGCTGAAGATCTGATCCGGGCTCTTGCCCAGCACATTGGTGAGCACGTTCAGCCGGCCGCGGTGGGCCATGCCGACGACGACCTCCTCCACGCCCAGCTCGCCGCCGAGCTCGAGCATGGTGTCCATCATCGGCAAGAGTGACTCGCCGCCGTCCACGCTGAACCGCTTCGCGCCCTGGTACTTGGTGTGGATGAAGGCCTCGAAGGTATCGGCGTAGGTCAGCTTTTCGAGGATGCGCCGCTGCTCGGAGGGGCTCGCATCCAGCCGGTTCTCGGTGTGCTCCATCCGCGGCATCAGCCACCGGCGGCGCCCCGAGTCGTAGAGGGTCATGTACTCGACCCCGATGTGCCCGCAGTAGGTGCGGCGCAACCGCGCCAGGAACTCGCGGAGCTTCACCCGCTTGCGGTCGGCGAAGACCTCGGAGCTGTCCACCACCTGCTCCAGCTCCTCGGGGCTGAACGCCGCGTCGCTGGCCATCGCCAGGTCCGCGATGTGGTTCATCTCCGCGCGGGGACGGCCCAGCGGGTCGATCTGGGCCAGGAGATGTCCGCGGAGGCGGAACGCGTACAGGGTCTGGTCCGTACGCGACTGCAGCTGCATCGCGGCCAGAGCCGCCGGCACGTCTCCCACCGACACCAGCTGCGCGCGGCCGGGCGCACCGCTCACCGCCGCGCCGTGCCCGCCGTTCACCGTCCGGGCGGCGACCCCCGAGCCGTTGGTCGCGCCCTGACCGTTGGTTGGCTGCGCCCTGCCGTCACCGGAGCCCAGGAAGGGGCGACCATCGGTGCGGGTCCGCGAGAAGAGCTCGCGCCAGCTCGGGTCCACCGAGGCAGGGTCCTCGAGC
>Ga0105104_10001243_pt1 | contig 19186 bp, 18 predicted proteins | sample PPLLaktember2015_3_FD_87034 | JGI IMG/M metagenome (GOLD analysis project Ga0105104, IMG submission 87034) | Freshwater sediment microbial communities from Prairie Pothole Lake near Jamestown, North Dakota, USA - PPLs Lake P7 Core (6) Depth... | ecosystem: Environmental > Aquatic > Freshwater >... | reverse complement strand
TATTGATTCGGAAATGGTCGCGGTGGCAAAATGGATCCGCGACAACTCCCCCCCGGATACGGTCGTGGCCGCCCACGACATCGGCGCGCTTGGTTTCTTCGGCGAACGGGGAATCATCGACCTGGGGGGCGTGACCGATCTGGGCGCTTTGGACCTGCTTTCCGGAGAGGTTCCGTTGTGCGAATACCTCCGCCGGACAAACGCCGATTGGCTCATGACCATGCCGGCTTTTTATCCCGGGGAACTGACCGGGTGGACGCCCATTCCGGGATTCCGGGAAACATCAACCGCCGAAGAATCGGGCGGCCGGACTCAGCTGTATGAGACGCGCAACAACTGCCGCCGGTGACGCGCGGCCGAACGGATCGGAATTTCGCCGTTTGGTTTGCCAAGGAAAACCGGTAATGCTATACTATTTCCGAGGAATCGAATGGCCGGAATAAGAATTGTTCTCGTCGACGACCATCCTTTGTACCGCGAGGGCGTGAAGAAGGCCATCACGTCATTTCCGGATTTGACGATCGTCGGTGAAGCCGGGAACGGACACGACGGATTGGATCTCATCCGAAACACCCTTCCGGATGTGGCGATCCTCGACGTCAACCTGCCCGATGAAAACGGATTACAGCTCGCCCGCCGGGTAGGGTCGGAAATGCCGGACACGCGCATTGTGCTCCTGACCGGCTACACGGATTCCGAGCAGCCGCTGCATGCCTTCCGGGCGGGCGCCCATGCCTATTGCTCCAAGGACATAGAACACGAGCAATTGGCGGAAATCATCCGCGTCGTCGCCGCCGGCAAATGGGTGTACGAAGGCCGGATCATGGACGCCAAGGAAAAACAGACCTGGCTGGATGAGCAGATGGCCGGTCTTAAAAGCGAATCCGCCTCTGAGGATCTGTTTGCCCCCCTGACGCAGCGGGAATCGGAGATTTTAAACCTCGTGGCGCGCGGCTTAACCAACAAGCAGATCGGCTATCTGCTGGGGATCAGCGAGCAAACGGTCAAAAACCATCTCACGTCATTATTGCGGAAGATCGGCGCCAGCGACCGGACCCAGGCCGTTGTGTACGCCTTGAAGCACGGCTGGATCCGCCTTCCGGAGGGGAACGAAAGCACCGAGCCCGCCCCGCTGACGATGCCCAAAGAGGAATAGCCAGGTACCCCTATGACGAACGCTCCCCGGCCGAACACTCCTGCAGATCTGGAAAAAGAGACCCTGTCGGTGGAAGACCTGCTGCCTTTTGTCGGGTCGCAGCTTGAGGAAATTAAAACCCAAACCAAGGAACTCCGATCGCTCATCGATCAAAGCCGGAGCGAAGTGGAGAAAATGAAAATACGCCAGGCCTCGGAGGCCATGCGCTGGAAACAGATTCAATCCTCCTTCGACTCGGTCCCACGCGAGGATATCCGCAAGGCTTTCGAAAGTTCGATGGATGCCCAGCAGCGGTTGTTTGCCATGAGCGGACAACTGGAACGGTTGCAGGCACAGCAGGGGGTATTCGAATTATTCGGCAAGGCCCTGGAAAGAATTCATGAGACCTTGCATATCAACCAGCCTGAGGCGAGTTCCGGTCCGGCGCCGAAATCCATCGTAGTCCGCGTGGTGGAGGCGCAGGAAGACGAGCGCAAACGGCTCTCGCGCCAGATGCACGACGGCCCGGCGCAGGTGCTCTCCAACTTCATTCTCCAGGCGGAGATTGCCGCCCGGCTGTTCGAGATCGATCCGATCCGCGCCAAGGAGGAACTGGCCAACCTGAAGCTGTCGGCCAATTCCGCCTTCCAGCGGGTGCGCAACTACATCTTCGACCTGCGGCCGATGATGCTGGACGATCTGGGATTGGTGCCGACCCTGCGGCGCTATCTGGACAGTTCCAAAGACCAGGGACAGACGGAAATCTCATTCACCTTCACCGGAACCGAACGTCGGATGCCCAGCCACATTGAGGTTGTCCTCTTTCGGGCGATCCAGCAGTTGGTCAGCCTGGCGCGGGAAGACGCACAGGCCACCAAGATCAAAGTATCCGTGGATCTCGGAGACGCCCTGGTCAAAGCCATACTCGAAAACGACGGCAAACTGCTCGAGGAAAAGGGCGGCGAAGAGGATCCGCACGGACTGATCGCCCTGCGCGAACGGATTGAAATGCTGGGCGGGACCTACGAATACGCCTCGCAAGCCGGGCAGGGGACGTACATCCTGATCGAGCTCCCGGCCGCTGAATAAATCCAAATCGATTGTCCTTAAAAAGCCAGGGGAGAAATCCGACCGCCTCCCGCGGAAGGAAACTCCTCTTCGTCGGTCTCCCGAACAGCTCAGCCGCGCAGGTTCTCCACCGCAACCTCGCGTTCGCGCGCCCGCCGATCCCTTGCAGAAAACCTGCATCCATCAGCGGAGAAGGCGTTCCAGGGTTTAATTAGTACTAAAGTTTAGCAAATCCGGCTCGGATGCAGGGGGTTACATCCCATTTTTCTGTGCGGCAATGTATCCGCAATTTGATTCCAAAAGCATTCTATGTATAATATGGACAGATCGATCCATTCCGAGCGAAAGGAGGTGAATCCGATGTTCAAGAAAATGCAGAAGAAAGGCCAAGGCTTGGTGGAATACGCATTAATCCTCGTCCTCGTGGCAATCGTGATCATCATCATCCTGTCCGTCCTTGGGCCCGCGATCGGCAACGTATTCAGCCAGATCGTCAACAGCATATAGGTTGCGGCAATTCCTTTGCGATTAATTTTGTGGAGCCTCGAAAAATGAGGCTCCACATCTATTAAGAGTAATATTATCCAAATAAAAAATTACACTTATTTTTTACGCGTCTCCTTGACTTTTGTCATATTATTAGTATGATAGCTACCTATTCGGTGCCATTTCCACTGGGAGGTCCTCATGAGAAGAAGGATGTTCCTGATCCTGGCTCTGATCATATTCGTCGTCGCCGGTGTAATTTACATCGTATTCCAATTCGGCGGACTTGGCGGTGGAGCCGGCAAGGCGACACCGACAACCGAAGTCAGCACCTACAATATTGTTTTTGTCGCCCAAGACATCCCGGCCGGAACGGAAATCACAAAAGACAGCGTCATCATGGGCCCCTGGCCGAGGGATTTGCCGCTGCCTGGCCTGATGACGGAAATGTCCGCCGTGGTGGGAAAGCGGGCGCGGATCGATCTGCGCCGCGGGGAACCGGTCTTTTCCTCACAGGTCGTGGAGAGCGGTACGCTGGTGTCCGATACGGCATCGGCAACGGCGTTGAAGATCAAACCCGGAAAGGTGGCCATCGCGGTGCCGATGAACCGGCTGTCGGGCGTGGCATATTCCATCGGCAACGGGGACCACATCATGATCATCGCCTCGTTGCTGTACATCAACATCGACGCGGGTTTCCAGACCGATATGCCGAACAACATGCTCCTGGTCGGCATTGACGCGGAAGGCAAGGTCACATTCCTTCAGGTCCAGGGCGGGCGGATATTCAAAGAATCCCCCTTGAGCGATGTACTGCTGGCCACGTATTACACGCCGCTTGAGTATCAGCGGCCGCGTCTGGCCAGCGCCATTCTGGTTTCGGATGCGCGCGTCTTGAACGTGGGCACGGTGAATGCCCCGATGATCGCCGTCACAACTCCCCTCCCGGGTGAAGCCCCGACCACGCCGGTCACGACCGCCAATCCGGACATCCTCGTCATCGAGGTGACGCCACAGGAGGCGCTGGCGATCAGCTTCGTCATCCGCCTGCGTGCCGACCTCACCTATGCGTTGCGGTCGGCCGGTGACACCTCCGTGTTCAGCGTGCCGTCGATGGATCTGAAGCGCCTGATGGATGATTTTAAAATCGACCTGCCGCCCAACCTTTCCTACGGCACGGTACCGCGGATCGATATGCCATTCATCCCCGTGCTGGGAAACGACGTTCCCGTCGAAGTAAGGTAGGGAGACGGTGGCCGATAAAATCCGGGTCCTGATCGTCGACGATATCGCCGAAACGCGGGAAAATATACGGCGCCTGCTGCAGTTTGAGCGGGATATGGAAGTCGTGGGTGGAGCGCGGACCGGCAAGGAGGCCATCACGCTCGCCCGTGAATCTCAGCCGCATGTCGTCATCATGGACATCAACATGCCCGATATGGACGGCATAACGGCGACGGAAGCGATGTTGAAAGAGCTTCCCAATACGCAGATCGTCATCCTTTCCGTCCAGAACGAGCCCGATTACATGCGGCGGGCGATGCTGGCGGGCGCGCGCGACTTTCTTCCCAAACCTCCCTCCGCCGACGAACTGGTCAGCACCATCCGCAAGGTGGGACAGCGGGCGCTGGCCCAGCCTGTGGTGATGCCGGTCGTCCAGGCTCCCGGGGCGCCGGTCGGGGTCGGATCCAACATATCGCATGCGCATCATGGAAAGGTGATCGTGATCTACAGCCCGCGGGGAGGGGTCGGGCGGACGATGGTGGCCACCAACCTGGCCATCGCGCTGCAGACCACCGATACTCCGACCGTAGTGGTGGATGCCGCCCTCCAGTTCGGCGACGTAGCCGCCTGTTTGAATCTGCAAACCCGCAACAGTCTGCTCGATCTGGTGGAGCAGGCGGGCGAGCTGGACGCTGAACTGATCGAGCGGATCTCCATCCATCACGCATCCGGTTTGAAGATTATCGCTGCGCCGGCCCGGCCCGAGCAGGCGGAAGCCGTCCAGGGCGCGCAGATCAGCAAGGTGATCCGCTTTCTGACATCGGTATTCCAATACGTAGTGGTCGACACGTCCTCCGCGCTCAACGAGGCGACCATCGGCGCGATCGATGCCAGCGACGTAGTGGTGCTGATCGGCGCGCCGGATCTCCCGACCATTAAAAACCTGCGTATGTTTTTCGACCTGGGCGAAGCCCTAAACCTGACCCCCCAGAAGATTATTCTGATCATGAACCGCATGGACAAACGCTTCGGGATTTCCGCCGAGAAGGTTGCGGATCTCCTCAAGCAGCCGATCGTCTCGCAAATCCCGCTGGACGACCGCGTTGTGCCACTTTCCACCAACAATGGGGAGCCGTTTATCCTGCAGGACCGCACAAAACCCGTAGCCCGTGCCATTCTCGAAATGGCCCAAGCCATAAAAACCCGCCTGGCGGAGATCGCCCAGGCCGGCCAGCAGGAAGAAAAGAAGCCGGCCGCCGTCGCCAAGATAAGATGATCGAAGGAACCCCCTTCCTGTAGAAAGGAAGTGCCGTCGTGTCGCTACTCAGACGCATCGAGCAAGGTCAGTCTCAGACGCCTCAGCAGGAGGATCTCAACGCATCCCGATTGGCGGAACTGCGGTCCCGCCGGCCGGCGTCCCAGGCCGCGACTCAGCAGGGATCCCGCGATGCGTATTTCGATCTGAAGACCCGCGTGCAGAACAAACTGCTCGGGGAGCTCGATCCATCCATGGATGTCGGCCGGACGGCGGAAGTCCGCCGGACGATCGAGGAGTTGTTCGAAAACATTCTCGCGGAAGAGGCCATTGCCCTCTCCCGGGCGGAGAAGAAGCGGCTGTTCGAGGCGATCGTCGCGGAGATACTCGGCTTCGGCCCGCTCGAGCCACTGCTGGCCGAAGAGGCCGTTACGGAAATCATGGTAAACGGATCCAAGAACGTGTTTGTGGAACGCAAAGGGAAGGTCGAACGGGTGCCGGTGAGTTTCGAAAGCGATGATCATGTGATGCGGATCATCGACCGGATCGTCTCACCCCTCGGGCGGCGGATAGATGAATCCAGCCCGTATGTGGATGCGCGCCTCCCGGACGGCTCCCGCGTCAACGCCGTGATCCCGCCGATCTCGCTGGTGGGTCCGGTCCTGACCATCCGAAAATTCGCGAAGATCCCGATCACAATTGAAAACCTGATCGGGTACGGCACGATCACCCCCGAAGCCGTGGAATTCCTAAAAGCCAGTGTGGTTTCGCGGTTAAATGTCGTCATCTCCGGCGGTACCGGTTCCGGGAAGACCACTTTGCTGAACATCCTTTCCCAATTCATCCCCTCCGACGAGCGCATCATCACCATCGAAAACGCCGCCGAGCTCCAGCTCCGCCAGGAACATGTGGTTTCGCTGGAATCGCGCCCGCCCAACATTGAAGGCCGGGGAGAAGTAACCATCCGCGATCTGGTGGTTAACGCGTTGCGGATGCGCCCCGAACGGATTGTGGTTGGAGAGGTCCGCGATGAAGCGGCGCTGGACATGCTCCAGGCGATGAACACCGGCCATGACGGATCCATGACCACGCTCCACTCCAACAGCCCGCGGGATACGCTTTCCCGTCTCGAAACCATGGTGATGATGGCGGGAATGGACCTTCCTTCCCGCGCCATCCGCGAGCAGATCGCCTCCGCCATCAACCTGATCGTGCATCAGGAGCGCCTCCGCGACGGCACCCGCAAAGTGACTTACATCACGGAAGTGCAGGGGATGGAAGGCGAAGTGATCACCATGACGGACCTGTTTGTGTTCGAACAGACCGGCATCGAGAGCGGCAAGGTGGTGGGACGGCTGCGGCCGACCGGTCTGCGGCCCAAGTTCATGGACCGCATCGAAGCCACCGGCATCCACCTGCCGGCATCCGTATTCGGGATCGGGGAACGGATGCGGTATTGATCCACCGCGGAGCACACCCATGTCTCCCTTACTGATCTCCATCATCTTCGTCGCGATCGCCATAGGACTCCTGGCATTTGCCTTTCTGGGGTCCGGGGAATCATCCGTCGAAGAAAGGCTCAGCCGCTACACGGAACGTTCCGCTAAATCCGGGGAATCGGACGAGGCAAAGGAAGATAAGCAGAAGAGCAGCCCGATCGCGGACTTCCTCGATAAATCGTTTGCCAAATCGAACTGGTTTGAGGGCGTCTCCAAAGATCTCGCCCAAGCAGATCTGAAACTCCGGCCTGCGGAATACTTCATGCTGATCATCATCGCCAGCTTGGGCGTCGGCGGGATTACCGGCATATTATTCAAAAGCATCATCTTCGGGGTGATCGGCGGCGTGGTGGGGATATTCCTGCCCGGTCTTTACGTAAAACAGAAGAAGAGCGGGCGCCTGCACAAGTTTGAAGACCAGATGGCGGATATGCTGAACCTGACGGTCAACAGCCTTCGGGCGGGGTATTCCGTAATCCAGGCGCTGGAATCCGTTTCCAAGGAAATGCCGGCCCCCGTATGCGTGGAAATCCGCCGTGTGGTACAGGAAGTCCAGATCGGCCTAACGCTGGACACGGCGCTCGAGAACCTGCTCCGCCGCATGGCCAGCGCGGACCTCAAGCTGATCATCACGGCGATCAACATCCAGCGCGAAGTCGGCGGCAACCTGGCCGAAATTCTGGATACCATTTCCCACACCATCCGGGAACGGGTCCGCATCAAAGGCGAGATTCGCGTGCTGACCGCGCAGCAATCCATTACCGGCTACCTGATCGGTTTTCTGCCGTTCGCGCTGGGCCTTTTCATCTATCTGTATAATCCGGATTATGTCGGAAAATTCTGGGCTCCGGAATCCAGGACCTGCGGTCTTCCGATGTTGATCTGCGGATTTCTCCTGATCGTTGTCGGTTTTATCGCGGTCAAGAAGATCGTCTCGATCGAGGTTTAAGGGAAACCCATGCTTGTCGCGATTTTTATCGGAATTGTGGTGATCGGGGCGGCCGTTCTGGTCTATGCGGCCATGAAAATGCCGAAGGATCAGACTCCTTTGGACTCCCGGCTTTCGGAATACGCCGGGCGTGAAGTCCCGATCAGCCTGGAAGAAATCGAATTACAGCAGCCCTTTCACGAGCGGGTCGTCCTGCCCATCCTCAAGGGCGTCAGCGATCTGATTGTCCGTTTCACACCGGCGGCAAATATCCAGACCATTCAGAAGAAATTGGATATGGCGGGCAACCCCTGGAATCTCGAGGCGCCGGTCTATTGGTCGATGCAGATCGTCTTTGCGGCCGTCTTTGGCGGCCTGATGCTGTTCCTGTTCATGTTCGGTTCGATGAAACTCGAATGGTACATGTCGCTTGGAATCATCCTGTTGGGCACGGTATTCGGGTATTATTTTCCGCGCTTGTACCTGGACAGCAGAATCAAGCGGCGGCAGGAAAGCGTCCGAAAAGCCATGCCGGATGCGCTGGACCTGCTGACCATCTGCGTCGAGGCCGGCTTGGGCTTCGATTCTGCGATGTCCAAGGTCACGGAAGAATGGGAAAACGAATTGGCGGCCGCCTTCGGCCGGGTTATCCAGGAAATCCGCCTGGGCAAGCTTCGCCGCGATGCTTTGAGGGATATGGCCGAGCGATTGGGCATTGCCGAGATGACAAGTTTCGTGGCGGCCGTCGTTCAATCCGAGCAATTGGGTGTCAGCATGTCGCGCGTACTGCGCATTCAAGCCGACCAGATGCGGCTCAAGCGCAGACAGTCCGCGGAGGAAAAAGCCCGGCAGGCGCCCGTAAAAATGATGATCCCGCTGGTGTTTCTGATCTTCCCCTCGATCCTCATCGTCCTCCTGGGGCCTGCGGGATTGATCCTCGCCACCTCTCCGGTGGGATCGATGTTCTTCTGAGGATCACAGGATATCGGGTCATGGTCCGGAGATACTCGGCGATCGAAAGGCAGACCCGCACATTCTTTTCTTCCCTGCTCGACCTCGTTTTTCCGCCCCGCTGCGTCTCCTGCCGGACCCTGGGCCAGCGTATTTGCGATCCGTGCGCCGGCGGAATTTCCTGGATAGACCAGAATCTCTGTGGGCTGTGCGGCCTTCCCATGGAGGGCGAAAAACCCCACGCCTGCATCGACCCGGTCGGCCTGGGGTTTATCCGTTCGGCGGCGGTTTTTTCCGGGTCGGCACGCAAAGCGCTGCACGCGCTGAAATATTATTCCGACCGCTCCCTGGCGGAGCAACTGGTCCGCCGGGCGCATCCCCATTGGAATCCGCCGTCGTGGGATTTCGACGCCCTGATGCCGGTGCCGCTCGGCCGGCAGCGCCAACGCATGCGCGGCTACAATCAATCGCTCCTCCTGGCGGAAGCGCTTTCCCGCCTGGTGGAAATCCCGGTGGATTCCAAAAGCCTCACCCGCATCCGCGAAACCCAGTCGCAGGTGGGATTATCGATTCAGGCCCGCAAACAGAATACGGCGGATGCGTTCCTGGCGTGCGGCGTCCGCCGCCGGAAGGTGCTTCTGGTGGACGACGTGTGCACCACGGGGGCGACCCTGCAAAGCTGCGCGGATGCGCTCGTCCGCGCGGGATCGAGCCGGGTGGGCGCTTTGACGATTGCCCGGGCCGTTCTGCCCGCTCCCCGGCGGCAGGCGCAATAAAAACCATCTCAACAGGAGAACACGCATGACCATCCAAATCCTTGTCAACGCTTCCGGCATGGAGATGACCCCTCACTTGAAGGAATATGTGGAGAAAAAGATCAATAAATTAAGCAAGATTCTGGAAAACATCGACGAAGCCCGGGTGGAGTTGCGGTACGACGGCTCGCTTCGAAGCGATTCCGACAAACACGTCGCCCAGATGACCGTCCGGGGGCGGAACCTGCTGCTGCGCGCCGAGGAACGCAGCAACGACATATACACATCGGTCGACAACGCACTGGATAAGCTTCACCGCAGAGTGGATAAATTCAAGGGCAAGCGCCTGCACGGGCGCGTGGAACCCGCGCCGGTTTTGGCCGGCACGGCCGAGGAGCCGGAGGCGGAAACGTCCGCGTCCGACCAGCCGATCGTCCGCAGAAAAAAATTCATGCTCGAGCCGATGAGCGAACTGGAAGCCATCGAGCAAATGCACATGCTGGGGCACGAGGATTTCTTCCTCTTCCAGAATGTGCGCACCGCGGCGGTGAATGTGATCTACAAGCGGAGGGATGGAACCTTCGGGATTTTGGAGACGGAAATCCGCTGAACCATCCGCGGGCGCAGCAATGCGCCCGCGGTCTTTATCGGCTTGTCTCCAGCCCCCAGCGCTCCCGGATCCGGCTTTCGACCGGTGCAAACACGAGGAAATCCACCAGCAGCCCGATCAGGACGATGATCAGCATGACCGATATCACCTGGGCCATATCGTTCAGCTCGCGGCCCATGGTCAGCAGATGCCCAAGGCTGGCCATTCCGCCGTAATACAGCAGCTCTCCGGCCATGAGCGAGCGCCAGGCAAAAGACCATCCCAGTTTCATCCCCGAGACAATGGAAGGCAGCGCGGCCGGCAGGATGACGCGGGAATAGAGCTGGAAGCCGGCGGCCCCCATGGTTTTGGCGGCCTGCAGAAACAAGGGCGGCGTGTTGTGAATGCCGTCCGCCGTGGAAAGCGAGATGGATAGGACGGCGCCCATGATGACAACGAAAATGATCGCCTTCTCCGACAGGCCGAACCATAACAGCGCCAGCGGCAGCCAGCATACGCTTGGTAGCGCCTGCAAACCCAGAATGACGGATCCGACGGTTTTTTGCACGATTGGGATCCGCCCGACGAATAACCCCAGGGTGATCCCCAGCAGCAGTGAAATCCCGTACCCCATCGCGAGCCGCCGAAGGCTGACCAGGATCGCCAGCGGATAACTGCCATCAGAAAAACCGTGCCACGTGGAGGTCATGACGCTGGTAAAGGACGGGAAGATGTAGCTCGGCCAGATTTCAAGCCGGACGACGACTTCCCAAATGAAGATCAGCAGGACGAAGAAGCCGATTCTAATCAGCCAATTCTTCATGGTCCAGATCCTTTTGATTAGCCGCAAGGACTTCTTCGCGCAGGTCCTCCAGCACCTCACGAACCGCTTCCACCAGCGCGAAGTCCTCGATATGGCGCGGGCGGGGGAGGACGCATCGGAACTCCTTCTTGAGCCGCCCGGGACGCGCGGAAAGCAGAAGCACGCGGTCCCCCAGAACGAACGCCTCGCGCACGTTATGGGTGACAAACAGAATGGTGGTTCCGGTCTTCTGCCAGATCTCCTGCATTTCGGTGTGGAGCATATCCCGGGTCTGGGCATCCAGCGCGGCGAACGGTTCGTCCATGAGCAGGATATCCGGCTCGAGGGCCAGCGCCCTGGCCAGGGCGACGCGCTGTTTCATCCCGCCGGAGAGTTCATGCGTGTACGCTTCCCGGAAGCTGCTTAATCCCACCATCCGCAAATATTCCAGGACCTTCTTGGTCTGGTCCTTCTTCGGAACGCCTGCGCAATTCAACCCGAAAGCCACATTGTCCATTACATTCAACCAGGGGAACAGCGCCGGTTCCTGAAAGATGAGCACCCGATTCCGTCCGGGACCTGTGATCTCCTGGTTGTCGACTAAAATGCGACCGGAATCCGCTTTTTCCAAACCCGCAATGAGGTGCAGGAGAGTCGATTTCCCGCAGCCGGACGGTCCCAACAGGCATATAAATTCCCCGGCCTTCACGTCGAACGAGATATTCCTCAGCGCAGGCGTGGATTCACGGTGGCTGTGAAGAAAAATCTTCGTCAGTGACTGGACGGATAACTTCAACGCTTCTCCTGTACGAAAAAAAGGGCGCCCGCGGTTCGCTGGCGGCAACCGCAGTTTCCCAGGCAATGGGGGCGGACCGGATGGCAATTACCTGGTCGAGAACCCTTCGCCGGGTTCTCGTGGAACTGCATACTAGAGTAGAATTATACAATAATCTCCCGGTTGCGGCACTCCTGCGGAAGGCTAAAATCCGGCATGGATACGAAAAAAAACACCGAATACATGCAGGCCCTGGCCAAGGAAATCCTCCATCATGATTACCGGTATTACATCCTGAACTCACCCGTCATCAGCGATTCGGAATACGACCGGCTGATGCGCGAATTGAAGGAACTGGAAGCGCAATTCCCCGAATTAAAATCCCCGGATTCACCGACGCAACGGGTCGGGGGCACGATTTCGGAGAAATTCAAACGTGTTTCCCATCCCCAGCCGGTGCTTAGCCTCGGCAATGCATTTTCCGCCGAAGACCTCAACGCCTGGTACGAACGCATCCTCAAGTTGTCGGCGGCGGTCCGGGCCGCCGCCTTTGTAATGGAGCCGAAAATCGACGGGCTGACCGTCATCCTGCATTATACCGACGGCGTGTTTCGCCTGGGAGCAACTCGGGGCGACGGGTCGGAAGGGGAGGATATCACCCCCAATCTGCGGACGGTGCGCTCGCTTCCCCTCCGCATCCCGGCGGATCCGCAATATGCCGGCGCCGTTCCGCGCCGTCTCGTCGTTCGGGGCGAGGCATTTTTCCCCGTCGCCGAGTTCGAAAAACTCAACGCCCGCCTTGCCCGGCAGGGGGAAAAGACCTACGTCAATCCCCGCAATGCGGCCTCGGGGGCGCTGCGCCAGCTGGATTCCCGATTGACCGCGGACAGGCCGATCGACCTCTTATGCTATTCGATCATGGTCTGGGAAGGGGAACGTGCCCCCCAGACCCAATGGGAAACACTGGCGTCGCTGAAAGGGCTCGGATTCCCCGTGCCGGCAATGGCGGAGCGCGCGGAAAACATCGACGGGGTAATCCGCTTCTGCGCCGTCTTCGAAGGCAAACGGGATGCTTTCCCGTTTGAAACCGATGGCATGGTCGTCAAACTCGACAACCTCCGGCTGGCGGCGGAGCTCGGGTACGCGGGCAGGGATCCGCGCGGCGCGATTGCCTATAAATTCGCATCCCGCGAGGTAAGCACGACTCTGACCGGCATCGGCGTGAAAGTCGGCCGGACGGGCGTGCTTACCCCGTATGCCATTCTGGAACCGGTTTCCATCGGCGGCGTGACCGTCAGCCGCGCCACCCTGCATAATTTCGATTTCATTCAGGAGCGCGATATCCGCCTGGGCGACCGGGTGATGCTCAAGCGGGCGGGGGATGTCATCCCGTACGTCATTGGACCGGTTGTGGATGTCCGGACGGGGAATGAGAAGCAATACGCGCCGCCCGCGAAATGCCCCTCCTGCCACGAGCCCGTGCGCAGAGCGGAGGGGGAGGTCGCCTACTATTGCATCAACTCCGGATGCCCGGACCAGCTGGTGCGTAATTTGGAACATTTCGCATCCCGAAGCGCGCTGGATATCGAAGGATTGGGGATTAGGATCGTCGAACAACTCGCGCAATCCGGATTGGTGAAGGAGCTTGCGGGCGTCTACGACCTGACCATGAAGGATCTCCTCGGCCTGGAAGGCTTTAAAGAGAAGAAAGCCCAAAACCTGCTGGATGCGATTGCGGCCTCCAAAAATCAATCCCTGCCCCGCCTGTTGACCGGGATCGGCATACCGGGTGTCGGCGAGGTAATGGCAGCCGATCTGGCGACGGAGTTCGGCACACTGGATGCTTTACAAGACGCGTCCCGGGAACGTCTGCAGCAGATCGAAGGAGTCGGCCCGAATATCGCCGAAGCAATCGTGGACTGGTTTTCGAGAAAGCCGAACCGCCGCCTGCTCGAACGGCTGCGCAAGCACGGCGTTTGGCCGGTATTTTCACGCAAGGCGGCCCAACCCGGCGCCAATACTCTGGCGGGAAAGACCTTTGTCATAACCGGCACCCTCCGGAAATATTCCCGCGAACAGGCAAAAGCAATGATCGAAAACCTCGGCGGCAAAGTGACCGAGAGCGTATCGAAAAAAACCGACTACCTCGTCGCGGGAGCGGATCCCGGCTCAAAATTTAAAAAAGCCGGATCCATGGCCGTCCCAATCCTGGATGAAGCGGCGTTTGAAAAATTAATCACCTCCGGGGAGAAACCGGTTTGAGCGAAGCCCGTTTAATCCTCAAGCCCGGCCGCGAGAAATCCATCCGGCAAAAACACCCCTGGATCTTTTCCGGCGCGGTGCATAAGGTCACGGGAGATCCCGAACCGGGTGATACGGTCGAAGTATACGATCAGCAAGGCAAGTGGCTGGCCCGCGCCGGCTACAGCCCGCATTCACAAATCGCCGCCCGGATCTGGACCTGGGATCCGGGGCAGGCGGTCGATACCGATTTTTTCAGGCGGCTAATTCTGCAGGCGGAAGAACTGAGAAATCCGCTAAGGGATTACACCGATGGCTGCCGGTTGATCCATGCGGAAAATGACGGCCTGCCCGGCGTCATCGTCGACCGATACGGCGGTTTCCTGGTCGTCCAGTTCCTTTCCGCCGCCGCCGAGCGCTGGAAAAGCACCCTGACGCCGCTGCTTGGCCGGCTGGAGGGCGTTGAGGGGGTCTATGAACGGTCGGATGCCGATGTACGGGAAAAAGAACACCTTCCTGCGTCCGTCGGCCTCTTATGCGGAGCCGAACCCCCGGAGAAAATAGCGATCCGGGAGGGCAGGTGGCAATTCCTGGTTGACGTTCGCACCGGTCACAAGACGGGCTTCTACCTGGATCAGCGCGACAATCGCCGGATCCTGCATGACCTGGTTTCGTCGTTCACCCATGGCGGGAGCATCCTGAATGTGTTTTCCTACACCGGGGCATTCGCCGTTGCGGCCTACTCAGCCGGCGCGGTCAGCGTCCTGAATGTGGATTCTTCACAGGCGGTATTGGGGTCGATCCGGGAGCAATTATCGCTGAACGGATTGTCAGATTCCCCGGACACATTTCAAGCCGGCAACGCGTTCGAAGTGCTTAGGTCGTTCCGGGACGAAAAGCGCCAGTTTGATGTGGTTATCCTCGATCCGCCGAAATTCGCCATGATGCAGAAAGACATGTACAGGGCGGCGCGAGCCTATAAAGATATTAATTGGCTGGCGGCGCGCATTACACGCCCGGGAGGCTTATTGATGACGTTTTCCTGTTCGGGGCTCGTCAGCGAAGACTTATTCCAGAAAATCGTTTTTTCGGCAACCTTGGACGCCGGCAGGGATGCCCAGATCATTAAACGGCTCGGCCAACCGATGGATCATCCCGTCCGGCTTACCTTCCCGGAGGGACAATACCTGAAGGGATTGGTTTGCCGGATTCTTTGAAAACCCTTAACACCTCAGCCCGATTTCAATTCGTGGTACACCGAAGCATCGAAATGAGCCGAGGACACCGAAATTTCTATTTGATACCCCTAATAATTTTCCCCTGAGCGTAGCGAAGAGTCTAGAAATGCGGAAAAATATGTTTCGCGTAGTATGAAACCCTTTTTCAGAGGTTTCTTTTTATATAATCCGTGTCATCGGATCTTTTCGGTGTAATCCGTGTACGCATTTCCCGGGCTGAGCAGTAACGAAAACCCGATATTCGGGCGCGGCTCGTGGAAACAAGGTCACTCAAACAGAAACCGGTGCAAGTCTCCTCGCACCGGTTTTGCTTACGGCAAATCGCGTGGATCTAATTCTTAATATCTATCCCGCCGAACATCGCAAGGCAACGGACAGTAAGGACGGGCCCTTCCGCCGAAGCTGTGGGAGTGGTCTCGTTCGACCATCCTCCGAACAAGGGGATGCCGTCGATGTCCAGTCTCCAATCCCGCGGGATGATAAGGCCAATGCCGCCGAAGGCGGCCGTCAACTCCAGCCGGGCGCCTTCCGGCGACAGGACCGAATCGCGCAGGTCGATATTGGATCCGCCGAAAACCGCCGTCATCGACCCGCCCCGGAAATTCGCGATCCGGGGGCGGACGTCCAATCCGCTGAAAATGATAAAGTGATCCAATTGATCCCCGGGTTTCGCGGATGAAACGGAAGGTTTCCCCAGGCGGAAGATCACAAATACTCCGACCAGGATCAACAGGGCGGGGAAAAGCAGCCCCCAAACATTTTCGCCCATCACGCCCAGTGCGATTAGCTGCAGAAAGCCGCCGAGCACAAGGATGATCATCCCGCCAATCCATGTGGAGGTGCGTGTCAGGAGCACGATCAGCCCGAGCAGGATGATCGCCAGCGGCCAAAGTTTTGCGAGCCACATTCCGAATTCCAGAGCGGGATAAAGCTGATCCGCCAGCAACCCCGCGCCGACGATCACCAGAACAGCGCCAAACCAGTAACGCATCGCCATGGCTAACCTCCTTTGAGATAAAGCAAATCGGGAAACGGATTCCCGTTTCCCGATCAGTGGAGATGGCGGGAATCGAACCCGCGTCCGAGAAGACTCGGTACCGGACCTCTACAGGCATAGCCGGACATTTTTTCTCGTCCATCGGCTGCCCGCCCGGCAGGGAAAACCGACAGACCAGCCGCTCAGGCCCGAAAGCCCTCTTTCACATGCGCCACGGCCTCGCATGCGGCACTCCGGCTTTCTCACGCCCGGATCTCTCCCAGCCGGAGTTAGGGAGAGGCGGACGTGACCCTTACGGGTCAGGCTCTATGGTGCGGGTTAAGCCGCAACAGGAAGAGCAGAGTAAGTGCGGTTGGCACTTGAGGTTTTGCGCTGATTTTTCGAGGTCGGCGCACTCTCGGCCTGCCATCCGGGGCCAGCCTCTTCCGTCGAAGCCAATCATCCCCAGTAGGTAAAGAATTATAGCACCACTATCCGCGGCCGGCGAAAGCGCGGCGTACTTCGCGTTCCGCATCCCGCTTGGCGATAACCTGGCGCTTGTCGTACTTCTTCAACCCCCGGCCCAGGCCGATTTCGATCTTCGCCAATCCCTTTTTCAAATAAACCCGCAGCGGAACGATCGCCAGACCCTTCTGCTGCTGGGCTTCCTGGAGCTTGATGATTTCCTTGCGGTGCAGAAGGAGCCGTTTCTTCCGCAAGGGATCATGGTTGGCCATGCTGGCCGGGTCGTAGGGAGATATGTGAGCACCCAGCAGCCAGGCCTGACGGCCTTCGACCAGGATGTACCCTTCCTTGATGTTGATCTGGCCGGCCCGGATGGATTTGATCTCACTGCCGAGCAGCGCAATACCGGCCTCAAGCCTGTCCAGGATGGCGTAATCGTGCGTCGCCTTCCGATTGGTGGCCACCACTTTGATGTGCTCTTCCACGTGCGCTCTCCATGCCCCGGACGGTTCCCAACAGTCTGGAACCGCCTTAGGGGTGGGTAATTTTATCGCAAATCCGACCATCGACGATCGACCATCGACCATGGCCGTTAATTCTCGTTGATTCGTCGCATAGATACAGGGGGAAGTCCAGGAATATAGAAAAGATTCGCCTGCAAGCGACCGGACTCGAACAATTATCGGCGATGTGGTCTATCATCTATCGTCCAAGGGCGGGGTCTAGCGATGGTCGATCGTCCATGGTCCATAGTCTACGGTATTTGTCCGGCTACCACCGTCGGTTATAATTCCCCATCCCGCAACACAGGAGTTCTTTCTTGGGCAGGATAATTCATACCACCAACCCGTCCCGCCTGCGCAATGCGGCGATAAAAAAAATGATCGCCGCGATCCGGGAGTGTTTGCGGTCGCCCCAAAATGATGCGAGTCTTTTTGAGGTCGGCGCAGCGCTGACGGTCCCTCTGCAGGAAATATACGAATCTATCGACCATTCGGCTGCCGCATGGGAAAAGCGGGATTACTGGCTTAAGGCCGACGCCTTCCGCAGGCAGTGGTCTTGGGTGGAGAAATTTCTGAACGGGATGAAACAGTCCGTATCCTCCAAAAAACCGGCCGACCTTCAAAAACAAATTATAGAATTGGGGGAGAAATTGGGATCGTTGAAGATCTCTTGAATCATCAGGGCGCCCGTGGGCTGCTTCCGCCCGGCGCCCGATTACTCGCCGATCCTGGGCATGCCGTCGACGAGGTTCAAGCCCATCAAGGTGTAAGTGATCTCTTTTTCCGCAGATACGGTGATCCACAGGATCGCACTGCGGTTGGCCTCCCCGTCGAATCCGTCAAAAACAAAATTCCCCAGACTGTAAAAGATCCAGCCGTCCTTATATTGCTCGATGCCTTGTATCCGATGCGGATGGCTGCCGACGATCACATCCGCGCCGTAATCGATCGCCAGCCGTGACAGCTGGATCTGGCGCTTATCGGGAATGTCAACCCCCTCGGTCCCATAATGGAACAGCACGATGATGATATCCGCGTTCCCATCCAGAGACTGCAGATCCTGCTTTATCTTTTCATCATCAGCCCAGGATATTCCGGGCGTGGAAGGACCGGCCGACCATTCCCGGGTGTCGAATTTAGACAGGTATTCCACCGGCACATCGGCATAGGCCAGGAAAGCGATCCGGATCCCGCCGGCTTCGAACCGGGCCGGCGCCCGGGCCTTGAAATCATCGGAACCGGCGCCGATGTACCGAATCCCATTTTCCGAGAGCAATTCCCCTGTTTGCTCGAAGGTTTCGAGTCCGAAATCCAGGCTGTGATTGTTGGCCAGGGTTATCAGGTCGAAACCCGCGCTTCGGAGCAGGCGGGCGGCTTCCGGAGGGGCGAGGAATGTAAACGCTTTGGGCGCTTTCAATCCGCCCGTACCAAGCGCGCATTCCAGATTGCCGATGGTGATATCCGCCGATTGCAGAACCGTTTCCACCGAGGTGAATATCGACTCGCCATCACCCCGATCGATCCGCGCGGCAAGCGATCTTCCCAGCATGATGTCGCCTACGAATGCCAGGCTCGCGCCGGTATCGGTTTCGATGGAGGGCGTATCCGGCTCGGACGGTGCCAGGAGGTCGGACGTCCGGCTGGAGATTGGGGACGGGCTTGGTTCGGCCGTTCCGGTCGGGGTGGACGGCGTCTTTTCGGCGGTTGGCCCCATCACCGGTTCCGCGTCCGTTATTTGTGAGTGCTTGGCGGGACCGGACGGGGCGTTTCCGCAGCCCCAAAGGAAAAGCATCAGGATGCAGAGAAAATTGTTTCGTCTCATGATGCTTTTGATTTTTCACCGCGGTCGCCGTCGACGAGGTATGGGCGGAACTCCGTCAGGCGGGATCCGGGTATCCGGCCGCTGACCAGCACGCCATCCGGCCGGTGAACGAGGTTTTCAATGGTTCCCTCCTCGTGGAAGACGTTCAGCAGTCTTCCGGCGTTGAAGGGCAATTTTACACGGACATAATTCATCGTGTCGAACAGCGCCTTCTCCACCGTATCAAGAAGCTCCGGGATCCCTTCGCGCGACAGCGCCGAGATCGGGACGGTGTTGGGATGATCCTTCAGGAAAAAATCCTGCCGGGCCGCGGGGAGTTTATCGACTTTATTGAGCGCGGTGACGACCGGGATATTATCCAAGCCGAGCGCCTGAAGCGTCTGGTGGACGGCCCGGACCTGTTCCTTCACGTTCGGGTGGGAGATATCCACAACGTGGAGCAATACCGCGGCTTCGGAAATTTCCTCGAGGGTG